>Ga0102592_1000512_pt1 | contig 63941 bp, 64 predicted proteins | sample AraplaCol_mMF_r2_FD_76861 | JGI IMG/M metagenome (GOLD analysis project Ga0102592, IMG submission 76861) | Arabidopsis root microbial communities from North Carolina, USA - plate scrape MF_Col_mMF_r2 (SPADES assembly) (version 2) | ecosystem: Host-associated > Plants > Roots > Endosphere...
AGACATTGCCGTATTCCAGGGCAGATACGTGGACGAACACGTCGGCACCGCCCGTTTCCGGCGTGATGAAGCCAAAACCCTTGTCCGCGTTGAAAAACTTTACTTTACCGGTCGGCATGAAACCCTCGTATGTTTGCAGTTGATCGCGCGTGCAATCTAGCGACCGACATTTGCCACGGCAACCAGGGATCGAAGCAATCGTTCGACGCCGACCGGGCCCGCCTTTCTTCGACAAAGGGATCCTGTCTCAAGGGCTCGCTTCGAAGGGCAGGACGACGTTCTCTGCAATCTCCTTTGAACCCGTCGTGAGACAGGTCGCGAAATTGCCTCTACCGCGCGCATCCAGCATGGCAGCGCCTGCTCGAATGGCGCTTTGCCATGACGAGCCACGTTCCCAGGCCTCGTTGTAAACAAGAGCAAGGTCAGAGGCTCGCCTTGTTTGCAGGAGGGCTTCGAACAGGAGTGCCGCTTGGCGGATATCCTTAGCCCGTTTGACTGCCGATTGGCCGTCGGCGTGCCTGCGGCTTGCAACAATCAGCTTGTGGACAGCAAAGCGCGATGGGTCGGGGACGGTCACCGGGACACCGCTCTTGTGCAGGAGCATCGTCCGGACAGGATCACGGATCAGGAAATCGAGGAAGCGAAGCGGAGCGGCGCTGGCGCCTCCGAGCGTCGGCATCTCTGCGGGCTGATCAAGATAGTCGTCTGTTCCGCGGTTCGGTGTCAGGAATTCTACCCTGTAGCCGCTCCTAGTCTGAAATGCAGACGAGGCGGCGGCGCCTGAACGGTGTGGGACCGCCCTGAATGAGGGGTCAATGCCCTGCAGAAGATCAAGGATTGGTGGAAGGCTGTCCTCGACCTCGCAAGAGACGGCATGATCCTGGGCGATATTCGCATCGCCCGTCAGGATGGCGGCCATAGGCAGGCGAACGCCAAGCAGGCCGCTGTAAGTCTGGAATGCCACCGTGCCGACCAACACGCCGCGCAACCGGAAGAAGCCGCCTGCGGCCAGGGCTTCGACAACGTCTCCCGTCATAGTGTCTGCTGCGATCATTCCGCCTTCGCTGTCAGCGACGACACGATGCGCCGGCGGGCTCTGAGATCGTCCTTGTCGCTCTTATGGGCTGCAACACGCTCTGCAATGTCCGGGTCGTCCGCAGGCCCGACATAGCGGCGTGTCCGACCGCCCTTGCCGTCCGCGATATCGAAATACCAGTATTTGCGACCTTTGACGGTGACGGGCGTGAACCGCCCTTCGGGGGGAAAGTCGGCAGTCCATGCGGCATCAAGCGAGCGCTGGCCGAGTTCGGCGAGCATCGTCTGATACATGAGATCGATCGGTTTCACCTATGCGCCAGCCTTATTATACCTTTTTTGGGGGAAGGTATAACTGAGGATGAGCGTTCCGGCCTTCCGTGAAAGGCGCCGACCCCGTCACGCAATCTTCCGCCGAGTGATCTGTTCAGGCTGGGAATAGGAGAGGGGAGTAAAATTGCCGGCGAAACAGCGCTGTGCGAAAGGTTTGCCATCGGCCAGGTGCTTTGATGCCGTGGATGGAAGGAAGGAGGCCACGTGACGCTGGGAGAGCTGATCGATCGATACCGGCCGTGTCTGGCTGACGAGACCGTGGGTGTACGCCGCAGCTGGGAGGAGATGTTTACCTATACGCTTCGCCACTATAGCAAAGATACGCCCATAGCCACTTTCGATCCTGAAATACTGTCGGAGCGACTTGTCATGTCCGGCATGCATCACCTCATCGTCGTGGGATATGTGAAGCGGTGGCGCGACCTGCTTTCCTGGGCAGGCCGCGAATAGGGCAGGGTACTAGGCGCCACGCCACTTGTTCAGAATCATGCCGGTATCGGCGGACTGGTGGGATCAGGTTGACCGTCGAAGAACAGATAGATGGCAGCAATTCTTCCATCCCTTGCCACGATGAAATCCGTTCCCGCGTAGGACGGCGCCTTGCCGGGGATGCCCGACACCCACCTCATCCGTCCTGCAGCCTCGTGAAGCACTTCGGCCGGCGCGATCGGCGTATATTTGAACTCCGGATGCATGGCACGGATGACGCCGGCAATGCGGACGATCTCGTCGCGGCCGCGGTAGGTTCCGTGCGGCTCGACGAATACGGCGTCTTCATGAAAAATCTCCTCGGCCACCGTCCGGCGGAGGGCCTCGTCGCCCTCCCCGAAGATGCCCTGCAGATTGCGTTCAAGCAACGTTGCGATATCTACCATGACGGCTCTCCTTCATGTCATCGTGTCAGATCTGAGCCTGGCCGCCATCGACGAACAGTTCGACGCCGTTGACGAAGGAGGCATCGTCGGATGCGAGGAAGAGGACAGCCTTGGCGATCTCTTCCGGCTTGCCGATGCGACCGGCAGGGATGAGGCTCGCAAGGTAGTTCTTCGTATTCTCCGCTTGGTCGCCATTGCCGAACAGCTCATTGAGGCCTGCCGTATCGGTAACGCCAGGGCTGACCGCGTTGACGCGGATATGGCGGTCCTTGAGGTCGAGGATCCAGTTGCGCGCAAAGTTGCGGATGGCCGCCTTCGTTGCCGAGTAGACGCTGAAGGCAGGCGTGCCGGAAATGCTCGTTGTCGAGGAAGTGAGAATGATCGACGCACCATCGCGTAGCAGCGGCAGCGCCTTCTGGACGGTGAAGAGCGTACCCTTCACGTTCGTCGCAAATGTCTTCTCGTAGTGTTCTTCAGTGATCGCCCCGAGCAGCGCCATCTCGCCACCGCCGGCATTGGCGAAGAGGATATCGATCTGAGCGTGTTTCTGCTGGACTGCGTCATAAAGACGGTCGATATCGACGAGCTTGCTCATGTCGGCCTGCACGCCAGTCACCCTGCCCCCGATGTCTTTGACGGCAGCGTCAAGCGCTTCTTTCCGGCGGCCCGTGATGAAGACCGATGCACCTTCCTGAGAGAAGGCCTTTGCTGTCGCCAGCCCGATGCCGCTTGTGCCGCCGGTGACGATTACGACTTTGTTCTCGAACTTCTTGGTCATTGCCTTGCTCCTTGTTTGCGGCCGGTTGCCGTTGAGAAGGAACATGCCAGTAGAACGCTGGTGCCAGTAGCCAGCAAATGTGTTACCCAGCGTTCTGAATGGAGAACGATGATGCGGACCGACCTGAACGATCTGGTTTATTTTGCCGAAGTCGTGGCGCATGGCGGTTTTGCCGCGGCGGGCCGGGCGTTGCGCGAGCCGAAATCGAAGCTCAGCCGGCGGATCGCGGGCCTTGAGGCACGCCTTGGTGTCCGATTGATCGAGCGCTCGAGCCGGCGCTTTCGCGTAACCGATGTCGGGCAGTCCTTTTACGAGCGCTGCAAGGCGATGCTGGCAGAGGCAGAGCGCGCCGAAGCCCTGGTTGCAGAGGCGCAGTCAGAGCCGCATGGCCTGATCCGGATGAGTTGTCCGACCGGCCTCGTCGAACCGATCTCTGGTCTGGTCACGCAGTTTCTGGCGCAACATCCGAGGGTACGCCTTCAGCTTGTCGCGATCGACCGTCCGGTGGATCTGATCGAAGAACGCATAGATGTTGCGCTGCGTGTGCGAACGTCGCTCGATGGCGACGCATCACTGACGATGCGCTCGCTGGGAAATTCGGTTCGCATTCTTGTCGCAAGCCCACAGATAGCAAGCCGCATCGGCGACATCGCCGGGCTCGTCGATCAATCGACGCTCTCAACGACTGATGACCAGGGAGAGGTCAACTGGTTTCTCGAAACCGATGACGGGCATACCCATACGCTACGCCACGAACCGCGCATGGGCTGCGCGGACTTCACTGCCGTCAGGGCCGCAGCGATTGCCGGGCTTGGGGTCGCACTCCTGCCCGACCATACCTGCCGCCAGGCCATCGACGAGGGAAAGCTCGTTCATGTGCTGCCGACCTGGCGTGGCATGAAAGGGCTCGTCCACCTCGTGTTCACGACACGCCGGGGTCTTCCGCCGGCGGTGCGCAAGTTCATCGACAGCCTGGCTGCCGGGTTTCCGAGGGATGCGTTGGCACGCTGACATTTTTGGTTGCAGCCTCCGAACCCGCTAGGCTGTGCCTGGGGTGTCGGTTCGGAAATCGATTCCGGAACACGCGGTCGTGAGGCAGTCGGTCCCGCTTCTTCTTCGGATCGCCGACGCTGGCGCTCCTGCGGCTGCTTTTCTTCACGCCCGCCTGTGACGCGGATTCCCGCTTTCCCGCGCTGTTGGCGCGGCCGCTATGCTGAAGGCTCCGATATGCTTCTGTCTGGTTATTGTTGACATGCACCCAAACGTGGACTGCATATTGTCACGCCGTGGTGCGCCGCAATGAATGCGCGAGCATCACGATGATGAAAGCCGGCTTAATTTCTGACATGGAAGGGTATGGTGTGAACGAGGATCTACAACTGTGGGAATGGCGGGAAAGGATCTCAAATCTCTATTACGAGATACGTTCCAGTGCGGACGCAGTTGCTGCCTGGAGGCTTTGGTGCGACACCCGTTCGACCCTGTTTCGCGACCATCCTCAGTCACCTATCGAACAGGCGGATCGCAAGGGGTTCGGAGGGCCGACCCTATTTCCTTATGATCCTTTGTTGCGCCTGACGGTTCAGCTTGTACCCGAAACATCGGAACGGATAACCATCGCAACAGGCGTGGACGGTGATCTGTCGATGCATGCGTTCGCCCGCACCGCAGGGCTGGAAGACAGATTAGGCGGCGAATTGACCCTTTACTGGATTGAAGGATACGGTGGTGGCGTGTTCCTGCCGTTTGTAGACGGGACCTCGGGGACAGAGACGTATGGTGGTGGCCGATATCTCCTCGACACCATTAAAGGAGCGGACCTCGGAGTTGTCCGAGCAGGCGCCGTGCTGGTACTCGATTTCAACTTTTCCTATTTTCCTTCTTGCGCCTACTCGCCCCGTTATGTTTGTCCATTAGCGCCGTCGGGCAATCGACTGAAGGGCGCGGTGAGAGCGGGCGAGCGACTACCAATCTCGAAATGAGCCGCGTTTAACGGGGAGGTCGATCCCGCCGTGATCGACGTGCTGCCGGCCTTCCTGTCACGTGTCGCAAGGTTGCGGGGCCGGGATGTGATCCTTCGGTCGGCCCTGCCGGTTCGGGTCGGCCTCCGCGACGCTGTCGCCGGTTTCCGGCTGTTGTTCATTAACGGGCGGGGCGCGTCGGTCGTCCACGTTGGTTTCGGGAAGCTCGTCGTCTTGCGTGTCCTCGTTCAACGACTTTGGGCCACCGATCGGAATCGGCTTTTCCGAAATCGGGCTGGTAATCGCGAGCATATGATCATCTCCTCGACAGAAAAGCGGAAGGGAGTACATCGCAATGGCCACGACACACGGGCACGCAAGGGAACACGTCGCGGAAAGCCGACAACGAAGCGTTCCAACCGCCTGCCTAGTCTCGACGTAGCGAGCGCATACGGCTCCGCCTACTCGATATGGGAAGGGGAGGGATCCAGCCGACCGTCGATGACCAGATGACCTACGATCAATCCGTCGGGATTGACCCACCGCGATAGTGAACGCAAATCGAGGCGATCAGGCACGCACGTGAACGAATATCTCGGTGTTCGAACAGATCTTGATTCATTTCACGACACTGCGGTCCGAATCTCGTCAAGAGGGTCAGTCTGGACAGCCTTTCAAATTGCGTCTCGTTTCGCAGCCACAGACTGTCGTTGTATGAAGGGATTTGGATTCCCCATCTAGAGAGCTCCGCTGTTCCTGTAGACAGCCCGAGGTCAGCTACATCCAGATTGGATAAAACCGTCGTTTAAGTTTCTACGATCGGCATTACGATCGTCCTATCTGATCGCGCGAAGCTGTTGAGCGGCGCGAAAACGTTGGGAGAACATAGGATGACCGGAGCTGATAAGAGACCAAGGATCGCGTTCTTGGGAACGGGCGCGCAAGGGGCCTCCATTGGTGCAGATTTCGCTCTTGCGGGACTTGACGTCACGTTCATTGAGCAGTGGCCGGAACACGTCGAAGCAATTCGTCGCGACGGCATCACGGTTAATCTGCCGTCTCGTACGATAAATGTTCGAGTCCCAGCGTTGCACCTGTGCCAGGTAGCGGAGATCAGGGAGCCATTCGATTTGGTTTTCCTGGTCGTCAAAGCTTATGACACGAAATGGGCATGTCAGTTGATCAAGCCGTGCCTCGCTCCCGATGGTCTGGTCATCGGTCTCCAGAATGGCATGACGCATGAGGACATCGCCGATGTCGTAGGTCGACACCGGACCGTTGGTGCCGTCATCGAGATAGCGTCCAACATGTTCGTCCCCGGCATTACAAATCGCCAGAACGATCATGACACCTCGTGGTTTGCTCTTGGCGCCTTGGATCCGGCAAACCAGGACCGGGTGGAACATGTTGCGGAGCTTCTAAGACACTCTGGGCGCGTCGAAGTGCTGGACGACATTCATTCGGCGAAGTGGATGAAGCTGGTCGTGAACGCAGCGGAGCTTATCCCCTCCGCGATCGTCGACCTTCCACTGGCTGACGCCGCGCGGCATCCGGGAATGCTGGAAGTAATGCGGGAGGCGGGATACGAAGCGATGCAGGCAGCGCTGGCCGACGGAGCTCAGATCATCCCGATCATCGGCATGTCTGCCGTCACAACCAACCATCCGGAACGGTACGTGGACCAAATTTTCGAAGAAGTCCTAAAGACGTTTTCCCAAGCCGACACGCTCACTACGTCTCTCCAGGATTGGCGAAAGGGCCGTCGGGCAGAGGTGCAGGAGGTAAATGGTCTGGTTGTGGACATACTCGCGCGCCACGGAAGGAAGGCGCCCGTGAACGAACGCGTTGTCCAGGTCGCTTTGGATATCGAGAAGGGGGGGCTTCTGGCCCAACCGGATAACTCCGGTCTGTTGATCCGAACGGACCAGGCCATTCCGGCCTAGTGTTTGGACCCCGACGATCGCAGCCGCCTTGAGGCGGCTGTTCTTCTGAGCAAGCGCAGGTGGAGGTGCTCAAACGCTCCGAACTTCTCGACGGTGATGACTTCCCGCTCTTAGGCTTGCCTCTATTTGACAAGCAGCCGTCTCGAGTGCCGCGCGAGGTGTCTTGTTGCCTAGCAATGCGTCGTGAATTTCCTCACCCAGGACTTTCTCGATCGTTGTGTACTGCGGAATTTTTGGACGCTGCCACGTGTGTAGCAGGCTCTTCTTCGCAAGCTGATCAACGAACCTGACGATCGGGGAGCTCGCGGCAGCTTCCGGATCCGCGCTCACGGAGAAACGCGGTGCTACAGGAAAGCCGTTCTTCACATGTGCTTTCATAGCTTCCCTCGAGGCCATCCACGCGATCGCATCAGCGGCCATTTCGACACGTTCTTCAGGAAGGTTTGTGGGGATGCAGAAGAGAAAGCCGCCGATCGGCGAAGCGCGTGTGCCGCCGGGTCCCGAGGGCTGTGGGAGATACTCGACCCTGCGCTTCACCACCGATTGAACATCGTACTCGAACCGCGCGGCGCGCATCGTCCAGAAATAGCCAAGACTCGCTCTACCGCGAAGGAAGACGTCGAGCGTCTTGTCCCAGGCCATCTCCAAGATCTTGGGCGGTGAGATCTCCATGAGTCGGCGCATATAGTCCAGGGCGGCAAATCCTGCGTCTGAGAGGATAGTGCATGCGAGCTCATCCGGATCGAGACCATCGAGCGTAAAACCGGATCGCGTCCTGCGGAGCGATATTGCTGGTTGTCCGCACGCGCCCATGAAGAAGAGGAAACTTGATGCTATCGGCATGCCGCGAGCGCCATCCCAAACCGCACCGTACATGCCGTCATCGGGTTGGTGGAATTTGCGGCCGGCCTTGATTACTTCGTCGAAGGTTTTCGGGAAGGGTACGCCGGCTTCGGAGAGAAGGTCCTTGCGGGCGGCCAGGAATTCTACCGTGCAGTATCCGGGGACGCCATAGTCTCTGCCATCCCATGTCGCCGATGACCAAATGGTTGGATGGAAGTCGAGAGGGTTAATGCCTGTTTTTTGAATGTACTGGTCAATCGGACGAACGATCCCGCTTTCGGCGAACTCTCCGAGCCACGGCATATTGATGGCAATTACGTCGTAGTCGGAGAGCTTCTTGGCCGCGTTATCCCTTGCGTGTTTATAAAGCTCGGGAAGCGGTAACAGGTCGAAGTTCTTTCGCGAGGCAAGATTGCTGCGGAAGTCGGCCCACATGTTCCGCATGGCGGAGAAGTAGTTGTCGTTGTTCAGGAGAAAACGGAGCTCGATCTGGGACTCGGCCCGACGCTGGACAAGGCGCATTGGTGGGATGATCTGCGAGCCGAGCGGTGTCCCTCCGAAATAGTACTCGTCTTCCTCTTCTCCGGTTCGCAGTCCCAAGGTTTGTGCAAGTAGCGATTTCGTCTTGCGAGCGTAAGACTCGAACGAGCGAATGAGCTGGTCGCTTGGCTGCAAAGCGAAGCGCTGGCCAGAGGGGCCCTTGGAAATCTTGACTATGTGGCCGGCGTCAATGAGACGATTGATCAATCTCATTGATGTTGCATAGGGGAGACCCGACTCCTGGCCAAGAGTGGAGATCGATACAGGCTGGCTCAAGATATGCGACTTGATCAAAAACATGACGATCAGCCAGACCGCATCTTCGTTGGCAGCATCGATTACCTCCCTGAACGGTCGGCGCGTCTTTTCAATGAAGTCGATGATGCGCAGCATTTCGTATTCGTTCACGTCGGCCTCCCAACCGTCGCTATTGGCAGTCAGACTAGCGTGCCGCCCATGCTTGCACCAGCCATGACGCGGACGCTCTTGCTCAGGAGGCTTTCTTCTCTCGGCTGAGACCGGCTAGGCGCTCGGATTGCTCGAAGAGAACGAAAAAGTCCTTTTCCGCCAAGCCATCGGCGAATGCGGCTTCGTACTGCTGGCGGATCACGGAGGCGAGGTACATGGGCACATGATCAGACTTCGCTGCGCCAAGGATCAGGTCAAAATCCTTCATCATTTGAGAGACCGAGAAGGCGGGGTCAAAGTTCCGATTTACCAGTAGGTCGCGCTTGTATGCGATCAGCGGTGAGGCAACAGCGCTCTCGCAAATGACATTCAGCATTGTTTCAACCGACAGATTGCCCTTCAGTCCGAGTGTGAGAGCTTCGCCAAGGAGAGCGGCAGTCGCACCAACGAGCGCGTTCAGGACGAGCTTCAGGTATCGGGCCTCCTCGCCATCTCCCAGGTAAAACTGCTTTGTGGAGAAACTGGCGAGAATCGGCTCGACCTTGCGGTAGGCATCCTCTGGGCCGGAGACCATGACAGAAAGCATTCCGGAAGACGCGGTAACCGTGCTGCCTGATACCGGAGCTCTAAGATATGCGACACCGGCTCGGGATAGTGCGTCCGCAACCTCGGCTGAGAGCTCGGGAGATACGGTGCTCATCTCGACTACTATCTGACCGGGCCTCAATAGCTCGGCGAGGGTGGCTGGTGCCAGTATGAGAGTGCGCAGAATGACGTCGTTTGGAATGGTGAGCATCACCACGTCCGATGTTTCCACCAGGTCTTCAAGGCTATGAGCTACGTTTGCACCAAGAGCCACCACTGAGGCGCGATTTTCGGGGAGCGGTTCATAAACGGAAACGGGGTATCCGTTCTCGAGCACACGTCTGCTCATCGGGGCGCCCATCTTGCCAATGCCAGCCCAGCCCACTCTCAATGTCTCGCTCATTGCAAAACCTTCCTTCCCTGGCGGCGTCTGCCGTCCAGATACTTCTTGCCGCTATGTCGAAGGAGAGCCTGACAATCGGCTGCATGCGTCCGTTCGGCGCAAGCGCCATCTCCTCCCACAGAAATAGTAGCTTCAGCCCGAGAAGGATTGCTGCATTCAAAATATCCGTTTCGGATAATTAAAGATTTGTCGAGCCGCCGGTCCATCCTCTAGCGTTCGTCTAGGATCGCACGGCGTTTCCTGTGGGAGGAACAAAGCCGTCAGTCGAATGAGAACACGTGCAAGCCACCGGTTTGCGCGAAGGAGTTCTGCAGCTGATGGCTTTCTCGCACTGGCGAAGCCCACGATCTGCATCCTCGATGCGCCGGCTAACGGGTGGTGGAATATGGAAATCAGGGAGGTGTGTCGTGGCGCGATCAGTTGAAAACAAGGTCGTCATCGTGACTGGTGCAGCGCGAGGCATCGGTGCGGGCATCGCAGCCAACTTGGTCGAGAACGGCGCTAAAGTTGTCATCGCAGACCTGAATGAGGATACGGCGAGACAGACTGCGGCGAAGATTTCAACCGGCGACGGAGATGCCATGGCGATTGGGGTCGACGTTTCCGATCGACAGAGCGTGCAGGAGCTGATCGCAAGGACCGTCGAGCATTTCGGCCGCCTCGACGTGATGTTCAACAATGCCGGAATCAGCCAGACCTGCCCGTTCCTCGAGGTCACTGATGACGACTTCGACCGGATCATGCGGATTAATGGCCGAGGCGTGCTGATAGGTACCCAGGAAGCCGCCAAGCAGATGATCGCACAAGGCACCGGCGGGAAGATCGTAAATACGGCATCCATCGCCGGAAAGCAGGGCTATCCCTTGTTCGCGCATTATTGCGCTTCGAAGTTTGCAGTCGTGGCCCTCACGCAGGCTGCCGCCCGTTCGCTTGCAGAACACAAGATCACCGTCAATTGCTTTGGCCCCGGTGTCGTGAAGACCGAGCTCTGGGAGCAGCTTGACCGTGAGTTCATGGATCACGGCCTCACCGCAAAGCCTGAACAAGCGATCAATGAGTTTTCGCAGTCGATCCTCTTGGGAAGGGTGTCTCTCCCCGCAGACATCAGCGGCGTGACCACGTTCCTCGCCTCAGCGGCGTCCGACTACATCACCGGGCAGACGATCATGGTCGATGGCGGGATGGTCCTGATCTGACGGCGCGCGTAGGGGCGAGAATTATTCGACCGTCAGGAGATGGCGGAGCAGAACATGCAAAGGACAGAGCAATGAAGGCTGTTAGATACTACTCCAAGAAGGATATTCGGGTCGAGGACGTGAAAGCCCCCGAGGGACCGCTTGGCGACGACATGGTGCTCGTCGAGCCCCTTGTGTGCGGTATTTGTGGCACCGATATCCATGAATATATCGCGGGCCCGATCGTCACGCCGGCGACACCCCACGTCTATTCCGGGGCGACGTTGCCGCAGATCCTGGGGCATGAGTTTTCTGCTCGTGTGATCGAGGTCGGCAAGAACGTGACACACGTCGTTCCCGGATCCCGCGTCTCCATCCAGCCCCTGATTTCGCCTCGCGACGACTACTATGGACGTCGTGGGCTGTTCCATCTCAGTGAAAAGATGGCCTGTGTCGGTCTCTCATGGGACTGGGGTGGAATGGGCGAGCGCGCAGTCGTGAACGGTTACAACGTTTTTCCGGTTCCTGACACGGTCTCGGACGTTCAGGCGGCGATGATCGAACCTGCAGCCGTGGCCGTCTACGGCGTCGATCGTGGAGGCGTTACGTCGGGAAGCTCGGTCCTCGTCTCCGGAGTAGGACCGATCGGCGCGCTCGTGTTGCTCGCGACCAGGGCTGCAGGCGCGACCAAGATCTTCGTTTCCGAGCTGAACCCCAATCGACGGGAACTTGCCAAGGCACTTGTTCCCGAGGCGATCGTCTTCGATCCGCGCGAGACCGATACCGACCAGCTATTTCGCGATCATACGGAGGAGGGGGTGGGCCTAGACGTTGCCTTGGAGTGTGTCGGCGCCGAAGCTTCGCTCAATCTGTGCGCCAAGGCGGTCCGCCGCCAAGGAACCGTAGTCCAGGTTGGACTTCATGTCCGGCCAGCATCCATTGACGCCATGTTGTGGGCGCTGAAGGACATAACCGTCGAAGCCACCTGGTGCTACCCTGTTCAAATCTGGCCGAGGATCGCTCAGATGATCGGGGCTGGCATCTTCCCGGTCGAAAAGATCGTCACCGCTCAGATTGCTCCCGAGCAAGTCGTCGAAAAGGGCTTCGAAGCACTTCTCGACCCCGCGGGGACCCATCTCAAAATCCTTGTCGACATGAAGGCCTGATCGCTTGCGAGCTGTCGCTGCCGCGACGCTACCGCTGAATTGAAAGGAATTATCGAATGCATTTCGTTGTTCATTGCCTAGACCATGAGGGCGCCGTCGAAAAACGACTGGCGAACTATGATGCCCACAAGGCGTATCTTTCGACGGGCAAAACCAAGACCGTGATCTCCGGGCCGCTGCTGGCCGACGACAACGAAACCATGATCGGCTCCCTGTTCGTTTTCGAGGCGGACACCAAGGAAGAGATCGTCGATTTCAACAGCGCCGACCCGTTCACCAAGGCCGGCGTATGGAAAACGGTCAATATCCATCCTTTCAACAAGCGGGTGGATAATCGATGACCATTCGCGAGGAAAAACCCGTTATCGCAGCGCTCGTTGGTCTTGGCTGGTGGGGGCGGAAGATAGCCGCCCTCGTCAGCGCCGGCGGGGCCGGAATGCACTTCACCCATGGCGTCGATCCGAATCCCGATGCATCCGCTTTCGCTGCTGAGATGGGGTTGCAGTATTCTCAGGACATGGCGGACGCGCTTGCAGATTCGTCGGTCGAGGCTGTCGTGCTGGCAACGCCGCACTCGCTGCATCGTGAACAGATCGCTCGCGTCGTTGCTGCAGGCAAGCATGTCTTCTGCGAGAAGCCCCTCGACCTTACCAAGGCGGGTGCGGAAGCGTCGGTGGCGCTTTGCAAAGAGGCTGGCCTGGTGCTTGGGATGGGGCACGAGCGCCGGTTTGAAACGCCGATTGCCAGAATCCTCGACGCAGCAAGCTCCGGCAAGCTGGGGCGCCTTCTGCAGATCGAAGCTAACTTCAGCCATGACAAGTTTCTCGGTCTCGACCCTTCGAACTGGCGCTTGAAGGCAGACCAGGCTCCCGCCGGAGGCATGACGGCGACTGGTATTCATCTTACAGACCTGGCCGTGAAGCTGATGGGGCCTGCCAAGGACGTGCGCGTCGTGTGCGAGAACCTTGCCTCCTCGATCCCGCAAGGCGACACGATGAGTGCTCATATTCGTTTCTCCGGCGGTGGTACCGCCTACATATCGGCAACGCTCGCGACGCCGTTCATTTCCCGCTTCGCGGTATTCGGCACCGAGGGATGGATCGAGGTCCGCGACAAGGCTCACGTCGAGGCGCCGGATGGGTGGGTCGTCACCGAGGGGTGGAAGAACAAGCCGATCACGGTTCAGGAGCTGCCGCCCGCTGAACCAGTTCGTGACAATCTACGGGCCTTCGCTACCGCTGTGAGAGGTGAGGGCTCATATCCGATCACCGGGGAAGACCTGATGAACAACATTGCCCTGCTGGAAGCAATCGTACGTGCCGCCAACACTGGCTTGTTGGAACAGATTTAAGGAGGAGGATGATGAAAGCTCTGATTTTCGAAGCTCCGGAACGGCCGGTTATCGCCGATGTCGGGATGCCGGATCTGTCGCCCAACGAGGTACTCGTCCACACCAAGGCGGTTGGGATCTGCCATTCGGATTACGAGCTCCTCGCTGGCCGCTACATCATCCCGATCTCCTACCCGGTGACGCCCGGACATGAATGGAGCGGGGAGATCGTGGAAGTCGGCCGAAACGTGAAGGGATTCAAGAAAGGCGAGCGCGTCGTGGGCGAATGCGTCGTCCGCACGCCCGATCGTCTCCATCATTTCGGTTTCTCCATGAGCGGAGCCGACCGTGAGTATTTCGCCGTCAATCCTGAATGGCTCCACAAGCTTCCTGATGCCGTCGACAACAAGAAGGCGGCGCTGATCGAGCCCTTCACATGTGGCTACTATGCGGTGATGAGGTCTGGTGGCACGAACGCAAGCGAGACGGTCGTCGTGTCGGGCGGTGGCACCATTGGCTTGGTTTCGGCCGCAGCAGCGATCGGTATGGGGGCGAGGGTCATCGTGGTCGATCCTCTGGCAACACGCCGCGAGGTCGCCAAGCGCCTCGGCGCCGACGAAGCTATCGATCCTTCTGACGGAGGCGCCGCAGACAGGATTCGTGAGCTGACCGGGGGGCACGGCGCAGACCTCGTGATCGAGGCGTCAGGTCATGATGCATCTCTCGCTGCGGCCTTCGATTACGCCCGCGAGGAAGGAAGGATGTCCATGGTTGGCATCAACATCGGACGCAAGGTGCCGGTGACGATCGGTCAGATCCAGATGAAGAACCTGACGGTGCGCGGCTGCATCGGTTCTCCCGGTGTGTGGCCTGCTGCAATTCGCTTCCTTGAGCGCACGGGGATCGACTTGTCGCCCATCCAAACCCACGACTACGCTCTCACCGACGCCGTGGAGGCGTTTTCATTCGGACAGGATCCGACGAAGAGCATCAAGATCACACTGGTGAACGGATAAGAGATGACCAAGAAGGCACTCATCGTAGGCGCGACCGGCATCACCGGAAGCAATCTTGCGGAAAACCTCCTGGCGAGCGGTGACTGGACCGTGGCAGGCCTGTCACGTTCGCAAAGCAAGCTTCCCGGCGTGCGGACGCTGAGTTGCGATCTCGTTGACGGTCAATCGGTAAAAGCTGCTCTCGCGGAAGAACGCCCCAGCCACGTATTCATCACGGCCTGGTCACGCCAGGATACCGAAGTGGAGAACTGCAGAGTGAACGGCGCTATCGTTCGCAACGTGCTCGATGCCGTTTCCGGCCGAGGCGTTGAACACGTTGCGCTTACCACGGGCACCAAACATTATCTCGGACCGTTCGAATCCTACGCGAAGACCAAGCCGGAAACCCCGTTCAGAGAGGAGCAGGAGCGCCTTCCTGGAGAGAATTTCTACTATGTCCAGGAAGACGAGATTTTCACTGCGTCCGCGAGGGACGGTTTCACCTGGTCCGTGCATCGTCCTCACACCCTTATCGGCTATGCGGTCGGCAATGCCATGAACATGGCGGCGACACTCGCCGTCTACGCTTCCATCTGCCGTGAAACCGGTAGACCTTTCATCTTCCCAGGATCACCGGAGCAATGGGAAGCGGCGACAGACGTCACTGATGCCCGGCTCCTGGCAAAGCACCTCAAATGGGCGGCAACCACCAGCGCGGCGGCTAATCTCGCCTTCAACGTCGTCAATGGCGAGGTGTTTCGATGGAAGTGGCTATGGCCACGTCTTGCTGCCTATTTTGGTCTTGAAACCGGCGCCTATCCGGGGAGCCCGACCCCGCTCGAAGAGCAGATGCGTGAGGCGGGTCCGATCTGGGACGGGATGGTGGCGAAATACGCGCTGGAACCAAATGCTCTAACCCGCGTGGCATCGTTCTGGCACTCGGACGCAGATCTCGGGCGCCAGATCGAGACGTTCAACGATATGGGCCGCAGCCGAGAACTGGGCTTCCTTGAATATCAAGACACAACCCGATCTTTCACGGATGCCTTCGATCGTTTGCGGCTGGACCGCATCATTCCCTAGATGTCTCGAGGACTGGACATGGCCAAAAGCAAAACCGCGATCACCTCGACGGCTGGTTTTTTTTCCGAAGATAATTCCGTCGAGGCAGTGAACGCCCGAATGGGCGAAGATATAAGTCCCCGGCTTAAGGAGGTCATGTCCTGCCTTGTGAAGCACCTTCACAGCTTCGCCCGTGAAATCGAGCTGACGCAAGCGGAATGGGAGTTCGGGATCGATTTCCTGACCCGCACCGGGCAGATGTGCACGCGGGAACGACAGGAGTTCATCCTTCTTTCCGATACGCTTGGAATGTCCATGCTGGTCGATGCGATCAACAATAGACGCCCAGTTGGTGCGACGGAAAACACGGTCTTCGGACCCTTCCATGTGGAGGGGTGCCCGATCCGAAAGATGGGTGAACAGATTTGCCTCGACGGCAAGGGCGAAAGCTGCCTCTTCATTGGACGGGTGGTCGATCTGGAAGGCAATCCGGTTTCGGGTGCCCGGATCGACGTATGGTCGGACAACGCGGACGGTTATTACGACGTCCAGCAGCCCGACATCCAGCCGAAGTGGAATAACCGGGGTGTATTCATCACCGCTGCCGACGGCCAGTACAGCTTCGTTGGGATCAAGCCGGTTTCATATCCTATCCCGGACGATGGTCCTGTCGGACAGATGCTCTCAAGCCTCGGCCGCCACCCGTTTCGTCCCGCGCACATGCATTACATGGTGCGAGCGGATGGCTTTCAGAAGCTGGTCACCCACACGTTCGTTGGCGGCGATCCGTATTTGGAATCCGACACGGTTTTCGGCGTGAAGCAGACGCTCGTCGCGCCCTTCACGAAGGTGGAGGATGGCGAGACGCTCTGGCGGTCCGACTTCGACTTCGTGCTCGCACGGCAGACCGATAGGAGATGAGGGTGGAACGGTTCCTTTATACGGGAAATCCCGCCAGGGTGGTTTTTGGCCAAGGCACGATCGCTAGCCTTCCTGAGGAAGCAGACAGGCTGAAGGCCCGCCGCATCCTAGTGCTCTCGACGCCAGAGCAGGCGTCGCAGGCGGCAGACATTGCCAAGAGCCTGGGAGCGCGCGTCGTTGCGACCTTTTCCAAAGCGCAGATGCATACGCCTGTCGAGGTAACGGCCGACGCGATGAAGACTGTGGAACGCCACGATATCGACGCGCTCCTTTCAGTTGGTGGCGGGTCGACAACTGGACTGGGCAAGGCCATTGCCTTGCGAACCGACCTCCCACAGATCGTCGTCCCGACTACGTATGCTGGCTCTGAGGCGACGCCCATCCTCGGCGAGACCGATGGCGGGCGCAAGGTCACCAGGTCAGATCCGCGGATACTCCCAGAGGTCATCGTCTATGATGTCGATCTTACCCTGACCTTGCCCGTGCCGTTGTCGGTGACGAGCGGGATCAATGCCGTCGCCCATGCGGTCGAGGCGCTCTACGCCAAGGAGGCAAATCCCGTCGTCTCTCTGATGGCGGAGGAAGGGATCGGTGCCATCGTGCGCGCGCTTCCTCGCATACATGCCAACAAAGGGGACGTCGAAGGACGCTCTTCAGCTTTGTACGGCGCTTGGCTCTGCGGCGTGTGCCTCGGATCCGTAGGAATGGCTCTGCATCACAAGCTCTGCCATACGCTCGGTGGCATGTTCAATCTACCGCATGCGCAGTTGCATACAGCAGTCTTGCCTCATGCTGTGGCCTACAATGCGTCTGCTACATCGGCTGCGATGGAGAGGCTAAGCCGCGCACTGGCCGCGCCTGATCCCGCGATGGCACTTTATAAACTTGCAAAAGGTCTGGGTGCCGAGATGTCGTTACGAGATCTAGGTATGCCCGATGGCAGTATCGAAGCGGCGGCAGATCAGGCTCTTAATAACGCCTATTGGAATCCAAGAGAACTGGATCGCGGAGCCCTCGTTCAACTACTGGAACGCGCCTTCCGCGGAGATGAGCCGAAGGTCGGATGATGCGAGAAGGCAACGCGGAGGCGGGATAATACTGGAACATCCGAAATGGATAATTCCCTTGTTTTCTTCCTGCACCATCAGGCTACCATCGATAATACGAAATCAAATATCGTCGGTATTGTGAGGAATCGCCGATAATTTGGGAGGTGGAGAAATGCTCGCAGTCCGTTTCGCGATATCGGATCCGAACAAGGACTCCCTGCGCGAAATCTACCTCGAGGAACACAAGCGGTACCTGCGATCGAAAGAAGTTTCGATCATCCAATCCGGGCCGATATTGAACGAGGGCGGATCAGGCGAGGGCGGGGTAGTCGTTGCCGACGTCGGATCTCTCGAAGAAATGCGTCGTTTCAGCTCGGCGGACCCCTTTGTTGTCCACGGCATCTACCGCGATGTTGCGATCTACGAGTGGCGCCCCACGATTGGAGGTCGTGGCTAGGCTCGCTCGCGAACGGGATTGATCTGCTGATTTTCTAAGGAGGAGAGAAAATGAAAGCGGTGACAGCTATCACCTTGAATGACATTCTCGATTGGATCGCAGAAGCGGGAAGCATCTGTAGCGGCATCCTCGTAGAGTATCGCGAACTGCGCGACGGGGAGGCTAATGCCTACCGTTTACGAAATCGACTCCATGATCGGGACAGGTTTTTGCAGTCTCGCGCGAACTGACCGCGCTCTGATCTGAACGCTCCTTCTTTTTCCAAACCCAACCGACCAGGCCCGGATTTATGCCGCGAGCCCGCCGGGAAGACAGTGCCCTTTTGAGCGAAAGAAAGCTTGATGCCAAACGCTTCGCCCATCGCCGACATCGGACTTCCCAAGGAGCCAACTTTGAGGATTCCCTTTACGCGAAATTTCGTCACGGTCGTTTTCTCGACGCTCGTGCTCGTAGTCCTGTGTGCTTTGTTTGCTCCGAGCAGTCTTTCGAGCGGCGCTCTCTCGGGAAGCCTTCCGTTTGCTGCAATCATAGCCATCGTGGGCCTGGGCCAACTCCTCGTAGTGCAGCAGGGTGGTTTCGACCTGTCTCTCCCCGGCGCCGTGTCACTATCCGTGGTCATGGCCACGCACTATCCCCAGCAGGACGACGGGTTGCTTTTCCAGGCCGTGCTTCTTTCTGCGGGACTGTGTGTCGCGGCGGGCATTCTCAACGGCGCCTTGGTGAGCTTCTTCAGGCTGAATGCAATCATTGCGACGATCGGCACCAACGCCCTTTTATACAGTGCAGTTTTCGCGGTGTCGGGCGGCGTGCCATCGATCACCGCCAATCTTCTAGCCGAGATCGCAGGCGGCGAGACGTTGGGATTGCCGAACTCGGTGCTCTTCGCACTTGGCGCTATGGTCGTCGTCTCGTTCGCGCTCAAGAAGACCGTGGCCGGTCGCAGGTTCGAGGCGATCGGTGCCAATCCCCTGGCTGGCAAGGCCGCTGGCTTGAACGTGCGCCTCCATCAGATGATGGCCTACATCTATGCTCAGCTTCTCTACTGCCTGGCCGGGACGCTCATCGCGGGAATAACACGTGAGCCGACCGCTTTTCAGGGCGATAGCCTGCTACTGCCGTCGGTTGCCGTCGTGGTGTTAGGCGGAACATCCCTGCTCGGGGGACGGGGCTTCCCAATCTCGACGGTTATCGCAGCATTTTTCCTAAATCACCTGAGCCTGTTCGCGCTGACGATCGGCGTGCCTTTTTCAGCTCAGACAATCATCCAGGCACTCGCTCTGGGCTTCGGTATCGCGGTTTATTCGATCCGTTGGTCGATGAACCAAGGTGGGAAAACATCAGCAACAAAAGTGGAGGAAGCAAAATGAAGTATAGGGAATTTGCGACTTATCTCGGACTGGCAGTGACGACCGCGCTCAGCGGGATTGCGATTGCGGGGGCGGCTCAGGCCGAAACGCCGTCCTGGTGCGGGCCAAAGAAAGCGACACTTGCTTTGCTCGACGGCTATGGCGGCAACAGTTGGCGCCAGGTCACGACCGCTTCCGGCAAGCAAACGGTTGAGCTGTGCCCCAGCATAACCAAGTACGAATACGCCGACGGCCAAGGCGATACCATGAAGTCCATTTCGGATATCAAGAGCATGGCCGCAAAGGGCTTGGATGCCCTGGTCGTTTTCGGTGATGCAGGACCTGCCGTTCTGCCAGCCCTCACGAGCGTCTTCAAATCCGGAAAGGTCGTCGTTCCCTATCGCGTGGCCGTTGGTGGCGCCGATGGAAAGAACTACTCGAAGTTCGTTGGCGCATCGTTCGAGAACGATGGCGAGAGCTGGGGCAACTGGATCAAGACGATTTTGCCCAAGGGAGGCAATCTGCTGTTCTTGAGCGGTCCAGCCGGAAACAGCCAAGGCCTCGACGAGCTGAAGGGTCTGAAGAAGGTGCTCGGTCCCGAATATGTTTTCGTGAACCAGGCGCCTTTCGCAGTCACGAACTGGGATCCGGCGCTGACGCAGAAGGTGCTCACGGCAGAAATCGCGAAGAACCCGAAGATCGACGTTATCATTTCCGACTTCGGACCTTCGCTGGTTGGTGCGCTTCCGCTGTTCGAAAAGCAGGGCAAGTCGGTACCGGCCCTTGCTACGTCTGACGGCAACTCCTTGGGCTGCTTCTGGCAGGAGAACAAGGACAAGAACCCCGACTTCAAGTTGTTCACCGTTGCCACTGGCAACGACAATGTCAGGTTGGCGGTCCAGTGGGCCGTGGCTTTGGCGACCGGCGGAACGCCACCGAAGGACGAGGTGTTCAAGGCGCCGGGTTTCGAGGACTCCGTTTCGGGGAAGCCGAACCCAGTCCAGTGCCGGAAGGAATTGCCCGGCGCGATTTACCTATCGTCTGAGCTTCCAGCGGAAGAGCAAGCCAAGGCTGTTGGAAAATAGCCAATCGTCTTGAGACCTGCTCGGAGCGAGTACTTTGAGCAGGTCATCCTTTGGAATTGGATCGTGGACCATGGCAGCAGTTGAAATGAACGCATACGAGACACTTTCACCGGCGACTACCGAAGAGACGATCCGGCTGGCCGGGATCTCGAAGTACTTCGCTGCGATCCCGGCGCTGCGCGACATCAATGTCGACTTCAAGCCGGGCGAGGTCCACGCCATCCTGGGTGAAAACGGTGCAGGTAAATCCACGCTGATGAACATCATCGCTGGTACGCTGCAACCCACCGAAGGCGAGATCATCTTCGAGGGACAGAAGGTCCCGCAGATGTCGCCCGACATGGCGGCTTCTCTTGGAATTGCCATATGCTTCCAGCATCCGGCCATCCTGAACGATCTCTCGATCTTGGAGAACCTGAGTGTAGCTCTGCCCGCTTCGGTGCTGCGAAATCGATCGACGCGAGATTTGGCTCAGCAGACCTTGAGATCGGTTTGTCTCGACCTGCCTTTGAACATGCGATCTGGTCATATGACGGTGGCCCAGAAGCATCTGCTTGAGATCGGTAAAGCAATTGCCGTGAACCCCAAGCTCTTGATCCTCGACGAGCCTACTGCCTCGTTGGATCAGGAGGCAACTGAGATGCTGTTCGGTCTCATTCGGACCGCGGCCAAGAACGGCACTGCTGTCATCTACATCACTCATCGACTGGCAGAGATCCGGCAGATCGCTGACCGCGTCACGGTTATGCGCGACGGACGCATCCGCGGTGCAGCCAGAGTCAGCGAGATCACCGACGGCGAGCTGGTCAATATGATCGTCGGCCGCACCCTCGAAGCGGCTTTCCCACCGAAGTCTGAAGCTGGCGATCTTTCGCCTGTTTTCAAGGTCGAGGAACTGAGCGGCGATGGGTTCAGCAATGTCAGCTTCAGCGTAGCGCGCGGACAAATCCTCGGTGTTGCTGGTGTTTCGGGGAACGGCCAATCTGAGCTGATGCGCGCTCTGGCAGGCCTGCATCAGACGCGGGGCGCCGCAATCTTGCATGGGCGTCAACTCGGTCAGAAGGAGCTTCTGGACGAAGCAGCCTTCATGCCCTCCGATCGCCATCTTGAAGGTGTGGCAAACGGACTGACAGTTCGTGAGAACGCAACGTTCTCGGCCCTCGAAAAATTCGCGACCGGCGGGATTTTGAGCAAGACTGCTGAACATCAGAAGGTCAGGTCGATCTTCGGTGATCTCGCGGTCAAGACGCCGGGCCTTGAAGCGTCGATCCAAGCATTGTCTGGCGGCAATCAGCAGAAGGTCGTGATGGCGCGCGCCCTTTTGTCCGAGCCTGGCATCGTGATCGCCGATGAGCCCACGCAGGGCGTGGATGTCGGGGCACGTTTCGAGATTTATCGTATTCTCAGGAGCGTCTCCAAGGCAGGAACGCCCGTTATCGTCAATTCTTCCGACGCGGTCGAGTTAGAAGGCATTTGCGACAAGGTCATCGTGATGTCGCGAGGGCAGGTGGTCGAAACTCTTGTAGGGGAGGAGATCACCGAGGAGCGGATCGTTGCCGCAGCCGTCCGGTCCGAGGCGCATGACATCGGCCATGGAAGCTCTGGGAGCCCGCAGAGCATGTCGCGCCTGAGGCATTTCATGGAATCGGACATCGCGCCTGTCGTTCCACTGGCCCTCGTGACGATTTTGCTCGGCCTCTTCGTCAACAGCCAGAACGACAACTTCTTGTCGGCCTACAACATTTCGAACATTCTTCTGCTCGCGACCGCTCTGGGCTTCATAGCCATGGGCCAGACGATAGCGCTTCTGATGGGTGGGATAGATCTGTCCGTCGGGCCGCTTGCCGGCTTCCTTGTTGTGATCGCCTCATTCTTCGTGAATGAAGACATGTCTGCGGGGGTGATGGCCTCAGGGTTCCTGTTGATGGCCGTCGGTGCATTCGTAACGGGAGCGATCAACGGTATTCTCATCCGGTTTGCCAACTTCACGCCGATCGCGGCAACCCTTGCGATGTATATAGCGATCCAAGGCCTGAGCTTCCTACTCCGCGAGAACCCTGACGGTTACATCAACTCGACCGTCACTGATTGGGTGAATTGGCAGATTGGCCCGTTCCCGGTGGCTTTCCTCGTGTTGGTGGGCATCACGTTGCTCGGGGAATACGCATTGCGTCGGTCCAGAGCCGGCAGGCGCCTCCGCGCTGTGGGTTCCAACGAAGACTCCGCACGCAGGGTAGGCATCCGGGTCGACCTGACCTATGTCGGAGGCTACATCCTGTGCTCCATGCTCACGTGCCTGGGTGCGGTCATGCTGATGACGCAGATTGGCGTCGGGGATCCGCGACAAGGCGTGGCCTACACGTTGTCCAGCATCACCGCCGTGGTTCTCGGAGGAACCAGCCTGGCAGGCGGGCGAGGGACGTTCGTAGGCACCATCATGGGCGCGGTATTGCTGACTGAGGTTCTCAGTGCGGTGACGTTTCTTAGCCTCACGCAGACCTACCAGTACCTCTTTCAAGGGGCGCTCATCGTGATCGCGGCTCTCATCTACACTGCCGCCCGCCGCCGGTCCGCATAACGCAGGAAGCACCAATGCGATCGTCTTCGTGTTCGCCGGACGGGCACGGGTCGGAACCACTCGTTTGTCTCGGGAGAAATGAAATGACAAACAAAGTTCGCGGCATGCACCACATCGGGATCACCGTGCCGGACATCGAGGAAGGCATTTCGTTTTTCAAAGCAGTGTTTGGCGCCGTCGAGGTGTTTCGCACTGGACCCTTCGATGTCGATCAGGACTTCATGGAAAACAAGCTCGGAGCCGCGAGGCATTCCAAAATCCGTGACCTCGTGTTCCTCCGCTGCGGCAATGGGACCAGCGTTGAGCTTTTCGAATACGAAGGGGAGAGCGTGTCGCCGCCCAAACGATCATCTGAAGTGGGCGGCATGCATCTCTGCTTCGAAGTCGATGATGTCGACGCGGCCGCTGACAGGCTGCGTGATCAGGGCGTGGAGCTGCTCGATGGTCCCAACCTGGTAGATGCAGGGCCGTTGGCCGGGTTCAACTGGATCTACTTCCGTGCTCCATGGGGCCTCATTCTGGAGGTCGCGAGTTTCACTAGACTCGGTTATGAGGATACTTCCTCCGAACGCCTTTGGCGATCCGATGATACACTGAGCGCTGAGCCGTGAATTCTCATTGATATTCATGGATGACCTAGATCGCAGGTTCGCGTCCTTTCAAGAGCCGCAGCTTTTGTCCGCTTTTGGCCCGATGCGGTCATCGCCGCAATAAAGTCGACGACAGAAATTCGGCGGCACTCTGGTGAGCTTTGTCAGCGTTCCGCGTCCCTGATTTCAGGAAAAAGTCGTGTGCGCCGCCCTCAAAAACATCAAGGCTAGCAGGCTTGCCAAGCTGTTGGGCCTTCCGTTGCAACTCCTGCCCAATAGACAAAGGAAATGTCCGGTCTGCACTTCCCCAGCAAGGTCAGCCGGTGCACAACCCTATCTTGCCGCCCTCGACGGGAATGAAAACCGCTCCTCCAACTTCGAGCGCAAGGCGCAACTGCGCTGCGGTGGCACGATGGACATCATGCCGGCCACCTTCAAAGTCTCTGATGGTGCTGCGCGATACGCCCGCGCGTTCGGCAAGGTCCGTTTGTGTCCAGTCCAGGAGACCGCGTGCAGCGCGGCACAGCTCCGGTGTCAAAATCGTTGTCCCGCTTGCTTGACCCATCGCTTAGAGTCGCCCATATTGGTTGATATAAGCCATATAGAGCAACAAAGCCACGATTGCTAGACGGCAGTTGAACTGTTGCCCCAAGCGATGGGTACCGATTTTTTGGAGGATTGAGGCGTTGGGATAACAGCCGAACCATATTTGCTTCTCGTTCTGCTGCTTCTGCCTTTCGTCGGAAGCCTCCTCTCCATTCTCTTGCTCAAGACGACTTCGCCACGCCTGCCTGCAGGTCTGGCAGCTATCATCGTCACCGCTTTGTTGCTGCTTACGGGTAGCTTTTATCCGGCGGTGGCGGACGGCGGGGTGGTGCGGTTTCGGGCGGAATGGCTGCCGCAGTTTGGCCTGGACTTCGCGTTGCGCATGGATGGTTTTGCATGGATTTTCACCATGCTTGTCACCGCAATCGGCCTTCTCGTCGTGCTTTATGCGCGCTACTACATGTCCGAGGAGGATCCGGTTCCACGGTTCTTCTCGTTCCTTCTTGCTTTCATGGGGGCCATGCTCGGCATTGTCGTCTCAGGCAATGTGATCCTGCTGTCCGTGTTCTGGGAACTGACCAGCATCTTCTCGTTCTTGCTCATCAGCTATTGGCATAACAATGCCAATGCGCGCGATGGCGCCAGAATGGCACTCACGATTACCGGGATTGGCGGCTTTTGCTTGTTGATCGGCTTCATTCTGCTCGGCAACGTGGTCGGCAGCTATGACGTCGACAAGATCCTCGATTCCGGCGACATCGTTCGCAGTCATCCTCTCTATCTGCCAACGCTGATTTTCATATTGCTAGGCGCTTTGACAAAGAGCGCGCAGTTTCCATTCCATTTTTGGCTTCCCAACGCCATGGCTGCCCCGACGCCGGTTTCGGCCTTCCTTCACTCGGCGACCATGGTCAAAGCCGGTGTGTTCCTGTTGGTGCGTTTCTGGCCGGTGCTTTCGGGGACGTACGAATGGTTCTGGATCGTCGGCGTCGCCGGGATCTCAACCCTGCTGCTGGGCGCATATTTTGCGCTGTTCCAGCGCGACTTGAAGGGCCTCCTGGCCTATTCGACCATCAGCCATCTTGGATTGATCGTGACACTGCTGAGCCTTGGCAGCCCATTGGCGACCGTGGCCGCCATCTTCCATATGCTCAATCACGCGACCTTCAAGGCGTCGCTCTTCATGGCAGCGGGCATCATAGATCACGAGACTGGCACACGCGACATGCGCAAGCTCAGCGGTCTCTTCCGCTTCATGCCGTTCACAGCGACCTTGGCGATCGTGGCAAGTGCCGCGATGGCTGGCGTGCCACTCCTCAACGGGTTCCTGTCCAAGGAAATGTTCTTTGCCGAGGCGGTGGAGACCCATGCCGATTCGATCCTCGACCGTATTCTTCCCTATGTCGCGACCCTCGCCGGCGCCTTCAGCGTGGCCTATTCGCTGCGGTTCATTCACACGGTTTTCTTTGGTCCGCCGCCGACCGATCTGCCGGTCAACCGTCCACACGAGCCACCCAGATGGATGCGGTTTCCGGTCGAGTTCCTCGTCATCGTCTGCCTGATCGTTGGCGTCATTCCGGCTATATCGATTGGTCCGTTTCTTCACAGCGCCGTGGTCAGTGTGCTCGGGAGTGCTACTCCCGAATACAGCCTGGCGATCTGGCATGGCGTCAACCTTCCGCTCGTAATGAGCGCGATCGCTCTTGTCGGTGGCGCGCTCATCTATTTTTTGCTGAAGGATTACCTCAGTCATTGCGATGACGGTCCGCCGCTGTTTCGCAGGCTCAAGGGGCAACGGGTCTTCGAGCGCGTAATTGTCGAACTATCCTGGCGATGGGCGCGCCTCGCCGAGGGGCGCCTGGGCACACGCAAGCTGCAACCCCAGCTGCGCTGGCTGATCGTGACTGGTTTTGCCGCAGGCACGTTGCCGCTTTATCTGAATGGCTTCGAAAGCCGGCCGGTTACCTACGCGAGCGTCGATCCCGCCTTTACGGCGATCTGGATCATCGGCGTGTGCCTTGCGCTTGGCACAGCGTATACGGCGAAATACCACCGCCTGGCCGCACTGGTGATGCTCGGCGGTGTCGGTCTCGTCGTCTGCATCACATTCATATGGCTTTCGGCGCCCGATCTCGCAATCACCCAGTTGCTCGTCGAAATCGTCACGACCGTCCTGATCCTTCTCGGCCTGCGCTGGCTGCCCAAACGGTCTGAGGGTTTTGGCGAGGCGATGACGTTGAGAGCACGGTTTCGCCGGTTTCGCGACCTTGCACTGGCCGCTCTCTGCGGCGTCGCCATGTCCTTCGTCGCCTATGCCGTGATGACGACGCCGGTGCCGGACGCGATTGCCAACTACTTTTTGGAAAATGCTTATTCCGAGGGCGGTGGCCGCAACGTCGTCAATGTCATTCTGGTGGATTTCCGCGGTTTCGATACGTTGGGAGAGATCGCCGTTCTCGGTGTTGTTGCGCTCACCGTCTACGGCCTGTTGCGCCGTTTCCGCCCTGCCGAAGACAGCATGAGGGCGCCAGAGCAGCAGCAAGCGCAAAACCGCTTTGACGAGGAGCGGCCAGAGCGGTCTGCCGGCGATACCGTGCGCGACTATCTGCTCGTGCCATCGGTCATCATGCAGTGGCTTTTTCCAGTCATCATCACCTTCTCAGTCTATCTCTTCATCCGCGGACACGATTTGCCGGGCGGCGGCTTTTCGGCTGGCCTGACGCTGTCGATCGCCTTCCTGCTGCAGTATCTGGCGGGAGGAACACGCTGGGCAGAGGATCGCATCCGCATCCTGCCGCTCCGCTGGATGGGCGCGGGACTGCTGACCGCCGTTGCAACCGGGGTCGGGGCTTGGTTCCTTGGTTATCCGTTCCTGACTTCGCACTCCCGCTACCTCGATCTGCCGCTGATCGGAAAAGTGCCCGCGGCCACTGCGCTGCTCTTTGATCTGGGAGTCTTCTGTCTTGTCGTCGGATCGACGGTGCTCATTCTTGTCGCACTCGCACACCAATCCTTGCGCATCAACCGTCTGCGGATGATCGACGCGGCAAAATCGGAGGAGGCGTGATGGAACTGGTCCTGTCGATTGCCATAGGGGTGATGACCAGTTGTGGTGTCTGGCTTATCCTGCGCCCGCGAACCTACCAGGTGATCGTCGGCCTTTCGCTGCTCTCGTACGCGGTCAACCTGTTCATCTTCGGGGTCGGTGGCGTCAAGGCAAACGTCCCGCCTATTCTTGCTGACGATGCGGCGGGTCCTCTGGCCGATCCGGTTCCGCAGGCTCTGGTTCTGACCGCCATCGTCATCGGCTTTGCGACGACCGCCTTGTTTCTGGTCGTGCTCCTCGCGTCGCGCGGTCTGACGGGCAGCGACCATGTCGACGGGAGAAATGAGCCGCGATGAATGCCTGGGCCCACCATCTGATCATTGCTCCGGTACTCGTACCACTGGTCGCCAGCGCATTGTTGCTGCTCGTGGACGAGCGTCAACGATTGGCCAAGGCGATGATCAGTCTTGCATCGACCTTGGTTCTGACGGCCATTGCCATCTGCCTGTTTCGCATTGAAAGCGGCCCAAACGCCTTTGATGGCATCTATCTGCTCGGTAACTGGGCGGCCCCTTTCGGTATCGTCCTGGTACTTGACGGACTGTCGGCGCTGATGCTGCTGTTGACGGCGTTGCTGGCCGTTCCTGCGCTGATCTTCTCGCTCGCTCGTTGGCACGCGGTCGGCGCGCATTTCCACAGCATGTTCCAGATCCTGTTGGTCGGCGTTAACGGTGCCTTTCTCACCGGTGATCTGTTCAATTTATTCGTGTTCTTCGAGATCATGCTGGCGGCGTCCTATGGTCTGCTCCTGCATGGTTCTGGTCCGCTTCGCGTCAAGGCGGGCCTGCACTACATCGCCGTCAACCTTGTGGCAGCCCTGTTGTTCCTCATCGGTGTGAGCCTGATTTACGGCACGGCCGGGACCCTCAATATGGCGGACCTTGCAGCGCGCATTCCCGAAATGGAGCGCGATCGCCGTATGCTCATGGAGGCAGGAGCGGCGATCTTGGGCGTAGTCTTCCTCATCAAGGCGGGGATGTGGCCGCTCTGCTTCTGGCTGCCGACAGCATATAGTGCGGCATCAGCTCCAGTGGCTGGAATGTTTGCCATCATGAGCAAGCTCGGGATTTACATAATCCTGCGCCTGACGATGCTTCTGTTCGGAGAGGGGCCGTTGGCCGGATTTGGCGCCAACGTGCTCTTATACGGTGGTGTGGCGACGCTTGTCTTCGGGACGATCGGTGTGCTGGCATCCCAGGCGCTCGGCCGGCTCGCAGGATTTTCCGTACTCGTCTCGTCAGGCACCCTGTTGATGGTCCTCGGCATCAATGATGGTGCCGTATCATCCGGTGCGCTCCTTTATCTCGTCAGTTCAACATTGACGATCAGTGCCTTCTTCATGCTGATCGAACTTGTCGAGCGCGGACAGGACGCCGGCGCCAACGTCCTTGCGGTAACGATGGAAGCCTACGGGGACGCCGACGAGCAAACCGCCGATGAAGAAGAGGGTGTCACCATGCCCGGGACGATGGCGATACTGGGCATTTGCTTTGCTGCCTGCGGGATCCTGCTGTCCGGTCTGCCGCCGCTTTCCGGTTTCATAGCCAAATTTGCAATGCTGTCGGCAATGATGGGCACGGGTGCGATCGGGGTGCCGCCGACGGCCGCAATCTGGACATTGATCGTGCTCGTCATCCTCTCTGGTATCGCGGCGCTGATTTCCATGACGCGCGCCGGCATTCGTACCTTCTGGAGCTCGATCGAAGGCACAGTTCCGCGTGTCCTTGTGATCGAGATCGTCCCCGTGCTGTTCTTGCTGGTGCTCACCCTTGCCTTGACCGTGCAAGCAGGGCCGGTCCTGCAATATATGGACCTAACCATTCGCACGCTGAGCAAGCCTGCAAACCATATCGATGCGGTCCACAATGCGGTTCGGGTCCCGGGCTATCAGGGCGCGGCCGCGCCCGGAACGGAGAGCAACTGATGCTGCCTTATCCCGTTCTTTCGCTGTCGCTGCTCGTGATGTGGCTGTTGCTCAACGGCTTCACGGTCGGTCATTTTATTCTGGGTATCTTCGTCGCCGTGTTCGCCAGTTGGGCGATGGCGTCGTTGCGTCCGCAAAAGCCGCGATTGGTGAAGTGGTACCTGCTGCCCAAACTTTTTTTCGTCGTACTCTACGACATCCTCAAATCCAACATTGCGGTCGCGGGCATTATTATAAGGAGCGGTTCGCGCCGGCACGATCCGGGATTTCTGACCATTCATCTCGAAATGAGAAGCCCGTTCGCGTTGGCCGTTCTTGCAGTGATCCTGACAAGCACGCCCGGATCTGCCTGGCTTGAATACGATTCCAACGAGAATTCCGTCCTTCTCCACATCCTCGATCTGCAGAACGAGACCGTGTGGCGAGACACGATCAAAAATCGATATGAGAAACTGCTGATGGAGATCTTCGCGTGAGCGCAATTATCTTGTTCAGCGCTGTTTCGATCGCTCAGTTGATGCTGGTTGCGTCGATGGCGATTGTTTCGGTGCGCATGGTCATCGGGCCTCGCGCTCAAGATCGGATTGTCGGTCTCGACACCTTTTACATCAACGCCATGCTGTTGCTTGTGACTTTTGGCGTCGGCACGGGTCGCGTCCTCTATTTCGAAGCGGCATTGGTGATCGGGATTTTGGGATTTGTGTCCTCCGTCGCACTGGCCAAGTTTTTGATGCGGGGTGAGGTGATAGAATGACTGCGGCTGCAGATATCCCGTTGTGGGCGGCCATCCTTGTCGCCTTCTTTCTTCTCGGTGGCGCTTCCCTGGCATTGATCGGCGCGATAGGCTTCCTGCGCCTCCCAACATTTTATGAACGTATTCACGCGCCAACGCTCGCGACCAGTTGGGGGATCGGCGGGATCATGCTCGCCTCGATGATCTTCTTCTCAGTCGGTTCAGGACGACTTGAGATTCACGAGATCCTCATCGGGATTTTTGTAACGGCGACGACGCCGGTTACTCTGATGATGCTTGCGCGCGCTGCTCTTTACCGTGATCGTGTCGAGAATGATGAAAGGGCGCCGCCAAAACAGATCGACGACGTTGCTGCAAGAAAACAAAGCAGCAACGGAGAGACTTAAACCTCCTCGGCCCCACGCACATGGCCATAAGCGCGATTTTTCATGCGCATTGACGGCTGCGGCACCGCTGAGCCTTCCTCGTTGATACAGAGGACTATTGGGCGAAACGTTGGCTAGGTCGGAGATAGGCGACCTTCTCGGGCAGGTCAGATCCATCTGAGGTTTTCACTACTATAATGTCTAACAACCACTGTTCTACCGTCGGGCAACGTACCTCGCCAACCTGATCCTCCATGCTTCAATTTTATCTTCTTGATGTTGACCAAGCCAACCGTCTCGATGTGTCACGGCACCGAGGAGCTGCTATAAAGTGCTCTCGGTCCGTTCAGCCACAAGAGGACGCAATGGCGAGCGAGAAGGATTTACGGCGCTTGGCTTTGTTGCTGGAAGGCACGACCGAGATGCCACATTTTGATCGAGCCGCTTTCAAAGTGGCGCGAATCTTCGCGACAATTGCGGCCGATCGCTTGACGGCCAACTTCCACTTCACACCGGATGAGCAGGCGTTGAAATGCATGCTACTGCCGGAGGTTTTTTCTCCCATTCCTAATGCCTGGGGCAAGAAGGGATGGACTGTAGGTATTCTGTCAGGCCTTAGCGAAGACGACCTCAACAACGCTCTACGGACGGCCTGGGCGCATGGGCAGAAAGCTCATAAACCGGCGCGAAAATGAATGCCGGCAACGCTAAAACAGCCAGACGAACTCGGACGCGGTCCTTCAAATCTTTTGAACGCCGAAGCCGGGAGACGGACCCGGCCTTGATCGCCCCAAGACGCCACTGATCAACGGCGACGACGAGAAGGTGGTGATTCGTCGCTGTCAGCACGCGAGAAGCCGGATGGAGAGACAGCTGGCAGCTTCTATACTTGTCTGAAAGCGCTAGAGCGTCGCTGAGCAGCCTCGAGCCGCGCCGTCAGTCGGCGCCGAGCCGAACGCGTTAGGGCAAAGCAACCGGCTGTCGTCGTCCGCCAGCCCATTCCGTTTTTCAGAGTGCTGCAGCACAGTCGGGTAGAGGTTCGGTGTTCGGTCCCAGCTTCGCTGCCATGTGGACCAGGTCGGGGAGAGACCTTGCTCTCATTTTCCTCATGACTTGTCCTCGATGCGCCTTTACAGTTATCTCGCTGATATTTAGCTTGAACGCCACCTGCTTGTTCAACAGGCCCTCAGCCACAAATTTCATTACCTGACGTTCCCGAGGCGTAAGCGACAGAAAATACGCTTCCAGACGGCTGGCGTCTTTCACCGCACTTACGGCTGCCTCGATCTCCTCCAGAAGATTGAGGCGATCAATAGACTTGGCCATGAACGTCACACGGAATTTGTTGGTTGCAACAGTCATCGCCCCACTGGCCCCTGCAGTCAGCACGATGACGGGGCAATACGAAGCACGCGAACAGATAAGATCCGTGAGATCTGAAACTGTCAGTTCTGCGGTTGTCGTATCAACGACGATGCAGGCATGCGTGCCGACCTGCACCAATCTGAGAAAGCTATCCGCCGAGTGATAGAATTCTGGCTGCCACCCAGACTGAGAAAAATCTCCGAGCAGGGCCGTACAGACGTCGGAGGCATTGCTCAGGATCGCCACCAGCGGGTCGCTGGTCGGTCTGTTCGGATGCTTTACGGAGGAGGTAAGTTGTCGAGTATAGTACATGTCATTCTCCCACGCCGATTATGTTCGCGCTGTTGCGATGCAAGACTTGAGGTAGACGTTTTGATAAAAGAGCTTCTGTAGTCGTTTTAGACGAACAGCCCGCCTGCTGCGACTTAAGTGGCGTGATAGAACCTGAAAAAAACTGAAATATTCTCCCGCGGGTTGCGGAACAATGGTTGGCTCAATCTCCCCCTCTATGGTTTTATCACTACGATTTGAAACGGATAGAATTGGCTGGCATTGGGACAGATTGAGATTGGCCGCTTCGAGTACTCCGGATGGGAGCTTGATCTCGAGAAACGGGAGTTGCGCGCCATGGGCGCTCCGGTTCCGCTCGGCAGTAGAGCTTTCGATATCTTGGAAACCCTTGCGCTGTCCTCGGGTGGGATGGTCACTAAAGTCGACCTGATGAAGCGCGTCTGGCCAGGACTTGCGGTTGAGGACAATACCCTGCAGGTCCATATCTCAGCGATCCGGCGGGCGCTGGGAAAGGATCGCGAATTGCTGCGCACCGTCTCCGGTCGGGGTTATCGGTTGCTCGGGGAATGGGTCGAGCCCGAGTCGCAATATGCCGAACCGGTGCCTGCGCCTCGAAAGCAGGTGGGCGAACGAGGCGATTTTGTCTCAAACATCCCTTCAGCAGCATCTGAACTTATAGGTCGTCAGGCCTCGGTTTCGCAAATTCACACACTCATGTCGGCCTATCGTGTTGTAACCCTGACGGGACCGGGTGGAATTGGTAAGACCGTGCTGGCGTCCGAGGTTGCCCGCCATCTCCAGCAGTCGATCGGCGGTGATGCGTATTTTGTCGAGCTCGTGTCTCTGTCCGATCCCCATCTGGTTCCGACAACTCTCGCCCAGGCCCTCGACCTGCGCCTCCAAGGCGACGACATCTCGACCGAGATCGTGGCAAGAGCCATAGGCAGCCGGAGGATGTTGCTCGTGATCGACAATTGCGAACACGTCGTCGACGCCGCCGCCGAGATGGTGGAGGCGATCCTGCGTGCTTGTCAGAACGTATCCGTGCTCGCGACCAGCCGAGAAATTCTTCGCATCGAAGGCGAATTCGCATATAGAGTGCCGCCGCTTGAAGTGCCGGCCAAGGAACAAGAAGCCGATCTGCTTCAACACAGCGCAATCCAGTTATTCATCGCTCGAACCCGGGCGCTGCAATCTGATTTTAACGTGACCAGGGAAAAGATCTCGGTGATTGCGGGTATTTGCCGGCATCTCGATGGAATTCCCTTGGCCATAGAGTTTGCAGCTGCACGTGCGGCCACTTTGGGCCTTCAACAGATTGCCGGTCGTCTGGATGATCGTTTCGTCCTCCTGACCGGCGGACGACGAACGGCGCTGCCCCGACATCGTACCCTGCGAGCCGCACTCGACTGGAGTTATGAGCTGTTGCCGGAAGGTGAACGTTTCCTCCTTCGCCAGCTCGCCGTCTTTCCCTCAGGTTTCACGTTGGAAGCTGCCACAGCGGCGAGCGGGCAGCAAGAAGGTGAAGCCGCTTCGGGGCTTTCAAATCTCGTCTCAAAATCGCTGGTCACCTTCGAAGGAACGGGCGCTGCGCCTCGATGGCGTTTGCTAGAGACCGTAAGGGTCTACTCCCTCGAGAAGCTGGGAACGGGTGCGGACTATCACGTGACGATGCGGCGATGTGTGGCGTTTTTCGCATCGTTCTTCCAGCCATTTTCAAACGAGAGTTCGCTACACGCAGCGATCGAACATCTTGGCCCCTTTAGACGGGAGATCGACAACCTGCGGGCAACTTTGAACTGGGCATTTTCGCCCGGTGGCGACGGGACGTTGGGAGCCAAGCTAGCAGCCGTTGCATCGGATTTCTGGATCGCCCTCGGTCTTGTGTCCGAATCCGGTGAATGGGCACAGAAGGCTCTCCCTTACCTTGAACGCACAGAAGGCAGCCGATCAGAAATGGTCCTTCAATGCGCCCTTGGATTTGCGCTGATTTATACAGAAGGGATGAGCGAACGAGGAAAGGATGTGCTGATCCGGGCGTTGTCGATTGCGAGAGCGCTGGATGATCGCGACTACCTGCAACGCGCAACTTGTGCCCTCTGGCTTTTTTGCGCCCGTTCGATGGAGTTAGACGATGCCCTTTTCTATGCGCGCGAATATGAGCGGGGAGCCAGTGGCCAGGACGAAAGGGCAACAGCAGCTTGGTTGATAGGCATCCCTCAAACCTATCAAGCCGAGCACTTGGAGGCGCAGGCCAGGCTCGATTGGGCTGCCCGACATTCGTCTTCCAACAATCGTCGCCGAGACATGCTGAGGCTCGGTGCAGACATTCGAACGTCTTCCATGGCCCACAACACGGTCAACATGATATCGCGGGGTCAACTCGACACTGCCTTGAGAACAGCGCAGGATTCAATCCTTGAAGCGCGCTCGACGAGACAACCCTTTGTCTCTTGTGTCGCTTTGGCCTGGGCTTCCGCTTTCCTATCCCTGAACATCGAAAATTTTGTTCAAGCCAAAGAATGGAGCGAAGAACTGATCGAGCATGCGGTGCAGCACAATCTCAGACCATTTCACGCTGTTGGTGTGTGCGTGCGTGGCACTCTGGCGTCACGTTCGGGTTCGCCCGCGGACGGTATCGCCGACTTGTGTGCGGGACTTCGCGAAATGCGTGAGACGACATACTTGCTCTTCTACCCCTTTTTCATGTCTGAACTCGCAGCCGCGTTACACGGATCAGGGCGTTCGGATGAGGGCTTCAATCAGATTCATGAGGCATTGAAGTTTTCATCCGAGAAGGGTTATCACTGGATGGTCCCCGAATTGCTGCGCAGAAAAGCCGAGATTGTCGTGACACAACGAGCCGGTGCAGGTCTGCAGACGGATTTATTTGAAGAGGCCAGCCAGAAAGCTTCCGCCCAGGGCGGTTTATATTGGGAGCTGACGGCCGGTATCAGTCTAGTCGAACACCTTGCCGGTCTCGGCGAACGTCGCTCGGCCCGGAAGATCCTCCTGCCCATTTACGAACGTTTCACGGAAGGCCTTACCGCACCGCGACTGTTGCGCGCGAAGGCATTGATAGCCGGTGACGTCTAGTGCCCGGTCGATATTTTGACGCCGAGTCTTCTATTTACGAGACGACAATTTCCCGCAAGATGGCGGCGAGTTTGCAGCACGCGCGCTGCTCACAATCAATTCGGCGACGGACCGATGCGAGGCCAGCTTGCCGCGCAAAGGCGGCTCGCCAATATAGCTTTCAGGAGTAATCTCGATGCGGAATCTCCACGATTATAAAGTTGCCCCGCCAGACTATGTGACACTGAAGGGTCGCCACGGCACGGTCGAACCGTATGTTCACGACCTGCATCTCCAGAAGTTGTGGAATGGACTGGGAGGGATGGGGATAAACCCTCTGCTCCTGTATTTTGTCCAGGACGATTTTGGCGGAGTCGACGATTTCGGCAGGTGGCTGAATGAGGTCAAGAATAATGGCTGGCTGACACATATCTTCCGCAGCAACATTACAGGTGAAATCGTGGGGATGGCGAGTTTCATGCGCGCTGACCCGTCAAACGGCGTGGTCGAAATAGGGGGCGTCGCCCATGGAGCTGGAATGAAGCGCTCCCCGCTTTCCACCGAAGTGCACTATCTTCTGGCAAAGCACGTATTTGAAGTCCTTGGATACCGCCGTTACGAGTGGAAGTGTGACAACAAAAACGAGCCGAGCAAAACGACGGCCGCGCGCTATGGCTTCAGTTTCGAAGGCGTTTTCCGCCAGCATATGATCTCGAAGCAGCGCAATCGCGATACTGCCTGGTTTTCGATGCTCGACAATGAGTGGCCTACGCTCAAGGCTGCATTCGAGGATTGGCTCTCTCCTGACAATTTTGGAGCAGAAGGAAGGCAATTGCGTCGGCTGGAGGATATCCGCGCGGAGTTGTCCGGGCAAAGCTCTCAAAAAGCTTAGGATCTGCAAGTGATCGTGGATGTTAGAAAGGCAAAAGAACGCAAACGTCGTGGCATTCTTTTTGACGATCAACCCCAGGGTCGGTGGACTTTTAGGCTTCTACTGATTGTTGGACGGGCGCCGGTGAAGCCTGGTGCCCTCCAGTAGCATCACGTGCACGACGCGATTCGAATTTCCGCGAGAGAGCGGGCAGCCGCCAAAAGCGGCAACCCGGTTTGGACACTGCCAACAAAGCGGACAGGTGTCGTTTTGATCGTTTTCAGATCTGGTCGCGCAGCGACTTGAAGGAGGCGCGCAGCTCGTCGGTAAACAGCTCCGGCTGTTCCCAGGCGGCGAAATGCCCGCCCTTGGCCGGCCTGTTGTAGTGGATGAGCTTCGGATAGGCCTTTTCCGCCCAGCTCTGCGGCGCCTGGTAGATCTCGTCCGGGAAGGCGCTGACAGCGACCGGGATCTTGATGCCGCGCGGATCGAAGAAGCCGCCGGAGGGGAAATGCGCATTGTCCCAATAGAGCCGCGCAGACGAGATCGCCGTGTTGGTCAGCCAGTAAAGCGTGACATTGTCGAGGACATCGTCAGGCGTCAGACCTTCCTTTTCTCCGTTGAAGGATCGTGCGATCATCCGGTAGCTCCGGATGTCGTGGTCGAGCATCCACGAGGCGAGGCCAACAGGCGAATCCACGATGCCGTAAAGCGTCTGCGGCCGGTTGTTCATCTCGATCGCATAACCGAGCCCGTTCTTGTAGAAATCGTCGAGCTGCTCATAGGCGCGTTTTTCATCGGCCGTGAGATCTGCCGGCGCCGGCGCCCCTGCTGATAGCAGCTTGGCGATGTCAGCCGGCACGGTGGCTGCCATGTTCGTATGGATGCCGATGAGGCCGGCAGGCTCCTGCACCGCCATGAGCTCGGTCACCGCATTGCCCCAATCGCCGCCCTGGGCGACATATTTGGTATAACCGAGGCGCTGCATCAGCACGGCCCAGGCCTTGGCGATGCGTGGCGGGTTCCAGCCCGCTTCCTTCGGCTTGCCCGAGAAGCCGTAGCCCGGCAGCGAGGGAATAACGACATCAAAGGCATCGGCTTCGGTGCCGCCAAAGGCGGTAGGGTCGGTCAGCGGCTTGATGATCTTCATCTGCTCGATGATCGAACCCGGCCAGCCATGCGTGATGATGATGGGCAACGCCTTTTCATGCTTGGACTTCACATGGATGAAGTGAATGTCCAGCCCATCGATCTCGGTCGTGAACTGCGGGAAGGAGTTCAGCCGTGCCTCGACCTTGCGCCAGTCATGCGCCCGCCAGTATTTGGCGACTTTCTGGATCGTATCGAGCCGCACACCCTGCGTATCGTCGGAGACTGTCTCACGGTCCGGCCAGCGGGTTGCGGCAACGCGCCGGTGCAGATCCTTCAGCTGCTCGTCGGTAGCCGAAAACTTGAATTGTCGTATGTCGGCGCTCGTGGCCGAAGCGGCCGGCGTGCCCGGAAGCATCCCGACCGCCCCCGCAGCAGCGGCTGCGGCAAGAAGCTTTCGACGTGTGAGCTCGGTCTGTATGCGGGACATGGTATCCTCCTATGTGTGCTGGGGTTGATGTGGAGGAAGTTGACACTGAAAGCGCGTTTGACCTATTGCACCATGGTATCGCCGATATCTTCGTATGTAGCTCGCCGCTCGCTTGACCCGGCAAGGTTCTAAGAACCCCTTCTACGGGCTATACTTCGCGCCGAATGAAGAGCTCAGCGCGACAGGGGCGTCTCAACTGGCCTCAATCTGCTCGACCGCGCATCGACGATCAGGTCGGGAGAGTGCCGCCCGATTGTTCGCTCACCATGTATTCGGCATACCAGTCCGGCCATGCCTCGTCATGTTTTCCGCCCGTGCGTTTTTCATGTTCGCCATGCGCTTCGGCGACGCGACGAAGGGCGTTCGCAAGATCGGCGACGGAGCTGAATGTCGCAGCTTCGACCCGGCCCGGTAGTCTTGTGGTCACTTCCTGAAAGAGCCATCCGTTCCCGTCCGGATCCGTGAACGAGGCGAATGAGCCATAGCTGGCACGAGACGGGTGGGGGCCGTGGAGCCGCCGGTCTGTGCCCTTGTGGTGAAACACTCCACCTGCATCATGGAAGACATCGCTCATTTCAACGCCGTGGGCGGCAAGGGCCGCATGGGCCATCTCGATGTCCGAGACGATGAGGTGCAGGCCTTGCGCCGATCCCGGGACGGCCGCAGTAACGTTACTACCGAAGATGACCGAGCAAGGCGATCCGCGAGGCGTTACCTGGACGACCCTGAAGCCGTCCGCGCCGGAGACGTCGGCGTCTAGCCTCCACCCAAGGCCCGTGTAGAAGGACTTTGCGCGATCGACGTCGGAGACCGGTATCACGACTACCTCGAGTTTCATGTCAATGTCATTGGCGGCGGCGGCAGGCTGCGTGTTGTGCTCCTGAATGGTCATTTGCTTTCCCTCTATGTGATCTCTGCGGACCGTCCGCAGAGGGCGTGACGATGCTCTGGCGCACCGGTCGCGTCCATTGTCCCATGGTGTTGGTTCCAATCTGGGATAGGCCGGAAACCTCCTTCCAAGGTATCGACGATACCTTTGTTCAACGGGTTCTTGGAACGGAGTGGAACCGCAAACCGCTCACCGCCACGCATATGGCAGCACTGGCGGGTCGCGCGCGCTCGAACATCTCAGGGGTATCGGCGTGGAACTGCAGATGGTTTCCACGCGCACAGCCGTTCACATCGGCGATTTCTTTGCGATGTTCCCGATGGGCGGCAACGAACCAACCTAGGAGATCGAAGCAAATCTCCTGCCATCGGCCAAGATTGCGCTCGATGAGCTGGTCTGGTGGGCAAAGGCCACTATGAGCGCCAAAGCGACTGAAGCTCGAAGGGTCATGAGCGGAGTTCAGGGACGGGCTCCACAACTCTCCATTGCTCCAGAGGTCACGTAAATGACAAGGAAAACCCCGGCCGACCCTTATGGTCCGCCGGGTTTTTTGTTGCCCCTCAGGATCAGGCAGCCTGAGCGACTGACAGTGCCGAAAGGATCTCGTTCGTATCGACGATGGCGCTTGCGTAGCTCGGCATGTTGATCTCCAGAGCGGCGTGCATCATCTCATGCGAGTAGTCGGCGACTGCGTCCTTGACGACGGTCACGTCGTAGCCGAGTTCGGCGGCGTAGCGGACCGTCGCCTCGATGCAGGTATGGGCAACGAGCCCGATCACGATGAGCCTCTGGATTCCATGCCGCTTCAGTTCGAGATCGAGATCGGTGTTGGCGAAGCCGCTGGAGCACCAGTGTTCGGAGGCGACGACTTCACCTGCCTGCGGTACGAACTCGGCGCGGAATTCTCCGCCCCAGGTGCCGAACTCGAAGCTCTTGCGATGCCATGCCGCGCGCTGGATCGGAGCGATGAACTTCCAATTCTCGTAGTCGCCGGGGCGATACCGGTGATGCATCGCATAGAAGACGCGAAGTTTCGCCTGGCGTGCCGCGTTCAGCACCTGGAGCATGTGCGGTACGCACTCGTTCGCCTCGGCCACCTCCTTGATCCTCGGCCAGATCTTCCCGCCTTCGGAAATGAAGTCGTTGTATGGATCGACCACCAGAAGGCCGGTGTTGTTCCGGTCGAAAGTCAGTTGGGTCATGGGGTATTCCTCCGGATGCTCAGGCCGCTTTCGTGGAGGTGGCGTTTTTCAACGCCGCCCGCTCAATGCTTGCAGCGAATAGGGGCGTTTCGCCCTTGTTGTGTGCAATCGACATCGGTTGCCGCTGGGTCCGGAAGATGTCGAAGGGGATGCCTTGGCGGTCGAGCGAAGCCATCATCTCGTCCGTCGCATAGGACCTGACCCGGTTGGTGAATTCGCATCGACCTGCGTCGAGCTTCTTGACGCTGAGCTCCCAGGTGACGTGGATCGTCACGCGGCCATTCGGCGTGAACACGTCGGAATCCGAGTCGAGAATGAGATGATCCTTCTCGCCGAGGGTTTCGAGGTAATGCTGGACCATCAGGCTTCCGCCGATCGTCTCGACATTGATCGACATTCGCGTGCCGTCGGGCGCCGTCGTGAAGCCCGCGGCAATGTGCGCCGGAGAGCATCCCTGGTATTCCTTCTCGGGCAGGGTGAAGCACCACTTCGGAATATCCACCTGTTCGATCGGGGCATTGATGATTGCCGAAAAGCTGGAATCGACGATCTGGTTTTCGATGCTGTGCATGTGACGTCTCCATGGCTGATTGGGTGGTTCGTGCGGAAGACCGCGCCTTCATCACCGCGGCTGGGAGCCGCGCGATTTCTCTGATTGGACGACTGGCAGGACGAGATGTGCGCCCGCGCGACCTGCCGTTCCGACGCGCGGGCGCGGCTCCGGCCTACTTGTCGGCCAAAGTTTGCGTGTAGTGCCCGAGGCGCGCTTCAATGTCGGGGTTCGTCTGAAGCCCCATTTCCATCAGGCGGCCGATGTTCTTTTGTGCCACCGGGCGCTGGACGGACTGGATGAAGGCGTCCCAGCCCGCTCCGATTTCCGGATCGGTCGGGAGGCTCGCGAAATCGACGAGCCTCTTCGTATCGGCGATCGCCTGGCGGTCGAAACCGGAAATCCTCGCGGCGAGTGCATCTACGAACGGGTCGAGCTTGCCGTCGTCGAACGAACGGTTGACGTAGCCGTATTCCTCGGCGAGTTCGCCGTTGATGTCATCAGACCCGAGAAGCACTTCGAGCGCACGGCCGCGGCCCATCAGACGCGGGAGGCGCGCCATCGGACCACCACCCGGAACGAAGCCGGCTCCGACCTCCCACTGTGAAAGGATTGCATTCTCCTTGCTGGCAAACCGCATGTCGCTGGCGAGCGCCAATTCGCTGCCGACGCCCGTGGCTCGCCCGCGGATGAGGGCGATGGAGACAACGGGCGCCTTGCTGATGCGAACGAGCATGTCCGGTAGGGGATGGAGACCGGTCTTCCCATAGGGAAGGCTCGTGGATTCGGAGAGCGGCGGCGTAAAGTTATAGTGGGTGAGGAAGAAGCCCGGGACCGCGCTGTCGAAGACGACGACCCTGAGATTCGGGTCCGCTTCAATCTCCTCGACGACCTTCTCCATTTGCGGAATGGTCTCCGGCCCGAATATGTTGAAAGGCGGATTGTCGAAGGTGACACGCCAATATGCGGGCGTGCGCTTCTCGATCCGGATCTGCGGCTTCTCGCTCGCAGGCTGTGACTTGGCGTCGGCCGGACGATCGGTCTTCTCCGCGACCATGGTCTGCCCGGAAAGCGCGAGCGCGGGAAGCATGAGCACTGCCGCAGCCGTCAGGAACTTCGACGATGCGATCATTGCGCTCGTCGAGATGGGTGATCTGACTTTCATGAATACCTCCATTCAGGTTGTTGCGAACGATGTCGCTAGGATTCGATCTCGAGCACGAGTTCGATTTCGACCGGCATTCCCAACGGAATGCTGGAGACGCCGAGGACGATGCGGGGCGGAACCGACGACGCGCCAAAGACATCCCGCAGAAGCTCGGATGCTCCGTCAGCCACCTTTGGGTGTTCCTGGAAATCGCTGGGCGATGCGATGTAGACGCCGAGCTTGGCGATACGGGTGATCTTGTTCAGCGACCCCAGGTGGGCTTTCGCCGTAGCGAGCCCGCTGAGGCAAGCAGCATGGGCGGCGTCGTATCCTTCAAGAACCGAAAGACCCTCGCCGATGCGCCCGTGGTAGATGGCCTCGTGTCCGATCACAGGGAGCATGCCGCTGAGGAAGAGAAGCGGGCCGACCTGGACCGCCTCGACATAGGCGCCGAAAGGTGTTGGCGGGGGAGGGAGCTCGATATCAAGTTCCAGCAATCGTGCGTCAGCGCCAGGGACTACCATTTTCCAAGATGTGCGCCGTTGTCGACGTGCAGCACCTCCCCAGTGATATTGGTCGATTCCGTCAGATAGACGACGCCGTTGACGATCTCCTGGACGGCGGTGATCGTGCCCATTGGCGAGAGAGACTTCAGAAAGTCCTTCGGATCCATTTCATGCATCGGCGTGTCGACGATGCCGGGAGCAACGGCATTCACCCGGATATTGTCCTTGGCGAACTCCATCGCGAGACTCTTCGTGACGGCATTCAGGCCGCCCTTGGTGATCATGGCGAACGACGCGGTCACGCCGGCGATCGGGTGGTCCGTCAGCGAAGTCGTTATCGTGACGATGCTTCCGCCCGATCCCTGGCGGAGCATTTGCCGGATCGCGTGCTTGGTGAAATGAACGAATCCTTCGACATTCGTCGCGGTAAGCTGCCGAAGGTCGTCGATCGTGTATTCGAGGAATGGCTTGGTGAAAAAGATACCGGCATTGTTCACCAGCGCGTCGATCGATCCGAAGCGTTCGATCGCACGTTGGGCCACGCGTTCGGCGGTCGCCGGATCGCCCACGTCGCCATCGACCAGTTCCAGGTATTCCATCGTGTCGGCCAACAATGCCCGAGTGGCGCGTCGCGATGTGCCGACGACATTGTAGCCTCTCTCGATGAACGATCTGACCAGTCCGGCCCCGATCCCCTGCGACGCGCCGGTGATCAGGATTGTCTTACGCGTGCTCATTTCGCACCTCCGTTTTTGGACACAGGATTCCTCGCCCGCCGAGGCACGGTGGGTTCGTTGGACTTCAAAGCCATGTCTCTGCTGTTGCGGACAGGAATGATCATCGCCAGCCGCCGTGACGACACCATCTCGCGAATTGCTGCGTCTCACTATTGTACGAAGGTGTCCCCGATACCTTTGGATCGGGTCTCAGATATGAGGTGCAACAGACCCGCCACGTGCACTGATCTATCACGGTTCGACCTCCGCAATGGGATGGTGTCTGAGATGACTGGCTGGCCAGTCAGACGCACTCTCGATCTTTCGGCATCAGGTTTCCGATCATCCAGGCGCCTGCGGTGCGTGCCAGGACCATCGAGACGGTGATCGCTGCAAGGCAGGCTGGCGAACTAGGTTCGCTGGCGAGTGCGCAGCTGACTGTGAACTTCTTCGCGCTGCAAACGCCTCCTGTGGACGCGGTCGCTCAGATGCGATGGGTTTGCACCGACACCATCGTACAATGGATTACGCCACTATCGCCGCGCATGCTGCCTTCGTCGGCACGGTCACTGAGTGTGAGGGGGCAAGTTCTCTCCTTCCGCAAGGCGACCGACTGCCAGCAGGTCGGCGTAGCTCGCCAAACGAATCCGGAAAGAGGTTTCGACATGAACGAACGTTTCGAGGAGATCACGGGCGCGGAACAGAAGGCAGGGGATGGTGGCCCCCTGGATGCGCTGATCGAATTCTACAGGGCATTTAATTCGGCCGATATGGCGCGCCTGGAAGGGGTCTGGTTCCCCGGGGAGACTCCGAGCATGGACAACCCTATCGGTGGGATCCGTCGCGGTTGGAATGAAATCGCGGGGGGCTATGCCAAGCTGTTCGGTGGCGCCGCCACAGTGAACGTCACGTTCCACGACTTCACCAGCCAGGGCGGACGAGAGTGGCATCTCTTCGTCGGTCGCGAGCGGGGCAAGTGCCGCACCGCCGGCGACAGTCTGGATGTCGCCTTCCGCACAACCCGCTGGTTCGTTCGGATGGACGGCGCCTGGAGGCAACTCCATCATCACGGCTCCGTCGAGGATCCGCAGATGCTAGCAGACTATCAGAAGCTGATTTTCGGCAGCAGCAAATGATCACAGCGCCAGCACGGATGCGGCTCTGTGATCGCGTATGATTGTCTTGACCAAAGGCCGAAACAAGGTCGGTTCATCACGCCGTCGGCTGGATCGCCTGTGGGAACGGGTTGGCGCTTCCATCAGAAGGTTTCGACCCATCCTACCGGTGATCTGGCGGTGCTCGTGGCTTCCCTTGAAGCTCGCGTCGTTTGACGGCCCAGCTAAGGACGTTGTCCGCGAACGAGAGGCGCGACATCAGTGCCGAGAAATTCGATAGAGCGGCGCATCGCCTCGGTCTCCAGGGCAGCGGTGCTCATCTGGAAGGTGACGCGAGAGACACCGCGCAAAGTCTCGTTAAGATGCAGGATCTTGGCCGCAACCGTCCGCGGGCTGCCAACCAGGAAAGCACCGTTCGGACCGCACATCTGCTCGAACTGGGACTTCGTCGGCGGCGGCCAGCCCCGTTCCCGTCCAGCGTCGGAGAACATTTGGAACCAACCCGGAAAGAACGCTTCCCTCGCAGCCGCGTCCGTCTCTCCCACAAAGCCGAGGGCATGGACGCCGACCTTCTGGCCCTGCCGGGGATGACCCGCGGCATCCCATGCGCGGCGATAGAGATCGACCAGAGGCAGGAACCGCTCGAAGCTTCCGCCGATAATGGCGACCATCAACGGCAAACCGAGTGTTCCAGCTCGGACGAAGGATTCGGGTGTGCCGCCGACGCCCAGCCAGATTGGCAAATTCGGCTGATGTGGACGGGGAAACACACCCTCGCCATTGATCGCAGGACGAAAGCGACCCTGCCATTTGATGTTGGGTTGCTCCCTGATCTTCAGCAAGAGGTCCAGCTTTTCCGCGAACAGCGTATCGTAGTCCCGCAGGTCGAATCCAAACAGCGGATACGCCTCGACCGAAGAGCCACGACCGACCACGATTTCAGCTCTTCCGCCGGATATCAGATCCAGTGTGGCAAATTCCTGGAAAAGCCGCACGGGATCGGCGGCGCTGAGGACTGCAACAGCGCTTGTCAGTCGGATCGACTTCGTGCGTGCCGCGGCGGCCGCAAGGATGACGGCCGGGGCTGAATCGAGCGCGTTCTCTCGATGGTGTTCGCCCATTCCGAAGACATCGAGGCCGACTTGATCTGCGAGCTCGATCTCCGCAAGCACGCTCTCCATGCGATCGATGGCTGACTGCAATCGCCCCGTGGCGGGGTCGGTCAGGAGCATTGCAAAACTATCGATACCGATTTCCAATGTCGGATCCTTTCAAGGTGACGTTTCCGCTGGGCGCAAGTTGGGCGATGCGCAGCGACAGATACGCGCCTTTCATCCTACTTCCGCCAGCGCCGCGCCACCCTCCTTATTAGGATGATGATGATCGATAAATTCGATGGGTGCTTCCCACGTGAAGGAGCGCTGAGTTCCCGTCATGCCCAGGCATCGACGTCCATCACTGCCTGCGCGAAGGCGTCTGGCGCTTCCTGCGGAAGGTTGTGACCAATCCCACCTGTGATCAGACGGTGTTCATATCTTCCCTTGAACTTCGCGGCGTAGGTCTTGGGATCCGGATGAGGTGCCCCGTTCGCGTCGCCTTCGAGCGTGATTGTCGGGACCGATACGTCTGGGGCCTTGGCGAGCACGGCCTCGTATTCGTCGAACCGGTCCTCGCCGGGTGCCAGTCCGAGACGCCATCGATAGTTATGGACGACGATCGCCACATGGTCGGGATTGGCGAATGCAGCGGCGCTTCGCGAGAACGTTTCGTCGTCGAATTTCCAATGTGGGGAGGCGAGCTGCCAGATAAGCTTGGCGAAGTCGTTCGTGTATTTCTCGTAGCCTTCGCGACCGCGATCAGTGGCGAAATAGAATTGATACCACCACTGAAGTTCGGCGGTCGGCGGCAGTGGCGCCTTTCCGGCAGACTGGGTCCCGATCAGATAGCCGCTGACCGATACGAGGGCTTTGCAGCGTTCCGGCCAAAGAGCCGCGACTATGTCGGCTGTCCGCGCTCCCCAGTCGAAGCCTGCGATCGTAGCCTGCTTGATCCCTAGGGCGTCCATCAGCTTGATGATGTCGACTGCAATTGCGGCCTGCTGGCCGTTGCGTTTCGTCTCCGCCGATAGGAAGCGCGTGCCCCCGTAACCCCGCAGGAAGGGCACGATGACGCGGTGTCCTCGGTCGGCAAGGAGAGGTGCGACCTGCGCGAAGCTGTTGACGTCGTAGGGCCAGCCGTGCAGCAGTAAGACCGGTGATCCAGTCGCCGGTCCTATGTCGGCATAAGAGACGAACAAGTCTCCTGCCTCGATGCCCTTGTTTGCTTCGAGAGTGGCTCCGTCAGCAGCTGTCGGCATGTCCACACGCGTGGTCGCCTGAGATGCTTGGGTCGTCTTTTCGCCGAGGACACCCGTCGCGGCAATAGCGAGTGCAACGCTGCCGAACGATCGACGTGTGAGATTTGCGGGTACGAAATTGAACATTGCGCCAGTCTCCGATGGTCATTGCTTATCCTGGGTTAAGGCTGCGCTCTCGATCAGGATTCCGAGAGTGTTTGCGCTGGCCTTTCGTACCGAGATCTGCTGTCGATCCGTACCCGGAAACATTGAGGCTGGCCCATGCGGAGCGCTATTGCACGATGGTATCGCTTATAAAAACGTATCCCCTATACCAAGGTGCAAATGCCTTCCTGACGGTTCGCCGACATAGTCTCGGTCGAAGCCGGCGGTTGCGATCAACCGCGGCCAAAAATGGGGAGCAGATGATGATCTACCGCGCTGCGAGTTCAAGCTTTCCGCTTGTTGTGATCGTAATTGCCATGGTGGCGATCGTCGGGGTTCTGATTGCCATCGGCGATCGGCCAGCACCGACCCGTGTCTGGGTACCTTCCGCTTCCGTTGGTTCCGGAGCGACCGCCGCTGTGTCGGACCCAGTTTGAGCTGCCAAGGGAAAAACAATCATGCCAAGCCCAATCGATAGGCCGTGTCTTCGCCCGCTCATGCCGGAGGAGGTGTCGTTGGCCGCAGACGTCCTGAAGGAGTACTGCGAAGCTCGACGTTGCAACAGAAAAAGCGAGGAAGCGGAGGCTGTGGCACGGGACATTATTCGCTGGCTCCAGACCGGAGTTCCAAGCCGGGAGCGGTTTCAGGAAGTCCTCAGAGCAAGATATTAAGACCGCTCATGCGGCGCGTTTGCTGACTTGGGATGGTAGCGGTCAGCAAGGCTCACAGGCATGGCACCGTTTGTCACGTCGAAGACCACCTCCGCGCCTGGAAATGCGCGATACAAGCGTGGGTGTTGACATGCCGAGTGCAAATGACACTTCACCTTTGAGTCAGATGCTCGACAGTGTGCCGCAAAGTTCGATGTGTGACACGGGCGATGAGTGGTATCCCGGTCATGCGAAATGCAGAGAGATCACCATCGTGCGGGGGGCGGGATCATGTCCACGTCCAGAGGATGGACGCCGGACGTGCCTCCGGTCGCCCGCGGCAATTGCTGATGGATCTGCGCGGGATAAGCGGGATCGCTGTTCTTCAGTCGTAAAAGTCCGGAAGAACCTTCAATGTATCCGTCTGCCGTTTATCGTGGTTTATGAACATCGTCGCATTGTACTGCTTCATCAATTCCCGCACGCGATCCATCGAGGCGATCGACTTTGCTTTGTCGACGTTGAGTGCGGGAACGATGTCATGTTCGAAATTGCTCTCGAAATGCACGACGTCGCCCGAAAGAACCACGTACCCTGTCTTGGCCAGGTGAACCATGAGTGACTGGCTGCCGGGAGTATGGCCAGGCGTTGAAATGAGCCTAACGCTTCCATCGCGAAAAAAGTCGATGTCACCAGTGACGAGTTCTAAGCGCCGAGGTTGGCCAAGCAACTTCCTTGCAAGGATTACAAGCGTGTTGATGTTGGGATCAGCCGGGGGAGGCGAGTTTATCCAGTCGTACTCCGCCTTCTGCATAACAACGGTGGCGTCCGGGAACAGGCCGATATTTCCGATATGATCGCCGTGCGTGTGTGAAACAAGGACGTATTTTACATCTGCCGGGGTCAGCCCGATCTGCGCGAGCTGCGACGATATCGTCTTGTCAAGATGGTAGACGATGAGACTGGGAAGTGTGGACCAGCCGTTTGGATCGTCAATGGTGGCTTCAGGCACTCCGGTGTCCCAGATGAGTATGTCTGAGCCGTGCTTTATCAGATAGCACGTCGATGAGAATGCGATGGACTTGCCTACGTTCTGACCGGGTGTCCAGACAGACTCGTCGTTGGCCAGGGAGTGACCACAGTCAATGTGGTACAGCCTATCTATTGTCCCTGTTGGTGTGGCGCCGTCTTCTGCCAGCATCGCGCTTCCCGGCATAGCAAACAGAGCAGCGGCTGCGAACATTGCTGTTGGACGAGATCTCATGCCAGTTCCTCCAGAATTTAATGATACGACGATCCAACGGAACACAACGAGCACCGGGCGCGCAGCGGCCCCGCAGTCCTGCGAGAGCAGCAGGCGCTTCAGTCGATTAGGAGCTCGAGAGCCTTTGCCTGTTCCGAATTTTTGCCCAGCCAGAATGAGGGCGACGCGTAAGAGGTAAACGGTTCAATCGCTCGCGGTAAGTGAACTAAGGTATCGATTGTTGCTGCCCGCTGGCGGCCAACAGTGTTGTTGCGAACATCCGCGCGCACCTAGCAATGACGGGCGCTGATTGCTTCCCTTCATGCGAAGGCCCAATTGAGAAACAGACGCGTTCTCGTCACGCATTGGGATAGTGAATAGAAGGGTCGCCACGGTTCCCCGTCATTCGCTTCGGCTGATAACCGTCCACGGCGTCCTCGCCGGACATACCAATACCAACGTGTCGGCGATACCATGGTCCAAGTGTGAAATGCCTCGATCCTCAGTAGTCCTTGTGTGCAGCTATTCTGCTGTTGGACAGAACTGGATGGAGCTGAACAATGAAGATCCTCATGGTATTCACCTCTCATGACATACTCGGAAGTACAGGGCGCAAGACAGGCTTCTGGCTCGAAGAGGGCGCCGCCCCTTACTATGTCTTCCGCGATGCCGGAGTCGATTTGACGCTGGTGTCACCCAAGGGCGGTCAACCGCCGATCGACCCGAAGAGCGATCTGCCAGAGAACCAGACGCCTGCCATGACGCGGTTCAAGCACGACGAGGCCGCGCAAAGGATGTTCGCGACCACCACGAGGTTAAGTGACGTGCGCGCTGACGATTTCGACGCGGTCTTCTATCCTGGCGGTCACGGTCCCATGTGGGATCTGGTTGACAACCCCGTGTCCATCAAGTTGATCGAGTCCTTCTACAACAACGGTAAGCCCGTTGCGGCTGTCTGCCACGCGCCCGCCGTCTTGCACCGCGTAACCTATAAGGGCGCTCCGATTGTCAAGGGCAAGCGGGTGACCGGCTTCACCAACGGTGAGGAAGAAGAAGTGCAACTCACGAAGGTCGTACCATTCCTGGTTGAGGACGAACTCAAGCGGCTCGGTGGTCTTTACGAGAAGAAGGCAAACTGGGAGAGCTTTGCGATCACTGATGGCAGGCTGATCACGGGACAGAATCCGGCATCGTCGACCGCCGGAGCCGAGGCCCTCGTTGCGCTTCTCACAAGTCTAAAGGCCGGTGTCGCTGTATAGCCGGACATTGACGAGGAAAGGCCGGGAGATGAGTATCTCACGGCCTCCAAGTGATTTGAATGGCTACGTGCCGCTTCGCGGGTGGGCAGACGCTGCGGCAATCCTGGTGAATGCAATTGCCGTCTTTGTCCCATTGGCCGTCCTCGGCATTGCAAATCTCAATTTTTGTGGTAACGTTCCCACATATCGGCTCTGGCCGTGTTGCTGTCGCGCGAATGGAGGAGGCCGATGGAGAAGAAGCCTCTGCGGAGGGCAACCATTATCGATGTGGCAGAGCGGGCCGGTGTTTCGAAGAGCACCGTTGCGCGCGTGCTGGCCGGTTCGGGGCGGATCTCCGACGAGGCGCGCGATAGCGTGCTGAAGGCGGTCGCCGCCACCGGTTACGAGCCCAATCATCTCGCCGTCGGCATGCGCTCCGGGCGCAGCGGCCTGCTCGGCATCGTCATTCCCGATATTACCAACCCGTTCTGGGCAGAAGTTGCGCGCGGCGCGCAGGACCGGGCGGCGAAGGACGATATCTCGCTTCTCGTCTTTTCCTCCGACTGGGATGCGGAGAAGGAAGCGCGGCATCTGCGGGCGCTGCGTCGCGCCCGCGTCGATGGCGCCATCATCAATCCCGTGGCCGACAGTTTCGACGATCTCGGGCGTTTCGGCCTGCCTTTCGTGCTGATCGGTTCGAGCGCCGAGCGCTTTCCCGATACGTCGAGCGTCGGCTCCGATATTCCCCAGGCGGTGCGTCTCGGCATGGATGTGCTCACGTCGCGCGGTCATGCCGCTCCGGCGCTGCTGCTCGGACCGCGTTCGCGCCTGGCGCGGGCGCGCTTCCTGCGCACGGTGCACGAACATTGCGTCGAGCGCGATTTCGATCCGGCTCTGCTGCCGATCGAGGAGGCCGAATATACGGTCGAGGGCGGGCGGCAGGGCATGGCCCGGCTGCTGGAGAGAAGAGGCCCCGGCCATCTGGCCGTCTTTGCCGCCAACGACCTCATGGCGCTCGGCGCCATGATGGCAGTGCGCGAGGCCGGCCTGCGCTGCCCGGAAGATGTGTCGATCCTCGGTTTCGACGGCATCCCGGCCGGCGCCTTTTCCTGGCCGGGCCTGACCACGATCGAAAAGCCCGGGCGGCTGATCGGCGTTCGCGCCGTCGAATCTCTGCTCGATGAAATTGCCGGCCGTCCCGAACACGGCCGGGTCTATATGCCATGCCGGCTCATAGAGCGAGGATCACTCGCCAATCTGTCGGTTCCGGCACCCATAAGGGTGGCGGCAGGGAGGTAGTGCCATGACCGTAAGCAACAATATGCCGATGTCACTTGCGACGTCCAAAAGTGGGAACGTTCCCGCAATTCGTCGAAGCCGACTCGGCAAGGGCATCCGCCAATGGTGGCCCTATTATGTGATGATGGCGCCCGGCCTCGTCTTCTTCCTCATCTTCCATTACCTGCCGATCTGGGAAGCCAAGATCGCCTTCGAGCAGCTTCGCATCATCGGCCCGAACCTCTGGGTCGGCCTCAAGCATTTCCAGACGCTGTTTGCCTCTGCGATCTTCTGGCAGGTGCTCGCCAATACGCTGATCATCTCGACGCTGAAGATCATCTTCGTCTTTCCGGTGCCGATCGTCGTCGCCCTGCTGCTGAATGAAATCCGTGGCGGCTCCCTGCGCAAGTTCATCCAGTCGGCGATCTACCTGCCGCATTTCCTGTCCTGGGTGGTCATAGCAGGCGTCTTCATCGCCGTGCTGTCGCCAAGCGATGGCGCGGTCAACGACGTGCTCGGCGTCTTCGGCATGCAGCCGGTCTCCTTCATGACCGATACGGGCTCGATCCGCTGGGTGCTGGTATTCTCGGAAATCTGGCGCTCGGCCGGCTGGGACAGCCTGCTCTATCTCGCCGCCATCATCGCCATCGACCAGGAGCTTTATGCCGCCGCCGAGATCGACGGCGCCAATCGCTGGCAGAAGATCCGCTACGTCACCATTCCCGGCATCGTGCCGACGATCGCGACGCTCTTCATCCTGAATGCCGGCATGTTCCTCAATGCCGACCTCAATCAGGTCATCAATTTCTCCAATGACGTCGTGCGCAGCAAGATCGATATCATCGACACCTATGTCTACCGCATCGGCCTGCAGACCGGCGAATATTCGCTGGCGACGGCGGCAGGGCTCTTCAAGGCCGTGCTCGGCATGCTGATGATCGTCGGCGCGCATCTCCTGTCCAAACGCCTGACCGGCAAGGGAGTGTGGTAATGGCCGCCCCCAATATCCGCCGCACGCCGCTCGAACGCGCCGAATATGCGATCATCGTCTCGACGCTGCTGTTCCTCGTCGTGCTGACCGTGCAGCCGCTCCTCAACCTGCTCGCCATCTCGCTCTCCGATCCGAGCGAGGTCGCCGGCATGAGCGGCCTGACCGTGCTGCCGAACGGCTTCTCGACCGATGTCTGGAGCCTGCTTCTCAACAACCCGGCGGTGCTGCGCGGCGTCGTCAATTCGATCTTCATCACGCTCGTCAGCAGCTTCCTCGGCGTCGTCCTGACGGCGCTGATGGCCTGGGCGCTCTCGCGTCCCGGTCTGCCCGGGCGGCGGGTCATCTTCGTTCTCATGCTGGTCACTATCGTCTTCGATCCCGGCATCATTCCCGATTACCTCGTCAACAAGCGGCTCGGCCTGCTCGACAGCTATTGGTCGGTCATCCTCTTCAAGCTGGTCAATGCCTGGTACCTGATCATCCTGATCCGCTTCTTCGAGGAAGTGCCGAAGGAACTGCTTGAGGCATCCGAGCTCGACGGCGCCAATCCGTTCCAGATCTTCTGGTATGTGGCGCTGCCGCTCGCCAAGTCGGCGCTCGCCACCATCGCGCTCTTCTACTTCGTCTTCCACTGGAACGAGTTCTTCCGGGCGATGATCTACCTCAACGACCAGTCGAAATGGCCGCTGCAGGTGGTGCTGCGCCAGTTCGTCGTCGAGGGCGACAAGCTCGCCATGGTCGGCGTCGACAATTCCAACAATTACACCGGCGCCAGCCAGATCAATATCCGCGCGCTGAAGGCGGGCATGATCCTGCTCACCATCGTGCCGATCCTGGCGATCTATCCACTCATTCTGAAGTTCTTCACCAAGGGCACCATGAGCGGTGCGCTGAAGGGCTGAGACACGAAACCAAAGCATAAAAGGAGGAAATCATGCTTGGGAGAATGCTTCTGGGGGCCATGACAGTCATGGCGCTGACGGCGGGGACCGCCATTCCCGCTCTTGCCGATCCGGTGACGATCCGCGTCGTTTCCAAGGATCTGCTGACCACCAATCCTGACGACGTCAAGCTCGTGAAGAAATACGAGGAGGCGCTGAAGGCCAAGGGCACCGACATCCACATCCAGATCGTCGATCTTCCCTCTTCGGGTTATGCCGACAAGCTGAGCGCCATGCTGCTCTCGGGCGATATTCCCGATCTCATCTATTTCCAGGGCGGCGACGCCAAGATGGCCGAGCAGGGTGTTCTGGAAGACTGGAACAACTGGCTGCCGAAGACGACCTACCTGAAGGACGCGCTCTTCCCGCACAATGTCGAGCGCCTGAAGAACTATCCCTACCTGCTCTATGTCTATCCGCCGCGCATTCCCCAGCCGGTCATCCGCACCGACTGGCTCGCCAAGAGCGGTGTCGCTGCCCCGCAGACGGTCGATGATTACGTCAAGCTCTTCACGGCCATCAAGGACGGCGATTTCGACGGAAACGGCGAGGCCGACACCTATGGTGTGACGACCGCCGACAACACGCAGGAACTCGATTCCATCTTCAACCAGGCCTTCGGAGTGACCGGCACCTGGATGAAGAACGATGCAGGCGAATGGATCGCGGCGCGCACCTCCAAGCAGGAGAAGGACAAGATCGCCTTCTACGCCTCGCTGAAGGAGAAGGGCCTCTACGATCCGGAATACATCACCACCAAATGGGACGTGAAGGAAGACAAGTTCTATTCCGGCCGCGCCGGCGTGGTCTTCGGCTCGTCCGCCGAGGTCATCGATATCTATGGCGGCAAGATGCGCCAGGCCCATCCCGACCAGAACCCGACGCTGACGCTGCTGGCGCCGCCCAAGGGTCCGGCCGGCCAGGGGCTGATCGCGCTCGACGTTTCCAAGGAAGCGCGCGGTCTCGCCATCGCCACGACCTCCGAGCACAAGGAAGAGGTCGTCAAGCTGCTCGACTTCATCGCAAGCCCCGAGGGCCAGGCGATCGAACGCCTCGGCTTCGAGGGTGAGCAGTACACGAAGGACGGCAACACCATCAAGACGACCGACAAGATCGCCACCTGGTATGCCCGCTTTCTCGTCGCCGCCAACTGGCAGCCGCCGGTACAGTGGATGAGCGACGCCGCGCAGGGCTCGCTGAAGACGATCGCCGCCAACTTCAAGCCGGACAATGCCTTCGTCTGGCCCGCAGACTACGCCACCGACATCGATGCCACGGAAAATGTCTACCGGGCCTGGGTCTACAAGTTCATCTCCGGCGAAGCCAAGATGGATCAGTGGGACCAGTTCGTGTCCGAATGGAACAGTGCCGGCGGCGAACACATGACCGAATATGCAAGGACGGTACTGAATGGCAAATGATGCAAAGGGGCTCTCCCTCAAGGGACGGGTCCGTGCGCTTCTCTTTGGCGTCGCCTATGGCGACGCCCTCGGGGCGCCGGTCGAAAAACTCTCCGCTGCCGAAATCCGCGAGCGTTACGGCAGGGTCACCTCGCTCGATACGGAATGGCACCGCATGAGCCAGAGCGAGACGGCCCGCAACGGCCGGGTGCGCGGCAGCGGCATCGTCACCGACGATACGCTGATGACGCTCTGCCTCATGTCGATCTATGGCGACGTCAAGCGCCATGTCGATGCCTGGGACATGGCCTCCGGCATGGTGCGCGAGATTGCCTGGACGCCCCGCTGGGTGCCGGAACTGCAGCGCGAGGCGATGCTGATCGAGCGCCTTTTCTATCCGGAAAAATGGATCTTCCAGCGCCACCAGCTATCCAATTGCGATCCGCGTCAGGGCGGGATCGGCAATATGGTCAATTGCGGTGCGGCCATGTATATCGCACCCGTCGGCGTCGTGAATGCCTGCAATCCCAAGGCTGCCTATGACGAGGCGATCGCCTTCGCCTCCGGCCACCAGCAGAGCTTCGGCCTCGAAGCCGCCGGCGTACTGGCCGCCGCGATCGCCGCCGCTTTCGTGCCGGGCACGACGCTCGATGCCGTCATCGATGAAGCGCTCGCCGTAGCCAAGGACGGCACGCGCGCTGCCATTGCCGATATCGTCGATGCCGCCCGCATCCTCAAACATGCCGACTACAAGACCGTGGTCGATGAGTTCCACAAGATCATCGCGCGCTATTCGCCGATGGGCGACAACGTCAATCACACCGCCCAGAAGGCCGGCATCGCCTCGGACGCCTATCAGCCGTCGCGGCTCAACGCGATCGAGGAATTGCCGCTGGCGCTCGGTTTTGCCATCCTCAACGACGGCGATTTCTACAAGACCATTCAGGACGGCATCAATTCCGGCCGCGACACGGATTCGATCGGCGTCATGGCCGGCGCGATCCTCGGCGCCCTGCACGGCGAAAGCGTGATCGACGCGGCCGCTGCCGCGCAGCTCGACCGGGTCAACAGGCTCGCTCTCTTCACGTCCGCCGATGCCTTCACCGAAACGGTCATCGCGATCCAGACGGCCGAGCACGAGCGCGATGCCGCCAAGATCAGGGCGCGCAATGGGCTCATCGGCCTTGTGGATCGAACCCAGCTTGAACGCCTATAAATTTTGGACAGGACGATGTTGAACACAACAGAGATTTTCGAACGCATTTATTCCGGCTTCATCGGCAAGGCGATCGGCGTGCGGCTCGGCGCCCCCGTCGAGCCGACCATCTGGAGCTATGACCGCATTCGCGGCACCTATGGCGAGGTCACCGAATATCTGCGCGATTTCAAGAATTTCGCCGCTGACGACGATACCAACGGTCCGGTCTATTTCATCCGCGCGCTGCGCGATTACGGGCTCGGCGCCACCGCCGAGGATGTCGGCAAGACCTGGCTGAACTATGCGGCCGAAGAGCACGGCATGTACTGGTGGGGCGGCTTCGGAAATTCCACCGAACATACCGCCTACCAGAACCTGCGCGCCGGCATTCCCGCCCCGCAATCGGGTTCCATTGCCCAGAACGGCACGACGGTTGCCGAACAGATCGGCGGCCAGATCTTCATCGATAGCTGGGGCTGGATCCATCCGGGTGAACCTGAAAAGGCGGCCGATGCCTCCGCACGGGCGGCAAGTGTCGCCCATGACGGCGAGGGCCTGAACGGCGCACGTTTCTGCGCTGCCGCCATCGCCCAGGCCTTCGTCGCCAAAAGCATCGAGGAGATCATCGAAACAGGTCTTTCGACGATCCCGGCAAGCTCGCTCTATGCCCGGGTTGCCCGTGCCGTGCTCGCCTTCCACAAGGACAATCCCGGCGACTGGCGCGCTTGCCGCGACATGCTGACGGCCGAATGGGGTTATGATCGCTATCCCGGCGTCTGCCACATCATTCCGAATGCCGGCGTCGTCTTCATGGCGCTGATCTACGGCCAGGGCGACCTGCCGCGCACCGCCGAGATCGCCACCATGGCCGGCTGGGATACCGACTGCAATGCCGGCAATGCCGGCGCGATCGTCGGCACGTTCCAAGGGGTGCAGCCGGGCTGGGACAAGTACCGCAAGCCGATCAACGATTTCGTCGTCGCCTCCGGCGTGACCGGCACGATCAACGTCGTCGATATCCCTTCCTTCGCCCGCGAACTGACGGTGCTTGCGCTGCGCCTGCAGGGCAAGGAGCCGCCGGCGCTCTGGGTCGAGGATTTCGAGCGCCGCGGCGTGCGCTTCGATTTCGATGCGCCAGGCGCCACGCACGCTTTCCGCACCGAGCCCTTCAACCAGATCGCCGTTAAGGCTTCGAACGAGCGCCATACGGACGACGCCAAGGGCTCGCTGGAAATCCTGCTCGACCGGTTGGAGCGCGGACAGGGCGGCCGCATCTTCTGGAAGCCCTTCTATCGCCGCGCCGATTTCGACGACGAGCGCTACCGGCCGATGTTCACGCCGCTTGCCGATGACGGCCAGACGGTCAGGTTCAAGCTCTGGCTCGACCCGTGGAACGGCGACGGCCATCTGCGCGTCGCCCCCTACATCCGCCGCGCCATGACCGGCGCGATCGAGGAGACCGGTGCCTGGCACGTTCCCTCCTCCGAGGGCTGGCAGGACTATGAATTCACCATTCCCGACGGCAAGGGCGAAGCGATCGACGAGATCGGCATCCTCGTCGAATATTTCGGCCGCCTGAAATTCCTCGGCCGTCTGTTCCTCTCGGAATTCTCCGTCTCCGGCAAGGGCCGCACCGTGATCGACCCGGCCAAGGAAGTGCTGGAATGGGGCGGCATCACCCGCTTCACCTGGAACCGCGGCCACTGGAGCCTGCAGCAGGGCCGCATCCATGCCCATACGGCAAGCGACGCCGATGCCTGGACCGGCAATGCCTATCTGCGGGATGTGAGCGTCAACGCGGATTTGAGACCGCTCTCCGGCGCTTCGCATCTTGTGGTGGCCCGCGCGCAAGGGACCAGCCGCTTCTATGCCGGCGGTTTCCAGAATGGCGAAGCGGTGATCCTGGCCGAAAACCACGGCACGACCATCCTGGCGCGGGCGCCCTTCAAGGCGGAATACGGTCGCGACTATCAGGTCAATCTGACGGTCGCCGGCGACAGGCTCGCCCTGTCGATCGACGGCAGCCTGGTTCTCGAAGCCGAGGATCAGACTTTCGGCTACGGCATGGCGGGGCTGCGCATGGCCTCGGCCGGTCGCATGTCGATCGGCCGGCTCGAGATCGTCGAGCTGTAGCGCCAAGGGGAGGAAGAACATGTCGGAGATCGAACTCAGGAATGTCGGCAAGAACTATGGCAGCGTCGCCGTGCTCAACGATATCTCGCTCGATATGGGTGACGGCGAATTCGTCGTGCTCGTCGGCCCCTCGGGTTGCGGCAAGTCCACGCTGCTGCGCATGATTGCCGGGCTGGAGGATATTTCCGCCGGCGAGATCACCATCGGCGGCAAGGTCGTCAACGACATGCCGGCCAAGGAGCGCGATATCGCCATGGTCTTCCAGTCCTATGCGCTCTATCCGCACATGAAGGTCGCCGAAAACATGAGCTTCGCCCTGAAGCTCGCCGGCGCCCCGAAGGCGGAAATCCGTAAGCGGGTCGAGGAGGCGGCCGGCATCCTCGGCCTTGAAAAACTCCTGGACCGTCTGCCGCGCGAGCTTTCGGGCGGCCAGCGCCAGCGTGTCGCCATGGGTCGCGCCATCGTGCGCGATCCGCGCGCCTTCCTGTTCGACGAACCGCTCTCCAATCTCGATGCCAAGCTGCGCGTCAAGATGCGCAGCGAAATCAAGAAGCTGCACCAGCGCCTCGGCAAGACCACGGTCTACGTCACCCACGACCAGACCGAGGCGATGACCATGGCCGACAAGATCGTCGTGCTGAACGGCGGCAAGGTGGAACAGGTCGGCGCGCCGCTGACGCTTTACAACGATCCCGCCAATCTCTTCGTCGCCGGCTTCATCGGCTCGCCGGAGATCAACCTGATCCCGGCGACGGTGGGACAAGGGGCGGCTATGACGGGTAACGGCGTCGCCCTGCCGCTGACAAACCCGCTGCGGCCGGGCACGGAAATCGTCTACGGCATCCGTCCGCAACATATCACGCTTGCCACAGATGGGGTGCCCGGCCGGATCAGCCTCGTCGAGCCGACCGGCGAGGACCAGGAACTCGTGGTCGACATGGGAGGCGAAGACATTTCAGTCGTCGTTCACGGCGGTCGGCTGCTCTCGGCCGGGCAGGATGTGAAACTGTCGATCGATATCGACAAGGTGCTGCTGTTCGACAGGGCGACCGGCGAGCGCATCCGATGACAGGACATTCCGAAAGACAGTTCGACCCTGCAGCGAAAGGCCCGCTTGCCGGCATCCGCGTGCTAGACCTCTCCCGTCTCGTCGCCGGCAACATGCTGTCGCTGCAGCTTGCCGATTTCGGCGCGGATGTGGTGAAGATCGAGCCGCCGTCAGGCGATCCGCTGCGCGACTGGAAGGATGACGGCCACTCGCTCTACTGGAAGACCTATAGCCGCAACAAGCGCTCCGTCATGCTGAATCTGCGCGAGAAACCGGCCATGGACGCGCTCTGGGCGCTGATCGAGACGGCCGACGTCTTCATCGAGAATTACCGTCCGGGCACGCTGGAAGAAATGGGGCTTGCTCCTGACGTCCTCCATGCCCGCAATCCCGATCTCGTCATCGTGCGCATTTCCGGCTTCGGCCAGACCGGCCCCTATGCGCAATTTCCGGGCTTCGGAACGATCGTCGAGGGCATGAGTGGCTTTGCCTATCGCACCGGCTTTCCCGATCGCGAACCGGTGCTGCCGCCGCTCGCACTTGCCGACATGATCGCCGGCGTCTACGGCAGTTCGGCGACCGTCACGGCGCTGTTTGCCCGCGACCGCGGCCTGTCGCGCGGCCAGGTGATCGATCTCTCGCTGCTGGAGCCGATGTTTTCGGTGCTCGGGCCGGAAGCGGCGATCTACAAGGTCACCGGCAAGGTCAAGGAACGCGTCGGCAGCGCCTCGAACACCGCCGCTCCCCGCAATGTCTACCGCTGCCGCGACGGTAAATATGTGGCGCTGTCGGGATCGACACCGCAGGTCGCCCGCCGCATCTTCGACATTATCGGCCGCAGCGACATGAACGAGGATCCGCGCTTTGCCAGCAATTCGGCGCGCGTGCACAACCGCGCGCTGGTGGACGAAGCCGTGGGCGGCTGGTTTGCCGGGCATGATCATGACGAGGCACTGCAGATCATGCGCGATGCCGGCGCCACCGTCGGCCCGATCTACAGCATCGCCGATGCCGCTGAAGACGAGCATTTTTCCGGACGCGAGATCATCGTCGATGCCGAAGATGCCGAATTTGGCAGCCTGCCGATGCACAATATCGTTCCCCGTCTTTCCGCGACACCAGGCGTCTGGCGCCGGCCGGCACCGTCACTTGGTCAGCATACGGCGGAAGTGCTTGCCGAAGCCGGCCTCGACGCCGCTGCGATCGACGCCATCGCGAAGGGAAGTGGCGCATGAGATTTCGTTCGCTCCTCTATGTGCCCGCCTCCTCCGATCGGTTCATCGCCAAGGCGCATGAGCGGGGGGCGGACGCGATCATTCTCGATCTCGAGGATTCGGTCGCACCCGCCGAGAAGGAGGCCGCCCGCGCGAGGCTGGCGGAGGCCGTCGCCTCCGTCGGGCGCAATGGCGCTGTTGTCTTCGTCCGCATCAATTCCGAACCCGAATTGCAGATGCCGGACGCCGAGGCCGCCTGCCGGGCCGGCGCCTTCGGCCTTTACGTCGCCAAGACGCGCTCGCTCAGCCGCCTGCATCTTCTTGCCTATCACCTGCAGACATTGGAGCGCCAACTCGGCCGCGAGCAGACGTGGTTCGTGCCGCTCATCGAGGATGCCGCCGCCGTGCTCGATGCGCGCTCCTTCGCCGGCTGTCAGCGGGTTCTTGCCCTTGCCGCGGGCGGCGAGGATCTGGCCGCCAGCATGGGTGCCGAACCGCTGCCGGACGTACTGCGCCTGCCGAAGCTGATGGTGCACATGGCGGCAAAGGCGGAGGGAAAGCTCTCCTTCGGCACGCTGACGACGGTCGCTGACTACGGTGATCTCGAAGCGCTCGACGCCGCGGCGCAGGAGGCCAGGCGCCATGGTTTCGACGGGGCGAGCTGCGTCCATCCTTCCGCCGTCGCCATTCTCAACGCCGCTTTTTCGCCGAGCCCGGAAAGGCTTGACTGGGCGCGCCGTGTCATCGAGGCTGCCGAGATCGCCGGGTCAGCCGGCAAGGGCGCCATTTCGCTCGACGGAAAGATGATCGACGCGCCTGTCGTCGCGAGGGCGCGTGCGCTGCTGTCGCAGTGATGCTGGCATGCGGGATCAAGCCCAACCGGGAGTGCGAAATAAACGGCAGGAACGATAAGAAACATCCAACACACCAGGCCAGCCAGCGCAACGCCAGTGGGCCGTTTGAATGGAAAAACGTCGGGCCGTTGCGTCGGTAAGCGACGGTGGCGAGACGACTACGGGTTTGCCTCTATGTGGTGCAAAGAACCTCGCACGCTGATCCGGTTCGGGCCGACAGCCGCGAGGCTCAGCTTCGCCAGCTCGACGCCGCGCCTACGTTAACAGAAACAAGATCGTCGCCGAACTGATGAAAAGTGGTGCCGGTCGCGAAGCGCTGAACGAAGCCAAGCAAATAGGGGGAGCGGTCGAGGAACGCTTTGGTCGGACTGATCCGCTGGATTTCGCTGAGCAGCTGAAGCGGGCGGGGCTCGACCGGCCGCACGATATCCGGCGCATAGGTGATATCGTACAGCTCGCTGATCGCAGCCACCATGCCGAACTCGCTCAGCGGATGGAGCTGAAGCGGTCGCTCTCGCGCACCAAGACTTTAGGGGTTGAGACTGTAGACGGGCGTCATCGCCCGTCCTAATTCGGGAACTTTCCCCTACGATGCCCGCGCTGGTCCGTATCCATTCTCGCCGATACCAGTAATGCCGCCGGACGACTCGAAGTCGAACATTCGCTGCGTGACGAGCGCAGCGGCACCTCTGGCCCACGAATTATCCTCCCAGTCCGGAAGGATCGGAGGGGGGCTGCGAAAGGTGCGCAGCGAAAAGGCTTCACGTAACGGCGCCAGGAAATATTCTCCGAGCGAAACCGCTTCGCCTCCAGCGACAATCACTTCCGGGTCGGTGACGTTGACGAGGTTTGCGAGCGCCGTGCCGATCCCGCGGCCAGCCTCCCCGACAATGGCAACCGCGGCCGGATCCTCGGCAACCAGTGCCTGGCGCAATTCGGGTGCGCCGAGGTCCTCGCCTCCGCCTCTTGCCTCTTTCCATCGTCGCAGGATCGATGCTTCGGAATGATAGGCCATCAGACAGCCGCGCTTGCCGCACTCGCAAAGACGTCCGTTTTCTTCAAAAAGCGTGTGGCCAAATTTGCCGGCCGCGCCGTTGGCACCGCGATAGAGCTTTCCCTCGATGACGAGGGCGCAGCTTATGCCGACGCCGACCGCCAGCACCGCCATGTTGCGATGCTGGCGTCCAAGACCGAAAAGCTGCTGGGCGATCGCATAGGCATTCGTGTCGTCCTCCAGCCAGACGGGGACGTTGACTCGCCGGGCAAGCAGCGAGGCGAGGGGGACGTTGTCCCAGTTGAACCGATGGCTTCTGACGCAGATCGTCTGTTCGTGATTGATGACACCCGGCATCGATATGCCGATGCCGGCGATTTTTGCTTGCGGGCGTTCGGCAAGCCCGATCAGCCGCGGCACCGTCACCGCCAGTAGATCGGCGACATCATCGGGTGCCTTGCTTGGCATCGGGATGCGGATCGCGGCGATAGGGTTTGTCGCGAGATCAGTTGCAACACACTCCACTGTATCGGCCATCAGCTTAAAGCCGATCGCCACCGCGTGATCGTAGTCAATTTGCACCGGTGTCGGTCGACGGCCGGTAGAACCGGAGACTGCCTTTCCCTCGATGACAACACCTTCTCCCATCAGATCTGCGACAACAAACGTAACGGCGGCAGGACTGAGCTGAGTTATCGTCGCGAGTTCTGCGCGGCTCTTTGGCCCGTCTTGTCTGAGCAGGTTCAGGATCAGACGGCGGTTCATGGCCCTGGCGGTCGTCTGGTCACTTTTGAGCTTCACGGCAGAGTTCCTTTATTTTTTAAATAAACTATTGCGACCCTGTCTGATCTATGCATAAATTTGCCCCGTCGATCAACTCGGAATGAAGCGGTCGGCACGTTGAATGCCCGGCGTCTCCGTTTTGGAGGACGGCCGCCGGGACGTGTTGATCAGCTCAACTGGGAGGAATTCAATGGCATTTTCCAAGCATTTTACATCGACCACACGACGAACCTTTTTGAAGAGTGCCGGCGTCATGTCCGCCGCCGCGGTCGCAGGCAGTTTTCCGGTTCCGGCCATTGCCCAGGCCCAGGAAATCAATGTGATTTCGGCCGAAAGCAACGGCAAGGCGCTCGAGGCCCTGAAAAAGATCGCAGAAGACTTCGGCAAGCAGGCCGGGACCAAGGTCGTCATCAACAATATGGACCACGAGGCCCACAAGACCGCGATCCGCAACTATCTGACTGCCGGCGCGCCTGATGTCTGCTTCTGGTTTTCAGGCAATCGCATGCGCGCCTTCGTCAAGCGCGGCCTCTTCGACGACATTTCTGATCTGTTCGAGAAGGAAAAGTACAAGGACGTGCTCGGTGCCAGCACCGGCGCCGTCACAGTCGACAACAAGCAATACGGCCTGCCGACCGGTGGCACGCTCTGGGGGCAGTTCTATCGCAAGGACGTCTTCGACCAGAACGGGCTGACGGTGCCGACGACGGCAGATGAATTTGCCGCCTATTGCGATAAGGCGAAGGGTGCCGGCCTAACGCCGATCGCCATCGGTACGAAGGAGCTCTGGCCTGCCGCCGGCTGGTTCGACCAGATGAACCTGCGCATCAATGGTCTCGACAAGCACATGGCGCTGATGGACGGCCAGATGAGCTATCTCGATCCGGCCCTGACGCCTGTCTTTGACCAGTGGGAAGCGATGATCAAGAAGGAAGTGTTCACGCCGAACCACACGTCCTTCGGCTGGCAGGAGGCTGCGGCTCTGCTTGCCCAGAAGAAGGCCGGGATGATGAATCTCGGAGCGTTCCTGAGGGCGGCCTTCACCGAGGCGGATCTGCCGCAGCTGTCTTTCGCACCATTCCCGACGCTTGACGCCAGCGTTCCGCGCTTTGAGGAATTCTCGCTGAACTCTGTCCACATCCCGGCAAACGGCAAGAACAAGCAGGGCGCGCGTGAATTCCTCGCCTATTTCTACAAGCCGGAAAATCTCGCGACCTATCTGGAGCCGGGGGGCAATGTGCCGCCGCGCACCGACCTGCCGCCAAGCAAGGATCCGCTGGTCAATGCAGCAGTGGAATCCCTGAAGCAGGTGAAGGGCACTTCGCAATATTACGACCGCGACAGCGATCCTGATATGGCCCAGGCCGGTCTCGTCGGCTTCCAGGAATTCATGGCCAAGCCTGAGCGTCGGCAGGCGATCCTGCAGCGCCTCGAAGGCACGCGCAAGCGTATCTACAAGATCTAGTTCTCCTCCCGACGACCGGGGAGCGGAATTGCGGTTCCGCTCCCTCATTTCCTCTAGAGGTTCTGGACAATGTTGATGTTATGGCGCCGCCAGCGATGGTGGCTCACCCCGACTTTGCTGATCGCTCCCGCGATCCTCCTGTTTTTTACGGTCATTCTTCTATCGGCCGTCCGCAGTCTCTGGATCAGCCTGCATGACTGGGACGGGATGGGGCCGATGACGTGGATCGGCTTTGGCAACTACGTCGAGCTCTACAATGACCCGCAATTCTACACGTCGCTGAAGAACAATCTGATCTGGCTCATCATGTTCATGGCGGCACCGCCGCTCGGGCTGGCCATCGCGCTGCTCGTCAATCAGAAGATCCGCGGAATGCGCTTCTTGAAGTCGCTGTTCTTCATCCCGCTGGTGCTCGCCTCGGTGACGGTCGGCGTCGTCTTTACGTGGGTCTATACGCCGGAATTCGGGCTGCTTGCCCTGATCTTCAAGGTGTTTGGAGCGACCGCACCCGCCGTGCTTTCCGATGAACATTTCGTAACCTTCGCGATCGTC
>Ga0102592_1000516_pt1 | contig 63707 bp, 62 predicted proteins | sample AraplaCol_mMF_r2_FD_76861 | JGI IMG/M metagenome (GOLD analysis project Ga0102592, IMG submission 76861) | Arabidopsis root microbial communities from North Carolina, USA - plate scrape MF_Col_mMF_r2 (SPADES assembly) (version 2) | ecosystem: Host-associated > Plants > Roots > Endosphere...
ACCGGCAACACGCAGCGTCGTCTCCTGAGCCGAACCTGCGACAGGCAGACAGGCTGCAACCACGATGCCTATAGCGCCCGCGATCCGGTTTCTCATGGATTCCCCTCCATTTCGATGATCTTGGCGGAGATTGTGGGAGCGCTGCGTCCAATCTGTCCAAGTCGAAATGGGCTAAGCGTATTCCCAGAGGTTATGAATCCTGCAGATCACGACGGCGACGTGAGAGATGTAGCAGAATGAGGAACTCGACCGGCCATTGTCGATGCGAGCGAACGCAACCTCCCGGGCGTCAAGGTCCGCAAGCCGAATGGCGACTATTTCCTTTGGGTTGAACTGCCGGACAATTTCGATGCCGACGAACCCATCCGACGGGCCGGCAAGGAAGGCGTCGCGATATTCACCGGCAAACTCTGCTTCGCGTAGAAGCCTCAGGGCCAATTCCTGCGGCTGGCCTACAGCCTTCACCCCAGAGAGCCGTTCTGGTCCTGCCCAGCCGCTGACATGCCTACTGCACAAATTGGCTGGAGCGGACGCTCCGAAAGATCGCCTAGGACCAGATCGCGTGTTGGATAGCGATTGCGGAAATACCGAGCGGCACCGAATGCATCATTTTCTCAACAGGGCCATCGTTCCGACGCCGCCGTCCGCGCACACGCTCACGATCGCATAGCTACCCTGCGGCTGGGCAGCCAGCTGCTTGATCGCTTGGCTCATGATGCGAGCGCCGGTCGCACCAAACGGATGCCCCAACGCCACCGAGCCTCCTCGGCGATTGATCCGATCGCGAGGAAAAGGGCCCAGCCCAGTCGTCACGTCGATTTTCGCCAAGTACCCAGGGTCTGCCCACGCCTTCATATGGGATGCCAGCTGAGCCGCGAACGCCTCGTGGATTTCCCAGACGTCCACGTCTTCGTACCGCAGGCCGTTGCGCTCCAGGAGGCGAGGCACTCCTCGTCCGGGAGCCATCAGCAATCCATCCTGGCGCCAATCGACGGCCGATATCTCGAAATCGACGAGACGCACTCGCGGGGTCGAAGCGGGTAAACGCGACATGCCTTCTTCCGAGCCCACCCAGAGGGCGGCTGCCCCATCTGTGAGCGGAGAGGAGTTTCCCGCCGTAATCGTACCCTTGCCCGACCTCTTGTCGAATACTGGCGACAGGCGAGCGAGCTTTTCGAGAGAGGTATCGGCCCGAACGTTGTTGTCTCGCGAGGCTCCGGCCACCGGAACGACCAGATCGTCGAAGAAGCCGCTACTCCAACCGAGAGCTGCATTGTTATGACTCGCGAGGGCGAGTTCGTCCTGCTCTTCTCTCGAAATGGACCATTGCTTCGCCGTTATCTCGGTATGCTCTCCCATGCTCAATCCAGTGGAGCGATTGGCCACCTTCGGGATCCACAGTCGGACGTCGGCCAGCGTGAACTTTGCCAGATGGCCCAACCTATCGGAAAGCGTTTTCGCTCGCTGGAAACCACGCAACCAGTCCGAGAAAGCGTGACCGAGGCCGACCTGAACGCGGCTCATGCTCTCGACACCCCCGACGAGGGCGAGATTGCGAGACTTGCCGTCGATGATCCCAGCCGCCTCGATCGCGCCCATCATCGACGTGCAACATGCCATGACGGTCGTGAATGCGGGAATGGCTGGGTCGACTCCGGCGTCGAGCAGTACTTCCCGGCCGATATTGCTCCACGCCAAGTTGGGGATCACCGCTCCCCAGATCGCAAAGTCGACCTGGTTTCCGGACAGTCTTTCGACCATGGCCTTCGCCACGGGTACGGACAACTCGATCGCGTCTAGACCCGCCAAGGTGGTGTCGACCCGCGCGAAGGGCGATCGCACTCCCGCGGCGACCCAAATGGGCAAACTTGATCCCGTTGACCCCGAGTTACGTTGCATCGCGCCCACCAAATCAGCTCAAAGCGAATATATCTATCGATAGATTTATACCATGCAATCACGTTCGGCTCTGCGCCACGGGGTCCACACGCGGCGCCGAAAATCGCGCTTGCGAGAATCTCTCTATCGATAGATATATCGTTTGTGACCGCGCACTCGCGGGCGCAATCAGGCATCGTCTTGCCGGCTAATCAGTCGGACGGGGGGCTGCCGGCCGTTAGGCAGCGCCCCCTGCTGAAACGGCCGGCAGGACCCCTGCCCCACCGCCGGGCTCGGAAGGGAGCTTCGGGTCTCAATTGTCGTTGATTGTCCGAGCGTGGCATACGGATAAAAAGGACGACCAAAGCTGCGGCGCTTCTCGTAGACGCGACCGAATTTGCCGCAATATTGACACACTTCGCAGAGGGCATATATCTATCGATCGATAGATATCGCTTGGCGCGATGGGCGCCCTTCGCCTCCATCGCTCGGGAGTCCGCTCAATGAAATTGCTTCTCGCGCTGCCGTTCATCGGCTTGTTGTGGGTCCCATTCTACAATCTGCGATCTCCCGAGCTTTTCGGTTTCCCATTTTTCTACTGGTATCAGTTCGCATGGGTGCCGATCACCGCCGCGCTGACTTGGCTCGTGTACCGGACATATCCCAATGAAGACTGATCTGAACGCTCCGGCTCTAGCCGTCTTCGTCTTTTTCTTCGCGCTGGTCACCGTGATGGGCTTCCTGGCATCGCGTTGGCACCAGCCCAAATCCCTCGAATCGCTGGATGAGTGGGGACTGGGCGGGCGGCGCTTCGGGACCTGGATTACGTGGTTCCTAGTCGGCGGCGATTTCTATACCGCCTACACGGTGATAGCCGTCCCGGCACTGGTTTACTCGGTGGGCGCCTACGGTTTCTTCGCGCTGCCGTACACGATCATCGTCTATCCGTTCGTGTTCCTAGTGATGCCCCGACTCTGGCAAGTAGCCAAGGACAACGGGTACGTTACCGCCGCCGACGTAGTGCACGGGCGCTATGGCTCGCGGGCTTTGGAGGCCGCCGTGGCGATTACCGGCGTTGTGGCGACGATGCCGTATATCGCCTTGCAGCTCATTGGAATGGCGGCCGCGGTGAAGGCGCTCGGCTTCCAAGGGGAATGGCCGCTAGTCGCTGCCTTCAGCGTTCTGGCGCTTTATACGTATTCCTCGGGTCTTCGTGCGCCAGCTCTCATTGCGTTCGTCAAAGACATTATGATCTACATCGTGGTGATAACGGCCGTTTCCTTCATCCCAGGAAAACTCGGGGGATACGGGGCGGTGTTCAGCGCTGCGGAAGAGGCCTTCAAAGCCAAGGGGTCGGGCGGCCTTTTGCTCCAACCTAACCAGTACTTCGCATACGCGAGCTTGGCGCTCGGATCTGCGCTGGCGGCATTCATGTATCCGCACACGCTCACGGGCGTCTTCGCAAGCGGCAGCGCTACCACGATCCGCAGAAACGCGATGCTGCTGCCGGCGTACACCGTCCTATTGGGCCTTTTGGCATTGCTCGGCTACATGGGGCATGCGGCCCATCTCAAGCTGTCGAGCAACAACGACGTGGTGCCGGCTCTCTTCCAAACACTCTTCCCGGACTGGTTCGCCGGATTCGCTTTCGCAGCCCTCGCGATCGGGGCACTGGTTCCGGCCGCAGTGATGAGCATCGGCGCCTCCAACCTGTTCACGCGAAACTTCTGGAAAGCCTATGTGAATCCGTCGGTAACGCCCAAGCAGGAGGCGGGCGTCGCAAAGATCACCTCGCTCGTCGTTAAATTCGGCGCGCTGCTCGTGATCGTTTATCTCCCGACCCAGTTCGCGCTGGACCTTCAGCTCCTGGGCGGGCTCTGGATTCTCCAGACGTTGCCCGCCCTGATCTTCGGCCTCTTCACACGTTGGTTCACGGCGCCCGCGCTGCTCGCAGGGTGGGCGGCCGGGCTTTTCGGGGGAACGTACGTGACCTGGACCGACGGATTGAAGCCGCTCCACCTCGTGTCGGTGGGCGACTTCTCTGCAACCGTCTACGTCGGCCTCCTCGCTCTCATCGCCAACATCGCCGTCGCTTCCGCGGTGAACCTTTTCGTACGAACGAGGCAGCATCCACGGACCGCTTGACCCTCACCCGCAGCGCCTTCGACCGCGCCGGCGGGTGAGCCACTCCAAGCCTTCCAGCCAAATCGACGAATGCGAGAAGTCATTAAGGCACCGCACGGCCAGATCGCGAGGACCGAGCGTGCCAATTGGCCTAGCAGTCAACGCGCCGCTTGGTGGCGGGAGCCGAGCGGACGGCGATGAAGAGCAACGCCCGCCAAATCGAAGACGAGGTTCGCTGACGCTCGCGCTTCGTTCACCGAGGGGTGGAACCCGAACGAGGCTACCCGCCCAGCACTTCCTGCTCATGGGCCGAGCCCTTCGAGCGAAGAGTCGCTTTCGATAAGTGAGACAACCGGTCAGCTTTTGGCAGTCTTGCCCCCGGCGGAACTGAGCTCCGCCGGGCAACGAGATGCTTTGAGGCGCATCCCCTCGGTCGGCCGGTCGATGACGAATTGATGCTCGTCGATCACGAGGCTCGACAGCAAAGCCCGACCACCGCGTCCCTGGTAATGGTGACAACGCCGCGCGTGCTATCTGCCGACCCGATGGATGCCCCTGGCAGCGGTCGAGAGCGGAATGTTTCGTCGCCAAACGGCATTCTGCGCCGGTCCGAATGGGCTGTGAAGTCAGCATTATCCCGAAGAGCGTCGCTTCAATCGACGCCCCTGCCCGTCATCCGTAAGCAAGAGCGCTCGTGGGATGCTCGACGACAACCGGCCGCGATACCTCTGAAAGAATAACCAGCGGTGCGGAAACTCGGCCTTGACATTTTGGATGACGATCGTCATTTATAGAGAACTGTAGACGGCACGTCCGAGTGCCGCGACTGGAAATTCGCCATGTCATCTCAGGTCAATTCGGCGCCAGACGCACCGGTGACGAGACGCAGGTCCGAAATGCTGAAGGCGGCTCGCGATCTGATCGGAGTCTTTGGTTTCGCGAAAACAACGGTCGCTGACATAGCGCATCGGGTAGGGTTCTCCCCTTCGTACGTTTATCAGTTCTTTCGCTCGAAGCAGGACATTGGAAACGCCGTTGCCGCGGCGCTATTCGAAGCGATCGATCGCAGGAGCACTGCGGCATTCGCCGAACCCGGTAACGCCGAGGAAAAATTCCGCCGTCTCGTGCTGACTAATTTGGTGTCGATGACGACGGTCACTTTCGAAGCACCCCATATTCGAGATCTTATTTTCAAGTCATTTCAGGAGGATTGGCCTTCGTCTCGCCGCCACATGGAGCGTCTCAAGTCCAGCATTTGCAAAGGGCTGACGCTTGGTCGGGCCTCCGGTGCATTCGCAACGGACTCCTCGATGGAACATGTCGCCGAGGCCATCGTCACCATAGCCCGAGCCTTTCTACCGCATGGTCTACCCCGTGAGGCGGGGTCGGCGCGGCTTGAGGCCAATCGGGTCACCGATCTGATCTTGAGGAGCGTCGCGTCACGATCGGCTACGCCCCCGGAAAACGATCTTCCGACACATTCCTATGCGGCGCGCGGAGTCCGTGGGGGGTTGGCATGAGCCACGAGCAAGAAATTTCAGACCTCTGCACGGTTGAGCTGCGATCCTACGCTCGTCGTCGCATCCGCAGGGCTCCGAGAGCTTTAGTTGGCGGGCAGGAAGCCGGGTGGGCTGCCGTGATGCTGGTCTCCATGCTGCTGCTACTCGGGTCGGGCAGGGTCTTGTCGACTTCCGAGGCGACGCCATTGGCCCAGGCGATCGCGACGGACCTCGCAGAGGATTCGGTTGTTCCAGCGTCGAGGTCGTGCCGCCCTGACTTGGGAGATCGGGTGATCTTCTGTGATTGATCCAAGGTTCGACGGCAGTCTGTCGAGGAGGGGAAATGCGGGTTTCCAGAGAACAAGCAGCTCGAAACAGAGAGCGCGTCGTTGCAGCCGCCGCAAAGCTGTTTCGATCGAAAGGGATCGATGCGACTGGAGTGGACGCCGTCATGGCAGAGGCTGGCCTGACGCACGGTAGCTTCTACAAAATGTTCGCTTCCAAGGAAGACCTCGTAGCGGAATCGTGCAAGGCAGTCAGCATTCAGGGAACCCCGCGGTGGCTGGAGGGCGACGCGTCAATCGAGACGTTGGGGGGGTTCGTAGCGAATTACCTCTGCCGCGAACATCTGGATAGCCCCGACAGAGGGTGTATTCTGGCGGCACTGGCTGCCGACGGGGGGCGCAGGGAAGGCCCAGTTAGAGCCGAATTAGATCGCGCTTTCGCGCGTTTCCTAGGGGATCTCGGTAGGACGGCGGAGTCGATCGATCCCCGACGGAAGGATCGATGGGCGCTTGCGGCCGCCTCGCTTCTAGTGGGAGCGCTCGTGTTGGCGCGGACTGTCGAAGACCGGAATAGGTCTCTCGATATCCTGGATGCGGCTCGGGACGCGGTTCTAAGCCTCGCGGCAGCCGCAGCTGCCGCCTAAACAGGTTTGCTTGGACAGTAGAGCCGCGTCGCCGTCGTTAAGCGGGCGACGCAGTTTTTGCAGAGCGCTTTCAAACGATCGGCAGCGGAAGGGCCGACGATGCCGCATCGCGTTGCGAGATGCGCTCGTACCACGACTGAAGTGCGGGCCTGACGGCGCGCTGGACGGGCATGTTGAGCCAGCGGTGGACACTCGGCCCGAGCGTGATCTCGGCAAGGCCGAAGCGGTCGCCGGAAAGGTACGGACGACCTTGCGCGAGATGGGCTTCGAGGATGTCCAGCTTCTTCTCGGTTTGGGCGATCGAACGCGCAATAGCGGCAGGATCCGCAGTCGCCGGCTCCCTCATCAATCCCCAAAAGGCCGGGACCATCACGGGCTGTAGTTCACCGAGAGCCCAATCCATCCAGCGATCGTCCTCGCTACGTCGAGCGGGATCCTTATCCCAGAGGACCCCTCGCCCGTACTGAGCCGCGAGATAGCGCACGATCGCGTTGGACTCCCAAATGCAGACCGCCCCGTCTTCCAGGACCGGGACCTGTCCGTTGGGATTCTTGGCTAGATAGTCCGGCTCGCGATTGCCGCCATACTGTCCACCGACGTCGATCCGTTCGAAAGGTTGAGACAGTTCCCGGGCGATCCAAACAACCTTTTGCACATTGATGGAGCTCAGGCGTCCTAAGATCCGAAGCATCACGCATTCGCTCCGGTTTGAAGCTTGTCCTGCGTCCTGCTGTCGAAGTCCCCGGCGTCGTGACGCTCGTGCAGTTGCTCTGACAGCTCTCCCGATACGCGATTGACCATGCGGCCGCGCTTCACCGCCGGCCTCGCGAAGAGCTCGTCCGCCCATCGCACCACGTTCCTATAATCCTGCACGCCGAGGAATTCCGCCGCCCCGTACTGCCATCCTTTCACGAGGCCGCCATACCAAGGCCAGATCGCCATATCTGCGATGGTGTAGGCATCTCCCGCGACGAACTCATGGTCCGCAAGCTGACGGTCGAGTACGTCCAATTGACGCTTCACTTCCATCGCGTAACGATTGATCGGGTATTCGAGCTTCGTCGGCGCATATGCGTAGAAGTGCCCGAAACCTCCACCGAGGAATGGTGCGGAGCCCATCTGCCAGAAGAGCCATGAAAGGACTTCGGCACGAGCTTGCTTCTCCCGTGGGAGGAAGGCATCGAATTTCTCCGCCAGATGCACGAGGATCGCGCCGGATTCGAAGACGCGGATCGGCGTCGGCCCGCTTCGGTCGAGCAGCGCGGGTATCTTCGAGTTGGGATTGATCTCGACGAAGCCGGACCCAAATTGATCGCCGTTGCCGATCCGAACGAGCCAAGCATCGTAATCTGCGGCCGTGTGGCCGGCCGCGAGAAGTTCCTCCAGCATCACCGTCACCTTCACGCCATTCGGCGTGCCGAGCGAATAGAGCTGGAACGGCTTGTCTCCGACGGGCAGCGTCTTTTCGTGAGTGGGACCCGCAATCGGTCGGTTGATGTTGGCGAAGGCCCCCCCGCTTGCCTTTTCCCATACCCAGACCTTGGGCGGAACGTACTCGATCTCGTTCGACATGGCAGTCTCCGTCGCGGGGTTACGCCTACGTGGTGTAGTTCGACGGGAAGAGGGAACGCTTGGTCTCTTCGTCGTTGATCTTCTTGAAGACATGTCCCTCGCCTACGGCACGGGCTCGCGCGACCGCCGGTCGAGCGTCCACCGTTTCGAAGAGACGCTTCAAATGCGGAAACGGAGAAAGTGGATCATCGGTCCCCTTGCGGACACGCGAGGCCCGGTCCAACCACCCCCACGCTGAAACGTCGGCGATCGTGAAGGAATTCCCTACGATGAACTCGCGACCCCGCAGGTGGTCGTCAAGGACCTGGTAATGCCGTTCCGCCTCGCGACGGTATCGGTTGACCGCATAGTCGAGGCCCTCCGGTGCGGCGAACTGGAAATGCACAGCCTGTCCGGAGAAGGGCCCGAGGCCAGACGCGAGAAAAAGGAGCCACGAAAGGAGCTCGGGCCGGTCGTCAGGGGCGCCAAGAAAGCTCCCCGTCTTCTCCGCGAGATATAAAAGGATCGCCGTCGAGTCGAACACCCGCACTTCCTTACCGCCCGGCCCTTCGGTGTCGACGATCGCCGGAACCTTTCCGTTCGGATTGATCTCGCGGAAAGTGGCGACGTGTTGCTCGCCCTTGCTCGTGTCGACCGGGATCACTTCGTAGGTCAGACGGGTCTCTTCGAGGAGTAGCGCGACCTTCGCGGGATTGGGCGTCGGATGGAAGTAGAAGCGGATCAAGGCATCCTCCCGGAGCTGCCACACGAGCGGGGCGAGCCCATTTTAGTTCGCTTGTTCTAAAATACACGTGATAGAGTGGCTGGCAAGGCAGGAGGAGTGGTCGGAGGAGGGATGGGCAGACCCCGAGAGTTTGACGAGAGAGCGGTCCTGGACGCGACGGTGCTTTGTTTTTGGAAGCTCGGTTACGAGGGGACCTCGGTGCGGGATCTCATTTCGGAAACAGGGCTTACGGGCGCGAGCCTTTACAACGCGTTCGGCGACAAGCGAGCACTGTATCGACGCTCCCTGGAGCACTACGTCGAAGTGAGTGTTGCGGAGCGAATACGTCGCTGCGCCGGGATGGCGCCTCGTGCCGCGATCGAAAACTTCTTCGGAGACATCCTCGAACGCTCGCTGACCGATACGGACGAAAAGGGATGCATGCTGGTCAACGCGGCGTTGGAAACCAGTCCACGCGATCCCGAGTTTCGACAGGTCGTTGCCGAGGTCACCGAGCGGATCGAGGCGTTCTTTCTGCGATGCCTCGAACGCGGGCTGCGCGACAGCTCCATCGAGCTTGCGCTCGCTTCAAACGACGTCGCCCGCAATCTCCTCGCGACCTTGATGGGCGTTCGGGTCCTCGCCCGGGCGAGGCCCGATCGAAACCTGCTAGAAGGGGCCATCCGGAGCGCGCTCTCTATGCTCGGTCCGGTCTCCGGTCCGCACGGTGAAGCAGTCGCGACTTCCAGCATCAGCTGAACGGCGAGGAGACTTTCGCCGCCGGCATAGCGGTATCGGGATGGATGTTCGGCTGATCTCCATCTCCAACCGCAAATTCGGTGTCTGATATCCAAGCCCGGCCCGAGGCGATCCTCGCGAATGCCGCCTTACGCATATGGACATTGCAGCATGCGGTGCCCACCGGCGTCGCCACGGCGCTGGTCGGCGCGCCGTTCCTTTCAATTACTCTCTGCCGATCTCAGCCTTCGCATGAGCATTACCAGGGGGCATCTGGTCTTGCACATCGGCAGCAGCACGATCGTCGAGGCGTCTCCACCTCCGTCGTGCCTGCTGGGATAGATGAGGAAGCGCCAAGAAGCCTCGATCAAGAGTTGACTTGACTTGTATCAGATTTGTATCTCTCATGCGGTAGCCGCAGAGGGAGGCATCATGGTCCGCTACCGGGAGATCGCGCAGAGCCTGGAACTCGGCCTTGCCGCCGCGGGCGACGCCCCGAGAGCGATTACTTCCGAACACGAGCTTTGCGAGCGCTACGGGGCTAGTCGAACGACGATTCGAGCCGCACTGAAGCAACTGCAGGATCAGGGACTAATCGAGCGTCGTCAGGGGCAAGGAACCTTCTATAGGCCTCGACACATCGCGAAGAATCTCGGCAGCATCGTCGATTTTCATACAGAGGCACTCGCGGCGGGTAGGATTCCGAGCACCCGGGTCCTGTCGCTTACGCGGCGTGACGCGACGCCGACCGAGTTCGCGTTGTTCGGCGCGGAAGTGGCCGAAAAGGGCATGATCGATCTTTTGCGCCTGCGCTGTCTCGATGGCCAACCCGCCGTCCTGCAGCGTTCGTGCCTAGGCATCGTCGTACTCGGCCCGGTGGGCCCGGAAGAATTGGTGGATGCCTCGCTTTATCGCCATCTTTCGGAGCGGCGCGACGTACACGTGGCTACCGTCGAGGAGACGTTGGAGCCTCTCTCCATTCCGGCGGAGGAAGCCGAGCATCTCGGCTTGGCGACTGGTACGGCGGTGTTTCGATCCCGACGCATCGCGCGCGACGCGATAGGCGCCGTAGTGGAGGTCAGTGACAACATCGTCCGAGGGGACGTCTATCGTTTCACGTTCCGCCGTCAGGTCGACGGTCTCGTTCCATGAGCGCAGTCCTTGCCTGCGATCTCGGCGGCAGCAGCTTCCGAGCCGCGTTGATCGACATCGAGGGAAAGACGCTCGCCGAGCACGTAGTGCCCGGCCCCACGGCGATTGACCGAATGGGGAGGTCGGAGATTGACGCGGAGGACTGGTGGTCGGTCTTTCGAGAGGCCGCGGACGCATTGGCGGAGGCCGTGCCTGAACACTTCGCCACCATAGAGGCGATCGCGATCTGCGGCGTGACACGCACGCAGGTCTTCCTCGGCCGAGACGGGCGCCAGCTACGTCCGGCGATTACCTGGAAGGATACGCGCGCGGCGGCGGCCGCGGAACGGCTGCGCGACAAGCTCGGCAGCCATCCGGAGGCTTCGCGCGTCAACGCGTTCCATCCCTTGGCTCGGCTTGCCTGGCTCGCGGAGGAGGAAGAGGCCACCCACCGGGCGCTAGCTATGGTCTTGGAGCCAAAAGATTGGCTGAACTTCAGGCTGACCGGCCGACAGGCGGGCGATCCGGTTTCGACAGCTAGACTCCGTGCGTGCGTCGAACCCACGCCGTATGGCGACGCTCTATCGAGCACGGGGCTTCCCGCAACTATCGTGCCTCCAGCACTAGAGCCCTGCGAAATTCTCGGTTCGGTCCAGTCGGGCTTGCCTGGAGCTCTCGAACGGCTGGCGGGCGTTCCGGTCTTCTGCTCGTCCAGCGATACCTGGGTCGCCGTCGTGGGGTTGGGCGCCATGCGGGCGGGCTTCGGCTACAACATCTCGGGAACCACCGAGGTCTTCGGCGTTGTCGGCGAGGATGCGGCCGAGGCCGACGGTCTTCTGACGGTGGATTGGCGTGGGCTATGGCAGCTGGGAGGTCCCAGCCAGAACGGCGCCGACGTCGCAGCGTGGTTGGTCGAACTTCTCGGAGGCGCAGAACGGGGTTACGCCGGAGTAGGCGATGGCGTGACCAAGCTCCTCGGCTTGCGTCGACATCCGCAGCCGCTCGTCTTCCTACCATATCTTCAAGGCGAACGCGTCCCATACTGGAACCCCGACCTGCGTGGAGCATTCCTCGGGCTCGGCCGCCAACACGGCGGCGTCGATCTCGCTTACGCGCTGCTGGAGGGCGTGGCGTTCCTCAACCGCGTCGTGCTCGAACGGGCCGAGACCTCGCTCGGCACCCCGGTTGGCGAAATTCGTTTCGGCGGTGGAGCGGCGACGAATCCAATTTGGGCCCAGATAAAGGCGGACGTGTGCAATCGCACCGTCTCGGTCGGCTCCGCCAAGGAGCCCGGTTTGCTCGGCGCGGCCATCGTAGCATGGACGGGCCTCGGCCGTTTCCCCTCGCTTGCTGCGGCTCAGCAGGCCCTGGTCGCCGTCGGGCAGCGATACGAGCCAAACCTCGCTCGACGCGAAACTTACGACGCCTTGTTTGAAATATTCCGTCGCGCCGAGGGCGCTCTCGCGCCCATTTCCGTCGATCTCGCGGGACTGTCATGCAGTGCCGGCAGCCTGCCCGGCATTCATGCCCGCCATCGTTTGCTTAAGGAACGTTCTTCATGAAGACCCTCGTCCAGAACGAATATGGCCTCGACCACCTTCTGATCGGTTGCGTTCACACGCTCGCTTTGCCAGGGACGCCGCTCTACGATCGCAGCGGTGGCATGCGGAAAGTCGTCGCCCAGGCCAGGGAAGAGGCAAAGATTCTTGAGGAAGCGGGCTTCCATGCCCTGCTCTATACCAACGAGTCCGACATGCCTTACGAGGCGAACATGCCTGTCGAGGTCGTCGCTGCGATGACCGAGGTGATCGCCGAGTGCCAAGCAAGAACCAAGCTGCCGCACGGCGTGAACATGCTGATCGACCCACCCGCCTCGATCGCCGTCGCTCACGCTACGGGCGGGCGCTTTGTGCGCGCCTTCTTGACCGGTCTACTCGCCGGCGACATCGGCATGATGGCGCCGGACGGGGCCCGCGCGTTGCGCCTGCGTGCAAATCTCGGCGCAGACGACATTCGCATCATCTGCAACGTTACCCCCGGCTTCTCGATCAACTTGGACCATCGGCCGGTCGAGCAACTTGCGTCTGGCGCAGTCTTCATTGGTCTCGCAGACGTCGTTTGCGTCGGCGGTCCGGCCGCCGGCAAAGAAGCCGACATTGCCGTGATCGAGCGCGTGGGCAAGCAGGTGCCGGATACACCCGTCGCAGTCGGCACGGGCGTCGCCGAAGAGAACATCGCTCGTCTGTCGGAGGTGGCCGACATCTTCATCGTCGGGACCTCGATCAAGAAGGACCGCCAGACCTTGAACGCGGTCGAGCCGCGCCGAGCGCAAGCGTTGGTGCGTGCTTACGAAGCCCGCAAGGCCGCTTGAAATGGTCAGCCCCGTTACTCTCGTCACCGGTGCGTCCGGCGGCATCGGCTCTGCCCTTGCAATGGCGCTGGCGACTGCTGGGCATCGCCTGGTGCTCTGCGGGCTCGACCGCGACGGACTAAGTGCCGTTGCCGACAAGGTCGTGGCGTCGGGCGGGGAAGCGGAAACTCTGTCTGCCGACGTCCGCGACCGGGACTTTGCCCAAGCGGCAGTCGATCTTGCCATCTCTAGTTTTGGCCAGCTCAATCATCTCGTGACGGGCGCCGGCGCTTCGCGCCCGGTCCCGATGGTGGAAATGGAGGACGAGGAGTGGGATACGCTCGTCGATCTCAATCTCTCGGCCGTCTTCCGCATCTCCAAGGCCGCGACCCGGCAGATGATCGCCCAAGGCGAGGGCGGCGCCATCGTCCATATTTCCTCGATCGCCCATGGCAACGGCGGCGCCAACCTCGCCTATGGCTCGGCCAAGGGCGGCGTCGCGACGCTGACCTACGGCATGGCCCAACAGCTCGGGAAGCATGGAATCCGCGTCAATGCGGTCGCCCCCGGCATCATCGATACGTCAATGGTGAGGAACGGCTTCGCGCAGCAGTTCAACGCGCTGGTCGAGGGAGCGGCGGCGCGGACCCCACTGGGGAGGCTAGGACGGCCCGAGGATGTCGCCAACGTGATCGTCTTCCTGCTTTCGCCCGGCGCAGCCTTCGTCACCGGCGCCCTCATTCCGATCACCGGCGGCATCGAGATTCTCTCGCCGATCTCGACCATCGCCAAAGGGGCTTGAGGCGCATGAGACTTCAGGAAGGCTTTCATTTCCGCAATGTGATCGGACACTACGGCACGGCGCTCGCCGGCCTCGCGCTGATCCTGTTCTTCCTGATCTTCGCGCCGAACTTCGCCAGCACGACCAACATCGTGAACGTGCTGAAGGATACGAGCTTTCTCGCCATCCTCGCGCTCGGCTTCGCGCTGGCCTTCACGGTCTCCGAGCTCGATCTCTCCGTGGCGGAAATGGCGAGCCTTGCGGCGGTCGTCTGCGGCTGGCTCGTCCATGCGCAATATCCGCCGGCCGTCGCGGTTGCGGCTGCCCTTGGCATCGGCGTGGTGCTGGGGTCGCTCAACGGCTACGGCGTCACGGTGCTGCGCATCCCCTCGCTGATCATGACGCTCGGCACCGCCGCCATCGCCAAGGGCTTCGCCTTCATGATCACGCAGGGCGTCGCCTTCGTCGGGCGCTGGCCGGTCGGCTTCACCGGGCTTGCCCGCGGCTACTCGTTCGGCATTCCCAATCTCGTGCTCTGGATGGTGGGCGCGACGCTCTTCGCCTATGGCCTCGTCAAATGGACGCGGACCGGCGCCCATATGGTCGCGACCGGCGAGGCGGACGAGGCGGCGCGACTCGCCGGCATCGCCACGGCCCGGATGAAGCGCATCGGCCTGTTGCTCTCCGGCGTCTTCGCCGGCCTGATGGCCATGCTGCTCGCCGCCAACCTCTCCTCGGCCGCGCCGAACATGGCCGGCGACTACCTGCTCTATGCCATCGCGGCCGTCCTGCTGGGGATGACCATGTTCGAGCCCGGCAAGCCCAACATTCCCGGCACGGTCTTTGCGGCTCTGGTGCTCAAGGTGCTCGGCAACGGCTTGGTGCTGATGGGCGCGCCCTATTACATCCAGGACATCGTGCTCGGCGCGATCATCATCGGCTCGGTCGCCTTCTCGGCCAGCGCGATGAAGAAGGCGGCGTTCAAGGTCTAGGCTCAACGAAAACGATCGGAATGAGGGGAGTGGGTTTCATGTTCGGTTTCAGGAAAATGCTGGTGGCCGCCGCAGCGCTCGTCGCGCTCGGCCAGTCGGCCGATGCTTTCGAGGTCGGCATCATCGGCTTCCAGTTCACATCGGAGACGCATGCGCGCGTCGCGAATGCCGCTGCAGCCGCCGCCAAGGCCAAGGGCTGGAACGTCACGCTGCTGAACTCGGAAGGCGCGCTGCCGAAGCATGCCGAGCAGTTCGACGCGCTGATCGCCAAGAAGGTCGACGCCATCATCATCGCCATGGGCAAGCCGGTCGAGGCCGACGCCCAGTTCAAGGCGGCGAAGGATGCCAAGATCCCCGTCATCACCGTGCAGTCGGGCTCGAGCCCGCATGCGCTCTTCGACATCCAGACCAACGAGTACAAGGTTGGCGCCGATGCCGCGCTCTACCTGCTGGGCCAGCTCGGCTACCAGGGCAACATCGTCTCGGCCCGCTTCGACCTCAACGTCGCCTCGCGCATCCGCGGCCGCCTGCTCGACGCCGTCCTCTCCGAGAACCAGGCGGTGAAGGAGCTCGGCAAGTTCTCGATGGCCCGCACCCAGAGCTGGCGCGACGATGTCCGCGCCGGCATGCAGGCGCTGTTGCTGCAGAACCAGGGCAAGATCAACGGCATCTGGGCCTCGTTCGACGGCCAGGCCTATATCATCGACGATCTGCTGCAGGCGCAGGGCGTGAAGAAGGGCCAGATCCCGCTGGTCTCGGTCGATGGCGGCCAGGAGAGCTACGAGCGCATCGCCGATCCGAACTCGACCCTCATGGCGACCGTCGCGGTGCCCTTCGAGGAGATGGGCAAGCAGGCCGTCGACGCCATCCAGGCGATCGTCGTCGACAAGAAGCCGAAGGAGAGCATCACCTCCGGCCCGTATCTCTTCACGGAAGCCGTGCTGGTCGACAAGAACAACGTCCAGCAGTTCCTGAAGAAGTGACGGCGCCGCCTTCATTGCGAGGAGCAGAGCGACGAAGCAATCCAGCGGCGGCAGGGCTCAACGGCGACACCCCGTCCCCCTGGATTGCTTCGCTTCGCTCGCAATGACGACGGAACGCGAGCAGGCAGGCGATGCGACAATGACCACATCCACCCCCCTCCTCTCGCTGCGCGGCATCGGCAAGGCCTATGGCCCGGTCGTCGCCGTCCGCGATGTCGATCTCGACATCTTCAAGGGCGAGGTCGTGGCGCTCTGCGGCGACAACGGCGCCGGCAAATCGAGCCTGATCAAGGTGATCTCCGGCGCCGAGGAGGCGACCAGCGGCACGATCAGCCTGCGCGGCAGGTCGGTCACCTTCGCCTCGCCGCATGATGCACTGGAGAACGGCGTCGCGACGATCTACCAGGACCTTGCGCTGGCACCACGTCTTTCCATCGCCCAGAACGTCTTCATGGGCTCGGAATTGACCAAGCCCGTCCTGCTGCCCTTCCTGCGCGTCCTCGACAAGAAGAAGATGATCGCGGAATCGCAGCGTTACCTCGCCCAGCTCTCCGCCGCCGTCACCGACATGACCCGGCCGGTCGAGCGTCTCTCGGGCGGGCAGCGCCAGGCGGTCGCGATCTCCCGCGCGCTGCGCTGGAATGCCGAGATCATCATCATGGACGAGCCGACCGCCGCGCTCGGCGTCAAGGAAAGCGCGCTCGTCCTCGATCTCATCCGCAAGCTCAAAGCCGACGGCCGGACGGTCATCCTGATCAGCCACAACATGCGCGACGTGGTCGCCCTCGCCGATCGCGTCGTGATCATGGGCGCCGGCCGCAAATATGTTGACCGGCCGCTCGGCGACCTCAGCGCCGACGACATCGGCCATATGATCATGGCCGGCAACGCCAAGGCGGCCTGAGATGCGCGAAGCCATCATCATCGATACCGATCCGGGCCAGGACGACGCCGTCGCACTGCTGCTCGCCTTCGCCAGCACCGAGCGGATCGATCTCAGGGCGATCACTACCGTGGCCGGGAATGTCCCGGTCGCGCAGACCACGGTGAATGCCTTGCGCATCCGAGACCTCGCCGGCCTTGACGCTATTCCCGTCCATCGTGGCGCCGAAGGCCCGCTGGTTTTCGCGCTCGAAACCGCGGAATTCGTCTGCGGTCCGGATGGACTCGCCGGCGCCGATCTACCCCCACCGAAAAGCGAAGCCGCGCCCGGACATGCCGTGCATGCGATCATCGAGATCTGCCGTGCGGCTCCCGCGGACGGCATCACTCTCTGCCCGCTCGGGCCATTGACCAATCTCGCGTTCGCCTTCCGGCTGGCACCCGACATTCTGCCGAAGGTCAGGCGCATCGTGCTGATGGGCGGCGCCATCGGGCTCGGCAACATCACGCCCGCCGCCGAATTCAACACCTATGTCGATCCGCATGCCGCGGCAGTAGTCTTCGGCTGCGGCCGGCCGATCGTCATGTTCGGCCTCGGCGTCACGCTGCAGGCCATCGCCAGCCATGACCAAATCGCCCGTATCGGCGCGCTCGGGAGCGCCGCAGGTAAGGCCGTTCACGGCATGCTGACCCGCCCACGACCCGGCGGGCTCGGTTCCGACGGTCACCCGATGCACGACCCTTGCATCATAGCATACCTGCTCTGGCCTGAATTGTTCGACGGCCGCGACTGCTTCGTCACGGTCGAGACCGGCGACGGCCCCTTGCGCGGGCGCACCACGATCGACTGGAACGGCCGCCTCAACTGCGAGCCCAACGCCCATGTCGTCGCAGCCGTGCAGGCCCACGAGCTGTTCGAACGGATGATCGAACGCCTCGCCACGTTGCCCTGAGAGACAAGCCATGCCGCATTTCGTCGAAGCGCTGGAGCAGGAAGCGGCGGAAGCCATCGCGCAGATGAAGCAGGCGGCCCTGCGTGCCCGCCACGCCCATGCCCGCGCCGAATTGATGCGCCACATGCTGACCACGGCCCGCAAGGTCAAGGATAAGCAGAAGGCCGAGGCAGTCGAGACCGTCGTGCGCGAATGGATGGGTGCCTGGAGCCTCCAGCGCTCCGACTGGCCGCATATCGCCCGCGAAATGGCGGCCTTCACCGAAGCCTTCCACGACTACGCCAACGATCCCAGCGACGAACACGATACCCGCTTGCGCGAGGCCTGCGCGGTGCTCGATACCGTTCTGGAGCAGGAGGGCACCTCGATCTCCGACCAGATGGCCTTCCGCTCGGAATGCGCCCATGGCTGGTGGGAGCAGGTCAAGCCGGTCCCCGCCGACCTGCCCGGCCGCAAGCCGCGGCCCTCCGTGCCCGCCCTCGAACCCGGCAAAGCATTCTGGGAAGCCGGCTGCGCCGATTTCTGCCGATAGGAGGGCGCTCAGCCTTCCAGGAACTGCATCCGGTGCAAGCGGGCATAGGCGCCATCGCGCGCCAGCAATTCGTCATGGCTGCCGGTCTCGACGACCTTGCCCTCGTCCATCACCACGATCATGTCCGCCTCGCGGATGGTCGAGAGCCGGTGCGCAATGACGATGGTCGTGCGCCCCTTCATCAACCCCGCCAAAGCCTGCTGCACCAGCCGCTCGGATTCCGTGTCGAGCGCGCTCGTCGCCTCGTCGAGCAGCAGGATCGGCGCGTTCTTCAGGATGGCCCGCGCGATCGCGATGCGCTGGCGCTCGCCGCCCGAGAGCTTGTGGCCGCGCTCGCCGACCGAGGCGTCATAGCCGCCGGGCATCGCCATGATGAAGTCATGCGCGGCAGCGGCCTTGGCCGCGGCGACGATCTCGTCCGGCGAGGCCTCGGGTCGGCCGAAGGCGATGTTGGCCCGCACGCTGTCGTCGAACAGCACGACATCCTGGCTGACCACGCCTATCTGGCGGCGCAGGCTCGTCAGCGCGACGCTGCGCAGATCCTGACCGTCGATCTCGATGCGGCCTTCGGTCGGATCGTAGAGGCGCGGCACCAGCGCCAGCAACGTCGACTTGCCCGAGCCTGAACGTCCGACCAGCGCCATGGTCTTGCCGCCCTGCGCCACGAGGTCGATGCCCTCCAGCGCGCGCTGGTCCTCGCGGTAGCGGAAGCGCAGATGGCGGAAGGCAACCTCGCCGGTCACGACCGAAAGCGGCTTCGCATCCGGCCGGTCGAGCACCTGCGGCTTCTCGTCCATCAGCGCGTAGTAGCGCTTCAACGAGGCCCCCGCTTCCTGAACGATGGCGTTGAGATTCCCCAACGAGCGCATCGGCTGGGCCGCGAGCAGCAGCGCCGAGACATAGCCGGTGAAGTCGCCGACCGTCGAATTGCCGGAGGTGATGCGCACGCCGATGGCGGCAAGCACGCCCGCGACCGCGATACCGCCGCCAACCTCGAGCAGCGGGTCGAGCCGCCCGCGCGCATTGGCCGCCTTCATCTTCAGCGCCCGGATTGTCTCGAAGGCATGGGCCGCGCGCGCCTTCAGATAGGGTTCGAGCCGGTCGGTCTTGGCGACGCGCGCGCCCTGCAGGCTCTCGGTGACGAGGTTGGCCATCAGGCCTGTCTGTTCCTGCTGGGAACTGGCCATCCGCCGGAGCTTGCGGCCGATCCGGCCGATCGGATGGGCGATCACCGGCGCGATCAGCAGCACGACCAGCGTCATCTGCCAGTCGATCCAGATCAGCGCGCCCACCAGCGCGATCGCGGTCACCACGTCGCGAATCGCGATGTTGACGATGCGCGTCAGCGCTTCCTTGACGAAGGTGAAATCGGTCGTGAAGCGCTGGGTGAGGGAGGCGGGATTCTCCCGTTGCAACTGCGCCAGATCGGCATCGATCAGATGGCCGTAGAGCGCCGTCTGCATGTCTGCCTCGATGCGGCTGACGACATTGTTGGTCATCACTGTCTGGGCGAGCAGCGAGAAGCCCTTGATTGCGGTGACGATCACGACCACGGTCGCAACCGCATTGATGACGCCGATCTCGTAGCCGATCGATTTCGAGACGAGCCGCTCCATGCGTCGGACGAAGCCGGTCGATTCGGCCGTCAGCGGGTCGGCAAAGGCGTCGAACGCCGCCTTGATCAGGAGCGGATAGAAGCTCGTCGTCGCCGCGATGACCACGACCAGCCCGAGAATCATCAGCATCTGCGGGAGATAGGACCTGATCTGCTCGCGCCAGACACGGGCAAAGAGCGCGAGGGTATCGTCGGTGACGCGGCCGATCTTCATGCCGGGGGCCTATCATGGCCGCCCGGCAAGCGCCACTGGCGCATGCCGGGACATGGCGGAGGGGCCTTGCTACGAACACGAAGCTGTCTTCCCATGGCCACAACCGACTCAGGAGACTTCATGCCGCTTTCCCCGCCGGCTCAGCCCGGCCAGAGCTTCGCCGAGATCGAAACACCTGCCCTCGTGCTCGATCTCGATGCGTTCGAGCGCAATCTCGTCACCATGGCGGCTTTCACGCAGGCTCATGGCATCCGGCTCCGGCCGCACGCCAAGTCGCATAAGAGCCCGGAGATCGCGCTGCGCCAGATCGCCCATGGCGCGGTCGGGCAGTGCTGCCAGAAGGTCGGTGAAGCGGAAGTGCTGGTTGCCGGCGGCGTCGGCGACGTGCTGGTCACCAACGAGATCGTCGGCGCCGCCAAGCTCGACCGTCTCGCCCGGCTTGCGCGCTCGGCGAAGATCGGCCTCTGCGTCGACCATCCCGATGGCGTGCGCGAGGCGGCGGAAGCGGCCGCCCGCAACGACGTGACGCTCGATGTCTATGTCGAGATCGATGTCGGCGGCCGGCGCTGCGGCGTTGCGCCCGGCGAGGGCGCCGTCCGGCTGGCCGAGGCGATCGCGCGCTCCAACACCCTGCGCTTCGCCGGCATCCACGCCTATCACGGCTCGGCCCAGCACATGCGCTCGATCGACGAGCGGCGCGAGGCGATCGAACGCGCCGGCCTGGCCGCCCGCAACACGGTCGAGCGGCTCAAGCATCACGGCTTGCCCTGCGAGGTCGTCACCGGTGCCGGCACCGGCACGCATGAGCTGGAGACGCAGTCCGGCATCTGGAACGAGATTCAGCCCGGCTCCTACATCTTCATGGATGCCGACTACGCCCGCAACCGCCAGGCCGACGGCACGCCCTTCCGCAGCTTCGAGCACGCCCTCTTCGTCCTCGCCGGCGTGATGAGCAAGCCGGTGCCGGACCGCGCCATCGTCGATGCCGGCCACAAGGCCGCGGCGGTCGATTCCGGCATGCCCGTGCCCTTCCGCCGCGACGGCGTGATCTACACCAAGCCCTCCGACGAGCACGGCGTCCTGACCGGCGACCCCGTCGCAGTGCCGCATCGCGGCGACCGCCTGCTGCTGATCCCCGGCCATTGCGACCCGACGGTCAACCTGCACGACTGGTATGTCTGCGTCCGCGGGCTGCACGGGCCCGACGCCCATGTCGAGGCTCTCTGGCCGGTCGCAGCGCGCGGTGCGCTGATCTGAGCCTAGCCGCACCGGCCGGGCGCCCGGCAGGATTTCCGCTAGAGCGGCGACCCAGCCTCAGGGCCGCCAGCCGGTCTCCTCGACCGGAGCGCTCTCACGCTCTTCCTCGCGGCGAGCTTCTTCGACCACCGCGAAAAGCGCGCGCAGGGCCGCGTCCACGCCTTCGCCCGAGGCAGACGAGAGAATGATCGGCATGCGCTTGGCCGCGCGCTTCAGGCGCGCGACCTGTTCCTTGAGCACTTCCGGCGTCAGCGCATCGACCTTGGAGAGCGCGACGATCTCCGGCTTCTCGGCCAGCCCCTCGCCATAGGCTTCCAGCTCCTCGCGCACGGTCTTGTAGGCCTTGCCCGCATGTTCGCTGGTGCCCTCGACCAGATGCAGCAGCACGCGGCAGCGCTCAATATGGCCGAGGAAGCGGTCACCCAGGCCATGGCCTTCATGCGCGCCCTCGATCAGGCCCGGAATATCGGCCAGCACCATTTCACTGTCGTGGACGCGCACGACGCCGAGGCCGGGATGCAGGGTGGTGAAGGGGTAATCGGCGATCTTCGGCTTCGCCGCCGTGACGGTGGCGAGGAAGGTCGACTTGCCGGCATTGGGCAGGCCGACGAGCCCGGCATCGGCGATCAGCTTCAGGCGCAGCCAGACCCAGCGCTCCTCGCCCGGCAGGCCGGGATTGGCATGGCGCGGCGCCTGGTTGCTCGAGGTCTTGAAATAGGCATTGCCGAAGCCGCCATTGCCACCCTTGCACAGCACGAAGCGCTGACCGGGCTCGGTCAGGTCGGCGACCTTGGTCTCGCCGTCCTCGTCGAGAATCTCGGTGCCCGGCGGCACTTTCAGCACGATCGCCGGCGAATTCGCGCCATGGCGGTCCTTGCCCATGCCGTGCTCGCCGGTCTTGGCCTTGAAATGCTGCTGGAAGCGGAAATCGATCAGGGTGTTCAGGCCCTGCACGCATTCGACGACGATATCGCCGCCGCGCCCGCCGTCGCCGCCATTGGGCCCACCGAACTCGATGAATTTTTCGCGGCGGAACGAGACGCAGCCGGCGCCGCCGTCACCCGCCTTCACATAGATCTTGGCCTGGTCGAGGAATTTCATGCTGTTTCACTAGTGATGAGCGAAGGAAAGGGCAATGGACCGGATCACGCCGCCTGCCGGAAAGCACTCATCTCTTCGCGCAGGGCATCGGCAAAACGCTGCGCCGCCAGTCCCGGACGCGGCGCCATGATCAGCCCGACCGTCAGTTCGAACAGCGGTGGCAAGCCCTCGGCTGCGCCAAGGCGACGCAGCGAGGGCGGCACGGCGCTCTCGGTGATCGCGGTAACGCAGAAGCCGCCCTCCACCGCCGAGAGCACGCCGGAGGTATGCGAACAAGAGAAGACCAGCCGATACGCCCGCCCCGCGCCGTTCAGCGCCCCCAGGATGCGCGGACGTGCCCGGCAGCCTTCCGAGAACAGCGCGAGCGGCAACGTCTCCTGCAGTTCCGGCCGGTGGCCTCGCGCCGCGACCCAGATCATCGGCTCGCGCCTGAGCATCTCGCCGAGCGGCCGGTGCGGGTCCTGCGTGACCACGGCGAGATCGAGATCCCCGGCCTTGAGCGCCGGCTCGATCCGCTTCGAGATATCGCAGACGACCTCGAGCTCGACCTTGGGATGCTCCACCGCGAAGCGCGCGATCAGAGGCCTGAGATAGGCGTCCATGTAGTCGTCGGGCACGCCGATGCGCAGGCGGCCGGTTGGCGTCTCGCCGGCAAGATCAGCCAGGGCCTCGCGCTCGACGGCAAGCAGGCGCCGCGCATGGGCGATCAGGCGCTCGCCGGCATCGGTCGGCGTGACGCCGCGGCGCGAGCGCTCCAGCAGCTTGTGGCCGAGCTGGCTCTCCAGGTCCTGGATGCGCACCGAGATCGCCGATTGCGTCCGGCCGAGCCGGGCGCTCGCAGCGGTGAAGCCACCGGTCTCCGCCACGGCCACTAGCATCCCGAGCGCGGCGAGGTCGAAATGAGCGGTCATGACGTGCCTCCTTGGGACATCCGCGATCGATCGGTTTTAAGAATGGTTAAATCAGAATAATCCGTTTTTCCGATCGAAGGAAGCGGCCTATACCGTTCGACGAACGAAGCCGAGCGGGCTGCGCCGTCGCGGCCGAAGCTGGCTTCCCCATTCGTCAGAAGACGCCATGTCCGCTCCTGCCATTCCCGTCCGGCCCGCATCGCCCGCGCTGGCGATGTTCATCGCGCTGCTCACCGGCGCGACCTGTATCGGCTTTTCCGGCATCTTCGTGCGCCTCGCCGATGTCGGCCCGGCCGCGGCCGGCTTCTGGCGCATGCTCTTCGCGCTGCCGGTGCTGGTCGCCTGGACGGCGCTGGAGCAGCGCAAGCCTGCGAATGAGAAGATCGGTCGCGGCGCCTTCATCGCGGTCGCGCTGGCTGGTCTCGCCTTCGGCATCGACGTCACGCTCTATAACGCCGCGCTCGGCCACACGACGATTGCGAACGCCTCGCTGCTCGGCAATCTCTCGCCGGTCGGCGTCGTGCTCGGCGGCTGGCTATTGCTCGGCGACAAGCCCTCGCGGCGCATCCTCGGCGCGTTGATGCTGGCGGTCGCCGGCGCGATCCTGCTGGTTCTGCCGAAATTCACCGGTGCCGAGCAGGTCACCGGGAATCTCTTCGGCGACTGCCTCGCCGTCGGTGCCGCCCTCTCCTATGCCGCCTATATCCTGGCGGTGCGCCGCGCCCGCGACGGGGCCGGCGCCGGCTATGTCAGCCTCGTCTCCAGCGCGATCTGCGCCGTGTTCTGCCTCGCCGCCGCGCTGATGCTGGGCGAGCAGATCATTCCAACGAGCCTGCAGGGCTGGCTTGCCGTCGCGGCGCTCGGGCTGGTCTCGCATGCGCTCGGCCAGGGGCTGATCACGCTCTCGCTCGGCAGTTATGGCGCCGGCGCCGCTTCGCTCGTCATGGTCTGGCCGGCTCTGGTCAGCGTGCTCGCCGCCTGGGCGCTGTTCGGCGAGCAGCCGACGCCCGTCCAGGCTTTCGGCGGCGTCGCCATTCTCGCCGCCGTGCTGTTGGTCAGGCGCGGCTGAATCCCGGGCTCAACCCACCGGCTTTACGGCATAATGCAGGATCACGGTACCGTTCTCGAGCGGGCGGGCCGTGATCAGCGCATAATGGCGCTTCTCTGCGTTCGGCTTGAACAGCGGCGTGCCCTGCCCGATCGTGACCGGCGCGACCGCGATCATGACCTCGTCGACGAGCCCCGCCGCCAGCAGCGCCTCCGTCAGCTCGGCGCTGCCGAAGACATAGATGTCCTTGCCAGCCTCCGCCTTCCGACGCGCGATCTCGCCGGTGATATCCGCCGTCACCGTGGTGTTGTTCCAGTCGGAGCCGGTCAAGCTGCGTGACGCCACGAGCTTCGGCAGGGCGTTCATGAAGCCCTTGACCTCGCCTTCGCCTTCGTCCTCGTTCGTCGTCCAATAGGCCTTCATCCCCTCATAGGTTACTCGGCCGAAGACGAGCAGCCCCGCCTTGCGTCCGAACTCGCTGCTGAGCGCAGAGAGTTCCTCGCCCCAAGCATCGCCGTGGAAGCTCAGATCCCACTTCTCCTTGCCCTCGAAGAACCCTTCCAGCGTCATCAGATTCCAGACGATCACCTTGGCCATCGCACCCTCCTGACAAGCCTGCTCAAAACCAGTTTCGATTTGCAACCGGTTGTTGGGTAACGAAACCGCTCCTATGTTGCAAGCGGTTTTGGAGACGAGCATGCGCGAGACCGGCCGTTCGGGCTGTCCGATCAATCTGACACTGGAAATCCTGGGCGATCGCTGGAGCCTGATCGTGCTCCGCGACATCATGTTCGGCAACCGCCGGCATTTCCGCGAGATGCTGGCGAAATCGGACGAGGGCATCGCTTCGAACATCCTCGCCGACCGCCTGAAGCGCCTCGTCGAGAAGGGCCTGCTCTCGCGCCGCGACGACGCCACGCACAAGCAGAAGGCAATCTACAGCCTGACCGAAATGGGCATCGCGCTCGTCCCGGTCTTCACCGCGATGGGCGAATGGGGCCGAACCTTCCTGCCGGTGACCGAGGAACTCTCGATCCGCGCCGAACTCCTGAGCGAAGGCGGCCCGGCGCTCTGGGACCGCTTCATGCAGGAACTCCGACACCTGCACCTCGACGCGCCGAAACCTGAGCAATCCGTGCTCGCCGAGCTGACGCAGGCCTATCGGGACGCGCTGGCGCGGCGCCAGGCTCTGGCGGGCTGAAGCCCGCCGCAACTTATCCCCGCCTGCCGTAGCGACATCACACTGGGGCTCCCGTCCAGGAGCCTCTCATGCCGTTTCTCCATCGTCCTTATGCGGATCGTGAGCTGCGCGCCGCACGGCTTCGCCTGCTGCGGCTGCGTGACGAGCTTTGCCTGATCCGGCGCGACCATTTTCATCGCAAGTACAACCCGAACCAACCGCGCGTGCCTTCCGGCAATGCCGGCGGCGGACAATGGACCAGCGGCGCGGGCGGTGGCGGTGGCGGTTCCAGCCCTGCAGATCCTCTTTCTCCCGATGGCAGCTCGCTCGACGCCGATACCGGCTGGTCCTCGCTCGGCGAGGGCTGGAACGAGGACGGCTCGATCTTCGAGCAGGCCGTCACGGACGGGCGGGGCACGACGATCCAATCGGAATATGCCGCCTTGCGCGCCGCCGGCTTCGACGAACGCCAGACCGTCATCGATCGCGATGGCAACAAGACCAGCTTCGAAACGACCGGCAACGTCCAGTCGATCTATGACGGTGGCCCCGACGGCAATCTCGCCGCCCGCACGATTTGGACTCAGTCCGGCCCCGAGCCCGACGCGACGATTCAGCCGGCCTTTGCGCCACTCTTGGCAGCACCGACGGTCCTCCTCGGCGGCGCAATCCTCTTCAATTGGCAATCGCCATCCAACGGCATCGACGGCCAGCAGGCCGTCATGGGGTTCAACGGCAGAGAATACCAACTAGGAGAAGGCACAAGCGGCAAGCTCGAACTCAGCTTTTCTGGACGCATAACGGAGGAACAAGCCGAACTGACTTGCCGACGTTTGCCGGATGTTCGGAAATTGGCCGATCGCGCCGCCAACGCTGCAGGGTCTCCTGACCTCTACCCGTCACGAACAGTTTATGGAACGGATGTCCACACGCGCTTCGCGCAATATGTCAATGACCTGAACGACTTCCGCTTCCGAGCCGAACGATCATTTCTCAAAGAGCAGATTGAAGGAGTCGATAGCCAGAAAGTACCCTATGGGTATCCGCGGTCGATCCGGGTGGACGCTTATGAATACCGCGATGATGGCACGCTTTGCGTCTATGATCTCAAAACCGGTAAAGCCGGTTTGGCCGACAGGCGAGCTGATATCCTGGCCAATGCCATCAAGTTGGGGTTCAACTCGGTTCGACGGGTCATTGTCATGGAGGTAAGGCCGAGACAATGACGACCAAGAAGCAGATCAAGACGCTGTTCGACCGATTAGTGGCTCGCAACGACGATCTTATCGTGAAAGATCATTACGTCTTCAAGGTGCCCTACCTCATGCTGAGGCCGATGCGGCATGCCTCCCGCTCTATCTCGATCGACCGCACGTCACGCGCCGATGATCCGAATTTCTTTTGGCATGTCGGGCATTGCTTCAGACCTTTCGGCTCGCTGGGAGGTCTCGCTGCCGAATGGTTCGTGCTGCCCCGCGGCAAGCCGAGACGGTGGTCGGAAGCTGGTTTCATCGAATCGGCCGTCGAGGAGATCGAGACGAATATTCTGCCCATGCTGCGCCGTGTGCAGACCATCGAGGACATGTTTCGAATCGAGGGAGTGCCGCGGTCTCATGAATATGACCGCTCGCTCAATTATTACGCACCCTATCGCCTCGCCATCGCGGCAGCCTTGGGGCGATGGGACGAATCCCTCACCGTCTACCGGGAGATCAAGGACTTGTATCTCCGCATGACGTCATGGCCGCGCGCCGATTACGAGAAAGCTTCGGAACTTGGCGCGTTGATCGCCGATGGAGACCGTGCCGGAGTCGCGTCCCTTCTTCACGGATGGGAAGACAACTTCATTACCCGCAACGGCCTCGAAGACATCTACGAACGCACGCCCTTCCCGCTCGAGCTTGAGCCCTGACGCCTCACTCCGCCGCCATGCGTGGCGGAGCCGGCTTCGACATCGCTTCCGCCGTCGCGATCGCGGGTGCCGCATGCTCGTCGATCGGCTCCCACTGGCTTTCGTCCTCGGCCTTGCCGAAGAAGCGTCCGAAGAGCCAGCCGGTCCCCCGCGAGAGATCGTCCATCACCATGTAGAAGGACGGCACGAAGACCAGCGAGAGCACGGTCGAGACGATCAGGCCGCCGATCACCGCGATCGCCATCGGCGCGCGGAACTCGCCGCCGTCGCCGACGCCATAGGCCGAGGGCAGCATGCCCGCCGCCATCGCGATCGTGGTCATCAGGATCGGCCGTGCCCGCTTGCGGCCGGCCTCGATCAGCGCCGTGAAACGGTCCTTGCCGCGCCCGACCTCCTCCACCGCGAAATCGACCAGCATGATCGCGTTCTTGGTGACGATGCCCATCAGCATGAGCAGGCCGATATAGACCGGCATCGAGACGGCGTTGTTGGTCGCGAGCAGCGCGATCACCACGCCGCCGAAGGAGAGCGGCAGCGAGAGCAGGATCGTGATCGGCTGGAACACCGAGCCGAACAGCAGGATCAGCACCGCCAGCACCAGCATCAGGCCGGTGGTCATCGCGGTGACGAAGCCTTGCACGACCTCGCCCTGGATCTCGGCATCGCCGGTCGCGGCGATCCAGACACCGTCCGGCAGGCCGACCTCCTTGACGATCTCGTTGAACTTGTCCTGGGCCGTGCCGAGCTCGAAGCCACGCTTCAGGTCGGCGCCGATCTGGGCGCGGCGAACGCGGTCATAGCGGTCGATCGAGCTCGGTCCCTCGCCGAAGCCGATCTCGGCCACCGCCGTCAGCGGGATCGAGACGCCGGTCGCATTGGTCACGCGCAACGCCGCGATATTGCGCATGTCGGTGCGGGCGGCTTCGTCGAGCTGGACGCGGATCGGCACCAGCCGGTCGCCCGCGTTGAACTTGGCGAGGTTCGGCCCGACATCGCCGATCGTGGCGACGCGCACCGCTTCCGAGATCGCCTCGGGCGTGACGCCGAGATTGGCGGCCTCCTCCAGCTTCGGCGTGACGCGCAATTCCGGCCGGCTGAGCGAGCCCGCCGTCGCGACATTGAGATAGCCGTCGACCTGGCGCATCCGCGCCTCGATCTTGGCGACCGCCGCGTCGAGCGCCTCGCCGTCCTTCGAGAGGATCGAGAAGGCCATCTCGCGCTCGCCGCGCTCGTTGACATACCAGGCGCGCACATCGGGCACGCTGGCGAGCTTCTCGGCGATCGTGACCTTCAGCTCCTTCTGGGCGATGTCGCGCTCGGCCTTGGGCTTGAGCAGGATGAAAACGGCGGCGCGACGCACCTCGCGCTGGCCGGTCGGCGACGCCCCACCGAGCACGAAGACATCGCGCACTTCGGGGATCGTCTTCAGCGCGTCGACGAGCTTGTCGGTGGTGACGCGGGTATCCTCCAGCGTCGAGCCCGGCGGCAATTCGACGCTGGCCACGACGCGCGAAGTGTCTTCATCCGGGATGAAGCCGGTCGGCAGCATCTGCGTCGCCTGGATCGAGCCGACCAGGAACATGAAGCCGACGATCAGCGTCGCATAGGCCGTGTTGAACGGCATGGTCCGCCAGCGCCCGGTGCCGTCGAGGCGCGGGAAGAACGGGATGCGCCGCTTCTTCAGCGTGCCCTTGAGCAGGCCGACATAGCCGCGCATGACGAACCCGTCCTTGGGATCGGCGTGGTGGACGGGCTTCATCAGATAGGCCGCCATCATCGGCGTGATCAGGCGCGCGACCAAGAGCGAGAACAGCACGGCGACGGCGACGGTCAGGCCGAACTGCCGGAAATACTGACCGGCGACGCCGCCCATGAAGGAGACCGGCGCGAAGATCGCGACGATGGTCAGCGTGATCGCGATGACCGCGAGACCGATCTCGTCGGCCGCCTCCATGGCGGCGCGGTAGGGCGATTTGCCCATCTTCATGTGCCGGACGATGTTCTCGATCTCGACGATGGCGTCGTCGACGAGGATGCCGGTCACCAGCGTGATGCCGAGCAGGCTGACGAGGTTCAGCGAGAAGCCCATCAGCTCCATCGCCCAGAAGGTCGGGATGGCCGAAAGCGGCAGGGCGATCGCCGTGATCAGCGTCGCCCGCCAGTTGCGCAGGAACAGGAAGACGACGATGACGGCGAGCGCCGCGCCTTCCAGCAGCGTCTCCATCGCCGCCTTGTAGTTGCCGTAGGTATAGGCGACGGCATCGTCGATCGGCGTGATCTTGATATCCGGGAAGCGCTTGTTCAGTTCCCCTACGCGCTGCGCCACGACGTCCTTGACCGAGAGCTCGCTCGAGCCCTTCGAGCGGAACACGGCGAATGTGACGACCGGGCTCTTGTTGAGTCGGCCGAAGGCGCGCGGTTCGGAGTTCGAATCCTCGACGCGGCCGAGCTCCTTCAGGCGGACTTCGCGCCCGCCCGACAGCGTGATCTTGGTCTCGGCGAGATCCGCGACGGTGCGTGCACCCGCCAGCGTGCGGATCGCCTGCTCCTGCCCCCCAACCTCGCCCCGCCCGCCGGCGAGATCGACATTGGTGGCGCGGATCTGGCGGTTGACCTCGCCGGCCGTGATGCCGAGCGCGAGCAGGCGGTCTGGGTCGAGCGAGATACGGATCTCGCGATCGACGCCGCCATAGCGCTCGACCCGGCCGACACCCTTCAGCCCCTGCAATTCGCGCGCGACGACATCGTCGACATGCCAGGAGAGCTGCTCCAGCGTCATGCCGGCGGAAGCCGCGCCATAGGTCAGGATCGACTGGCCCTCGACATCGATGCGCTGGATGATGGGCTCGTCGATGGTGCGCGGCAGCTCGGCCCGGATCTTGGCAATCGCATCCTTGACGTCGTTGACGGCCCGATCGGTATTGGTTTCCAGCCGGAACTCGATCAGCGTCAGCGACTGGCCGTCGGTCAGCGTCGAGACGACATGTTTCACGCCGGTGATATTGGCGACCGTATCCTCGACGCGCTTGCTGACCTGGCTTTCGAGCTCGGCCGGCGCCGCGCCGGACTGCGTCACGGTGACGGAGACCAGCGGGATGTCGATGTTCGGGAAGCGCGTCACCGGCAGCTTCGAGAAGGCGAGCAGCCCGAGCACGCAGAGCACGACGAAGAGCAGGATGGCCGGGACCGGCTTCCGGATCGACCAGGCGGAGAAATTGACGTTCATCGCGGCCGCCCGTCAGTTCGTCGCGACCGGCGTGATCACGTCGCCGTCGCGCACGAAGGTGCCGGCACGCGCCACGACCGTCTCGCCCTCGGTGATGCCGCTCGCGATCTCGGCGCGGCCATGGCCGACGAGCCCGAGCGTCACCGGCTTGGTCGTGACTTTGCCGTCCTTCACGGTCTGAACGCTCGCGCCCGAGCGGCTATAGGTGATGGCCGAAAGCGGCAGAGTGACAGTGCGCTTGCGGCCGGTCTCGATGACACCGCGCGCGAAGGAGCCGATGGCGACCAAGGGGTTGCCGTCGAGCGTGACGAGGACGCGGCCAAGCCGCGACGCCTTGTCGACCTCCGGCATGATCAGGCGGATGTTGCCAGCCAGTGCCTGCTTGGCGCCGGCCGGCGTGACCGCGACACCCTGCCCGAGCTTGAGCCGGGGAAGCTCGACTTCCGCGACCTGCGCCTCCAGCTCGACCGCGCCATCGGCAATGATCCGGAACAGCGGATCGGTCTGGGGCAGCATGCTCGCCATCGCGCCGAGCCGCGCCGTGCGCCGGCTGATGATGCCGGCCCGCGGCGCCTTGATCTCGGTGCGCGCTAGCTTGACGGAGATGTCCTTGCCCTGCGCCTGCGCCAGGGCGAGATCGGCACTGGCGATCGCCAGAGCCTGCCGGGCCGAATTCGCGCGTGCTTGTCCGGAACGGGCAGCGGCGGCCCGCTGGTCGAACGTCTCGACACTCGTATTGCCGCTCTCGCGCAGGGCCTTGGTCCGGTCGAAGGCATTGTTGGCCTGGACGAGATTGGCGTCAGCCTCGGCGATCTGGGCCTTGGCCTGTGCAATCAACGCCTCGGCACGGGCGATCTGGGCATCGTTCTGTGACTTCTGGACCTCGAGCGTCGTGCGGTTCAGCCGGGCGAGAACCTGCCCCTGAGCCACCCTGTCTCCCTCCTGCGCCAGCAATTCGACGATCGAAAGCCCGTCGACTTCCGGTGCGACCAGGATCTCGTCGCGCGCGACGATCGAGCCGGAGACGACGACGCTCTGGACGATCTCGGTGGTCTGCGCCTGCGTCACCGTGACGGACGGCCCGGCTGCGGCGGACGACGCCTGCTGCTTGGCCGTCTCGGCCCGAGTCGGCAGGGGCGCAGCCAGCAGCCCAAGGGCGATCATCGCGGAGAGCGGAACGATCGAACGAAGAGGCATTGAAGCAGATCCTGTTGCGGCCATCGGGCCGGGCGGAAGCTGGGAAAGCCCGGGAGAAGCAGAGATCACAGCTGCGTCTCCGTTTCGGGCAGGAGCATGGTCTGGGCGAGCTGGCGCATGCCGGTGAAAAGCGTGTCGGCAGCGGCGGCGATGTCGAAATTCGGGTCCATCGCGCGCCGGCAGAAGAAGCCGTCCGCCATCATCGAGACCGCCATCAGGAACCGGCCTTCATCGAGCCGCGGCGGCAACTCGCCATTGGCCTTGGCCTCGCTGATCGCCGCGGCAAGCCCTTCGATCACCGTGCTCTCGATCTCCGAGCACATCCGCGCCATTCCGGGGTTGCGCGCCGCTTCGGCCCAGATCTGCACGGCGATCACCGCCTTCTCGCGGGGCTGATCCACGAGATGCTTGCGGCCGAGCGCCTCAAGCTGGTCGAGCAGCGAGCCGTTATTCGGACAGAGCTTGCCGAAATCCTCCGCGATCAGACTGCGGTCGCGTTCGGTCATCCCCTCGATGATCGCGTCCTTCGACGAGAAATAGCGATAGAGATTGCCTGGGCTCATACCCGCCTCGGCCGCGACATCCTGCATCGTCGCGGCATGGAAACCGGCGCGCGCGAAGACGCGCTCGGCCGCATCGAGGATGCGGATATGCCGTTCCGACAGGGCGAATTCGGACGACGAGGCGGGGACCACAGGTGGCATCGGAGCTCAAGATAATGAGAATGAACGTTCATTCTCATCTCAGATATGGCGGCGGACGTCAAGCGAAGCGCTCCTTGCGACCATCCGTTGCCGGACAAGCACCGTGAGCATTGCCGGACGATTGCCGCATTCCGGCGCATAAATTGCTTGCTTCGTTCCGTCTGGAACCGCATGCTCGGGAGCGATCTGGCATGGCTTCGCGCGCCGTCTCTCCCAAACGTCACGCGCGAGCGACCTTGAAGTCCGTGATGAACGACCACGCCTTCCCCTTGCGCCCGGCCGGCCGCACCCGCTCCCCCCTCACCGCCCGCAAGCCGGGTCCCGCGCGCAAGCCGGTGCTGGTCGTGCTGCATCAGGAGCATTCGACGCCGGGACGTGTCGGCCGGCTCCTGCAGGCGCGGGGCCATGCGCTCGATATCCGCAAGCCGCGCTTCGGCGATGCGCTGCCGCAGACCATGCGCGACCACGCCGGCGCCGTGATCTTTGGCGGCCCGATGGGCGCCAATGACCCCGAAGATTTTGTCAAGGCCGAGATCGACTGGATCGGCACCTGCCTGAAGGAGGACGCGGCCTTCCTCGGCATCTGCCTGGGCGCGCAGATGCTGGCCAAACATATGGGCGCGCGGGTCTATACCCATGGCGAGGGCCGCGCCGAGGTCGGCTATTATCCGCTAGGGATCACCGAAAGCGGCCATTCCCATGCCGCCACCGTCGGCTTCACCTGGCCGGGCACCGTCTATCAGTGGCATCGCGACGGCTTCGACTGCCCGAACGGAGCGGAATGCCTCGCGACCGGTGGCGATTTCCCGGTCCAGGCCATCCGCGCCGGCTCGAAAGCCTATGGCATCCAGTTCCACCCGGAGGTGACACCGGCGATGATGTATCGCTGGTCGGTGCGCGGCTATGAGCGCACGCTGATGCCGGGCGCGCAACTCGGCCACACCCATATCCCCGGCTGGTTCCAGCATGATCCAGCGATCCGGCTCTGGCTCGACGCCTTTCTCGACCATTGGCTGAAGGAGCCGGCCGAAGCCGGATCGATATCGCCTTGACCCGTACAGCTCTCGTTCTCGGCGCCGGCATGGTCGGCGTCTCCTGCGCGCTCGCGCTCCAGAAGCGGGGCATCGCGGTCACGCTGATCGACCGCAAGGAGCCCGGCCGCGAAACCTCCTACGGCAATGCCGGCGTGCTCGCGGCCTCCTCGATCGTGCCGCTCAACAACCCCTCTCTCTACGCCAAGATCACCGGCTATCTCGGCAACCGCCATCCCGCGCTCAACCTGAGCTGGGCCCGCGCCTTCACCCGGCCGGGCTGGCTCTTGCGCTTCCTCTGGGAAGCCCGCCCCTCGCAAGCCAAGGCCCGCATCGCCGCCTTGCAGGCGCTGACGGCGAGCACGGTCGAGCGTCACCGCGCCCTGATGGCCGAGGCCGGCGTCTCGCATCGCCTGCGCGAGACCGGCACGCTCAAGCTCTGGCGCACCGAGGCCGGCCATGAAGCCGCCCGGGCCGAGCACGATTTCCTGAAAAGCCACGGCATCGAGTCGCAGGTCCTGGACCGGCAGGGCATTTCCGGCCTCGAGCCCAGCCTGAACCCGATCTTCCCAGCCGGGCTCCTGATCCCCTGCGTCGGCTCGGTCGATTCTCCCGGCGCCGTCACCGAGGCCTATGCGGCGCTTTTCGCGCAGCGCGGCGGCAGGATCGAGCAGGCCTCAATCACCGGCCTCGCCCGCAACGGCAGTGGCTGGCGCGCGAGCACCGCCTCAGGCGGCTTCGAGGCCGATCTCGCGGTCGTCGCTCTCGGCCCCTGGAGCGGCGATCTGCTGAAGCCGCTCGGCCTCGATCCCTGGCTCGATGTCGAGCGCGGCTACCACCGCCATCTCAAGCCCGAGGCCGGCACCGGCCTGTCGCGGCCGGTCTACGATGTCGACGGAGCCTATTACCTGGCACCCATGGAGCAGGGCTTTCGCATCACCAGCGGCGTCGACCTCTCCTTCCGCGACGCAGCCGACGATCCCCGCCAGATCGACAGCGCGACGGCGTCGGCCCGCGAGGCCTTCCCGCTCGGCGAGGTCGTCGGCGAGACCTGGCGCGGCGCGCGGCCGACCCTGCCGGATTCATTGCCGATGATCGGCGAGGCGCCCCGCAATACCGGCCTCTGGCTCGCCTTCGGCAACCAGCATATCGGCTTCTCGACCGGCCCGATCACCGGCGAATTGATCGCCGCGATGGTCTGCGGCGAGAAGCCGCCTATCGACCCGACGCCGTTTCGGCCGGGGCGCTATATCCGCTGATCACCGCTGTCCTCCCGCACGCGCCGCGGCACGTCAATGCTGCTGCGCAGATGCGGGACCGTCTTCAGGAAAAGGCGCCTTCTCGTCGCGCGACCCCGTGTCTGCGCAGCGGCATTGCATGCCGCAGCGCGCACGGAACAACGCGCCGCTGAGCCGAGCGCGAAGGCGCTGGCGTGAGTCGGCTGGCGTGGCGGTCGAGAACCGGAGCGGAGCGTACATCTGTACGTGAGCACCGGAAGCGCAGGCCGTCGCGTCAGACGGGTGCGCCAGTAGCGTTCGCGCCGGTTCAGACCTGACGGGCGACCATCATCTTCTTGACCTCGGCGATCGCCTTGGCCGGGTTCAGGCCCTTCGGGCAGGCATTCGCGCAGTTCATGATGGTGTGGCAGCGATAGAGCCGGAAGGGGTCTTCCAGGTTGTCGAGCCGCTCGCCGGTCGCCTCGTCGCGCGAGTCGATCAGCCAGCGATAGGCTTGCAGCAGCGCGGCCGGGCCGAGATAGCGGTCGCCGTTCCACCAATAGCTCGGGCAGGAGGTCGAGCAGCAGGCGCAGAGGATGCACTCGTAGAGCCCGTCGAGCTTCTCGCGGTCGTCCTTCGCCTGGCGCCATTCCTTCTCGGGAGCCGGCGTCGTCGTCTGCAGCCAGGGCTCGATCGAGGCGTGCTGGGCATAGAAGCGCGTCAGGTCCGGCACGAGGTCCTTGACGACGGGCATATGCGGCAGCGGGTAGATCGCGACCTTGCCCTTGGCCCCGCACTCGTCGATGCCGGTAGTGCAGGCGAGGCCGTTCTTGCCGTCCATGTTCATGGCGCAGGAACCGCAGATGCCCTCGCGGCAGGAGCGGCGGAAGGTCAGCGTCGGGTCGACCTTGTTCTTGATCCAGATCAGAGCGTCGAGGACCATCGGCCCGCAATCATCGCGGTCGACATAATAGGTGTCGGTGCGCGGATTCTCGGTGTCGTCCGGGCTCCAGCGATAGACCTTGAACTCGGTCAGCTTCTTGGCGCCGGCCGGCTTCGGCCAGGCCTTGCCCTCGACGAGGCGGGAGTTCTTCGGGAGATTGAATTCAGCCATGACGCATTCCGATTCCAGAAAGGCGCTTTCTCGCGGCGCGTCCCAATAGCCATCCCGCGGGGAGCGGGAGAGTCAGACACAACATCAATAGCGCAAACTTCGACGAGCGATCAGCGACGCCAGCGGCGCCATAACTACCGATTGCCAGAACCAGCCCACAAACCCAGATAACGGCCACGATCATCGCTAGGGATTTCGCGGGCAAACTGCGAAGGGCGAAGCCGATTGCCCCGGGGACACCGAGGACAAGAAGACCAAACAACGACGGCGTCTCGCCGCCGGCTGCATAGGCAGGAGTGCAAATCAGCACTCCCACCAGGGCAAAGCCGACGCCCGAAGCCGACATATTGGCCCCCGGCACGTCAGTACACCCGTGCCTTGGGCTTGATGTACTCGATGTCGTTGGACATCGTGTAAGTGTGCACCGGCCGGTCATCGAGCGAGATCGTGCGCTTCTCGTCGTCGATCCAGGCGAGCGTGTGCTTCATCCAGTCCTTGTCGTCGCGGTTCGGATAGTCCTCGCGGGCATGCGCCCCGCGGCTTTCCGGACGGTTCAGCGCCGAGTCCATGGTCACGACCGCCTGGGTGATCAGGTTGTCGAATTCCAGGGTCTCGATCAGGTCGGAGTTCCAGATCAGCGAGCGGTCCTTGGTGCCGACATCACTGATGCCGTTCCAGACCTCATGGATGAGCTTGTGGCCCTCTTCCAGCGTGGCGCCCTCGCGATAGACGGCGCAGTTGTTCTGCATCGTCCGCTGCATCCGGTCGCGCAGCACAGCGGTCGGCGTGCCGCCCGAGGCGTTACGGTACTTGTCGAGGCGGGTCAGGGCGAGGTCGGAAGAGCCCTTCGGCAGCTCCGGCTGCTTCTCGCCCGCCGTCACCGTGTCGGCGCAGCGCAGGCCGGCCGCGCGGCCGAACACCACGAGGTCGATCAGCGAGTTGGAGCCGAGGCGATTGGCACCATGCACCGAGACGCAAGCCGCTTCGCCGATCGCCATCAGGCCCGGTACCACCGTGTCCGGATCGCCGCCGACCTTGGTCAGCACCTCGCCGTGATAGTTCGTGGGGATGCCGCCCATGTTGTAGTGCACAGTCGGCAGGACCGGGATCGGCTCGCGGGTCACGTCGACGCCGGCGAAGATCTTGGCGCTCTCCGAGATGCCGGGCAGGCGCTCGTGCAGGATCTTCGGATCCAGATGATCCAGATGCAGGTAGATGTGGTCCTTGTCCTTGCCGACGCCGCGGCCGGCCCGGATCTCCATCGTCATCGAGCGCGAGACGACGTCGCGCGAGGCGAGGTCCTTGGCCGAGGGGGCATAGCGCTCCATGAAGCGCTCGCCCTCGGAATTGGTGAGGTAGCCGCCCTCACCGCGCGCGCCCTCGGTGATCAGGCAGCCCGAGCCGTAGATGCCGGTCGGGTGGAACTGCACGAACTCCATGTCCTGCATCGGCAGGCCGGCGCGCAGCACCATGCCGCCGCCGTCGCCGGTGCAGGTATGGGCCGAGGTCGCCGAGAAATAGGCGCGGCCATAGCCGCCGGTCGCCAGGATGGTCTGCTGCGAACGGAAGCGGTGCAGCGTGCCGTCATCGAGCTTGAGCGCGATCACACCACGGCAATGGCCGTCCTCGTCCATGATCAGGTCGATGGCGAAATACTCGATGAAGAACTCGGTATTGTAGCGCAGCGCCTGGCCATAGAGGGTGTGCAGCATGGCGTGGCCGGTGCGGTCGGCCGCAGCGCAGGTGCGCTGGGCCGGCGGGCCCTCGCCGAACTCCGTGGTCATGCCGCCGAAGGGGCGCTGGTAGATGCGGCCGTCCTCGGTGCGCGAGAAGGGCACGCCCCAATGCTCGAGCTCGTAGACGGCGGCCGGCGCGTTGCGCACGAGATATTCGATGGCGTCCTGGTCGCCGAGCCAGTCCGACCCCTTCACGGTGTCGTACATGTGCCACTGCCAGGTGTCCTTGCCCATGTTGCCGAGCGAGGCGGCGACGCCGCCCTGGGCCGCGACGGTATGCGAGCGGGTCGGGAACACCTTGGTGATGCAGGCCGTGCGCAGGCCAGCCTGCGAGCAGCCGACGGTCGCGCGGAGGCCAGCGCCGCCGGCGCCGACGACGACGACGTCGAAGGTGTGATCGGTGATCGGATAGGCGGTGCCGGTATAGGCCGGGACCGGGCGGGATTTTGTGATCGCCATCGGATCAGCCTCCAAAAGACAGCTTCAGCACTGCGTAGACGCTGGCGGCGCCGACGGCGATGGCGAAGAAGGTGTTGGCCATGACGGCGAGGACCTTGGCCCCCTCCGACTGGACGTAATCCTCGACGATGACCTGCATGCCCAGCCGCATATGGATGCAGGCCGAGAGGATGAAGAGCAGCATCAGGATCGCGACGCAGGGGTTAGACAGAAGCGCGATCGCGGCCGGATAGGGCCGGCCGACCAGCGCGATGACGATGCCGATGAAGATCACCGTCAGGATCAGGTTCGAGACGGCGGTGACGCGCTGCAGCCAGAAATGGCCGGTGCCGGACTTGGCGGAGCCGAGGCCGCGGACGCGGCCGAGCGGGGTGCGCATCGAGGAATTGGACAGCATGGCAGGGCTCCTCAGCGCAGGACCAGGACGACGATCCAGACCAGGACCGTCAGGCTCACCGAGGCGACGAGCGTGAACTTCGCCATGTTCATCCGGGTCTGCGGCTCATAACCCTTGCCCATGTCCCAGACGAAATGCCGGAGACCGCCGCACATGTGGTGGATCAGCGAGAAGCTGTAGAGGAAGAGCACGAGCCGGCCGAGGAAGGAGCCGGCGATGGCCTGGGCCGTGTCGAAGGCGGCGGGCCCCGATGCGGCGGCGACCAGCCAGGCGGCGATCAGCACCGTGCCGAGATAGAGCCCCGTGCCGGTGACGCGATGGGCGACGGACATCGCCATCGTCCAGGACCAGCGATAGATCTGCAGGTGGGGCGAAAGCGGACGCGCCGCGGGCTTGACCTCGGCCAATCTTCTTCTCCGGTCAGGCGGTCCGTCGACGGCGGCGGACCCATTTGGGATCATTCTAGAGTGACTGGTTGTCTAACGAAACCGTTCCGGCGCTGCAATGCGGCATCGGCAGAACGAAGTTACAGATTCTGAAAATCGTCATTTTCTTACCGAAGCCTTACCGCGGCAGCAGCGCCCAGTAATCGAAATCGAGGATCACGCTCGGATCGTAGTGATCTCCCGCCTTCAGCGGGTAGTCGCCGCAGGGCCGGTTCTTGGTCGCGACCAGCCGCAGCCGCAGCGCACCGACATCGGTGCGATCGGGAACTTCCGCGCTCCCCAGCACCTCGCTCCAGGCATAAACCGTATCGCCGGCGAAGAGCGGCGCGACATGGCGCCCGCCATTGATCGCGGCGATGTGGAAAGCGTTTCCGAGCCCGTTGAAGGACAACGCCCGCGCCAGGCTGATGACATGGCCGCCATAGATCAGGCGCTTGCCGAAGCGGGTTCCCTGCGCCGCATGGGCATCGAAATGCACCCGGGCGGTGTTCTGGTAGAGCCGCGTCGCGAGCTGATGCTCGGCCTCCTCGACGGTCATGCCGTCGACATGGTCGATCCGCTCGCCGACGGCATAGTCGCCCCAGCGAAAGCGCGAACCGGCCAGCGCATCGTCGTAAGCAGCAAGCTCAATCCGAGGACAACTTTCGCCAAGCTGCTCCGGCAGCACGGCCTTGACCAGGTCTGGCACCTGCTCGGCATGGGCCGGCGTGCCGGGCTCGCGCTTGCGCACCAGCACCCAGCGCGCATAGCTCAGCACGATCTCATTGCGCTGGTTGCGGCCGATCGAGCGGACATAGACGATGCCGGCATCGCCGGCCGAGGTCTGTTTCAGCCCGATCACCTCCGACGTTGTCGAAAGCGTATCGCCGGGATAAACCGGCCTCAGGAAGCGCCCGTCGGCATAGCCGAGATTGGCGACGGCGTTGAGCGAGACATCCGGCACGGTCTTGCCGAAGACGATGTGGAAGACCAGCAGATCGTCGACGGGCGCGGTCGGATAGCCGATCGCGCCAGCGAAGGCATCCGAGGACTGCACCGCGAAGCGCGAGCCGTAGAGCGCCGAATAGAGCGCAGCATCCCCGGCCCGCACCGTGCGCGGCGTCGCATGGACGATGCTGTCGCCGAGGTGGAAATCCTCGAAGAAGCGGCCGGAACTGGTCTTGGGGCTAGAGCCGGGCATAGATCGCCTCCTGATCGCAGATGAGTTTGCGTTGCAACCAGGGGCGGCGGCAAGCCCCGACGTCACCCCACGATCGTAGCCAGCTTCGTCAGGTCGACATTGGCGCCGCAGACGAGGACGCCGAGCCGCTCACCCTTCGCAGGATTGTAGGCCCCGCAGAGCAGCGCGCCGAGTGCCGCTGCCCCGCCGGGCTCGACTGCGAGGCGGAAATCGCGCCAGAGCACGCGCTGCGCCTCCGTGATCGCCGCATCCGGCACCAGCGCGACATGGTCGACGCTATCCTTGGTCACGTCATAGACGAGCTGGCCGACATTGCGGGCGCCCAGCGAATCCGCCGCCACCGAGGCGACCTTGACCTCGACCGGCCCCTTTACATCGAGCGCCGCCTGCAAGGCGCGCGAGCCCTCCGGCTCGACGCCGACGACCTTGACCTTGCTTCCCGCGAACCAGCTCGCAATGCCCGAGATCAAGCCGCCGCCACCGACCGCGACGAGCACGGTGTCGAGATCGGGCTCCTGCTGGTCCCATTCGCGGCCGAGCGTGCCCTGGCCGGTGATGGTCTCCGCGGCCGCAAAAGGATGGATCTTCAGCGCGCCGGTCTCGGCGACGAAGCGGTCGCAGGCCGCTTGCGCGTCGTCGTACTGCGCACCGCCGATCACCACATCGGCGCCGAAGCGCTTGATCGCCTCGATTTTGGCGGCTGGCGAGATCTCCGGCACGAAGATCGTCGCCTTCACGCCGCGCCTCGCTGCGGCATAAGCCACCGCCGCACCATGGTTGCCGCCCGACGCGGCCGAGACGCCGGCGGCTGGTACCGACAGCGAGAGCAGGTTGTTGAAGGCACCGCGCGTCTTGAACGAGCCGGCATGCTGCAGGCATTCGAGCTTGAGCGAGATATCCGCCGCGGAGCTGAAAGCCCCCGTGCCCAGCCGCATCACGGGAGTGACCCGGGCATGGCCGGCGATGCGCGCCGCCGCTTCCTCGATCATCGGACGGGTGATGGGGCTTGCGCTCATGGCGATATCCTGACGAGGCTCGGAGATCGGACGATAAGTCCAGATCGCAATCGGAAGCCCGTGGCTATCGCGTCCCGGCAGATCGGGGAAGGGCCGTCCGCGCCCGGCGGCAATGTGCCGGGCGACGACCAGCGCCGCCAGGGCATCGAGCAGGTCGTCAGCAGCAGCCCCGCGCGGCGGACGGGAGCCGGACGTCTCCGCCGGAATCCCGGCTGCGACCAGCAAGCTCCGGCGCTCGGCCAGCCCCTGCGGATTGACCACGCCCTTGATTTTCTTGGGGTGGAGCAGCGGTGCGCCCCGCATAGTACGGAAGGCAAGCTCGGGATGGATCTCGAAGACGCGCTCGCGCAGGCCGGATTCGGAGCGCAACAACACGTCGATCTCGCGAATCTTTGGGAACAGGTGAAAGCCCTGCTTCGAGACCTTGCGCGGCGGATCGGAAGCCGCGAGCGCCAGCGCGCAGGCCTCCCAGTAGTCGGTTGCCTCGACCGCTCGGCGCGCGGGGATCGAAAACACCGAGGACTGCCTGTCGCCCAGCAGCGCCCGCACCGCCTGCTCCGGCCCGCGCCCGGAACCTTGTACCCGATCCGGCAGGCCGATCGGCATGTCCACCGCAACAAGATCGGGCACGATCTCGCCTGAGAACAGATCGGCGAAACGCGGCATCACGCGGATCACGGGCGCATCACACCCATCATCGGAAGCGATAACAACGATCCAGCCGCCCTTGCAGCCATCGACGCCGGCCAGCCACCCCATCCCGTTTACTCCGCCTTTCGCAGCGCTGGCATTGCATCTGCGTTGGTCTACTGTGCGATGCAATACAAGCCTGCCCGCGTCAGGAGAGACCATGAGCACGATACGCCCCCGCCGCAGCGCCCTCTACATGCCCGGCTCGAACGCCCGCGCCCTCGAAAAGGCCCGCGAGATCGCCGCCGACGTTCTGATCCTCGACCTTGAGGACGCCGTCGCCCCTGAAGCGAAAGCCGAAGCCCGCGAGCAGGTTTGCGCCGCCGTCAAGGCCGGCGGCTATGGCCGTCGCGAGCTGGTGATCCGCGTCAACGGCGTCGGAACACCTTGGTTCGCCGACGACCTCGCTGCCGCGGCGGAAGCCAAGCCGCAGGCGATCCTGATCCCGAAGGTCTCGGCTCCGGAGACGCTGCACGAGGTCGGCCACCAGCTTAACGGCCTCTGGGCCGATCCTGCCATCGCGGTCTGGGCGATGATCGAGACGCCGCTCGCCATCCTCGATGTCGAGCGTATCGCCCGCGCCGCGCGCGATCCCGTGACGCGACTGGCCTGCTTCGTCATGGGCACCAACGATCTCGCCAAGGAGACGCGCGCCCGCTTCGTGCCGGGCCGTGCGCCGATGCTGCCCTGGCTGACCAGCGCGCTGCTCGCCGCCCGCGCCCATGGCATCGACATCCTCGACGGCGTCTACAACGACATCAAGGACGAAGACGGCTTCCTGGCCGAATGCGAGCAGGGCCGCGATCTCGGCTTCGATGGCCGCACCTTGATCCACCCCTCGCAAGTGGCAGTGGCCAATGCGGTCTTCGCACCCGACGAGACCGAACTGACGAAAGCCCGCGCCGTCATCGCCGCCTTCGACCTGCCGGAGAATGCCGGCAAGGGCGCGATCCAGCTCAACGGCCGCATGGTCGAACTGCTCCATGCCGAGATGGCCCGCCGAACAGTCGCGCTGGCTGACGCGATCGCGGCCTGATCAAGCGAATGATGGCGCCCGATCCGGCAAAGGTTTTGATGAAGGGTGTCATCCCGCACGCGCTGCGGCACTTCGCGCCGCAACGCGCACGGGATGACACTTTCCGTCGACGCAGATGACCGCCGCCGCCGGCGGCTCAGGCCTGCTTCGCGGCCTTTGCGCGCTCGATCGCCTCGACGATCAGCTTCCTGGCCATGGCGGCATCGCCCCAGCCCTTGAGCTTGACCCATTTGCCGGGCTCGAGATCCTTGTAGTGCTCGAAGAAGTGCTGGATCTGGTCGAGTGTGATCTGCGGCAGATCGGTGTAGTTATGCACGTTCTCGTAGCGCTTGGTCAGCTTCGGCACGGGCACGGCGATGATCTTCTCGTCGCCGCCACCCTCGTCCTCCATCAGCATCACGCCAATCGGGCGCACCGCGATATAGGAGCCCGGCACCAGCGGGCGCGTATTCGCAACCAGAACGTCGCAAGGATCGCCGTCTTCCGAGAGCGTATGCGGGATGAAGCCGTAGTTCCCGGGATAGCGCATTGGCGTATAGAGGAAGCGGTCGACGAAGAGCGTGCCGGCCTCCTTGTCCATCTCGTACTTGATCGGCTCGCCACCGATCGCCACCTCGATCAGGACATTGACTTCTTCGGGCGGGTTCTTGCCGATGGAGATGGCGTCGATGCGCATGCTGGAACCTGTCGCTTGGGAATTTTGCCGGGCCTTATGCAAGTTCGTGGCGAAAAGTCCAAGCCCTTCCGCAGCGCGTGGTCACCAGACGATTTGCGTAGGCGCGCCCGCGCTGCTATCCGGCGCCCCATGAACAGCTCAGAAATCAGGCCATGCTGAGCCGCCTGCGCCCCGACGAAGAGCGCTATGCCCGCCGCATGGCCCGCATCGCCCGCTGGGACCGGCCGATCGAAGGCCGCGGCCAGCGCCTGCGCGCCTGGGCCAATATGCTCTTGGTCGACCATGGCATCTTCCGGCTCGCCTATCTCAACGCGCACCGCGTCACGCCGCGGCTCTGGCGCTCGGCCCAGCCGGCACCCGGCCAGATTGCGGCCTTCGCGCGAAAAGGCGTCAGGACCATCGTCAACCTGCGCGGCGGGCGCGAACACGGCTCCTGGCCGCTCCAGAAGGAGGCCTGCGAGCGCCACGGCATCAAGCTCGTCGATTTCGTGCTGCGCTCGCGCGGCGCGCCGGACCGCGAGACCATCATCAGTGCCAAGGCCTTTTTCGATGGCCTCGACGAGCCGGCGCTGGTGCATTGCAAATCCGGCGCCGACCGGGCCGGCTTCTTCTCGGCGCTCTATCTGCTCGTACACGAAGGGCGGCCGCTCGACGAGGCCATGCGCCAGCTCTCGCTGCGCTACGGCCATTTTCGCTTCGCCAAGACCGGCATCCTCGACGCCTTCTTCGAGGCCTATCGCCGCGAGGGCGAGGCGAAAGGCATCGCCTTCCTCGACTGGGTCGCCGCGGTCTACGACCCCGACCGGCTGGAGCGGGACTTCAAGCCGGGGCTGTTCTCCTCGCTGGTCGCCGACAAGCTGATCCGGCGGGAGTAACCCCGAAGCTCGGCTTCACCCATCGGCTTCAGACAACCTGATCGGAGCCCGCCTTAGCGGGCAGCCCCCGAAGCGGCAAGACCGTCGGGCGCTGCCTCGGCGGAATCGTCGAGATGCAGCCAGATGAAGGCGGTATGCGTCAGCGTCCGCAGGATCGAGATGACGCCGATCGTCAGCAGCAGCTCCGGCGACAGGGCACGGAACCACGCCATCGCCGCCAGGATCGCGATCAGTGCGACGGCATTGACCGCGACCTGCCAGAAGGGCTGGCGTGACAACGTCGCCACTTCCTGGAGCGGGCCGAGGACGGCGATGCCGATATAGAACGCCGCCAGCAGCGCGATGACCTCGCCGAGGTCCTGCCATTGTGTCCCGATCAGCCAGTGATCCGTGACGAGGGCAGCAATTGCGATACCGCTAAACAGGATGGTCGCCCCGGCGGTCAGGCCGAGCGCCATGATCCGCGCCCAGAAGCGCCGGCGCGGGCCGGCATGGGAGCGCAACCGGTTCAGCACGAGCGGGATCGACACGGTGGCGAACATCTGGGTCGGCATATCCAACAGCCGCATGGACAGGGCGACCTGCGCCGCGAGCACGGTATTGCTGGCATAGGGCAGCACCAGGAGCGGTGCGATCGCGAACCCGTAAGCCAGCAGCGCCGAGGGCAGCAACGCGCGCGGCGCGTCCCGCCAACGGAGCGCGGCCTCGGCAAGGCTGCGCAGGGACCACAATGCCGGCCGCACTAGCGCGGCGATGGCATCCCGCCGGCGCCTCAGGAGATAGGCAGCCGCCAGCACATGCCCAAGCGCATCGGCCATGAACAAGGTCAGCGCCTTCGGTCCGAAGATCCCGATCAGGATCAGCATGATGATGGGCTGCACCACGGCCTGGACGACATTGCTGTTGCCGATCGCACGGAAATCCCCCTCGGCCGTCGCTTCCGACCAGAGCAGGCGTAGCACCGAGCGCGCGGCGAGCGAAACGAGGAAGAAGAAGGCGACCGCCGGCGCGACCCACCCGGTGACCGCAAGACCGGTCAGCACGACGGCAGCGATGGTCAGGAAGGTCAGGCCGACGGCAGCGGCGAGCCGAAAGGCGAGCCCGAGCCGGGCCCGGTCGCTGTTCTGGAAGAAGACCGCCTCCAGCCGCAGAAGCGAGGCGATCGACACGAAATTGGCAGCCGCGGAAAACACGGCAAAGGCGGCGAACACGAAGGGCGGGCACAGGGCCGCCGCGATGATCAGACCCCAGACCGAGATCAGGCGAGCCTGGACGAAGCGCAGTCCGAGCAGAACCGCCGAACCGAAGCTCGAACGCAGGGCCGGAACCCGCGCCGCCACGAAGCGACGCCCGGCCGCCAGGGTCAGCGCCGGGCGGCCATGCGGCAGAAGGGCTCGTTCCATCGTGACATGCGCGGCCATATCGACCCCTGTCGTCGGACCGTTTGACGGCCTCGCGCTGGACAGGTGCACATCGTCGTCCAAGGATTCCTGGTCGCGAGATGCGGTCATGCGCAGCAGGCCTTCTGCCGCGAAGGCTGCGTCAACATGGTTAACGACTGGTAAATAGCGCTCATCGCCTTCATCGGCGGCCGCATCGCGCGGCCTTTACCGCGCGATGCATGGCCCACCGACCGTGTCGTTTTTAGGGCTCAGGCGAATGCGGTCTTCAGCGCCTCGAAGCGCGCCAGCTGATCCGGCAGCAATTCCCGCGCGGCATCGCGCCGCACGAAGACCTTGAACATCACTTCGCCGGCGCCGTTGAAGAACTGCACCGAGCAGGCGCGCCGCCCCTGCGCCGTCGAGCGGTCGACCAGATAGATCGCCCGGCAGTTCTCGGCCTTGATATGCCCGCCGATCGGGCTGTCGCCATGGATGTTGTAATAGCCATGGCCGAAGCTGCCGACCGGCAGCGAGCCCTCGCATTCCAGCACGATGTCGGGCGTGTGCATCAGGAAGAGCACCGTCCCCCAGGTCGCCAGCTCCTTCCAGACGTCCTCGAAGCGCTCCGGCGCCACGAGCTGCCGCTGCGCGGCGGGCAGGAGTTCGAGCACCGCGCGCGTCGAGACCTTGGCCTCGCGGGCGACGGCCTCGATCAGCCCGTCGGGTTTGGCGGCGAGCAGGGAGCGCGCATGCTCCATCGGATCGCGCGCGATGGTGTCGGCGGTCGTCATCGGCTTAAGACCTCACTCGGCCGCCTGGCGGGGTAGATGCGGGTTGCTCTCGCTCAGCACGGTCTCGAAACCCTCGAACTCGGGATGGCCGAGATACATCGGCTTCGGGCGCGGCTGGCCGGCATTGCGATGCGATTCGCGAAACTGCTCGGACTTGGTCCAGGCCGTGAAATCCTCCTTCGACGCCCAGCTCGTATGGGAGGAATAGAGGGTGTGATCCTCCTTCTCCGGCCCCTTCAGCAGGTGGAAGGTGAGGAAACCCGGCATCTCGTCGAGGCGGGTCTTGCGCGAGGACCAGACCGTCTCGAAGGCGGCTTCCTCGCCCTTGACGACCTTGAAGCGATTCATGGCGATGAACATCGGTAAACCCTGCATCTGACACGCCGGAAACCGGCGGAAGCGAACGAAACCAGGCAACCGCCATCCCGTTCAAACGCCTCCGGCAGGAGAATTCGAGCCGGGACATGCACAGGACTGGAAGCCAGCCGCCGGGCGGAATCGCCCGACGGGCCGGCTGCGCAGCAGCGTTGCCCTTGACCCCTTGTAGTAAAGGCTAATATCAGCGTCAATAATACCGCAAAGTAGATCTTGTTTTGAATAATTAAAAGCAAGAACTACTTTGATTGGAATGATTTCAAACTGAACACGACATTCTTGCTGGGCAATCGCTGCGGCAAATCCTGCCCACTGTGCCCGAACGGAGTTGCGATATGTCTGGTCCGCGCATCACCCAAGCGCATCGTGGCCTGCGGCAGCCGAGCCGCCGCGAAATGGCAGCGACCCTCGCCTTGAGCGCGCTCGGCCTCGCGGGTCTCGCACTCCCTGCGGCCTTGACCGGCCCCGCGCTGGCCCAGGCGCCGGACCGCGTCGTCGTCGCCGGCGGCGTCATCACCGAGGTGATCTATGCGCTCGGCCTGCAGGACCGCATCGTCGGCGTCGACTCGACCAGCCAGTTCCCGTCGGAGGCCCTGAAGGACAAGGCCAATATCGGCTATGTCCGTGCGCTTTCGGCCGAGGGCGTGCTGTCGCTGAAGCCCTCGCTGATCATGCTGATCGACGGCGCCGGCCCTCCGGACGCGGTGTCGCTGCTCAACGAATCCGGCGTGAAGATCGCCCATATCCGCGACGGGCTGACCCCGGAGGGCGTTACCACCAAGATCGCCGCGATCGGCGCCGCGATCGGCGCGGCCGCTCCGGCCGAACGCCTGGCGGCGCAGACCAAGGCGCGCTTCGACGTGCTCGCTACCCTGCGCTCGGGCCTTGCGAAGAAGAAGCGCATCCTCTTCCTGCTCTCGCTGCAGAACGGGCGCGCCATGGTCGGCGGGCGCAACAGCTCGGCCGACGGCATTATCGCGCTGGCGGGCGGCATCAACGTCGCTGACGCGATCGAAGGCTACAAGCCGATGACCGACGAGGCGATCGCGGCCGCAGCGCCCGAGATGGTGCTGATGATGCGCAACAGCAGCGCCCATAACATCACGCCCGAAGAGCTTTTCGCGATGCCCGCCTTCTCCCAGATTCCGGCGGCCGCCAGCAAGCGGCTGGTCCATATGGACGGGCTCTATCTCCTCGGCTTCGGGCCGCGCACGCCGATGGCCGCGCGCGACCTGATGGCCGCGATCTATCCGGAAGCTGCGATCCCCACGCTCAAGACCGCTGCCGTACCGTGACCCTCGCGGCACCGTCCCCGACCATGGCCACCGCGCCCCTGACCACGCTGATCGCGAGCCGTCGCCGCGCCGGCCTGCTCGCCATCGCCGGCCTCGCTCTCGCCTGCCTGCTGCTGACCATCGTCGCCATCGGCCAGGGCGCGATCGCGATCGCACCCGGCCGCGTCGCCGAAATCCTGATGGCGCGCCTCACCGGCGATACGAGCCTGCTCGAAGGGCGTGACGTCCTCGTCGTCCTCAATATCCGCCTGCCGCGCGTGCTCCTCGGCTTGCTTGTCGGTGCCGGTCTCGCTGTGTCCGGCGCGCTGATGCAGGGGCTGTTCCGCAATCCGCTCGCCGATCCCGGCCTCGTCGGCGTCTCCAGCGGCGCGGCGCTCGCTGCCGCGGCCACGATCGTGCTCGGAGATCGCTTCCTCGCCGGCACGATGATGAAATTGCCCTTCGCCGCCCTGCCGGCCGGCGCCTTCTGCGGCGGCCTCATCTCGACGCTGGCGCTCTATCTCATCGCCACCCGCGGCGGCCGCACCTCGGTCGCGACGATGCTGCTGGCCGGCGTCGCGCTTGGCGCGCTCGCAAGCGCCCTGACCGGACTTCTCGCCTTCTGGTCGGACGACCGGCAATTGCGCGACCTCACCTTCTGGTCGCTCGGCAGCCTCGGCGGCGCGAGCTGGACCAAGCTGACCGTGGTGGCGCCGATCATCCTGCCGCTCCTGCTGCTGATGCCGCTGCTGGCGCGCGGCCTGAACGGGCTGATGCTGGGCGAGGCCGAGGCCTACCATCTCGGCATCCCCGTCCAGCGCATCAAGGCGCTGGCGATCCTGCTGGTCGCGCTCGCGGTCGGTGCCAGCGTCGCCACCGCCGGGCTGATCGGCTTCGTCGGCATCGTCGTGCCGCATCTGATCCGGCTCTCGGTCGGCCCCGATCACCGCCTGCTGCTGCCGCTCTCGGCGCTGGGCGGCGCAATGCTGCTGGTCGGCGCCGATATCGTCGCGCGCCTCATCGTCGTCCCCGCGGAGCTGCCGATCGGCATCGTCACCGCCACGATCGGCGCGCCCTTCTTCCTCTGGCTGCTGCTGCGCCGCACGAGCCTGATCGATGTCTGACGCGAACCCGATCCTCTCCGGCCATGGCGTCGGCTTCGTCGCCGGCGGGCGCAAGCTCGTCACTGACGCCAGCCTAGAGCTGGCCGGCGGCACGACCACGATCCTGATCGGCCCCAACGGCGCCGGAAAATCGACCCTGCTCAAGCTACTTACGGGCGAGGTCAAGCCGGCCAGCGGCGAAATCCGCATCGCGGGCGAGCCGCTCGCCGCGGTCCCGGCCTGGCGGCTCGCCTGCCTGCGCTCGGTCATGGCCCAGCATGCCCGCCTCGCCTTCCCGTTCAGCGTCTACGAGGTCGCAAGCCTCGGCGTCGACGGCATCGGCCGGGCGCTGACGCGTCAACGCCGCGAAGCCATCGTCGCCGAAAGCCTGGCCGCAGCCGGCGTCATCGACCTCGCCGGCCGGCGCTACCAGACCCTCTCCGGCGGCGAACAGCAGCGCGTCCAGTTCGCCCGCGTGCTATGCCAGCTCGAAGCCGGCCGCAGCGTCGCCGAGCGGCAGGTTCTGTTCCTCGACGAGCCGATCGCCAGCCTCGATCTCTGCCACCAGCTCGCCCTGCTCGACATGGCCCGCGCCATCGCCGCGCGCGGCGTCGCGGTCCTGATCGTGCTGCATGACCTCAATCTCGCCGTGACCTATGCCGACCATCTCGTCGTGATGGATCAGGGGCACATCATCGCGCAGGGTCCGCCGGCCAAGACGCTCGACGACGCGCTGCTGCGCCAGGTCTTCAAGGTCGACCTGACGCTGAGCCGCGCCCCCGCACCCGGCCTGCCCTTCCTGCTGCCGCAGCAGCACCGCGCCCGGCCCGCCGCCTAAGAGGCTGATTTACCGGCGATTCATCCTGAATCACCGCTTCACCATATCGCTCAACCCTCGCTTCATGGCTGCGGCGTCAGAACTCTCGCAGTTTCGAGCGGGAGTTCCAGACATGCTCAGACATATCGCCGTTGCCACCATCGCTTTGTCGGCCGCCGGCGCGGCCGCGCCGCCCGCTGAGGCCCGCGAGGTCGTCGGCATGCGCGACGAGCGTTTCGATCCCGGCACGATCGTGATCCGCACCGGCGAGCGGAAACTCTACTATGTCGTCTCGCCCGGCGAGGCCATCCGCTACACCATCGCCGTCGGCAAGGCCGGCAAACAATGGCGCGGCGTCAAATATGTCGAGGAATTGCAGGTCGATCCGGCCTGGAGCCCGCCGGCCGAGGTCAAGCGCGACAACCCGCGCCTGCCCGACGTCATCCCCGGCGGCTCGCCGCGCAACCCGATGGGCGCGCGCGTCATCGGGCTCGGGCCGACCGGACAATACGCCATCCACGGCACCAACATGCCGAACACCATCGGCACCGCCGCATCCTATGGCTGCTTCCGCATGCACAATCAGGATGTGATCGACCTCTACGCCCGCGTCCGGATGGGCACGCCGGTCGTCGTCCTACCCTGAGACGTCAGAGGGGCACGCCGGCAGGCATCGGACGACCGGCGAAGAACGCTTCGAGATTGCCCAGGAGTGTTCGCAACTGGGCCTTCTTGGCGTCCTGCGAACTCGCGGCGATATGCGGCGTCAGCACGACATTCTCGAGCTTGCGCAGCCGCTCAGGCACATGCGGCTCTTCCGCGAAGACGTCGAGCGCAGCCCCGGCGATGCGCTTCTGCTCCAGGGCAGCGCAGAGCGCCTCTTCGTCGATGACGAGCCCGCGCGAGATATTCACGACATAGCCCTCCGGCCCGAGCGCATCGAGCACGCTGGTATCGACCGCATTGCGCGTCTCGGCGCTGGCCCGGACCGCGACCATCAGCACATCGGCCCATTCGGCGAGGCCGAGCAGGCTGTCATGGAACCGATAGGGCAGTTCGGGCTTGGCCGTGCGGCTATGATAGCCGACCTCCATCTCGAAGGCCGCGGCCCGGCTCGCGATCTTGCTGCCGATGGCGCCGAGCCCATAGATGCCGATCTTGCGGCCAGCGAGATCCGGTGTGTTCGACACCGGCTCGATTCCCCGGCTGGTCCAGAGGCCCTCGCGGACGAAACGGTCGCCCCGCCCGATCCCGCGCATCGCGCAAAGCATCAGACCGACAGCGAATTCGGCGACGCTGCGCGCATTGGCATCGGCGGCGTTACAGAGCTTGATGCCGCGCGCCTTGGCGGCGGCGGCATCGATTCTCTCCACCCCCGTCCCGTAACAGGCGATCAGCTCAAGCTTCGGCAAGGCGTCCATGAGCTCGGCATCGGTTCGGAGTCCGCCATAAGTTACCAGCGCGCGGGCCTCGCGCGCCTCGACCGGGACGCTCGCCGCATCGCCGCCGTGGATCGGCCCGATCACCGTGTAGCTTTGCTTCAGGCTCGCAATCGCTTCGTCGGCGAGACGCGGAATCATCAGGATCGTCGGCTTCATCATCATGCTCCGAAGTATGCTGCATCGCAGCACCGCATCGGCCGTTGCTCAACCCATGTTGACGTTGGTTCCGTCATCCCCGGCACGCATTCCGGTCTTCGACCAAAGATTGGGCCAGGCGGTTCCAAAATCCGGAAATCGGGCCGTTTGCCCTCTCGCCCCTTGCGAAGAACCGCGTTAACCTCCGCCCGCGACACGTAACCGCCCGTACGCTTGTACGGGCTAGGAAGGGGCTACCAGATGGACCATCTCGCCGACGTGAAGAAGTTCGCAAAGAAGCCGCTCAATGAAGCCGCCTTTGCCGGCATGTCGAAATCCTATGCTCTGGTGATGAGCAAACCCGACACCCGCTACGTCGCCTGCTCGGATCCGGCTGAACTCGATCGCGTCCGTGAGAACTTCCTGAAGAAGAAGCTCGGCCTGAAGTCCGGCGACCTCGACGGCTCCGTCAAGGCGATCTGCGAGCACATGAAGGCCGACAAGACCAAATCCCGCCTGACCTTCTACTATCTCCTGGCCGAGCATCACGGAAAGCTCGACCTCTTCGTCAAGAAGTAAGCCTCGGCCCGGCGGGTCGCCGGGCGATCCCCCGAAGAGACAGGGAATGGCGGGCCGGCGCTCATGCCGGCCATAGTCCTGCTCGGACGCGCAAAATTCAGGAGCGGTAGAGGTCCGCGCGCGTCAGCGGCAGGCCGGACGGACCCTTGCGCCGCTTGGAGACCAGCGTCTGGTTGATCAGCGCCCCGCCGCGTTCGAAGGCGAGCGAGCAGCCCGCCAGATAGAGCAGCCACATCCGGGTGCGTTCCGGACCGATCTCGGCCTCGGCCTTGGCCTTGTTGGCTTCGAGCCTTTCCCACCATAGCCGGGTCGTGCGCTGGTAGTGCTCGCGCCAGCCCTCGACATCATGAACCTCGAAGCCGTGGCGCTCGAGATTGGTGATCGACATGCCCAAATGATCGAGCTCGCCGCCGGGGAAGATGTAGCGCACGAGCGCACGATATTCCGCCGGCATCTTGTTGAAGGCCTTCTCGGTCTTCTTGGCGCGGCGCGAGATGGTGTGGTGCAGGTAGAGGCCGCGCGGCCGGAGCAGGCGGTTCACCGTGCGGAAATAGGTCGGGTAGTTGCGGATGCCGACCTGCTCGAACATGCCGATCGATGAGATCTTGTCGAACTCGCCTTCCATCTGCGTGTAGTCGCGCAGGTGCAGGGTCACCTTGTCCTGCAGACCCCAGCGCTCGACCTTCGCCTGCGCATATTTGAGCTGCTCCTCGGCCAGCGTCACGCCATGGGCCTCGACCCCGTAGTAGCGCGCGGCATGGCAGACCAGCGCGCCCCAGCCGCAGCCGATGTCGAGGAAGCGGTCGCCCGGCTGGAGCCGCAGCTTGCGGCAGATCATGTCGAGCTTGTCCTGCTGCGCCCGGCCGATATCGCCATGGTCCTCCGTAAAATAGGCGCAGGTGTAGACCATCTCCTCATCGAGGAAGAGCCGGTAGAAATCGTTCGAGACGTCGTAATGATAGGCGACATTCGCCTTGTTCGTGGTCGGGTCGCCGTCACGCGCGATCTCGTCGCCCTTGCGATGGCTGACCGCGTCTGCGGCCTTGCCGGGCGCGAAGATGAAGCGGCGGACGACGTCGAAGACCGCGCCCTTCGGGATGTTGCGCGCGAGCTTGCCGATCTTGCCCTCCGGCCGTGCCGCCGCGAGATCGAAGATCGAACCGTTCAGGATCGAGAGGCGGTCGGCAATGTGCAGGTGGAGCACGGTGTCGAGCTTCGGCTTGCGCATCAGGGCCGCCATAACGCCGGCATCGGCGATGCCGATGGCGAGCCCGTCGGCCGGCCAGGACGCGGGGACCATGCTGCCGTCCCAGAGCCGGAAGCCGAGCTTCAGGCCGAGTTTCTCATGCGCCTCGGCGAGAAGGCGGCGCAGGGCCGCGAGGCGCTTGTCGTTGCTGTCCATGAGGCGAATCCGCTGCTGTCCGGCTGCTGTTTGGACGCAAGTGCAAAAATTGGCAATGTTTCAGGGACTTGCGCGCAGTCCAGTCGCGTCAGAAGTCGCTGGCGATGCCCTTCACTTCCCAATCGTCATAGCGCACCGGTTCCAGCCCGCCACGGCCGTTGACCTCGCGCTGTCTGGCGACCTCCGCGGCATGGGCGTCGATCGCGGCGCGGCGCGCGGCCGCTTCCGCCAGCGCGCGTTGCGCCGCGGGAGACAGTACCTTGCGCTCGGTCGCCTCTGGTGGGCTGTCCTGATCGATCTTCTCGGGCATTTCGGCGCGTTTCCTTGCAGGATTCCCTTGCAGGATCGGGTTTCCCCTCACCACATAGGGCACGACGCCCGCAGATGCGAGGGCTTGCGCGAACAGGCGCCGGAGAAGGGAATGCGATGAACTACGTGCGCACCGGTATGCTGATGGCGGGCCTGACGGCGCTTTTCGGCGCGGTCGGCTATCTGCTCGGCGGCGGGGGCGGCATGCTGATGGCGCTCGGCTTCGCCGCGGTGACCAATCTCTTCAGCTACTGGAATTCGGACCGGCTGGCGCTCGCCGCCCAGAACGCCCAGGAGGTCGATGAGCGCACCGCGCCCGAACTCTACGGCATGGTGCGCGATCTCGCGGCCCGCGCGAATATGCCGATGCCGCGCGTCTACCTGATCCAGGAGGACCAGCCCAACGCCTTCGCCACCGGCCGCAACCCCGAGAATGCCGCGGTCGCGGCGACGACAGGCATCCTGCGCACGTTGACCTATGAGGAACTGGCCGGCGTGATGGCGCACGAGCTCGCGCATATCAGGAACCACGACACCCTGACCATGACGATCACCGCGACCTTCGCCGGCGCGATTTCCTCGCTTGTCACCTTCGGCATGTTCTTCGGCTCGCGCGACAACCGCCCGAACTTCATCGTCCAGATCCTGCTCTCGATCCTCGCCCCAATGGCCGCCGCCCTGATCCAGATGGCGATCTCGCGCTCGCGCGAATACGAAGCTGACCGTCTCGGTGGTCAGATCTGCGGCAATCCGGTCTGGCTCGCCGACGCGCTCGCCAAGATTGCGGCCGGTGTCCAGCACATCCCGAACGAGACAGCCGAGGCCAAGCCTGCTACGGCGCACATGTTCATCATCAATCCCCTGACCGGCGGCGGCATGGATAATCTGTTCTCGACACATCCCGACACCGGCAATCGCATCGCCGCCCTGATGGAGCAGGCGCGCGCATTGGGCATCGGCCGCAGCAACGCGGGCGCAGGCTTCACCGCCCAGGCCGCTGACAATCCCTGGGGCCAAGCCGGCGGCAGCCCTGGGCATAATGCCCCGCGCCGGCCGGGTCCGTGGGGCTGAGATGTCCGCTCAATCCTCCTCGCCCCGCCCGCCCCAGCCGGAAGCGCCGAAGCTCGACGATGCGCCGGGCCTGCCGGCGCGCCGGCTCGCGGCAGCCGTCATCGACGAAGTGCTGCGCGCCCGCGTTGCGCTCGACGAGACGCTGGAGCGCATGCTGCCGGAATCCGGGCTCGATGCGGCCGATGCCAGCCTCGCCCGCGCCATCACCGTCACCGCCTTCCGCCGCCTCGGCACGATCCAGCAGGCCATCGACGCGCGGCTCGACCGTGGCAGCCCGCGCAAATCAGGCCCGTTCGAACCGATCATGACGGCCGCCGCCGCGCAGATCCTCTTCCTCGACGTGCCCGACCATGCCGCCGTCGACATCGCGATCCGGCAATTGCACGAGGACCCGCGCTCGGCCCGCTATGCGGCGCTCGGCAACGCCGTGCTGCGCCGCCTCGCCCGCGAACGCGACGCGGTCCTCGCCGAAGCCCAGGCCGAAGTCTTCGGCGATACGCCGGACTGGCTGATCGAAAGCTGGTGCACGGCCTATGGCGAGGACACTGCCGCCGCGATCGCGCAGAACCATCGCGAGGAGCCGCCGCTCGACCTCTCCGTCAAGGCCGATCCGGCCGGCTGGGCTGAGAAGCTCGACGGCATCGCCTTGCCGATCGGCTCGGTGCGCTTGCGCGAGCGCCAGGCCATCGCCGGCCTGCCCGGCTTCGACGAAGGCGATTGGTGGGTGCAGGATGCTGCCGCCGCCTTGCCGGTGAAGCTGCTGGCTCCCAAGCCCGGCGAGCGCATCGCCGATCTCTGCGCCGCGCCCGGCGGCAAGACCGCCCAGATCGCGGCGACCGGCGCCAATGTCACCGCGCTCGACCGCTCGGGCCCGCGCCTGCGCCGTCTCAAGGCCAATCTCGCCCGGCTCGGCCTTTCAGCCGAAGTGGTCACCGCCGATGCCGTGACCTGGAAGGCGGAAGCCTTCGACGCCGTGCTGCTCGACGCCCCCTGCAGCGCGACCGGCACGATCCGCCGCCATCCCGACGTCGCTTGGACCAAGCTGCCGGAAGATCGCGACCGCCTCGCCGCCCTGCAGGCACGCCTGTTCGATGCCGCGGCCGCCCTGACCAAACCCGGCGGGCGCCTCGTCTACTGCACCTGTTCGCTGGAGCCGCAGGAGGGCGAGGAGCAGACCGCAGCCTTCCTCGCGCGCAATCCCCAGTTTCGTCGCGAACCCGTCCAGCCTGCGGAAATCGGCGGTTTGACTGACCCGATCGATGCGAACGGCGATATCCGGACCTTGCCGCACCAGTTGCAGGGCGATACCCCGCGTCTGTCGGGATGGGCGGGATTTTACGCAACCCGCCTGATCAGGCTATGACGGGACCAGGATTCGCGCCCGGGACGGCGCGATTTCCCTGACAGGATTCGCGCGGCGCGCCGCCGCGCCCGGGGACGGAGCAAACGGGGGATTTGAGCGGGTGGGCTGAGCGACGGGGATTGGCCCAGGCCGCGATCGGACGGGCGGCACGGCGGACCCGTGGCCATTTCGTCGGCGCCACCCGCAGGCTCTGGCCCTTCGGCCGCAGCAACGCCACCCGCCTGCTCTTCGCGCCGCACGACCTGCGCACCGCCGACCCGACGACGGCCAGCGATTTCTACGCGGGCTATTATGCCTTTGCCGGTCGCACCCTGCGCAGCCACGGCGAGTCGCCCTTCGACGCGACGCCCCCGAGCGATGCCTGGGCCGAAGGTCTCTACGGCTTCGGCTGGCTGCGCCACATGCGCGCCGCCGATACGGCCATCGCCCGCGCCAATGCACGCAGCCTGGTCGAGGATTTCATCGTCAGGCGCCGCGACCGTCACGATATCGCCCGGCGCCCGGCCGTGATGGCCCGGCGGCTGATCTCCTTCCTGTCGCATTCCCCGCTTTTGCTGGAAGGCGCCGACCACGCCTTCTACGAACGCTATCTGCGCCATGTCTCGCGCCTAACCGATCGATTGAGCCTGGCACTGGCCGGCGCCGTCGAGGGCGCCGACCGGCTGAACGGCCTGATCGCCATCGCCTTCGCCGCGATCTGCCTCGATGGCCAGGACGGCCGCCGGCGCCGGATCGAGATCCTGCTCTCGGAGGAATTGACCGAGCAGATCCTGCCCGATGGCGGCCATCTCTCGCGCAATCCGCGCCTGCTGATCGAGTTCCTGCTCGATCTCCTGCCCTTGCGCGAGACCTTCGCCGCCCGCGGCCTCGAACCGCCGCGCGGCGTGATGACCGCGATCGAGCGGATGATGCCGCATCTGCGCCTGTTCCGGCATGGCGACGGCGCGCTCGCCTTGTTCAACGGCATGGGCACGACGCCGCCCGACCTGATGGCGACGCTCGCGGCCTATGACGACGCGCGCGGCCGCCCGACCGAGCATGCCGCCTATTCCGGCTATAGCCGCCTTTCGGCCGAGCGCAGCATCGTCGTCGCCGATGCCGGCCCGCCGCCGCGCGGCTCCTATTCGATCGAGGCCCATGCCGGCTGCCTCGCCTTCGAATTCTCCAGCGGCCCGCAGCGCATCATCGTCAATTGCGGCGCCAGCCGCTTCGGCCTGCCCGAGCTGAAGCTCGCCGCCCGCAGTACCGCCGCTCATTCCACGCTCGTCCTCGACGATCGCTCCAGCGCGAATTTCGGCATGGTTCTCGGCGAGATGCGCGTCGTCGCCGGTCCGCGCGACGTCCGCGTCGCCCGCCAGGATGGCGCGGAAGGCCCGGAATGGGTCGCCAGCCATGACGGCTATCGCCGCAGCCTCGGCGCCGTCCATACCCGCCGCCTGACGCTCGCGCGCGACGGCGCAGCCCTCGCAGGCGAGGACGAGGTCGCGGTGTCGGGCGCGCGCACGGAGCTTCCTGCCGCCCTCCGCTTCCATCTCCACCCCAATGTTCGCGCCAGTCTCGTTCGAGAAGGGACTGGCGCGCTGCTGGCGCTCGCTTCGGGTGAGGTCTGGAGCTTCGAGGCCGGCGGCCTGACCATCGCCATCGAGGAGAGCATCTTCCTGGCCGGCTCCGATGGCCGGCGCCGCACCGAGCAGCTCGTCGTCGCCTTCGATGCCGTGGCGACGCCGCGCGTCGTCTGGCGCCTCCATCGGATCAGCGCCGCCAATCCCCGCGCCGGCAGGACGATCGCCGACGTGATCGCCGAGCGCGCGGCCGCGGAACCCGCACCCGACGCGTGACGGTTCTGCGACGGCGGCTTTTGCCTTTTGCAGCGCAGCATGATAGCCCGCGCGCGTCTGCCGAAACTGCCTTCCCGCAATCCAAGCCGGACCTGATCCCGATGCCGAATGAGCTTCGCCGCGTCGAACGCGCGCTCCTTTCCGTTTCCGACAAGACGGGGCTGATCGATTTCGCGCGCGCCCTCCACAGGCTCGGCATTGCGCTGGTCTCGACCGGCGGCACCGCCAAGGCGATCGCGGAAGCCGGCCTGCCGGTTTCGGATGTCTCCGATCTCACCGGCTTCCCGGAGATGATGGACGGCCGGGTCAAGACCCTGCATCCGAAGGTCCATGGCGGCCTGCTCGCCATCCGCTCGCATCCAGAGCACCAGGCCTCGATGCTCGGCCACGGCATCCAGCCGATCGACCTGCTCGTCGTGAATCTCTACCCGTTCGAGGCGACCGTCGCGGCCGGCAAGGCCTACGATGACTGCATCGAGAACATCGATATTGGCGGCCCCGCGATGATCCGCGCCGCCGCCAAGAACCATCACGACGTCGCTGTCGTGGTCGAGCCGGCCGACTACCCCTCCGTTCTCGCCGATCTCGAGGCCCAGAAGGGCGCGACCACGCTGACGCTGCGCCGCAAGCTCGCCCAGAAGGCCTATGCCCGCACGGCGGCCTATGACGCGGCGATCTCGAACTGGTTCGCGGGCGAACTGGGCGACACCGCACCGCATTTCCGCGCGCTCGGTGGCGCGCTGGCCGAAACCATGCGCTATGGCGAGAACCCGCATCAATGGGCCGCCTTCTACCGCACGCCGGAGAACCGGCCGGGCGTCTCGACCGCCCGCCAGGTCCAGGGCAAGCAGCTCTCCTACAACAACATCAACGACACCGACGCCGCTTTCGAATGCGTCGCCGAGTTCGCGCCGGAAGCCTCCGCCGCCTGCGTCATCGTCAAGCACGCCAACCCCTGCGGCGTCGCCGCCGGCGGCTCGCTGCTCGAAGCCTATGAGCGCGCGCTGGCTTGCGACCCCGTGTCGGCCTTCGGCGGCATTGTTGCGCTGAACCGCAAACTCGATGCAGTGGCGGCAAAGAAGATCGTCGAGGTCTTCACCGAGGTCATCATCGCGCCGGATGCCGATGAGGAGGCGATCGCCCTGATCGCCGCCAAGAAGAACCTGCGCCTGCTACTCACCGGCGGCCTGCCGGATGTCCGCGCGCCCGGCCTGTCGCTGCGCACCGTTTCCGGCGGCTTCCTCGCCCAGTCGCGCGACAATGCAGTCGTCGACGACATGGAGCTCAAGGTCGTGACGAAGCGCCAGCCGAGCGAGCGGGAATTGGCCGATCTGCGCTTCGCCTTCCGCGTCGCCAAGCACGTCAAGTCGAACGCCATCGTCTATGCCAAGGACCTTGCGACCGTCGGCATCGGCGCCGGCCAGATGAGCCGCGTCGATTCCTCGCGCATCGCCGCCTGGAAGGCTGCCGAGGCCGCCAAGGCTGCGGGCGTCGCGGAGAGCCTCGCCAAGGGCTCGGTCGTCGCCTCCGACGCTTTCTTCCCCTTCGCCGACGGCCTGCTGGCCGCCGCGGAAGCCGGCGCCACCGCCGTGATCCAGCCCGGCGGCTCGATGCGCGACGACGAGGTGATCAAGGCGGCCGACGAGGCCGGCCTCGCCATGGTCTTCACCGGACACCGCCACTTCCGCCATTGACGGCGGGGCGGGCCGCAGGACAGGCTTGCTGACGGGCTGCGCGTGAAGCCGCGCGGCAGGGGATAGGGGTCTGCATGGCCAAAGCTCACAAATCCGGCGCGCTGCTCAGGGAGCGCGTCGAACACCAGCATGCGCGAGTCTCCTACGTCGAGCTCTTCTTCGACCTCGTCTTCGTCTTCGCAATCACCCAGATCTCCCACACGCTGCTCGAGCATTTCAGCGTGCTCGGGCTGGCCCAGGCCGCCTTCCTGCTCGGCGCCGTCTGGTGGATCTGGATCTATACGAGCTGGGTGACGAACTGGCTCGACCCCGAACGGCCGCCGGTCCGGATCCTGCTCTTCGTCCTGATGTTCCTCGGGCTGGTGATGTCCTGCGCGCTGCCGGAGGCCTTCGGCGCGACCGGCCTCGCCTTCGCCGGCGCCTATGTCACGGCCCAGCTCGTCCGCTCGGTCTTCACGATGGTGAGCCTCAGGGACGCCTCGCCCGTGAATTACCGCAACTTCCAGCGCATCACGATCTGGCTGGTCTGCTCGGGCATCTTCTGGATCGCCGGCGGCTTGAGCGAAGGCCCGCTGCGCTTCGGGCTCTGGCTGATCGCGCTCGGCATCGAATATGTCGGCCCCGCCGTCGGCTTCCGGGTGCTCGGCCTCGGCCGCTCGCTGACCAGCGACTGGAATGTCGAAGGCGGCCATCTCGCCGAGCGCTGCGCCCTCTTCATCATCATAGCGCTCGGTGAATCCGTGATCATGACCGGCGCGACCGCCGCGAAGCTGCCGCCGACGACGGTCAATCTGACAGCCTTCCTCAACGCCTTCCTGAGCACGGTCGCGATGTGGTGGGTTTATTTTCATATCGGCGCCGAGCGGGCGAGCCAGCATATCGCGCATTCGGAAGACCCGGGCCGGATCGCGCGGATCGCCTATACCTATCTGCATGTCCTGTTGGTCGCCGGCATCGTCCTCGTCGCGGTCGGCGACGAGCTGGTGATCGCGCATCCCACCGGCCATACCGACGGCAGGACGGCGATCGCGGTCCTGGCCGGCCCGGCCTTCTACCTGCTCGGCAACCTGTTGTTCAAACGGATCACGGCCGGCTGGTATCCGCTCTCCCATCTCGTTGGCCTCGGTCTGCTCGCCGTACTGACGCCGGCCTGGACCGTGCTGCCGCCGCTCGGCTTCAGCCTGGCCGCGACCGCGATCCTGATCCTCGTCGCAGCCTGGGAAGCGATCTCCCTGCGGGCGAAGGAAGCCTGATCCATGCATACCATCAAGGTCATCGGCATCGGCTTCGCCCTACTTGGCATCCTGCTCGTCCTGGCGCCGCGCCTTTCGATTTCGGCAGGGAGGCCAATCCCCTTCGCGGTAAAGCTGTTCCTGCCGCTCTGGTTTGCCGGCGCACTGATCAATCTCTGGATCGGCGTCATCAGTGCAGGCTATAGCGTGATGGAGGAAGCGCCGATCTTCCTCGTCGTCTTCGGCGTGCCGGCGATCGCCAGCCTGCTGATCCTGTGGCTGACCTCGCGAATTGCCCGATGAGCCTCGAATCCGTCCGCGCCTTCTTCGCCGAGCACGCTCCCGACATCGCCGTTATCGTGACGCCTGAGAGCAGCGCCACCGTCCCGCTTGCCGCGGCAGCCCATGGCGTCGAGCCCGGCCAGATCGCCAAGACGCTCTCCTTGCGCATCGGCGAGGAGGTCGTCCTGGTCGTCACCCGCGGCGATGCCCGCCTCGACAACAGGAAGGCCAAGGTCGCGCTCGGCGGCAAGCCGCGCATGCTCGGCCAGGAAGAAGTCGAGGCCTTGACCGGCCATCCTGTCGGCGGCGTCTGCCCGTTCGGACTCGCAACGCCGCTCAAGGTCTATTGCGACGTTTCCCTGAAAGCCTTCGACATCGTCGTGCCTGCAGCCGGCTCGACCCATAGCGCGCTGCGCATCGCGCCCGAGCGCATGGCCAAGCTGACCCGGGCCGAATGGGTCGATACCTGCCAGGAAGCGGCGCAGGAGACAGCCGCGGCCGAGTAGGCGCTCAGCCCTTCGTCCGCGCGATCAGTTCCATCGCGGCGGCGGGATTGCGCACCTTGTCGCCACTGATGACATAGAGAAACACGTCGCGTTTCTCGGCCTTGGCCGCCGGCCCGACCGTCTCCAGCCCTTCCGGCACGCCGCCCTTGGCCCAGGCCTGCGCAGCCTTGACCCAGCGATCGAGCCCCGCCTCGGAATAGCCCTTCGGCTCGGCCTCCTTGGTTCCCATGATGCGCGCATAGACGAAGGGTGCCGTGACATCGGCGATCTGCGTGTAATCCGCATCGGCTGAGGTGATGACCGCCACGCCATATTCGCGCAGAAGCGCGATGAAATCCGGCGAACGGAAGCTGTCATGCCGAACTTCGACGGCATGGCGCAGCATGATTCCGTCGAGTTCCTTCGGCAGCAGCTTGAGGAAAGCCTCGAAATCTCCGGGGTCGAACTGCTTCGTCGGCATGAACTGCCAGTTGATCGGCCCGAGCTTGTGCTTGAGCTCGGTCAGGCCGCTGGTCAGGAATTTCTCGACGGACGGCCCTGCTTCCGCCAGCACGCGCCGGTTCGTGCAGAAGCGCGAGCCCTTGAGCGCGAGGACGAAATCGTCGGGCGTCTCCTCACGCCATCTGGCGAAGCTCTCGGGTTTCTGCGAGCCGTAATAGGTACCGTTGATCTCGATCGATGTGAGCTTGCTTGCGGCATATTCCAGCTCGCGCTTCTGCGGCAGCCCGTCCGGATAGAACGCTCCCCGCCAAGGCTCGAACACCCAGCCGCCGATGCCGATATGGATCTTACCTGCTGTGGTCATGGCTGGGCTCCTAGGTTTAACTCGTCGCACTGGCTGACATGCGGAATGACGGCAAGGATCAGGTCACTCTTGACCTAGCCGGTCGGCGCAGACGAACCCTGTCAGGAGCATAGGCTGACGGCGATATGGTGCACCATCGCGATCGTCGTCTCCGGCTGCAATACCCGCTTGCCGAGCGTGCAGGTTTCGGCACAACTGACGGTACGTTGCAGCTGCTCGGCCACAGCGGCTTGCTTCCTCTGGATGGGGGAAGCGTGATGGCGAGGGAACCACTCGGGCCGATGGACGCCAGTATCGGCCGCCATCTCCATAAGCTACGCTTGGAAGCCGGTATCTCCGAGCAGCGAGTGGCTCAAGAGTTGGGCGTCAGGCAACAACTCGTCAGCAGGCAAGAGCGGGGGCGCTCCCGCCTTTCCGTCGGTCAACTGCTGCGTCTGGCCGCACTCTATGGCAGGACGCTCGCTCAGCTGACGGTAGAGTTGGCGCTGGACGACCCTGCTCCACAGGAAGCCAGAGAGCCGGAACCAGCTTCTTACGAAGCTGGTTCCACGGCGCGCAGTCATGGTACCGACGGCGAGTTTGCACGAGAGCCATTCCTTCTTAATCTCGTTCAACTGCGTAATCGGGCGGAGCGGCAAGCCGTCCTCGATCTATTCAATCGCTTTGCGCAAGCACAGAACGCCTAAAGGGCCGATTTCTCGGGTTCCTGGCTTGGCACCAAGGTGCTGGTTTCAGGATCGCTCGTGATGAGAATGAATGATTTTATTCCAGCCGCACCGAGAAGCCTGTTTGGGCCCGCGCTTTGAGTTACAAGGCGACGGGGCGCAGATTCTGATTGTTACAGACGGCTTTAACGACAAAACCCGCCGCTTATGCGACGGGTTTGTTTGTAATATTGGTTGCGGGGGCCAGATTTGAACTGACGACCTTCAGGTTATGAGCCTGACGAGCTACCGGGCTGCTCCACCCCGCGTCAACGGTGTCTGCCTTTGGCGTCCTGGGGCGGTCTTGAGACCTGTCCTG
>Ga0102592_1000523_pt1 | contig 63034 bp, 63 predicted proteins | sample AraplaCol_mMF_r2_FD_76861 | JGI IMG/M metagenome (GOLD analysis project Ga0102592, IMG submission 76861) | Arabidopsis root microbial communities from North Carolina, USA - plate scrape MF_Col_mMF_r2 (SPADES assembly) (version 2) | ecosystem: Host-associated > Plants > Roots > Endosphere...
CGCCGCCGATGACGACCGCCTTCTTGTATTTCTCGGAGGCTTCGATCATCGCGTTGGTGTCGGCGATGTCGCGGTAGGCGATCACGCCTTTCAGGTCCTTGCCCGGCACCGGCAGGATGAAGGGGTTGGAGCCGGTGCACATCAGCAGGCGGTCGTATTCCTCTTCGGTACCGTCCTCGGCGCGCACGATGCGCTTGACGCGGTCCACTTCCACCACCTTTTTGCCGGCGTGCAGCGTGATGTGGTTGTCCTTGTACCAGTCCCAGGAGTTCAGGACGATCTCATCCAGCGTCTGCTCGCCGGCCAGCACGGGCGACAGCAGGATGCGGTTGTAGTTGGGGTGGGGCTCCGCGCCGAAGACCGTGATGTCGTACAGCTCGGGGGCGACCTTGAGCAACTCTTCCAGGGTGCGCACGCCGGCCATGCCATTTCCGACCATCACCAGTTTTGATTTTTTCATGGGGCTACTCCAGTGGATTCAATTCGATAGGGCAGGTGCAAACGTCATGCCACGGCCGTGCCGCACGGGTCCCGCAGGCAAGCGTCCATGCGGTGGGTCAGGGCTGTCAAGCCGGTCTGGCTCGTGGGAATCAGGGTGAATTTCATGATGCTCTCTCCCGGACAAGGGGAACCCGGGCTTTCAACCCGGTATGAGGCACACCATTACGCACGTCGTTGTGCGCAGAACCCGCAGTGCATTCGCGAAGGTCGGGCGCGTCGTTACGCCCGCCATGGTCAATGCAAAACTTGTGCCATATCATTGGCTGCAGCTGGCGACTGGACTGCGGGGCTTGGCGCGTGGCGCGCGACTTGCATCCTGCTCGCCGGATTTTTTGCCTTTTTCTCTCTCAAGCTATTGATTTGTATGACTTCCGCATTGGTACACCTGAACGGCCCCGCCGGCGCCCACCCGCTGGCCGCTGACCTTGAGGCAGCCGGCATCCGGGTTCTGGGGGTCGTCCACGAGCGCAGCAAACTGGTGCAGGAGGCGTTGCGCCAGGCGCCCGATGTGCTGGTCTGCCATGATGCGCTGCCGGATGAGGCCTTGTTCAAGCTTCTGCAGGTGGTGAGCGACACCGCACCTTGCCCCGTGATGGTGTTTACCAGCGACAGCGATGCGGAAAAAATCACACGCGCCATGGAAGTGGGGGTTCATGCTTACGTGGTCAACGGTTACAACCCGCAACGCCTGCGGCCCCTGATTCACCTGGCCCAGGCCCGCTTCAACCGTGAGCAGGCTTTGCGGGACGAGATGCGGGACATCGCCGGCCGCCTTGAAGAGCGCAAGGTGGTGGACCGCGCCAAGGGCATCCTGATGCGGGCCCGCCAGATGTCCGATGACGACGCCTTCCAGATCCTGCGCACCGCTTCCATGCACACCAACCAGCGCCTGGGCCAGGTGTCGCAGCACATCATCCATTCAGCCCGCTTTGCCGAAGACGTCAACCGTTCGGGCCAGTTGCGCATGCTGTCGCAGCGCCTGGTCAAGCTGGCCCTGCTGCGGCTGGCCGGGGTGCAGGCCGAGCGTGTGGCGCAACTGCTTTCGGAGTCGGTTCAGCGCATAGACAGCAACATCGCCGCCCTTGGCAAAAGCCTGTCCAAGCCGACTTTTGGCGATTTGCTGGGGCAGGTGACGGCGACCTGGGCTCGCCTCAAGCCGGCCCTGGAGGAAAGCCGGGCGGCCGGCGAAATGGCGCATCTGGATGAGCTCGCCGAACTGCTGCTGCAGGAGGCCGAACGCATGACAGGCATTCTCGAAAGCGCCGGCGCCATGCCGCCGCTGCGGATGCTCAACCTGGCCGGCCGCCAGCGCATGCTGAGCCAGCGTTTTGCGAAATACGCCTTGCTCCAGGCCCTGGGCGGCGCGGCCTCGCAGCGCAGCGGAGCGGGCATGGCCGAGTCGCAGGCCGCGTTCGAGAAGGCGCTCCAGTACCTGAACGAGATCCCGCTGAGCAGCAAGGAAATCCGCGCCTGCCTGGACAAGGCCGCCGCGGGCTGGGCACAGATGTGCGCTGGCGCTGCCGGCATTGCCAAAGGCAAGGATGCCAGGCGCCTTGAAGGCTTGGCCGCTGCCAGCGAGGACCTGCTGGACGTCTTTGAGCAGCTCTCGGAGCAGTACGAGCGAAGCATGCAGATGCTGGTGGGCTAGGGCCCCGGCGCAGTGCATTGCTGCAATGCACCAATTACGGGCATCGAACTTGCTTACATTGGTGCATGGCATTTGATCTGGACATTGGCTTTGCCACGCAGGCAGGCCGTAAAAGCGGCAACGAGGATTTCTGCGCAGCCATGCTGCCCGAACCCGGGCATGAGGGCATGGGCTCCATCGTGGCGATCGCCGATGGCGTGAGCACCGGCGGCATGGGTCGCGAAGCCGCGCAAACCACGGTGACCAGCCTGGTCCGCGACTATTACGGCACGCCCGAAACCTGGGACACCACGGTGGCGCTGGACCGGATCATTGGCGCGCAGAACGCCTGGCTGGCCGGTATCAACCGCAGGCGCCAGCCGGCTGTGGGCCTGACCACCCTCACGGCGCTGGTGCTGCGCGGGCAGTCCTATACCCTGGCGCATGTGGGCGATTCACGGGCGTACTTGCTGCGCGGCGGCATGCTGCAGCAGCTCACGCACGACCATGCGGTCAACCATCCCGATTTCAGGCACCAATTGCTGCGCTCGGTGGGCGCCGAAGACCACGTGGTCGTCGACTACATGCAGGGGGACCTGCAGGTGGGCGATGTGTTCGTGCTCGTCACCGACGGCGTGCACGGCGTACTGCGCGACGAGCGGCTGCGCGACTTCGCACGGCTTGAAGAGGAGGGCGGCGCCCAGGTGGCCAGCCAGGGCCTGGTGGATGCGGCCCTGGCCGCCGGCAGCCATGACAACGTGACGGCCGTGGTGGTGCGCGTGCGCGGCCTGCTGGACGCAACCCTGCAGGACGTAGACCGCATCGCGCAAACCCTGCCGGTGCCGCCCAAGCTCAAAGTCGGCGACATGATCGACGGCCTGGTGGTGACCGCCAAAGTGGCCGACAACGAGATTCATGTGCTCTACCAGGTGCGCGATCCCGGCACGCGGGTGCTTTACGCCCTCAAGGCCCTGAACCCCGCGAGGTCCCACGACGGCGAGGAGCGGGCCATGCTCGCGCACGAGGCCTGGCTGGCCATGCGCATGCAATCAGGGCCCGCGGCGGGGCACCTGGTCAGGCTCCACGAAAGCCCGCCGGCAGGGCAGGAGCGCAGCGCTTTTTACCTGCTGTACGACTGGCACAGCGGCGAGACACTCCAGCAGCAGCTGGACCGCCGCCATAAATTCAGCGTGGAGCAGGTGCTGGGCGCGGCCACCCAGGCCGCGCGCGCGCTGGGCCGGCTGCACCGCCAGTGCGTGGTCCACCGCGACATCAAGCCCGCCAACCTGCACCAGGGTGAAGACGGCGTGCTGCGCCTGCTGGACCTCGGCGTCGCGCTCAGCGGGCGCGAACCTGAAGCCATGCGCAAGCTGCACGCCGGTACGCCCAGCTTTATCAATCCCGAGCAATGGGGTTTCAGTGCCACGGCTTCGGAGGGGCCTGAAGAGTTGCCCGACGCGCAAAGCGATTTGTTCGCGCTGGGTGTCACGCTGTACCAACTGCTGACGGCCCGACTGCCCTATGGCGAAGTGCTGCCCTACCAGGCCGGCCGCTACTATCGCGACCCGGTCGCTCCCAGCCGCATCAACCCCGAAGTGCCGATCTGGCTGGACCATATCGTGCTCAAGGCCGTGGCGCGCGACAAGCGCCGGCGTTTTGAAACCGCCGAAGAACTGCTGTTGGCCCTGGAGCGCGGCGCCTCCCGGCCGCTGACCGCGCCGGCCGCGACGCCGCTGATTCAGCGGGATCCGGTGGCGCTGTGGAAATTATTGTTGGGGATTAGCCTGGTTTTGAATGTTTTGTTGATTTATTGGGTTTTGTTTTTGCCTCGGTGAGGGGATTCGCCGGGTCTTGCGCCGGCTTGCGCGCTCTTGCCTTTTGCATAGGCCTGCTGGCCGGGACTCGCCCCGGCGGGCGAGGCACTTTTCTTTGCTTCGCCAAAGAAAAGTACCCAAAAGAAAGGCGACCCGCAGTCTGGGTCCCTTCGCTTCGCTACGGGCAACCTGCGCTGCTCGACTACGGCGGGGTCTCGCGCGAACTCGCTTCGCTCAAACATGCGCGATCCCTGATCCGCCTCCGTCTGCGCTGCTCGGCCCAGCCAGGACGGGGCAATCGGGAGCGGGGACAAATACCAACAAGGACTCGCCATGGCGAGTCCTTGTTTCTTCAGGTATTCGGTATTCCGGGTCCCCTTGTGGATGCGCCGAGGAGCGGAGGTTCAGGCGGATCAGGGATCGCGTTGTCTGAGCGAAGCGCAGCGTAGCGAGTTTAGCGAGACCCCGCCTGGACCGAGCACCGCAGGTTGCCCCGGAGCGAAGCGCAGGGGACGCAGCAACCAGGGTCGCCTTTTCTTTTGCTTACTTTTCTTTTGGCGAAGCAAAAGAAAAGTGAGTTGCCGCCGGGCAACCCCCGGCCAGCGGGATTCAAAGGAGAGCGCACCACTGGAGAGCGGCCCTACGCGCCGCGAGCCCGACCACCCTTCTCAGCCCAAGTCCTGGTCCAACGAATCTGCATAACCCGAAGCATCACCAACATCCCCAAAGCCAAAGCAGCAAAAAAGAAGAACCCCCACATATAGGTCCCGGCATATTGCTTGGAGATCCCCATGGCATTGGGCACCAGGCCGCCCCCGAGCGCGCCTATCTCGCCGATCATGGAGCCGGCCACCGCGGTGGCCAGGGGCCAGCGCAGGGGCACCAGCTGGAAGAGGGCGCCGTTGCCCGCGCCCAGGGCGGCGAAGCACAGCATCACGAGCAGCGTTGTGGCTGCGAGGGAGTTGCCTGCCAGGCCGCAGGCGACCAGGGTGCCCGCGATGGTGAGCAGCACCACGCTCAGGGTGTTGACGCCGCCCCAGCGGTCGGAAATCCAGCCGCCGAAGATGCGCAGCGCCGCGCCCATGAAGGCCGCCAGCATGGAGAGCTGGCCCGCCTGCACCTTGCTGACACCGAACTGGTCGTAGTAATAGGAGGGCAAAAACGTGGCCAGGCCGATGAAGCCGCCAAAGCTCACGGCATAGATCAGGCTGAAGGCCCAGCCGTCTTTCTCGAACAGGCAGGCAACGTGCTCGCGCAGCGAGGCGTGGCTGTCCACGTCGCCGGGCTCCTTGGCAAACAAAACCATGGCGGTCAGGGGCAGCAGCATGGCCATGGCGGCGATGCCATAGACCGATTGCCAGCCAAAGCGCTGGGCCAGCGCGGGCGCCACCAGCACCGAGACGGCGGTGCCCACATTGCCGGCGCCGACCAGCCCCATGGCCAGGCCTTTGTAGCGCGGCGGGAAAGAGCCCGAACCCAGGCTGAGCGCCACGCCGAAGCTGGCGCCGGCAATGCCCAGCAGCACACCCATGGCCAGCAGGCTGCTGTAGGAGTCGACGACGAAATAACCGAACAGCAGGGCCACCATGATCAGGCCCATTTCCACCAGCGTGGCGTTCTTGCGGCCTATGTACTGGGCCAGCACGCCCAGCGGAAAGCGCATTAGCGCACCGGCGAAGATAGGCACGGAGAGCATCACGCCTTTTTGCGTGGGCGAAAGGTTGTAGGTTTCAGAGATGAAGGGCGCCATCGCGCCGTTCATCACCCAGATGCAACATGAGAAGGCGAAGTAAAAAAACGCCGCGCCCAGCGTGGGTGCGTGACCGGCCTTGAGAAAATTACGGAACCCCGCCATGGTGCAAGCTCTTTCTGTGAGATGGTTGACTCACAGAATCAGTGCGAAAAGCGTGCCACCTTGGGGCGCGTAAAACGCACCCTTGCAGCGCGGTTTCAGGCCTTTATGCCGGTTTTTTTGGTGCGCCGCACAAAATGCGTGCGCAAGCCCGTTTGGGAAGGCTCAGCTCCTGCGGTCCATATCGACACAGACCATGGCCGAATAGTGGTTCCAGCGCAGGGTGATGACGTAAGGGCGGGTGCGCACCCTGGCCTTCATGCCCTGCGTGCCATGCATCTTGACCGGCACCGAAATCTGCAGCTCCGGCCCCAATACCTTGCGCGCGTTGCCGGCCAGGGTGTTGGCGATCTCGCCCACGGCGTCCAGCAGGTTGCCGTCGCTGAGGTCGGTTTCGTGCTGGAGCAGCAGAATTTCACGTACCAGCTTGCCCGGCATGGAGACCATCACATGGCCGTTGTGGCTGCCTGAAAAGGCCACGATGCCGTTGAATTCAAAGCCTTCGATATCGCCCGAGCCCAGGTAGGCCGAGGTGATTTGCGGCTCCTGGCGGGTCGTGACTTTCAGGTAATGCCGGATCGAGTCGACAAACAGCTTGAGGTCGTTTTCGTTGAGTGTGGCCACGGCAATCTTCCTTAACGCACGTCGGCGACGTCGAGCAATGCCATCTGCAGCTCTTCATCGGTGAAGGGTTTGGCGACGAAGCCGCGCGCGCCCAGCTTGAGTGCCTGTATCGCCGTCGATTTGTCGCTGAGGGCGCTGACCACCAGGATCTTGACGGACGGGTCCAGCTTGAGCAGCGCGGTGATGCATTCGATGCCGTCCATCTCGGGCATGGTCAGGTCCATGGTGACGACCTCGGGCCGCGTCGCCCGGGCCAGCCGCACGGCCTCCTGGCCGTTGCGTGCCAGGCCCGCGAGCACGATGCCCTTGATGCCGCCGTTTTGCACCACGCGCGAGATGCGGGTGCGGATCATGTTGGAGTCATCAACAACCAGCAATCGCATGAAGAGGCTCCTTGGTGGGGTGGTTAAAAATCATGGTGCGGTACGGTCAGGAAAAACAGATCCTGAATTCGGTGTGCTGGCCCGGCGTGCTCGACAGCAGCAGGCGGGCGCCCAAGCGCTGTACGTTGGCCTGCACCAGGTCCAGGCCGACGCCGCGGCCGGCATGCCGGGAAGCGCCCTCGGCGGTGGAAAAACCAGGCTTGAAGATGTTTGCGACGATTTGCTTGTCGCTGAAGCTCTGTAGCTGTTCGATGCTGTACCAACCGAGCTCCAGCAGACGGCGGCGGACATGGCCTGCGTTCAGGCCGCCACCGTCGTCGCGAACGATGAGTTGCCACTGCCCGGCGTCGTCAGGACCCAGCGTGACGGTGACCTCGCCCGCGGCGGATTTACCGACGGCTTGCCGCACGGCCGGTGTTTCCACTCCGTGCACCACCGCGTTGCGCAGCAGCTGGATGGCGATTTCGCGCACCAGGTCCAGCCTGGCCGGCGCGATGTCCATTGCGCCGGCCATTCGCACGTCGGCCTTCACGCGCTTGCCGCAATCCGCCGCCACCTGGGCCGCCAGCTGCGTGAGCGCCGCATGCAGGCCTTCCGCCGAGCCGTCTTGCCGGGATGGCGCGCTGTCGCCCAGGCGTTTCTGGCTCAAGGCCTTGAAAGCGCCCACTTTGGAAAGCAGGTCTTCCAGCGGCAGGGGCAGGGCCAGCAGGGCGTCGCCGGTGGCCGCGCCGCTGTCCTTGAGTTTTTGCAGCTCGCTCTCGAACTGGTGGGCCAGCGCGGCCAGGATTTCCAGGCCCAGCGAGGCGGCGTCGCCCTTGAAGGCATGGATGCGCCGGTAGGCGCCGTCCACGGCCTTGAGCACCTGGGCCTCGGAGGCGGCCGAGGAGGTGCTGCGCAGCAGGTCGTTGACCTCGAGCAGGGAAGCCTCCGCGCGCTCGACAAAGGCCCGCATCATGGCCGGTTCGGTCTCGAAGGCCTTGAGCATCATGGACAGCTCTTTTTGCGAGCGTTGGCGCTCGCCCGCCAGCCTGGCCTGCAGCTCGACTTTTTGCGTGATGTCCTGCACGGTGACCAGCAGGTGCCGCACGCTGGCGCCGTCCTGCACCCGGTTGAAGTGAAAGGACAGGTAGCGGCTGGCGGGCTGGCCCAGCCGGTTGGTCACCGTGAGTTCCACTTCCGAAAGCGGGTTGATGCCCTGCACCAGTTGTTCCTTGACGTGCGCGGAGAACAGCAGTTCGACATAGTCGCGCGCGTCGGCAAGGGCTTTTTCCGACACCAGCGTGGACAGCACTTCAAAAAAATTCTGCCCGGGCACCAGTGTCCTGCCGAACAGCGCATGGGTGGAGCGCGACAACTGGGAGCCCAGCTGGTGCCCCGGCGTGAGCAGGAACAGGCCCTCGCGCACGCTGGCAAGGATTTCGCGGTTCTCTTCGGTCGCCGCTTCAATCGCGGCATCGGAAGTCTTCAATCGGCGCAGGAACTTGAACAGGATGAAGGCAAAGTTCAGCAAGGCCAGCACGATGCCGCCGGTTTGCACCATGCGCAGCACGCTGGCGCGTGAGGCGCCGATCTGCTGCGTCTCGGTCACGAAGTCGTTGGCCGCGCCCAGCAGCTGGATGTTGTTGGCCTGGCTGTAGGACAGCGCCAATGCCAGTTCCTGCTGCGTGAAACCGTCACCGGCGAGCAGCGGCTGGAGCAGGGCGAAATAGGGCTTCCAGAGCGCCTCTACTTTTTCCTCCAGCTCGCGGCCGCGGCTGGACGTGACCGGATGCAGGTAGACCGGCTTGCCGTCGCCGCCGGGAATGGTGCCGCCTTCGCGAAAGGCCACTTGCGAAGACTGGAAGATTTTGGCACCCGCGCGCAGCTCCGCCAGGGTCTCGGGCTTGTAGGGAAGGCCCGCGGCCCGCATGGCGTCAAGTTCGAGCAGGGTGCGTGCCACGCGCTGGGAGACATAACGCTGGCGCCCCGAGAGGTTGATGGCCACGGTGTCCTGGTCGATCTTGAACGAGGTGTAGAAGTTCAGCACCAGCACGCCGAGGTCGAACAACAAAAAGAACGCGACCGCGATGATGATTTCGCGGTACTTGCCGAACAGGCCCAAGCCCTGCGCGGGCGCGATGCGCGCGCCGGTCGGTGCGCTCTGGGGGGCGGCGATTCTGTCGGCGCCACGAACAGGCAATACAGCAGACATGGAAACCTCCCTGTGCGAATTCTTGTTGCGGACGGCCGCGGCTTTCAGGCGGCTTGTAGGCGGCTTCTTCAGGCCGCTTTTTCGACGTGGCCCTGGCGCGTGTAAAGGAAATCGATCACGGCCTTGCGGTAGCCCAGGTAGCGGATGTCCTCGGCCAGCGCCACGCGTGAGCGGGGACGCGGCAATTCGACCTTGAGCACCTCGCCAATCGTGGCCGAGGGGCCGTTGGTCATCATCACGATGCGGTCGGAGAGCAGCACGGCCTCGTCGACGTCGTGGGTCACCATCACCACCGTGCTCTGCGTGTTGGCGACGATCTGCAGCAGTTCGTCCTGCAGCTTCGCGCGGGTCAACGCGTCCAGTGCGCCGAAGGGCTCGTCGAGCAGCAGCACCTTGGGTTCCATGGAGAGAGCGCGCGCAATGCCCACGCGCTGCTTCATGCCGCCGGAGATTTCGCCGGGGCGCTTCTGCGCCGCCGCGCTCAGCCCGACCATGGCCAGCGCCGCATCGGTGCGGGCCTTGAGTTGTGCCTTGCTTTCGGTCGCCGAGAACACGCGCTCGACGGCAAGGTAGACGTTTTCAAAGCAGGTGAGCCAGGGCAGCAGCGAGTGGTTCTGGAACACTACGGCGCGTTCGGGGCCGGGCCCGGCGATTTCGCGGTTGGCGCACAGCAGGCTGCCTTCAGTGGGCGTTGTCAGGCCCGCGATCAGGTTGAGCAAGGTGGACTTGCCGCAGCCCGAATGGCCTATCAGCGCGACGAACTCTCCCTTGGCGACTGTCAGGTTGATGTTCTGCAGCGCGCGGAAGGGTCCCTTGCGGGTCTTGAAGGTCTGCTCCACGCCCTGGATTTCGATGTACTTGGTGGTGAGGGATGTCATGGTGGGGGCCCTTTGCTTCAGTTCTTGACTTCTTCGAAGGTGAAGGCGGTCGCCAGCTTGATCAGGGCGAGTTCCAGCACCAGGCCGACGATGCCGATCACGAAGATCGCGATGATGATGTTCCTGACGTTGAGGTTGTTCCACTCGTCCCAGACCCAGAAGCCGATGCCGACGCCGCCGGTCAGCATCTCGGCCGCGACGATCACCAGCCAGGCGGTGCCGACGGCCAGGCGCACGCCGGTCAGCATGTAAGGCAGTACCGCGGGGAAGAGAATCTTGGTGACGATCTTCCATTCGCTGAGGTTGAGCACCCGTGCGACGTTCATGTAGTCCTGGGGCACCCGCTGCACGCCGACGGCGGTGTTGATGACCATGGGCCAGATGGAGCAGATAAAGATGGTCCAGATGGCGGCCGGGTTGGCGCCCTTGAAGACCAGCAGGCCTATGGGCAGCCAGGCCAGTGGTGAGACCGGGCGCAGCAGGCTGATCAGCGGGTTGAACATGCGGCTCAGGAAATTGAAGCGGCCTATCATGAAGCCGACCGGTATGCCGACCACGGCCGCCATGCCGAAGCCCATGGCCACGCGCTTGAGCGAAGACAGCACGTTCCAGCCCACGCCCTGGTCGTTGGGGCCCTTGCTGTAGAAGGGGTCGCTGAAAATCTGCACCGCCTGCGCGAAGGTGTCCCTGGGCGAGGGGATGCTGCCGCCGGTGGCCATAAACACCAGTTCCCAGGTGAGCAGCAGCAAGCCCAGGCCGAGCAGGGGCGGCAGTACTGCCAGCCAGAGAACCGACGCGTCCCAGGACGCGCGGGCTGGCATGGCGGGTGCGGCCGCCTGCGTCGCGGAGGAGGGGGTTGTGGGGTTTGTCATGTTCTTGTGGGCGGGCGCCGATGGAGCAGGGCCGGCATCCCGGGTTTTGGATTTGTCGCTGCCGCGGGCCGCGGATGCGGCCTCAAGCGGGCTGTGGAATACGGCACTGACCATGGCGTGACCTCTTTGTGTGAAGCTTGAGTGGCTGTGGCGAGGTTTCAGGCGTGAAGCTTGAAGCTGTCGGCGTATTTTTTCGGGTCCTTGCCGTCCCACACGGCGCCATCCAGCAGCTTGCTGCTGCGCATGACGTCCTTGGGCACCGCCGTTTTGGTCATGGTGGCGGCTTGCTTGTAGAGATCAATCTGGTTGATCTTTTTGGCGATGCCCAGGTAGTCGGGGTGGTCCTTGATCAGGCCCCAGCGCTTGTGCTGCGTGAGGAACCACATGCCGTCTGACAGGTAGGGAAAGCTCACCGCGCCGTCGTTGTAGAACTTCATGTAGTTCGGGTCGTCCCAGGTCTTGCCCATGCCGTTCTGGTAGCGGCCCAGGATGCGCTGGTTGATGGCATCGACGCTGGTGTTGACGTAGCTCTTGTCGGCGATGGTTTCCGCCATCTTCTGCTTGTTACTGAGATTGGCGTCAATCCACTTGCCGGCTTCCAGGACGGCGGCCGTCACCGCGCGGGCCGTGTTGGGGTACTTCTGCACAAATTCGGCGGTGGTGCCCAGCACCTTTTCGGGATGGTCCTTCCAGATGTCCTGGGTGGTCACGGCGGTCACGCCGATGCCGTCGATGATGGCGCGGTGTCCCCAAGGCTCGCCCACGCAAAAACCGTCCATATTGCCCACGCGCATGTTGGCCACCATCTGCGGCGGCGGCACGGTGATGACCTTGGCATCCTTCATCGGGTTGATGCCGTTGGCGGCCAGCCAGTAATAAAGCCACATGGCATGCGTGCCGGTGGGGAAGGTTTGGGCGAAGGTGTATTCGCGCTTTTCGCTCGCCATCAGCTTGGCCAGGCCTGCGCCGTCCACCGCGCCCTTGTCCGCGAGCTTCTTGGACAGCGTGATGGCCTGGCCGTTGTTGTTGATGGTCATCAGCACGGCCATGTCTTTCTTGGGGCCGGCCGTGCCCATGTGCACGCCGTAGACCAGGCCGTAGAGCACGTGGGCGAAATCCAGTTCGCCGTTGACCAGCTTGTCGCGCACGCCGGCCCAGCTGGCTTCCTTGGTCGGGATGATCTTGACGCCGTATTTCTGGTCTATGCCCAGCACCGAGGCCATCACCACCGAGGCGCAGTCGGTCAGCGGGATGAAGCCGATCTTGACTTCTTTTTTCTCCGGGGCGTCCGACCCTTGGGCATACACGGCGGCGCGCAGGGCGGGGTTCAGGCCTACGGCGCCTACGGCCGCGGCCTGCAGCACGGTGCGGCGCGTCAGCGAAGATTTCAGCAGTTCAGTCATGTGCTCGGCTCCAGTAGTAAAAACAAAAACTAAAAACAGAAGACAAAAACAAAAAGGCGCTCGACCCGGGCAACACGTTTGAACGTGATGCAGGGTGCGAACGCCTTTGTTCCTTGGGGCACCACACTTCGCCGTTGAAGTGCTGTGCCGTATGGCCATCTTTGACCAATGCCCAGTGCTTTGCAAAAGCTGTGCCAGGGATTTCGAATGCTTCTGGAACAAGCTGCTTTTGAGAGGGCGTGCCCTCCGTGCACAGCCTTGGGTGGCTGATGCGCCGGGGCTGGATGGAGTTCTGATGACGGCTGGCGCTTGCACCGTATTTGTGCGTCGCACCAATTGAGGGGCTGAGCGGCCCCCGGGCAAGTCAGCCCAGTAAATCCAGGGCGTCGAGCATGCGCTGGGCCACGTCGCCCAGGCGCAGGCCTTTGTCCATGGCGGCCTTGCGCAGCTTTTCATAAGCGGCCTGCTCGGACAGTCCCTGGCGCTGCATCAGCATGCCCTTGGCCCGGTCTATGATTTTTCGCTCATGCAGCTCGGTTTTGGCATGTGCCAGTTCTTTTCGCAGGCCCTGCTCGTGTTCAAAGCGCGCCATGGCCACGTCCAGGATGGGGCGTATGCGGTCCGGCGACAGGCCCGCCACCACATAGGCCGATACGCCGGCAGCGACGGCATCCTTGACGTGGCTGGTGTCGTTGTCATTGGTGAACAGCACGATGGGCCGCCGGGCATCCCGCGTTGCCATCACCACATGCTCCAGGGAGTCGCGGGCCTCGCTTTCGGCGTCCACGATGATCATGTCGGGCTGCAGTTGAGCCAGGCGTTCGTCCAGAAAGGTGTCCGCCGGGAGCACGGCGACGATGTTGTAACCGTTCTCCAGCAGGCCGATGCGCAACTGGCGCGAGCGCTCGGCAAGCTCCCGCGCATGGGCGTCAGCGGACACGGACTCAGTGAGGTCCGGTGCGATGATGACCAGGCGCAGGGATTGGGACGGTGTCATACAGGGAGCTTTCTGCAAGATTCAAGCCAAGGCCCTGTATTTCCGGGGAGATGAGCCAAAACCTTACACTCGAAAGATGAAAGTCTTAGGTATCGAATCGAGTTGCGATGAAACCGGTGTGGCGCTGGTGGATGCCAGCGGCAGCGGGGTGCCTCGCCTGCTGTCGCATGCGCTGTTCAGCCAGATCGACATGCACCAGGCCTATGGCGGCGTGGTTCCTGAGCTGGCCAGCCGCGACCATATCCGGCGGGTCTTGCCTCTGACGCACCAGGTGATGGCGGAGGCGGGCAGCAGCCTGGCGCAGGTGGATGTGGTGGCGTATACGCGCGGGCCTGGCTTGGCCGGGGCGCTTCTGGTGGGGGCCGGGGTGGCCTGTTCGCTCGCGGCGGCGCTGGGCAGGCCGGCCATGGGCGTGCACCACCTGGAAGGCCATTTGCTCTCGCCTTTTCTCAGCGCCGATCCGCCCGAGTTCCCTTTTGTGGCGCTGCTGGTGTCGGGTGGGCATACGCAGCTGATGCGGGTGGATCGCGTGGGCAGCTATGAACTGCTCGGAGAAACCATTGACGACGCGGCCGGCGAGGCTTTTGACAAGTCGGCCAAGCTGATGGGCCTGCCCTATCCAGGAGGGCCGCATTTGTCGAGGCTGGCCCAGGGGGGTGATGGTGCGGCTTTCAAGCTGCCGAGGCCCTTGCTGCACAGCGGCGACCTGGATTTTTCCTTTGCCGGGCTCAAGACCGCAGTGCTGACGCAGGCCAAAAAACTGGGCGCCGAACTGGAAAGCCGCAAGGCCGATCTGGCGGCGGCCACGCAGGCGGCGATTGTGGAGGTGCTGGTGAAAAAATCGCTGGCCGCCATGAAGCAGACCGGATTGAAACGCCTGGTGGTGGCCGGTGGCGTGGGCGCCAACGCCCTGTTGCGCGGCCAGCTCAACGCGGTCTGCAAGCAGCGCGGCATTCGCGTGCATTACCCCGAGCTGCATTTATGCACCGACAACGGCGCCATGATTGCCCTGGCGGCCGGTATGCGGCTGCAGGCGGGGCTGGAAACATTGCAGCGCAGCTACACCTTTGACGTGAAGCCGCGCTGGGAACTGGCCCCCACGGTCGCTCGCTTCGCGTAGCTCCCTGCCCCCCGAGGGGGCCGCTGCGCCTGCGGCCCGGCAAAGCCGGTTCCGCGGCCCCGGCTGGCCTGATCAGTGGTTACTGGATATCGAGGTGCGTCACGTTGCTGACGGGGACTTTTTTGCCCAGCGTCAGGGTCAGCACCCCGTTCTCCAGCTTGGCCGAGCTGTTGGCGGTGTCGATTTCCACCGGGAAGCGCCATGCCGCCTTGACTTTGCGGGGAGCGTCTTCCTTGCTGGTGACGCGCACCACGTCGCCTTCAATGCCGATGTCCAGCTGTTCGCGAGCGAGGCCGGGAACGTCGAGCTGCAGGGTGTAGGCTTTCTCCTGGTCTTCCACGCTGGCGGACTTGGCGGTGCCGGCGTCGGAGAGCGACGTGAAGGTGTCGTTGAGGAATTTTTCCAGGGCGCCGTTGCTCACGACGGGCGCATAGTGGCGATGAAAGGCGCGGGCGGGGCGGTTGGCGAGAGAGTAAAACATGGCTGTTCCTTGAAGGGTTAACAAGGGGCGGTTTCCCCTTACACTGCGCGGCGTTCACCGTGATTGCCGCATGCACCGCAGTTAGGTGTGCAGCCGCTTTATTCAAGCCCATTCAAGGCATATCCAGCGAAAAACAGGGAGTTATTTTTTGATGCGCACACACTTGAAACGCCTTTTCACGGCCCTATGTTTTTCCGCCGCCATGGGGGCAGGCGCGCAGACCGCGAGCCAGCCGCCGGTGCGCATCGCGCTCATCGAAAGCCTCTCGGGCGCCTTCGCCAACACCGGCGAGGCGGTGTTCCGCAACCTGGTCTGGGCTGCCGAACGCGTCAACGCGCGCGGCGGTGTCAAGCTGGCCGGCGGGCCACGCAACCTGGTGATCGAGCGCTACGACAGCAAGGGCCAGAACGAAGAGGCGCTGGCGGCCCTGCGCTCGGCCATCGACGACGGCGTGACCATCATTGCGCAGGGCAATTCGTCGGCCATCGCGGCGGTGCTCGTAGACGCCATCAACAAGCACAACGAGCGCGAACCGAAAAAACGCGTGCTGTTCCTGAACTACTCGGCGGTCGACCCCATCCTGACGAACGAGAAATGCAGCTACTGGCATTTCCGCTTTGACGCGCATGCCGACATGCGCATGGCCGCGCTCATGGACGTGCTCAAGGACGACAAGGCGCTCAAAAGCATTTACCTGATAGGCCAGGACTACAGCTTCGGCCAGGCGGTGTTGCGCGAGGGGCGCAGGCAACTGGGCGTGCAGCGCCCCGACGTGCAGATCGTGGGCGACGAGCTGCACGCGCTGGGCCGGGTCAAGGACTTCATCCCCTATGCCGCGAAGATCAAGGCCAGCGGCGCCCAGGCCGTGCTCACGGGTAACTGGGGCAACGACCTGACCTTGCTGATCAAGGCGGCCAAGGAAGTGGGTTACGAGGGCAAGTTCTACACCTTCTACGGCAATGCGTTGGGCGTGCCGGGCGCGCTGGGCGACGCCGGTGTGGGCAAGGTGGTTGCGGTGGCCGACTGGTTTCCCAATGAACCGGGCGCGCAGTCCGAAGCTTTCTATCAATCTTTCCGCCAGCGTTTCCCCAAGCCACAGGACGACTATGTGCACATGCGCATGCAGCTCATGGTCGAGGCCTTGGCCCAAAGTATCGACAAGGCCGGCAGTACCGAGGCCGGCGCGGTGGCGGCACAACTGGAGCGCGGCACCGTCACCTTTGCGGGCCATCAAGGCACGATGCGCGCGCAGGACCACCAGTTCCAGCAGCCGCTGCTGGTGGCATTAATGGGCAAGCAGGGTTCGCCGGGCGTGAAGTTTGATGTCGAGGGCTCGGGCTACGGCTTTCGCGTGATCAAGACCATCTCGCCCGAGCGGGCCGAGCAGCCGAGCAGTTGCAAGATGGCCCGGCCCTGAGCCTCATTTTTAAATTAATTGATTGACGCCGGCAGGCAGAACGAGACATTTCCATGACCATGAGACAGGCTGTTTTAAACCTTGAAGAATCCATGATCCGCCAGGTCGCCAATGCCGGCATGGGGCGCAGCGACGTGCTCAAGTTCTGGTTTGGCGAAAGCGACGAAGTCACCCCCGCGTTCATCCGCGACGCGGCGGCGGCCTCGTTGCAGCAGGGCGAGACCTTTTACGCCCACAACCTGGGCTTGCCCGAGCTGCGCGAAGCCATTGCCGCCTATGCCACGGGCCTGCGCTGCGCCGGTGCCGCGCCCATCACGGCTGATCGCATCGCGGTCACCTCGGGTGGCGTCAATGCCTTGATGCTGGCGGTGCAGGCGCTGGTGGACGCGGGCGATGAGGTCGTGGCCGTGACGCCGGTCTGGCCCAACCTGACGGCCCAGCCGGCCATCATGGGCGCGCGGGTGCGCTGCGTGAGCCTCAGGCCGGTGAAGGGCGAATGGCGGCTGGATCTGGCCGAACTGCTGGCCGCCATTACGCCGGCGACAAAGCTGTTGATCATCAACGCGCCCAACAACCCCACGGGCTGGACGCTGTCGCGTGAAGAGCAGGAGGCCATTCTGGCGCATTGCCGCAAAACCGGGACCTGGATACTGGCCGACGAAGTCTATGAGCGCCTGTACTACGAGCCAACGCCCAACGGCTGTGCGCCCAGTTTCCTGGACATTTCGGCGCCGGAGGACCGGCTGGTCGTGGTCCAGAGCTTTTCCAAGAGTTTTTTGATGACCGGCTGGCGCCTGGGCTGGCTGGTGATGCCGCCCGCCATGACGCCGCACATGGGCAAGCTGGTGGAGTTCAACACCTCCTGTGCCCCGGTGTTCGTGCAGAGGGCGGGGCTGGTGGCCATTGAGCGCACGGCCGAAATCACGCCCCGCGTGGTGGCCCATCTCAAAGCCTGCCGCGACACCCTGGTGCCGCTGCTGCAGGCCGTGCCGGGCGTGCAGGTGGCGCCCGCCAGGGGCGGCATGTACGCCTTTTTCCGGCTGGAAGACCCGGCGGACCCCGCGCGCTTTGGCGATTCGCTGGAAACCGCAAAGCGCCTGGTCGTGGAGGCCGGGCTGGGCTTGGCGCCGGGAAACGCCTTCATGGTCAACCCGGGGCCGGAAGCCCAAGGCTGGCTGCGCTGGTGTTTTGCCAGCCAGGATCTGGCCAGGCTGGGGCAGGGGGTGGAGCGCCTTCAGCGCTGGCTTGGCGCATGAACGGGTTCTCAGGCTATAATCCAAGGCTCTGCGCGGTTTGAGGCCTTAAATCCAGGTTTTTGGCCTTTTTCATGCCGGAACACGACGAAAGCGGTTTATTCAAGTCCCATGTCGGGAACGCTGCTTCGCTCGCAAGCGCACCTCGGTGCAAGAAAGAGAAACCATGATTGCAAAATCCGTCAAGGCCGAAATCGTCCAGGCCAACGCACGCTCCGCCGGCGACACCGGCAGCCCTGAAGTTCAAGTTGCGCTGCTGACCGGCCGCATCAACGAACTGACCCCCCATTTCAAGGCCAACGCCAAAGACCATCACGGCCGCCGCGGCCTGCTGCGCATGGTGAGCCGCCGCCGCAAGCTGCTGGACTACCTGAAGTCCAAGGACGCCGACCGTTACACCGCGCTGATCGCCAAGCTTGGCCTGCGCAAGTAATCGGTAACAACGATTTGAAAGCGCCTGAGTTAGTTCACTAGCTCAGGCGCTTTTTACTTCGGAGCAAGGCAAAACGAGCACGCGCTGTGTCATTCCACAAAAAAGCCCTGGCGGGAACCGCTGAGCCCAGGCATTTTGTGGAATGGCATCGTGTTCAGCCAGCCGCCACTCCGGGCCTCCCGCGCTGCCTCAAGCGCGTGAATTTAGTGGAGAAAAGAACATGAGCATTTTCAACAAAGTCACCAAGTCCTTCCAGTGGGGCCAGCACAAGGTCACGATGGAAACCGGCGAAATCGCCCGCCAGTCCAGCGGCGCCGTGGTTGTCGACATGGACGGCACCGTGGTGCTGGCCACCGTGGTCGCCAAGACCGATGCCAAGCCCGGCCAGGACTTCTTCCCCCTGACCGTTGACTACCTCGAGAAGACCTACGCCGCCGGCCGCATTCCCGGCAGCTTCTTCAAGCGCGAAGGTCGCCCCAGCGAGTTCGAAACGCTGACTTCCCGCCTGATCGACCGTCCCATCCGCCCGCTGTTTCCCGAAGGCTTCTTCAACGAAGTGCAGGTCGTGGTCCACGTGCTGTCGCTCAACCCTGAAGTCGAAGGCGACATTCCCGCGCTGATCGCATCGAGCGCCGCGCTGTCCGTCTCCGGCATCCCGTTCAACGGCCCCATCGGCGCCGCGCGCGTGGCCTACATCGACGGCCAGTACGTGCTGAACCCCGGCAAGACCCAGCTCAAGGATTCGAAGATGGACCTCGTCGTGGCCGGCACCGAAGCCGCCGTGCTGATGGTCGAGTCCGAAGCCCAGCAGCTGTCGGAAGAAATCATGCTCGGCGCCGTCGTGTTCGGCCATGAGCAAGGCAACATCGCCATCAACGCCATCCACGAACTCGTGCGCGACGCCGGCAAGCCGGTCTGGGACTGGCAAGCTCCTGCCAAGAACGAGCCGCTGATCGCCAGGGTCAACGAACTTGCCGGCGCCAAGCTGCAGGCCGCCTACCAGATCCGCGCCAAGCAGGCCCGTACGCAAGCCTGCCGCGTGGTGACCTCGGAAGTCATGGCCGCCCTCAAGGCCGACGGCGTGGAGTTCGACAGCGTCGCCGTGGAAGGCATGCTGTTCGACATCGAAGCCAAGATCGTGCGCAGCCAGATCCTGGCCGGCGAACCCCGCATCGACGGCCGCGACACGCGCACCGTCCGCGCCATCGAGATCCGCAACAGCGTGCTGCCCCGTACCCACGGCTCGGCCCTGTTCACGCGCGGTGAAACCCAGGCGCTGGTCGTGACCACGCTGGGCACCGAGCGCGACGCGCAGCGCATCGACGCGCTGTCCGGCGACTACGAAGACCGCTTCATGCTGCACTACAACATGCCTCCCTTCGCCACCGGCGAAACCGGCCGTGTCGGCAGCCCGAAACGCCGCGAAATCGGCCACGGCCGCCTGGCCAAGCGCGCGCTTGTCGCCGTGCTGCCCACGAAGGAAGAATTCCCCTACACCATGCGCGTGGTGTCCGAAATCACCGAGTCCAACGGCTCCTCGTCCATGGCTTCCGTCTGCGGCGGCTGCCTCTCGCTGATGGACGCGGGCGTGCCGATGAAGGCCCACGTGGCCGGCATCGCCATGGGCCTGATCAAGGAAGACAACCGCTTTGCCGTGCTGACCGACATCCTGGGCGATGAAGATCACCTGGGTGACATGGACTTCAAGGTCGCGGGCACCACCTTCGGCATCACCGCGCTGCAGATGGACATCAAGATCCAGGGCATCACCAAGGAAATCATGCAGGTCGCGCTGGCCCAGGCCAAGGAAGCCCGCATGCACATCCTGGGCAAGATGCAGGAAGCCATGGGCCAGGCTAAAGCCGAAGTCTCCGACTTCGCGCCGCGCCTCTACATCATGAAGATCAACCCCGAGAAGATCCGCGACGTGATCGGCAAGGGCGGCGCCGTCATCCGCGCACTGACCGAGGAAACCGGCACGCAGATCAACATCGAGGAAGACGGCACCATCACCATCGCCTCGAACGACAGCGCCAAGGCCGACGAAGCCAAGCGCCGTATCGCCGAGATCACCGCCGAAGTTGAAATCGGCAAGGTCTACGAAGGCCCGGTCACCAAGATCCTGGACTTCGGCGCGCTGATCAACCTGCTGCCCGGCAAGGACGGCCTGCTGCACATCAGCCAGATCGCCCACGAGCGCGTCGAGAAGGTCACCGACTACCTGAGCGAAGGCCAGATCGTCAAGGTCAAGGTTCTCGAGACCGACGAGAAAGGCCGCGTCAAGCTGTCGATGAAGGCTTTGCTGGACCGCCCGGCCCAGGACCAGGACCGGGGCTGATCCGCAAGGGCCATGGATGTTGCGCCGCTGGCACCCGGATGCCGGGTGCGGTGGCGCGAACGAGTTGCATACCCCATGAAAGCTGTTGAAATTACCTCCTACGGCGCGCCCGAGGTGTTGCGTCTGGGCGCCCGCCCGGCGCCCGTTGACGGCCCCGGCGAGGTGCTGATCCGCGTGAGCGCCAGCGGCGTGAACCGGCCGGACGTGCTGCAGCGCATGGGCAACTACCCGGTGCCGCCGGGTGCGTCCGACATCCCGGGGCTGGAAGTTGCCGGCGTGATCGTTTCAGGCGATGCCAAGGCCATGGCGGCTGCCGGCCTGAAGCCGGGGGACCGTGTCTGCGCGCTGGTCGCGGGGGGCGGTTATGCCGAGCTGTGCCTTGCACCCATCGGCCAATGCCTGCCGGTACCCGAGGGCCTGAGCGACATCGAGGCGGCGTCGCTGCCCGAAACCTTCTTTACGGTCTGGAGCAATGTGTTCGAGCGCGCCCGTTTGCAGCCGGGGGAAACCCTGCTCATCCAGGGCGGCTCCAGCGGCATAGGCGTCACGGCCATCCAGATCGCGAAGGCCATGGGTGCGACGGTGCTGGTGACGGCCGGCAGTGACGACAAGTGCGCTGCCTGCGTTGCCCTGGGGGCCGACCATGCCATCAACTACAAGACCAGCGACTTCGCCGAAGAGGTGAAGCGGCTCACGAACGGGCAGGGCGCCAACGTCATCCTGGACATGGTGGCAGGCAGCTATGTGGCGCGTGAGATCGAATGCCTGGCCGAAGACGGCCGCCTTGCCATCATCGCGGTGCAGGGCGGCACCAAGGCCGAGATCAACGCCGGCCTGGTGCTGCGCAAGCGCCTGACCGTGACCGGTTCGACCCTGCGCCCGCGTTCCGTCGAGTTCAAGGCGGCGATTGCAAAAGCGCTGAAAGAAAAAGTCTGGCCGCTGATTGCCCGCGGCGCGATCAAGCCGGTGATCCACAGCACCTTTGCGGCGGCGGATGCCGCCAAGGCCCATGCGCTGATGGAGTCCAACCAGCATGTCGGCAAAATTGTTTTGACCTGGTAAGCCAAAGATGAAAAAACTCATTGCAGGAAACTGGAAGATGAACGGCAGCCTGGCTGCTAACGCGGCCTTGCTGGACGCGTTGGCGCAAGGCCTGGACCAGACGCCGGCCTGCGAGGTCGCCGTTTGCGTTCCCGCGCCCTATCTGGGCCAGGTGCAAGCCATACGCTCCGCGCAAGCGGGCCTCTCGGCCATCCAGCTCGGCGCGCAGGATGTCTCGGCGCATGCTTCGGGTGCTTACACGGGCGAAGTCAGCGCCGCCATGCTCAAGGATTTCGGCTGCCGCTTTACCATCGTCGGCCATTCGGAGCGCCGTCAATACCACGGCGAGACGGACGCGCTGGTCGCCGACAAGGCCAAGGCCGCGCTGGCATCCGGCATCACACCCATTGTTTGCGTGGGCGAGACCCTGGCAGAGCGCGAAGCCGGCCATACCGAAGAAGTCGTCAAGCGCCAGCTGGCCGCGGTGATCCACACCAACGGCCACTGCATCAGCGAAATCGTCGTGGCCTATGAACCTGTGTGGGCCATTGGCACCGGCAAGACGGCGACGCCTGAAGAGGCGCAGGCCGTGCATGCGGTGTTGCGCGCACAGTTGAAGGCGGCGACGGACCAGTCCGCGCGTGTGAAAATCCTGTACGGCGGCAGCATGAATGCGGCCAATGCGGCAGCGCTGCTGGCCCAGCCCGACATTGATGGCGGCCTGATTGGCGGCGCCTCGCTCAAAGCCCCCGATTTCCTGACCATTGTTGCCGCGGCCCGCAAATAGCGGGCACGGAACGTTGAATGCTGAGAATGCTATTAATTTAGGAGTAGATATGAATGTTGTATTGACCATTGTCCTCGCCGTGCAAATGCTCTCGGCGCTCGGCATGATTGGCCTGATCCTGGTGCAGCACGGCAAGGGCGCCGACATGGGCGCGGCCTTCGGCAGCGGCGGCTCGGGTAGCTTGTTCGGCGCCAGCGGCAGCGCGAATTTCCTGTCGCGCACCACCGGTATCCTCGCGGCGCTGTTTTTTGCCTGCACCTTGCTGCTCGCTTACTTCGGCGGCAGTGCGCTGCCGCGCAGCGGCTCCAGCGTTCTCGAAGGTGCAGCAGTGACAGCACCGGCACCCGCCGGCGCGGCTTCCGGTGCCGCCCAAATCCCCGCGACCACGGCACCCGCGAGCGGCAGCGCCGCGGTTCCCGCGCCGCCCGCGCCCGCCGCATCGGGCGCCGCGCAAATCCCGACGAAATAACGTAATTTGCTGCCGCCTCCCGCTGGGGGCGGTGCTATTTCGGGGTAAACTCTAAGACTGCCTGGAAAGCCAAAACCGCAAGGTTTCCTCATGCCATCCAGGCAGCTAAATACCGCGGACGTGGTGAAATTGGTAGACACGCTATCTTGAGGGGGTAGTGCCGAAAGGTGTGCGAGTTCGAGTCTCGCCGTCCGCACCAGATTGACAAGCATCGGCAGCAGCGCTCCGGCGATGCTGTCGGCTCAAATGGCAAGCTGAAACAAACCGCGCAGGTGGCTTTTCAGAAGTTGAATCCACGATGAACCTCGATCAATACCTTCCCGTTCTCCTGTTCATTCTGGTTGGTGTGGGTGTCGGTGTGGTGCCCCAGGTCCTGGGGCGTTTGTTGGGTCCCGTGCGTCCCGATAGCGAAAAAAATTCCCCTTACGAATGCGGCTTCGAGGCTTTCGAAGATGCCCGCATGAAATTCGATGTGCGCTACTACCTGGTCGCCATCCTCTTCATTCTGTTTGACCTCGAAATCGCCTTCCTCTTTCCCTGGGCCGTGGCGCTCAAGGAAATCGGCCCCGTCGGTTTCTGGTCGGTCATGATTTTCCTGGGCATTCTGGTCGTGGGCTTCGTCTACGAGTGGAAAAAGGGTGCGCTGGACTGGGAATAAGAAGCCAGGAATCCCGAGGGTTCTCCAGGCGGATTCCGCCACAAAGGTACGGGTATGTCACTTGAAGGTGTTTTCAACGAAGGCTTCATGACCACGAGCTACGACTCGGTGGTGAACTGGGCCAAAACGGGTTCGCTCTGGCCCATGACGTTCGGCCTCGCCTGCTGCGCCGTCGAAATGATGCACGCGGGCGCGGCGCGCTACGACCTCGACCGCTTCGGCATGTTGTTCCGTCCCAGCCCGCGCCAGTCCGACCTGATGATCGTGGCCGGCACGCTGTGCAACAAGATGGGCCCGGCCCTGCGCAAGGTCTACGACCAGATGTCCGAACCGCGCTGGGTGCTGTCCATGGGCTCGTGCGCCAATGGCGGCGGCTACTACCACTACAGCTATTCCGTGGTCCGCGGCTGCGACCGCATCGTGCCTGTCGACGTCTACGTGCCCGGTTGCCCGCCCACGGCGGAAGCGCTGATGTACGGCATCATCCAGCTGCAGCAGAAAATTCGCCGCACCAACACGATTGCGAGGGCATAAAGCATGTCCTCTTCCCCCGTGTCCATGGAGCAACTCGCCGAAACAATTCACGCCGTTCTTGGCGACAAGGTCAAAAGCCTCAAGAGTGCGCTCGGCGAACTCACCCTAACAGTCGCTGCCGCTGACTATCTCGCGGCTGCCGCCTTGCTGCGCGATGCGCCCGGCTGCCGCTTCGAGCAACTGATCGACCTGTGCGGTGTCGACTATTCCGAATACCGGGACGGCCTGCATGACGGCCCGCGTTACTGCGTGGTGTCGCACCTGCTGTCGGTCAGCCTCAACCAGCGCGTGCGCCTCAAGGTGTTCTGCGCCGATGATGATTTCCCCGTGGTGGATTCGCTCAATGCCATCTGGAATTCGGCCAACTGGTTCGAGCGCGAGGCCTTCGATCTTTACGGCATCATCTTCGAAGGCCACAACGACCTGCGACGCATCCTGACCGACTACGGTTTCATCGGCCATCCTTTCCGCAAGGACTTCCCGACCTCGGGCCATGTGGAGATGCGTTACGACCCCGAACAAAAGCGCGTGATTTACCAGCCGGTCACCATAGAGCCGCGTGAGATCACCCCGCGTGTGATCCGTGAAGACAACTACGGCGGGCTGCAGTAAGCGGTTCCGGCAAGAGATACCCCATGGCTGAAATCAAAAACTACACGCTCAACTTTGGACCGCAGCACCCCGCGGCGCACGGTGTGCTGCGCCTGGTGCTCGAGCTTGACGGCGAGGTGATACAGCGCGCCGACCCGCACATCGGCCTGCTGCACCGCGCGACCGAGAAGCTCGCCGAAAGCAAGACCTACATCCAGTCGCTGCCCTATATGGACCGGCTGGACTACGTCTCCATGATGTCCAACGAGCACGCCTATTGCCTGGCCATCGAGAAACTGCTCGGCGTCGACGTGCCGGTGCGCGCGCAGTACATCCGCGTGATGTATGCCGAAATCACGCGCCTGCTGAACCACCTGCTGTGGCTGGGCGCACACGGTTTCGACTGCGGCGCGATGAACATCCTGATTTACTGCTTCCGCGAGCGTGAGGCCTTGTTCGACATGTACGAAGCCGTTTCCGGCGCGCGCATGCACGCGGCTTACTTCCGCCCCGGTGGTGTTTACCGCGACCTGCCCGACAGCATGCCGCAGTACCGCGTCAGCAAGATCAAGAACGCCAAGGCCATCGCGGCGCTCAATGAGAACCGCCAGGGCTCGCTGCTCGACTTCATCGAGGACTTCGCCAACAAGTTCCCCGGCTATGTTGACGAATACGAAACCCTGCTGACCGACAACCGCATCTGGAAGCAGCGCACCGTCGGCGTGGGTGTGGTCTCGCCCGAGCGCGCCCTCAACCTCGGTTTCACGGGCCCCATGCTCAGGGGCTCGGGCATCGCCTGGGATTTGCGCAAGCAGCAGCCTTACGACGTCTACGACAAGATGGACTTCGACATTCCTGTTGGCAAGACCGGCGATTGCTACGACCGTTACCTGGTCCGCGTCGAAGAGATGCGTCAGTCCAACCGCATCATCAAGCAGTGCGTGGACTGGCTGCGCGCCAACCCCGGCCCCGTGATCACCAGCAACCACAAGGTTGCCGCGCCGGACCGCGAATCCATGAAGTCCAACATGGAAGAGCTGATCCACCACTTCAAGCTCTTCACCGAAGGCTTCCATGTGCCCGAAGGCGAGGCCTATGCGGCGGTCGAGCACCCCAAGGGCGAATTCGGCATCTACATCGTCAGCGACGGCGCCAACAAGCCTTACCGCCTGAAGATCCGTCCACCGGGCTTTCCGCATCTCGCGGCCATGGATGAAATGTCGCGCGGCCACATGATTGCCGATGCCGTCGCCGTGATCGGCACCATGGACATTGTGTTCGGTGAGATTGACCGCTAAACCGGATGGCTTCCCCCATGATTTCTGAACAAACCAGAGCGCGCTTCGATCGCGAAGTCGCCAAATACCCCGCGGACCAGAAGCAGTCGGCCGTCATGGCTTGCCTGACCATCCTGCAGGAAGAGCAGGGCTACGTCAGCGCCGAGGGCGAAAAGGCCGTGGCCGAATACCTCGGCATGGCGCCGATTGCCGTGCACGAAGTCACCACCTTCTACAACATGTACAACCAGCGCCCCGTTGGCAAGTACAAGCTCAACGTCTGCACCAACCTGCCGTGCCAATTGCGCGACGGTGCCAAGGCGCTCAAGCACCTGGAGCATAAGCTGGGCATCGCCATGGGCGAGACCAGCGCCGACGGCCTTTTCTCGCTGCAGCAATCCGAATGCCTGGGCGCCTGCGCCGATTCGCCCGTGATGCTGGTGAACGACCTCACCATGTGCAGCTTCATGAGCAACGAGAAGCTGGACCAGCTCATCGATGGCCTTAAATCCGCCGAGGCAAAGCAACCATGACGCTCGCATCCCCGTCCACCCCCAGCGCGGCCGCGCAAAGCGTGCTGTCCCAGTTCGCGGCCACCGGCGTGCAGACCTGCTTCCACGGCCGGCACATCAACCCGCAAATCCTGGCCGACCTGAACGGCAGCAACTGGCGGCTCAAGGACTACGAAGCACGCGGCGGCTACCAGGCCTTGCGCAAAATCCTCAAGCAGGACGGCGGCGAGGGCATGACGCCCGACCAGGTCATTGCCGAGGTCAAGGCCGGCAGCCTGCGCGGCCGTGGCGGTGCGGGTTTTCCGACCGGCCTCAAGTGGAGTTTCATGCCGCGCCAGTTCCCGGGGCAGAAGTACCTGGTCTGCAATTCGGACGAGGGCGAGCCGGGCACCTGCAAAGACCGCGACATCATGCAGTACAACCCGCACAGCGTGATCGAAGGCATGGCCATCGCCGCCTATGCCATGGGCATCAGCGTGGGCTACAACTACATCCACGGTGAAATCTTTTCGACCTACAAGCGTTTCGAAGAAGCCCTTGAAGAGGCGCGCGCCGCCGGCCTGCTGGGCGACAACATTTTCGGCAGCGGCTTCAGCTTCCAGCTCCATGCCTCGCATGGTTTTGGCGCCTACATCTGCGGCGAGGAAACCGCGCTGCTCGAGTCGCTCGAAGGCAAGAAAGGCCAGCCGCGCTTCAAGCCGCCGTTCCCGGCCAGCTTCGGCCTCTACGGCAAGCCCACCACCATCAACAACACCGAGACTTTCGCGGCAGTGCCCTGGATCATCCGCAACGGCGGCCAGGCTTACCTTGAATGCGGCAAGCCCAATAACGGCGGCACCAAGATTTACTCGGTCTCGGGCGACGTCGAGCTGCCCGGCAACTATGAAGTGCCCATGGGCACGCCGTTCTCCAAGCTGCTCGAACTCGCCGGCGGCGTGCGCAAGGGCCGCACGCTCAAGGCCGTGATTCCCGGCGGTTCCTCGGCACCCGTGCTGCCGGCTTCCATCATGATGGAATGCACCATGGACTACGACTCCATCGCCAAGGCCGGCTCCATGCTGGGTTCGGGTGCGGTGATCGTCATGGACGACAGCCGTTGCATGGTCGAGTCGCTCAAGCGCCTGTCCTATTTCTACATGCACGAATCCTGCGGCCAGTGCACGCCTTGCCGCGAAGGCACGGGCTGGCTCTGGCGCGTCGTGGACCGCATCCACAACGGCCACGGCAAGCAGAGCGACATGGACCTCCTCAACTCGGTGGCCGACAACATCCAGGGCCGCACCATCTGCGCGCTCGGCGATGCCGCCGCCATGCCGGTGCGCGCCATGATCAAGCACTTCCGCCATGAGTTTGAAGCGATGATCAAGACGCCAGCCCATCAGGCTCCCACATCCCAGGCTTCGGCTGCTGCAAAAGTCTGAGTCGCGGAAAGAAAAAATATGGTTGAAATAGAACTCGACGGCCAGAAGGTGGAAGTGCTTGAAGGCAGCACGGTGATGCATGCGGCCGAAAAAGCCGGCAGCTACATTCCGCATTTCTGCTACCACAAGAAACTCAGCATCGCGGCCAACTGCCGCATGTGCCTGGTCGATGTGGAAAAGGCGCCCAAACCCATGCCGGCCTGCGCCACGCCGGTCACCCAGGGCATGGTGGTGCGCACCAAGAACGACAAGGCCATCAAAGCCCAGAAGGGCGTGATGGAGTTCCTGCTGATCAACCATCCGCTGGACTGCCCGATCTGCGACCAGGGCGGCGAGTGCCAGCTGCAGGACCTGGCCGTCGGCTACGGCGGCAGCGAATCGCGCTACGAGGAAGAAAAGCGCGTGGTCTTCCACAAGGACGTCGGCCCGTTGATCTCCATGCAGGAAATGAGCCGCTGCATCCACTGCACGCGCTGCGTGCGCTTCGGCCAGGAAGTGGCCGGCGTGATGGAGCTTGGCATGTCGCACCGCGGCGAGCATGCCGAGATCGAAACCTTCGTCGGCATGTCGGTGGACTCCGAACTGTCGGGCAACATGATCGACATCTGCCCGGTCGGCGCTCTGACCAGCAAGCCTTTCCGCTACAGCGCCCGCACCTGGGAACTGTCGCGCCGCAAGTCGGTCAGCCCGCACGACTCGACCGGCGCCAACCTGATCGTCCAGGTCAAGAGCAACAAGGTCATGCGCGTGGTGCCTCTGGAGAACGAGGACATCAACGAATGCTGGATCGCCGACCGCGACCGCTTCTCCTATGAGGCCCTCAACAGCGATGAACGCCTGACCAGCCCCATGCTCAAGCAGGGCGGCGAATGGAAGGCCGTTGACTGGCAGACCGCGCTCGAATACGTGGCCAACGGCCTCAAGCAGATCAAGGCCGACCACGGTGCGGGCAGCATAGGTACCCTGGCCAGCCCGCACAGCACGCTGGAAGAGCTCCACCTGGCCGCCTCGCTGATGCGCGGCCTGGGCAGCGAAAACATCGACTACCGCTTGCGCAACGCCGAATTCGCCGTGCCTTCGGCCATCCGCTGGCTGGGCACTTCCATCGCCTCGCTGTCGCAACTGCAGCGCGTGCTGGTGGTCGGCTCCAACCTGCGCAAGGACCATCCGCTGTTCGCGCAGCGCATACGCCAGGCCGTCCGCAAGGGCGGGGTGTTGAGCAGCATCAATTCCGCTACCGAATTTGCGGGCGCAGAAGCCTGGGCAATGCCTGTTGCTAACTCGGTGCTGGCGGCGCCCGAAGCCTGGGCCCAGGCCCTGGCCGACGTGGCCGCCGCGATTGCCGCCGAGAAGGGCGTAGCCGCGCCCTCCGCCGGCCAAGCCACCGATGCCGCCAAGGCCATTGCCAAGTCGCTGCTGGGCGGCGAGCGCAAAGCCATTTTGCTGGGCAATGCCGCGGCTCACCATGCCAAGGCTTCCAGCCTGCTGGCGCTTGCCAACTGGATTGCAGGGCAGACCGGCGCCACCGTGGGTTACCTCACGGAAGCCGCCAACACCGTGGGTGCCCAGCTGGCCGGCGCCCTGCCCACCGGCAAGGGCCTGAACGCCGGCCAGATGCTGGATGGCCAGCTCAAGGCCGTGATCCTCCTCAACAACGAACCCGAGTTCGACTCGGCTGCGGGCGCCAGGGCCAAGTCCTCGCTCAACAACGCGCAAATGGTCGTGACGCTGAGCTCCTTCAAGGCCAACATGGATTTCAGCGACGTGCTGCTGCCTGTCGCTCCTTTCACCGAAACGCCCGGCACGTTTGTGAATGCAGAAGGCCGTGTGCAGAGCTTCCACGCCGTCGTCAAGCCGCTGGGCGATACGCGCCCGGCCTGGAAGGTGTTGCGCGTGCTCGCCAACCTGCTGGGCTTGCCCGGCTTTGAATTTGAATCCGCGCAGGATGTGCTCAAGCAGATTCCCGGCGCCGGCGCCGCGCAACTGCCCGCTGATAAATTGGGCAACGGCACGCAAGCCGCCATCGACCTGTCTGCGGCTCCAGGCCAGGCACCCGCGGTGGCCCGTATTTACCAGCTTGACGGCCTGGTCAGGCGCGCAACGTCGCTGCAGCTCACGGCGGATGCCCGCCAGGCTGCCGGCTTCGAAGCCAAGCGCCAAGGAGTGGCCGCATGATTGACGGAATCTTCGCCTTCGGCCAGGGTTTGATGGGCGGCATTTGGCCGTCTACGGTTTGGCCTGTGCTGTGGACGCTTATCAAGATCGTCTGCGTGCTGGCGCCGCTGATGGGTCTGGTGGCTTACCTCACCTTGTGGGAACGCAAGGCCATTGGCTTTACCCAGATTCGCCTCGGCCCCAACCGCGTGGGTCCCTTCGGCCTGCTGCAGCCCATCGCAGATGCGCTCAAGCTGCTGACCAAGGAAATCATTGTTCCCACGGCGGCCAGCAAGGGCCTGTTCGTGCTCGGCCCCATCATGACCATCATGCCGGCCCTGGCCGCATGGGCCGTGATTCCCTTCGGGCCCGAGGTCGCGCTGGCCAACATCAACGCCGGCCTGCTGTTCCTGATGGCCATCACCTCGCTCGAGGTCTATGGCGTGATCATCGCCGGCTGGGCGTCCAACTCCAAGTACGCCTTCCTGGGCGCCATGCGCGCATCGGCGCAAATGGTGAGCTATGAAATCGCCATGGGCTTCTGCCTGGTGGTGGTGCTCATGGTGTCGGGCAGCCTCAACATGACCGACATCGTGATGAGCCAGGGCAAGGGCATGGCAGCCGGCAGCGGCTGGACCTTCCTGTCGTGGAATTGGCTGCCGCTGTTGCCGATCTTTGTCGTCTACTTCATCTCCGGCCTGGCCGAAACCAATCGCCATCCCTTTGACGTGGTCGAAGGCGAGTCCGAAATCGTCGCCGGCCACATGGTCGAGTACTCGGGCATGGCTTTCGCAATGTTCTTCCTCGCCGAATACGCGAACATGTGGCTGGTCGCCATCCTGGCCGTGCTGATGTTCCTGGGCGGCTGGCTGCCCCCTGTTGAAGCCCTGAGCTTCATCCCCGGCTGGATCTGGCTGGGCGCCAAGACCTTTGTGGTCGTCACCATGTTCCTGTGGGTGCGTGCCACTTTTCCGCGTTTCCGTTACGACCAGATCATGCGCCTGGGCTGGAAGATCTTCATTCCGGTGACCCTGGTCTGGCTGGTCGTCGTCGGGGCCTGGATGCAGACCTCCTACAACATCTGGAAATAAACCATGTCTTCCGCAGTAGCCTCCGTCAAGGATTTTGTGTCGAGCTTCATGCTTACCGAGCTGTTCAAGGGCATGGCCCTGACCGGCAAGTACATGTTCAGTCGCAAGATCACGGTCCAGTTTCCCGAGGAGAAAACCCCGCTGAGCCCGCGTTTTCGCGGCCTGCACGCGCTGCGCCGCTATGACAACGGCGAAGAGCGCTGCATCGCCTGCAAGCTCTGCGAAGCGGTGTGCCCGGCGATGGCCATCACGATTGAATCTGATGTGCGCGAAGACGGCAGCCGCCGCACTTCACGCTACGACATCGACCTGACCAAATGCATTTTCTGCGGCTTCTGCGAGGAAAGCTGCCCGGTCGACTCCATCGTCGAAACCCATATCTTTGAATACCACGGCGAAAAGCGCGGCGACCTGTATTTCACCAAAGAGATGCTGCTGGCCGTGGGCGACCGGTATGAGTCGGAAATCGCCGCGAACCGCGCGGCGGATGCCAAGTACCGCTAAACCCGCTGAGCCTACTTCCCCCTCAGCTGGCTCAAGAAAGAATCCACAAGAACATGGACGTTAAAACAGGTCTTTTTTATGTTTTCGCCGCGGTGCTGCTGTTTGCGGCATTCAAGGTGATTACCGCGCGCAACCCGGTGCATGCGGCGCTGTACCTCGTGCTGGCATTTTTCCAGGCGTCCGCGGTCTGGATCCTGCTGAAGGCCGAGTTCCTGGCCATCACGCTGGTGCTGGTGTATGTGGGCGCCGTGATGGTGCTGTTCCTGTTCGTGGTGATGATGCTGGACATCAACATCGACAGCATCCGCAAAGGATTCTGGAAGCATTTCCCGCTGGCCGGTTCGGTCGGCGCCATCATCGCGCTGGAAATGTCCTACGTGCTGATGGGCGGCTTTCGCGAGCCGCCCAAGGTCGCGGCCGCCGCCGGCCAGATCGGCGCGCAGGTGTCCAACACCAAGGAGCTCGGCAAGCTGCTGTACTCCGAATACCTCTATCCGCTGGAAGTCGCCGCGGTGATCCTTTTGGTGGCCATCATTGCCGCCATCGCGCTGACCCTGCGCGCGCGCAAGGACTCCAAATACCAGAATCCCTCGGAGCAGATCCGGGTCAAGCGCGCTGATCGCGTGAGCCTGGTCAAGATGAAATCCGTTGTGGCCGAGCCGGTTGTCGCCGCGGCCGCACCCGCCGAGGAGAAGAAGGCATGACGCTCACCCTGGGACATTTTCTTTCGCTGGGCGCGATGCTGTTCGCCTTGTCCATCATCGGCATCTTCCTGAACCGCAAAAACCTGATCGTGCTGCTCATGGCCATCGAGCTCATGCTGCTGGCGGTCAACATGAATTTTGTGGCTTTTTCCTATTATCTGAATGACATGGCCGGCCAGGTTTTTGTCTTCTTCATTCTGACCGTCGCCGCGGCCGAATCGGCCATTGGCCTGGCCATCCTGGTGCTGCTGTTCCGCAACAAGTCCAGCATCAACGTCGACGAACTCAACACGCTCCAGGGCTAAAAACAAGATGAGCCAAACCCTTTCCGCATCGGCCCTGCTGGCCGTTCCGCTGGCGCCGCTGGCCGGCGCCCTGGCGGCCGGTATTCTCGGCACCTCTTTCGGCGGCAACTGGATAGGCCGCCGCCTGTCGCACAGCCTCACCATTCTGGGTGTTCTGGTGGCTTTCATCATTTCAGCGATGACGCTCAAGAGCGTAGCCGTTGACGGGGCGCGTTTCAATGAAACGCTCTACACCTGGATGAGTGTCGGCGGCTTGAAGATGGAAGTCGGCTTCCTGGTCGACGGCCTCACGGCCATGATGATGTGCGTGGTGACCTTTGTGTCCCTGATGGTGCACATCTACACCATTGGCTACATGGAAGAAGACGATGGCTACAACCGTTTCTTCGCCTACATCTCGCTGTTCACCTTCTCCATGCTGATGCTGGTCATGAGCAACAACATGCTGCAGCTGTTCTTCGGCTGGGAGGCCGTGGGCCTGGTGTCCTACCTGCTCATCGGCTTCTGGTTCAACAAGCCGACCGCCATTTTTGCCAACATGAAAGCCTTCCTGGTCAACCGCGTGGGCGACTTCGGCTTCATCCTCGGCATCGGCCTGATCGCGGCCTATGCCGGTACGCTGAACTACGGTGAGGTGTTCGCGAAGAGCGGCGACCTGGCCAAGGCCGGCACGCTGCTGACGACTGATTGGCAGATCATCACGGTCATCTGCATCTGCCTCTTCATAGGTGCCATGGGCAAGTCGGCGCAGTTTCCGCTACACGTCTGGCTTCCGGATTCCATGGAAGGCCCGACCCCCATCTCCGCACTGATCCACGCCGCGACCATGGTGACGGCCGGCATCTTCATGGTGGCGCGCATGTCCCCGCTGTTTGAATTGAGCGACACCGCGTTGAGCTTCATCATGGTGATTGGCGCCATCACGGCGCTGTTCATGGGCTTCCTGGGCATCATCCAGAACGACATCAAGCGCGTGGTCGCGTATTCCACGCTTTCGCAGCTGGGTTATATGACCGTGGCGCTCGGCGCCTCGGCGTATTCTGTCGCGGTGTTCCATCTGATGACGCACGCCTTCTTCAAGGCGCTGCTGTTCCTGGCCGCGGGCTCGGTCATCATCGGCATGCACCACAACCAGGACATCCGCTGGATGGGCGGCGTGCGCAAGTACATGCCCATCACCTGGCTCACCTCGCTGCTGGGCACGCTGGCGCTGATAGGCACCCCCTTGTTCGCGGGCTTTTACTCCAAGGACAGCATCATTGAAGCCGTGCATGAGAGCCACCTGGCAGGCGCCGGCTTTGCCTACTTCGCGGTGCTGGCTGGCGTCTTTGTGACGGCGTTTTACTCCTTCCGCCTGTATTTCCTGGTGTTCCACGGCAAGGAGCGTTTTGACCAGAACCCTGAGGCGCACCACCACGGCCACGACGACCATGGCCACGGCCATGACGATCACCACGAGCCGCATGAGTCCCCCTGGGTGGTGACGGTGCCGCTGATTTTGCTGGCAATTCCATCCGTGGTCATCGGCTTCCTGACGATCGAGCCCATGCTGTATGGCGGGTTCTTCAAGGACGCCATTTTTGTGAACCTCGAGAAGCACCCTGCCATGGAAGAGCTCAAGCAGCTGTTCCACGGCCCGTGGCAGATGGCCTTGCACGGCCTGATGGCCCCGCCGTTCTGGCTGGCCTTGTCGGGCTCGGTGCTGGCCTGGTACATGTACATGATCAACCCGGCGCTGCCTGCCGCGATCAAGCGCATGTTCATGCCCGTCTTCACACTGCTCGACAACAAGTATTACTTCGACTGGTTCAACGAAAACGTGCTGGCCCGCGGCACCCGCCTGCTCGGCACCGCGCTCTGGAAGGGCGGCGACCAGAAGCTGATCGACGGCGCGCTGGTCAATGGTTCCTGGAAGCTGGTCGGCTGGGTCTCCGGCGTGGTGCGCCGCGTGCAGTCCGGCTACATCTACCACTATGCCTTCGGCATGATCATTGGCGTGTTTGTGTTGATGACGTACTTCGTCTGGCTCAATCGCTGAGCGGGTCAACAAAATCAAGGAAGAACAAGAATGGGTTTGTTGAGTCTTGCGATCTGGATGCCGATTTTCTTCGGTGTGATTCTGCTGGCGCTGGGCCGTGATGAGCAGGCGCGCAGTGTTCGCTGGGTCGCGCTGATAGGCGCGGTCGTCAGTTTCCTGGTCACGCTGCCTTTGTACAGCGGTTTCCAGCTGGACACCTCGGCCATGCAATTCGTCGAGAAGGCCGGCTGGATACAGCGCTTCAACGTCAACTACCACCTGGGTGTCGACGGCATCTCGCTGTGGTTCGTGCTGCTGACAGCCTTTATCAATGTGGTGGTCATCATCGCGAGCTGGGAAGCCATCACGACGCGCGTCAACCAGTACATGGCCTCCTTCCTGATCCTGAGCGGGCTCATGATCGGCGTCTTCACGGCGCTGGACGGCATCCTGTTCTACGTGTTCTTCGAAGCCACGCTGATCCCGATGTACCTGATCATCGGCATCTGGGGTGGCCCCAACAAGATTTATGCGGCCTTCAAGTTCTTCCTCTACACCTTGCTCGGCTCGCTGCTGATGCTGGTGGCGCTGATCTACCTGTACAACAAGTCGGGCGGCAGCTTCGACATCCTGACCTGGCACAAGCTGCCGCTGGGCGGCACGATACAGACGCTGCTGTTCTTCGCTTTCTTCGCGGCCTTTGCCGTCAAGGTGCCGATGTGGCCGGTCCACACCTGGCTGCCCGACGTGCACGTGGAGGCGCCCACCGGCGGCTCCGCCGTGCTGGCCGCCATCATGCTGAAGCTGGGCGCCTACGGCTTCCTGCGTTTTTCCATGCCCATCGCGCCGGACGCCGCGCATGAGTGGGCCTGGCTGATGATCGCGCTGTCCTTGATCGCCGTCATCTACGTGGGCCTCGTGGCGCTGGTGCAGCAGGACATGAAAAAACTGGTGGCCTATTCATCGGTAGCGCACATGGGTTTTGTCACGTTGGGCTTTTTCATCTTCAACGACCTGGGCGTCTCCGGCGGCCTGGTGCAGATGATCGCCCACGGTTTTGTCTCAGGTGCAATGTTCCTGTGCATTGGCGTGTTGTATGACCGCGTCCATTCGCGCGAAATTGCCAGCTACGGGGGCGTGGTCAACACCATGCCCAAGTTCGCGGCTTTTGCATTGCTGTTTGCCATGGCTAACTGCGGCCTGCCGGCCACGGCTGGTTTCGTCGGCGAGTGGATGGTGATCCTGGGTTCCGTCAAATACAGCTTCTGGATAGGCGGCGCAGCGGCGACGGCTCTCATTTTTGGCGCGGCCTACACCTTGTGGATGTTCAAGCGCGTCTACCTCGGCCCCGTGGCCAATGAAGACGTCAAGGCGCTCACCGACATCAACAGCCGCGAATTCCTGATGCTGGCCATGCTGGCCGTCGCTGTGCTGTACATGGGCATCTATCCCAAGCCGTTCACGGACGTCATGAACACCTCGGTCGCCGACCTGCTCAAGCATGTCGCAGTCTCCAAGCTGAACTGAAGACTAACGCTGACAGAGCAACTACAAAGAATTCAGATGATAGACAAACTCTCCTGGATCTCGGTTTATCCCGAACTCATCCTCCTGACCATGGCCTGCGTGATCGCGCTGGTGGACCTGGGCGTGAAGACGCCCCAGCGAACGCTCACCTATGTGCTCACCCTGCTGACACTGGCCGCTGTGGCCGCCATGGAGGCCGCTTATGCGGTGGGCGGGCAGACTTTCTATGGTTTCGGCAACGTCGTGGTCGTGGATCCCATGGGTGCCTGGCTCAAGTGTTTTGCCTGCATCGCCGTGATGATCACGCTGGTCTACGGCCGGCCCTACGCGGCCGAGCGCGAGATGCTGCGCGGCGGCGAGTTCTTCACGCTGAGCCTGTTCGCGCTGCTGGGCATGTTTGTCATGATCTCGGGTCACAACTTCCTGGTGATCTACATGGGCCTGGAACTGCTGACGCTGTCCAGCTACGCGCTGGTGGCGCTGCGCCGCGACAACGCCATCGCCACCGAAGCGGCCATGAAATACTTTGTGCTGGGTGCGCTGGCTTCCGGCTTCCTGCTGTACGGCCTGTCCATGCTTTACGGTGCGACCGGCTCCCTGGACCTCAACGAAGTGTTCAACGCCATCGCCAGCCGCCAGGTCAGGCATCAGGTGCTGATTTTCGGCCTGGTCTTCATCGTGGCCGGCCTGGCCTTCAAGCTGGGGGCGGTTCCTTTCCACATGTGGCTGCCCGACGTGTACCAGGGCGCGCCCACGGCCGTCACGCTGCTGATCGGTGGCGCGCCTCAGCTCGCGGCCTTCGCGATCTGCGTACGCCTGCTGGTCGAGGGCCTGCTGCCGCTCGCGATCGACTGGCAGCAGATGCTGGCCCTGATGGCCATCGGCTCCCTGCTGGTGGGCAACCTGGCCGCCATCGCCCAGTCCAACCTCAAGCGCATGCTGGCGTTCTCGACCATTTCCCAGATGGGTTTCCTGCTGCTGGGCCTGCTGGCCGGCGTGGTCAACGGCAACCAGCTCAACACCGAGTCCGCCTACAGCGCGGCCATGTTTTACGCCCTGACCTATGTGCTGACCACCCTGGGCGCCTTCGGAATCATCATGCTGCTGGCGCGCGCCGGGTTTGAGTCCGAGGACATTGCCGACATGGCCGGCCTGAACCAGCGCAGCCCCCTGTACGCGGGCGTCATGGCCATCTGCATGTTCTCGCTGGCCGGCCTGCCGCCGCTGGTGGGCTTCTATGCCAAGCTGTCCGTCCTGCAGGCCCTGGTGTCGTCGCAGCAAGCCAGCTATATCGCTCTGGCCGTTTTTGCCGTGGTCATGTCGCTGGTCGGCGCGTTTTACTACCTCCGCGTGGTCAAGGTCATGTACTTTGACGCGCCGCTGGCCCACAACGCCCAGCCGGTCACCGGCCCGACGGATGCCAAGGTGGTGCTGGCCATCAACGGCGCGCTCATCCTGATCCTGGGCATGCTGCCCGGCGGCCTGATGACGCTGTGCTCGCAGTCGATCAGCAGCATCGTCAAGTCCCTGGGCTCATGACGCAAACGGCCTCGGTCTGGCTGGTGGTGTTGCTGGCCTTGCTGGCGGCCAACCTGCCTTTCGCCAGCAACCGCCTGTTCGCGGTCTACGCGCTCAAGGTGCCCAAAAACCTCGCCGTCCGGCTGGGGGAGATGGTCGTCTGGTACTTTGTCGTTGGCGGCCTGGGCCTTTATCTGGAGCAGCGGACCGGCCAGATCGCACCGCAAGGCTGGGAATTCTATGCCATCACCGGCGCACTCTTCATCACCTTCGCGTTTCCCGGCTTCACCTGGCGCTATCTCTTCAAGCACCGGCCATGAAGAAAGCCGCGGCGGGCCACCCTGAAACCAGCAAGCCGGCGGATGTGCATCTGGTGGAGACCCGGCTGTCTTCAGTGGAAATCCTCAAGGGCAATTTCCTCCATGCCATGCGCGACACCGTCGGCCTGCCCGACGGCAGCCAGGCGACGCGCGAATACATCATCCATCCCGGCGCCGTGATGATCGTGGCCCAGTGCGACGACGGCCGGCTGGTGCTGGAGCGCCAGTATCGCTATCCCGTACAGGCCGTCATGGTCGAGTTTCCCGCGGGCAAGCTGGATCCGGGCGAGGCCTCGCTGGCCTGCGCGCAGCGCGAGCTGCTCGAGGAAACCGGCTACACCGCGCGTGAATGGGCCCGGGCCGGTGTGTTGCACCCGGTGATCTCCTATTCGACCGAGTTCATCGACATCTGGTTTGCGCGCGGGCTGGTGCAGGGGGTGCGCAAGCTTGACGCCGGCGAGTTCCTCGATGTTTTTACCGCCACGCCCGCTGAGCTGCTGGCATGGTGCGCGAACGGGCAGGTGACCGACGCCAAAACGCTGACGGGTGCGCTCTGGCTGCAAAACGTGCTGTCGGGCGCATGGGTTTTGGACTGGCAGGCCGCCGCCGGATGAGCGCGCGGCGATAATTCGCCTATCTATGAAGGTCCTGAATCTCCAATGTTCGCACCAGCATTCATTTGAAGGCTGGTTTGCGTCTGAAGACGATTTCCAGAGCCAGCTGTCGCGCGGCCTGGTCGAATGCCCGCTGTGCGCCGATAAAAGCGTGCAAAAACTCCCGAGCGCGCCACGGCTCAACCTCGGCGGCCGCCAGGACCGGGATGTTTCCGCTCAACAATCCTCAACATCCACGGCAGTCGCGAATGCCCAGGAAAGCCCAGGGGCGCGCAACGTGGCCGCTGTGACGGGAATGCCGGCCGGCGCGAGCGAGGCGCAGCAGGCCGCCTTCCTGCAGGCCCTGCGCCATGTGCTGGCCAACACCGAGGATGTGGGGACGCGCTTTGCCGATGAGGCGCGCCGCATGCACTACGGCGAGCAGGAAGCGCGCAGCATTCGCGGGCAGACCAGCGTGCGCGAAGCCGTCGAGTTGCTTGAGGAAGGCATTGAGGTCATGCCTCTGCCGCTGCCTGCGGCCGTCAAGGAAACGCTGCAGTAGCTAGCTGCTTGCTCAGCCGGGCGCAGGTATCCGGCGCCGCCGCACCATGCGGCTGGCTGCATAGAGACCCACAGGGATGGCGACAAAATGCGGCCAGATGAAGTAAGCCGGCTCGTAACTCATCCAGCTGAAAGGGCTTTCGCCTACGGCCACCGACTCCAGGGTGCCGGTCACGGCGACGTACAACCACCATGGCACGCTGCTGAGCGCCACCAGGGCGAGGGAGGTGCTTTTGAGCAGCCTGAACACCCCGTGACCCGCCGCCACCGCGAGCAGGAACATCGGCAGGTGGCGGATGGCGATCAGCGCGAAGGCGGCACGCAGGTTTTCTTCTTCGTAGCTTTGCACCGTCCAGCGCGCGACGGCCGGGCCGTCGAGCAAAGGTCCCAGCAGGGCCGCGAGGAGCGCCACCAGGGCGCCCAGGAACAGCGCGGCCGCAGGCCGGCGCAAGGCGGCCATCACGGGCCGCCCTTCGCCAGGACCGCGGGACGCGTCGTCCATCAGGGGTAGAGGCCGCGCAGCTCGCGCGTGTGCAGGATGCGGCGGCAGGCCACGATGAAGGTCGCGGTGCGCAGGCTGACCTTCTGGTCTTGCGCCACATGCCACACTGCGGCAAAAGCGTCTTTCATGATCTTGACCAGGCGCTTGTTGATTTCTTCCTCGTCCCAGAAGAAGCTGGAGAAATCCTGCACCCATTCAAAGTAGCTGACCGTCACGCCGCCGGCGTTGGCGATCACGTCGGGCAACACCAGGATGTTGCGGTCCTGCAGGATGTCGTCGGCGGCCGGAGTGGTCGGGCCGTTCGCGCCTTCGATGATCATGCGCGCCTTGATGCGGCCTGCATTGGCCTCGGTGATCTGCTGCTCGAGCGCGGCGGGGATCAGGATGTCGCACTCCACGTCCCAGAACTTGTCGTTGGCGATGACTTCGGCTTCAGCGAAACCGGCCACGCTGCCGGTGGCTTCCACATGCCTGAGCAGCGCCGGCACATCGAGGCCGGCTTCGCGGTAAATCGTGCCGCCGTGGTCCTGCACCGCCACCACGCGCGCGCCGGTTTCGGCAAACAGCTTGCCCGCCACGCCGCCCACATTACCGAAGCCCTGTACCGCGACACGCGCGGTCGCGATGTCCAGGCCTATGTGCTTGGCAGCTTCCACACCCACGGTGTACACGCCGCGGCCCGTGGCTTCGCGCCGGCCCAGCGAGCCGCCCAGGTCCACGGGCTTGCCGGTGACCACGCCGGTGGACGTGGAGCCGGTGTTCATCGAGTAGGTGTCCATCATCCACGCCATGATCTGGTCGTTGGTGTTGACGTCGGGCGCGGGGATGTCCTTGTTGGGGCCGATGATGATGCCGATCTCGCTGGTGTAGCGGCGCGTCATGCGCTCAAGTTCGCCGCGCGAAAGCTTCTTCGGGTCGACGCGAATGCCGCCCTTGGCGCCGCCGTAGGGCACGTTGACTGCCGCGTTCTTCACGGACATCCAGGCCGACAGGGCCATCACTTCAGAGAGGGTCACGTCCTGGTGAAAGCGCACGCCGCCCTTGCCGGGGCCGCGCGAGACGTTGTGCTGCACGCGGTAGCCTTCGAAGTGGGCCACGGTGCCGTCGTCCATGTGAATGGGCACGTCGACGATCAGCACGCGCTTGGGGCGCTTGAGCGTTTCGGCCCAGCGGGCCAGGCTGCCCAGGTGGGGGATGACGCGGTCGACCTGCTGCAGGTAGTTGCCCCAGGGGCCGAGGTTGTCGGACTGGAGGTAGGAGGGGAGGGGGTGGGAGCCCGCGGGGACGGGGCCGTTGGATGAGGCGGCGTGCGACATGAAAAAACTCCTTGTGGGATTCCTTGATGGGATTTCTTGAGAGAAAAACTCAGTGCCCGGAGCTTAAGAGCCTGCCACCGAATAGTCCAAGGCATTGTGCAGCACAATCTATGCAAATAATGCATATCGTAGTATTTTAAATCCAGCGGGTAAGCCCTGTAGGGACACACCGGCCATGCGGATGGAGTCACACCGAAAACTGCAGCGCCGCCAGCCGTGCGTAAACGCCGCCACGGTTCACCAGCTCGGTGTGGGTGCCTTGTTCCACCAGCCGGCCATGGTCCAGCACCAGGATGCGGTCGGCCTGCTGCACGGTGGCCAGGCGGTGTGCGATCACCAGGGTCGTACGGCCCCTCATGGCTGATTCCAGCGCCGCCTGCACCATGCGCTCGCTTTCGGCGTCCAGTGCGCTGGTGGCTTCATCGAGCAGCAGCAACGGCGAGTTCTTCAGCATGGCCCGGGCGATCGCGATGCGCTGGCGCTGTCCGCCTGACAGCCGCACGCCGCGCTCACCCAGGAATGTGTCATAGCCCTCGGGCAGGGCCGTGATGAACTCATGCGCGAAGGCCGCTTTCGCAGCGGCACGGGCCTCCTCGTCGCTCGCCCCGGGCTTGCCGTAGCGGATGTTCTCCAGCGCGCTGGTGGAGAAGATCACCGCGTCCTGCGGCACGATGCCTATGCGCTGGCGCAGGTCTTCCAGCGCCATGTCGGCGGTGCGCACGCCATCCAGTTCAATGCGGCCCGAGGTCGGATCGTAAAAGCGGAGCAGCAGCTGGAACACCGTACTCTTGCCCGCGCCGCTGGGCCCGACGATGGCCACGGTTTCACCCGGCGCCACGCCCAGGCTGAAATCGCTGAGCGCCGCTTGCGCCGGGCGCGAAGGATAGTGAAAGGTCACAGCTTCGAAGCGGATCGCGCTGCCCGCCTGCGTCAGCCGGGCCGGCACAGGCCGGGCCGGCGAGGTGACGGGCGAGCGCGAGGCCAGCAGTTCCATCAGCCGTTCCGTCGCGCCCGCCGCGCGCAGCAGGTCGCCATAGACCTCGCCCAGCACCGCGGCGGCACTGGCCAGGATGATCACATAGACCACGGTCTGGCCGAGATGGCCCGCCGTGATGTCACCGCGCATCACGGCTTGCGTGCCTTGGTACAGGCCCCACAGCAGCGCCGCCGACGTGGCGATGATGATGAAGGCCACCAGCGCCGAGCGCGCCCGGGCGCGGCGCACCGCGGTGTTGAAGGCATTGGTCGTCGACAGGTCGAAGCGCGCCGATTCGCGGGCTTCGGCGGTATAGCTTTGCACCACCGGGATCGCATTGAGCACCTCGGCGGCGATCGCGCTGGAGTCGGCCACGCGATCCTGGCTGGCGCGCGAGAGCTTGCGCACGCGACGGCCGAACCACACCGAGGGCGCGACGATGAGCACCAGCACACCCAGCACCTGTACCATCAAATAAGGGTTGGTGTAGACCAGCATGCCCAGTGCGCCCAGGCCCATCACGGCATTGCGCAGGCCCATGCTCAGCGAAGAGCCTACGACGGTCTGCACCAGCGTCGTGTCGCCGGTCAGGCGCGACAGCACCTCACCGGTCTGCGTGGTCTCGAAAAACTCCGGGCTTTGCCGCACCACATGGGCATAGACCGCGTTGCGCAAATCGGCCGTCACGCGCTCGCCCAGCCAGCTCACCATATAAAAGCGGCCCGCCGAGAAAAGCCCCAGCGCGGCGGCCACGGCAAACAGCTCGAAGAAATGCGTGCGCAAGGCCATCAGCTGCTGGCCCTTGTCGGCCGCGCTGAGGCCGCCATCGATCAGGCCGCGCAAGGCCAGCGGGAACACCAGCGTCGCCACCGCGGCCAGCACCAGGAAGACGGCGGCCAGCAGGATGCGGCCGCGATAAGGCCGCAAAAAAGGCAGCAGGCCGGAGAGTGAACGGGGTGAGCCTTTGGCGCCGTTGGCGCCGTGGGCTATGGATAAAGAAGAGGAAGAGGGAGCAGAGGGGGGCACCATGCCGCGAGTTTAGTCACAAAGCCTGTAACAAATTGCCTCAACAAAGGTATCCCAAGCAAAAGTAGCCTGTACAAACACAGCCTTGACATTATTTGTCTAGGCATGTATTATTCCGACCCATGACAGCCAAACCTCCCCGCCCTGAAGCTCCCGGCCCCGCACTGTGCGGCCTGCCGGCTGAGTTTTACTGCGCGAACGACTACGACGCCGGCCAAAGCACGGGTTATCTGATGCGCCAGATCATCAACAGCGTCTCACAGCAGGTCACGCGTGAACTTGAACCTCAGGGCCTGACGAATGCGCAGTGGGTGCCCATGCTCAAGCTTTACCTCGGCAAGGCCTCCACCGTGGCCGAACTGGCGCGCCAGTGCCAGCTTGACGCCGGCTCCATGACCCGTTTGCTGGACCGCCTCGAAGCCAAGGGCTACTGCCGCCGCATCCGCTCCAGCGACGACAGGCGCGTGGTGAACATCGAGCTGACGCCCGAAGGCCGCGAGGCAGCCAAGGAAATCCCCGCTGTGCTCAGCCGCGTGCAGAACGCTCACCTGGCCGGCTTCTCGGTCGAGGAGTGGCAAAACCTCAAAGGCTATCTGCGCCGGATTCTCGAAACCGCGCACACCCTCCAAGCAGCGAATGAACAAAATGACAAATAACACCCGTTCCTTTCTTCTGGCCTCCCCCTCTCCCGAAACGGCGGCCACGAGCGGGCGCCTGCCTGTCTGGCGCGCCTCCTTCCGCATGGCCCTGGTGGCTGCCGCCAGCGTGGTGGCCGTGGGCCTGATGGCAACCGGCCTGGCCGGATGCGCCGACATGTCCGGCATTGCGCCGCAGTCCAGCCTGCGCGACGCGCCTTCGCTGGGCCTGAAGGCCGACACCGCCGTCCAGGCCACGGCGCAGGCGCCGGTAGCTGCCGAATGGTGGCGGGATTTTGGCGACGAGCAGCTCAACACCCTGGTCGCGCAAGCCCTGCAAACCAGCCCCAGCCTCAAGCTCGCGCAGGCACGGCTGGCGCGCGCGCAGGCCGTGATCGAAGTGGCCGACGCCGCCACACTGCCGCAGCTCACCGGCCAGCTCGACCTGACCCGCCAGCGCTACACCGCCAATGGCGCTGTGCCGCCCCCGCTGGCCGGTTCCATCCGCGAAAGCGGCACGGCACAGCTCAACGCCAGCTGGGAGCTGGATTTCTTCGGCAAGAACCGCGCGGCGCTCGATGCCGCCCTGGGCAGCGCCAACGCCGCCGAAGCCGACGCCCAGGCCGCGCGCGTGCTGCTGGCCAGCAATGTCGCGCGCACCTACTTCCAGCTGGTGCGCCTCAATGAACAAGCCAATGTGGCACGCCGCACGCTGGCGCAGCGCGAGGAAACCCTGAAGCTGGTGCGCGACCGCGTCGACGCCGGCCTGGACACCCGCCTTGAGCTGCGCCAGAGCGAAGGCGGCCTGCCCGAGGCGCGCCTGCAGCTCGAAACCCTGCTGGAGCAGATGGCGCTCACGCGCAATGCGCTGGGCGCGCTGGTCGGCCAGCCCAATGCGGCCACCGCCTTGAACTTGCCCGCGCAAGCCGCCATCAAGAACGTTGCGGTCTCCGCCACCATTCCCGCCGACCTGCTGGGCCGCCGCGCCGACATCGCCGCCGCGCGCTGGCGCGTGGAGGCCTCGTCCAGGGATGTGGCCAATGCCAAGACCCAGTTCTATCCCAACATCAATCTCGTCGCCTTCGCCGGTTTCTCCAGCATAGGCCTGGGCAATCTGCTGGACTCGGGCAGCCGCCAGTGGGGTGTGGGCCCGGCGCTGCGCCTGCCGATTTTTGACGCGGGCCGGCTGCGCGCCAACCTGCGCGGCAAAACCGCCGACCTCGACGCCGCCGTTGAAAGCTATAACGCCGCCGTGATCGACGCGGTGCGCGACGTTGCCGACCAAGTGGCCTCTTCGCAAGCCATCACCCGCCAGCAAACCGAGCAGCGCGCTGCCCAGGAGGCCGCCGAAAGCGCTTACGAAATCGCCGTGCAGCGCTACAAGGCCGGCCTGGGCAATTACCTCAATGTGCTCACGGCGGAAACCAGCGTGCTGGCCCAGCGCCGGACGGCTGTGGACCTTTCAGCCCGCGCGCTGGACACCCAGGTTGCGCTGATACGCGCATTGGGCGGTGGCTACACACCCGGCCAGGCCGTGCCCGCCGAGCGTCAGGCCGCCCTTGCCGCTCACTGAAACCGAATAGCTTCTGACGATCAACCAATAGCCATACATAACAGCAGGTCACACACATGAGCTCTCCAGAATCCTCCAATTCCCCGGTTTCCACCGCGACCACACCCTCCCCAACGCCCGCGCCCGCCGGCAACCCCAAGCGCAAGAAAGCGCTGACCGCCCTGGCTGCCGTCGTGGCGGTCGCCGGTCTGAGCTGGGGCGCTTATGAATACCTGATCGCCAGCCATTACGAGTCCACCGACAACGCCTATGTGCAGGGCAATGTCATCCAGATCACGCCGCAAATCGGCGGCACCGTCATGGCCATCATGGCCGACGACACCGACTTCGTGAAAGCCGGCCAGGCACTGGTGCAACTGGACCCGGCCGATGCCAAGGTTGCGCTGGAACAGGCCGAGGCCGCGCTGGCCCAGGCCGTGCGCCAGGCGCGCACGCTGTATGCCAACAACGGCACGCTGGCGGCGCAGATCGCGCTGCGCGAAGCCGACGTGGTCAAGGCGCAAAGCGATATCGCACGCGCCAGCGACGACCTCAATCGCCGCCAGTCGCTCACCGGCAATGGCGCCGTGTCCAAGGAAGAACTCAACCACGCCCAGACGCAGCTGGCCACCGCCAAAAGCGCCCTGGCCGCCGCGCAGGCCGGTGTGGCCGCCGCGCGTGAACAGCTCGCCAGCAACCAGGCCCTGACCGAGGGCACCAGCATCGAACAGCACCCCAGCGTGCAGGTGGCGGCCGCCAGGGTGCGCGAAGCCTACCTGGCCACCCAGCGCGTGGGCCTGCTCGCGCCGGTGGACGGCTATGTCGCCAAGCGCACCGTGCAGCTCGGCCAGCGCGTGGCCGCCGGCACGCCCATGATGTCGATCATCCCGCTCAAGCAGGTCTGGGTCGACGCCAACTTCAAGGAAGTGCAGCTGCGCAACATCCGCATCGGCCAGCCCGTCACGCTGGTGGCCGACCTCTACGGCAAGAAGGTCGAATACAAGGGCGCGGTCGCCGGCCTGGGCGTAGGCACGGGCGCGGCTTTCTCGCTGCTGCCCGCGCAGAACGCCACCGGCAACTGGATCAAGGTGGTGCAGCGCGTGCCCGTGCGCATCGCGCTGGACGCCAAACAGCTGGCCGAGAACCCGCTGCGCGTGGGCCTCTCCATGGAAGCCGAAGTCGATGTGAGCAACAAGGACGGCAAGACGCTGGCCGATGCGCCGCGTGACACCGCCGTGGCGCAGACACAAACCTACAGCGCGCAGGACGATGCGGCCGACAAGGACGTGCAGCGCGTGATCGCCGCCAACACCGGCAAGTCCGCGGTGAAGTCGGCCAAGGCCGCCAGCCCGGTGAACCCGGCCAAACCGGCGCTTCCCACGGGCGGTGCTGTGTCTTCGCCTGCCCAGGCCGGCGGCGACGCCCAGACCCTGGCATTGAGTCACGCGCTCTCGCTGTCCGGCAACCGCACCACACCGTAAGCCGTCACTTCCAGCTCATGCAAGCGCAGCCGCGGCACATCCTGATCGCGGTTTCCATCAGCTTCTCCCTCGCAAGGCATTCATGGCTTCCGCACCTGCTTCCGCCTACATCCCACCCCCGCCGCTGACGGGTTCGGCACGCCTGTGGGGCACGCTGGCCTTGTCGGCCGCGACCTTCATGAACGTGCTCGACACGTCCATCGCCAATGTGTCCTTGCCCGCCATCGCTGGCGACCTGGGCGTGAGCCCCAACCAGGGCACCTGGGTCATCACCAGCTTTGGCGTGGCCAACGCGATTGCCGTGCCGCTCACCGGCTGGCTGTCGCAGCGCTTCGGCCAGGTGCGCCTGTTCACGGCCAGCGTCATGCTGTTCGTGCTCACATCATGGCTGTGCGGCCTGGCGCCGAACATGACCACGCTGATTTTTCTGCGCGTGCTGCAGGGCCTGGTCGCCGGGCCCATGATTCCGCTGTCGCAGGCGCTGCTGCTGTCGAGCTACCCCAAGGCGCTCGCGGGCCTGGCGATGGCGCTGTGGTCCATGACGACGCTGATCGCGCCCGTCATGGGGCCGTTGCTGGGCGGCTGGATCACCGACAACATTTCCTGGCCCTGGATTTTTTACATCAACATTCCCGTCGGCATAGGCGCGGCCTTTATCACCTGGAGCATCTTTCGCAAACGTGAAAGCCCCACCAAAAAACTGCCCATCGATTCCGTAGGTCTCGCGCTGCTGGTGGTCTGGGTCGGCTCGCTGCAGATCATGCTCGACAAAGGGCATGAACTCGACTGGTTCCATTCCGGCGAGGTCGTCGCGCTGGCCATCACCGCGCTGGTCGGCCTGGCCGCCTTCATCATCTGGGAACTGACCGAAGAGCACCCGGTGGTCGACCTCACGCTGTTCAAGAAGCGCAACTTCTGGGCCGGCGCACTCGCGTTGTCGGTGGGTTACGGACTCTTCTTCGGCAATGTGGTTCTGCTGCCCCTGTGGCTGCAACAGTACATGGGCTACACCGCCACACAGGCCGGCATGGTGCTGGCGCCTGTGGGGGCTTTTGCCCTGCTGCTGTCGCCTGTGGTCGGCAAGAACATCGCCAAGGTCGACCCGCGTCGCTTCGCCGCCTTTGCCTTTATGGTCTTCGCGCTGGTGCTGTGGATGCGTTCGCACTTCAACACCCAGGCCGACTTCCAGACCATCATGATCCCGACCATCATCCAGGGCGTGGCCATGGCCTTCTTCTTCATCCCGCTGGTCACCATCACGCTCTCGGGCATCCCGCCCGAGAAGATTCCCGCGGCCTCGGGCCTGTCGAATTTCGTGCGCATCACGGCCGGCTCTTTCGGCACGTCGATTGCCACCACCATCTGGCAAGACCGCGCCGCCATGCACCATGCGCAGATCAGCGAGTATGTGAACCAGGGCAGCATCGCCACCAACAGTGCGCTTAATGGCCTGGCCGGCGCCGGCCTCACGCCCGAGCAGGCCCTGGGCACCATCAACCGCCTGGCCGACCAGCAGGCTTATATGCTCGCAGCCAACGACGTGTTTTATGTCTCGGCGGTGATCTTCCTGCTGCTGATTCCGCTGGTGTTTCTGACGCGGCATACCAAGGCAGGGGCGGGCAGTGCGGATGCCGCGGCGGGCGCGCATTGAGCGGCTTGGCTGACGAAGTTAAAAAAGGGGCGCCGCGGGCGCCCTTTTTCAATGCGCCCGCGCGCATCAAACAGCCCGCTTTGCGCAATACACTACGCCAGGTCCTACGAGCCGTCGATTCCCTTACCCATAGGAGCTGTCCCTTGAACGCAAAAAAATCTCTCGGTCTTCTTCTCGCTGTCGGTGCTGTCATCCTCTCGGGCTGCGCCACCACAGCTCAACCTGGCTCGATGCCGCAACCTGCCCCGGTTTCGGTCGCCGAAGTGCCCACGCTCAAGGTGACACTGGATTGCGGCCCCTGCGTGGTCAAGCCCGCGATTCCTTCCCTCATTGCCAGCGGGTACAACGAATCCGCGGCGAAGGCCGGGCGCAAGGTGAGCAAAGAAAAAGAGGCCAGGCTGATCGTCAAGGAATACGTGGCGCGTGAGGATGCTTCGCGCTTTCTGGCCGGGGCATTCGCCGGCAAGGACGAAATCAAGGCCGTCATTAGCTACCAGGGAAAAACATACGCTGTTGAAGACTATTACCGGAACGCCTGGTTGGGCATAGACACGCTCGCAAAGAAGATCGGCGAAATGGCTTACGCCGAGTTGAAGTAAACGTTTGCAAGGCCAATCCCCATGTCGGACGCCGTTTTCGTTCTGCTACGACTTTCTGGAGATCCGGTCTCGCTGGCTTCCTGCCGCGAAGCGCATTTCGGCTCGGGTTTGTTCGATTTCAATTCGGTCATCCCCATGCCGCCGGAGCTTGAGATTGAGGAAAGCAGCGCCGTGACGACGGGCTACGATGCACTCTTCGGAGACTGGACAGAGCCCGCAAAGTACTGGACCTGGAAGGAAGCCGCCGCGAAGCTGGGCTATCCGTTGCCGCTCGAATCGCGTGAGCAGCTGCTGGCCTGTATTCGCAGCCTCGATTGCGCGGAGATGTACCTGGCGCCGGCGCGCCAGTACCAGGAGAACATCGAGAAGCACGGCTTCGGGTCCTGGTACGGCTGGTGCAAGAAGAACTGGGGCTCCAAATGGAATGCTGAAGATTCGAAGGTTGAACCGGGGACAGACTCGATCACAGTTCGCTTCACCGCGGCGTCATCTTTTCCGAAGCCGCTGGTCAAGGCACTGTCGAAGAAGTGGCCGGCGCTCGAAATCCGGGTCCGGTATGCGGACGAGCATTTGCGATGGGGCGGTGACTATCTTCTCAAGGCGGGCCGGGAAGTGCAGAAGCTGCAGCGCACCGCGGCGGACATACTCCGGGAGATCCGGAACGGCGGTGCCGGGGGCTGACAGGTCTCCTCCGCAGTACGAACGCAGGCGGATCACGGCTTATCACCATGACACAGTCTTTCGAACTCAACACACTTATCAATGCGCCGGCGCCGGTTGTATGGGATAGCCTGGTCTGCACCGAAAAAATGAAAGTCTGGATAGGAGAACCAGAGATGGAAATCGGGATAGAGACCGACTGGAAGCTTGGCAGCCCGATGGTGGTGAGCGGATTCCATCACTCGCATTTCCGGAACATCGGTGTGGTCCTGGAGTTCAAGCCCATGGAGCGGCTAAGCTACACCCACTTGAGTTCCTTGTCCCGGCTTCCCGATGAGCCTGCAAATTTCACGACTGTGACATTCAGCCTGGCGCCCCAAGGGGAGGCTACGTCACTGGCACTCCTGGTAGCGGGCTTTCCGACGGTCAGTATCTTCAAGCACCTGCAGTTTTACTGGGTCGGGACGCTGGGCATCCTGAAGCAATTCACGGAGCGGTGTTATTGCCGCGATGCCTGACCAGGACTGCAGACGAACTTGCGCAGAGACGCTTTCAATTGCTTCAAGCGGAAGTTCCCGATGACTGCTCCACAGGCATTCACCGGCGCCAGGATCGCGTTGCCGGCGGCCACGAGCAGCAGCTCGGGCACCGTCCTGCTCCGCATACAACTCCGCATTCGTAAATACCTGCTTGCGACCGGCCTTCATCACACGCCCGCGTGCCACGAAGCTGTTGCCCACCGGCGCTGATCTTCCTGCTGCTGATTCCGCGGGTGTTTTTGACGCGGCATACCAAGGCAGGGGCGGGGAGCGCGGACGCTGCGGCAGGGGCGCATTCGACAGTACGACTTCTGCCCGCCCTCAGATGCAGACTGGCAGGGACTTCTTGAAATCGTAGGGGTGGGCGATGCCAGCTAACATGTCGAGCGGCACGGATCCACAACAGCAGGCTGCAGCTTCGCCGCTCACGTTGGTGGTCCGGCCATCTTCACGTTGGATGGATTGAAGGTAGCACTATGGCGGTAAAGAGGGACTACGGCAGCTTCGCTAAGGCTTCTCAAACGATACTTGGCCCGTTTGTTGCGCCCTATGGGTACGAGCATGCCGGGCATGGCTTCTTTGCCAGGCGCAAGAACAATTGGCTGGAGGGATTTGGCCTGCAGCAGACGCAGTACGGAGATGGAAGTTTCTGCGTCAATATGGGCATAGATGTGCCTAGTCTGGACGCGCGTTGGCTCACGCCAGCCTCTGGTCAGTATTCGCTGCTGATTTCATTTCGTCTCTCCGAGCGCGGTGTCGACCAGGGTGATTGCTGGTTACCTGCGGCTGACAAGGCGCAACTTGCACAGAGCTTGACGGAACTGGCCTCCTGGCTCCCGCTGGTGGAGCCGTGGTTTGCACAGTTAAAAACCATGTCCGATGTCGCGCGCCTCTACCGGAGTCGGACCAGTCTTGTGGAGCCTGGTAAGAACCCCTGGGGTCTGCAACTTTCGGCTGCCAACTATGGCTTCCTCCTTGCGGAAGCAGGAGAGCGCGCCGCAGCACTACTTTGGCTGAAGGAAGCGGAGAGGTTGATGAGCCTTCCCGTCTACTATGCGCCTGGAGGGACGGAGATACTGCACGAGAAGGTTAAGGGTGCTCGACTGCAAAAACCTACAGGCGATGAAATCCGCCAGCTGGAAGCTGTTCGGGCCTCGCTCAGCGGTCTTGAAATCTTGTCGGCGAACTGACCATTGCCGCCCGGCAAGTCACTGGGCCGAAGGCTTAGCCACAGCTCGGCCCTGGCGTTGTGATTGAATTGAAAAAGGTTTCGGCGCTGAAATGGGTGTCGCGGCGAGAAACCAGGAAATCAGAGTCTCCGGAAAGTCGCAGCAGAATAAAAACGGCCTCTCGGTTACCCGGAGTTTTTACCCACGCAGCCCGTCAGGTGCCCGAAGCATGAGGGCCCGATGGTGCTTCCACTGGCACCAGAATCGCGTTGCCGGTGGCCACCAGCAGCGGCGCGGCCCCTTGTTGCTCCGCATACAGCTCCGCAGTCGCAAACACCTGCTTGCGCCCGGCCTTCACCACGCGCCCGCGTGCCACGAAGCTGCTGCCCACAGCGGGTGCCAGGCAGTTCACGGAAAAGTGCGAGGCCAGTACACGGCCTGACACGGTAGCGGCGGCATAACCGCAGGCCGTGTCCAGCATGGCGCCTATCAGGCCTGCATGCAAATAGCCTGCGTACTGGCCCATGTCGTCCTCGCGCCAGGCCATGCGTATTTCGGCCTCGCCGGCAGAAGCCTGCACGACTTCAAAACCGGCCCAACGGTTGAAGGAGGCGGTCTGGTTCACCGCCTGCAGGGTCTGGAGCATGGTGGGTTGCGTCATGCTGGAAATATAGGACGGTCGGGAGTGATGGCCTGTATCGCTGGCGACAGGCCGGGAGCGCTCACTGGCCCGTCAAGGCGAGGTAAGCCTCACGCGTCCCGGGCGACACCGACGCCACGAGCTGCTCATGCGAGGTTTTGTGCCGCACCAGCATGCGCGCCGAGGCGACTGCCTTTGACTTGCAGAACCAGTGGCAACTGTGCTGCATCAGGAACAGCTCGGCCGACATGGTGAAAGCCTTGTCCTTTGGCGAGCGCTGGGCGCTGTTTTCCGCCGCGTGCAGAATGCCCTGGGCGTGGATGGCCAGCATTTTTCGCATGTCGAAGCTCAGGTTTGGCAGCAGCCTGGTGGCGAAGGGGATGGAAATCGGCAGTTTGCTCGCGCGGGCGTCCATCTCACCGACCTTGGCAAAGCCTGTGGCAAAGCGGGTGAATTGTTCGCACAGCTGGAGTTCGGCGCCGGCCAGCTGGTTCCAGACCTGTTCGCGCCGCTCGGGCGTTTTTTCGCCCAGGGCTCGCAGGTAGCCGCCGGTCAGGGTCTCCATCAGTTTTTCGATCTGGTACTGGCCCAGGTTGCTGGCCAGCAGGCCGATGCGCCGGCGCTCTTCCGAGAGCCTGAGCATGTAGACGGCCAGGGCGACACAAGTCACCAGCGTGAAGAATTCCATGGTTGGGGCAAATCAGGGGATAAGGCTGTGGGGCACGGCCTGCAGTGTAGCCAGCCAAAGGCGTCGCCCGGCTTACAACACGGCTTGTTTGTCGGCCAGTGCCTTGCCCCAGGTCAGCAGCCGGTAGCTGCGATGTTCAGGCACGTAGTAAGGGTCGTTCTCCACGAGTTCCGTGGCACGCTTTTTGGATTCAACCTCCAGCACCCAGAGGCCGTCGACAAAACCAGCGCCCGGCGCTTCGCGCAATCCGCCCGCGATGAGAATTTCGTTTTCGTGCGCGCGCAGGTAGGCCAGGTGCAGCGGCTCGCGTTCCTGGCGCACGGCCAGCATGCCGGGCTTGTCGTCAAAGAGGGCTATCCAGCGCATGAAATCTCCTGTTGAAGTGTGATGGTTGAGCGGTGGGCCTACATTCGCAGCGGCTGCGCATACCCCGTCATTTCGAGGTAGCCCATGCCCACGAGTTTGCCATTGCTGTCGATCAGTTCACTGAGCCCTTCCCAATAGATGGCGCCAGTGGATTGGCGGCTGTCGAGTTCCTGGTTGTCGATGACGGCGCGCACGGTATAAAAGTCGGCGGGAGTGCGCACTATCCATTCGACCGGGTAGGTGGTTTGCGTGAGTGGGCTTTTCCAGCGGCGCACGGGCTTGAAGACCACTTCGCCGCGGCTGAAGGTGTAGAGCCCGCCTTTGGGCGAGCGGAAGGAGCCGCCGTCCCAGAGCGTGTCGCCGTCCTTGCCGCGCAGCCGGAAGGCGGTCAGGGCGCTGCCGTCAGTGAGATTCATGCCTATCCAGTCCCAGCCGGTAGCGTCGGGGTGCAGGATTTCTTCGCTCCATTCGTGGTCCAGCCAGGCCTTGCCGCTCACGGCAAAATCCTGGCCCTTGAGCCGCAGGCTGCCGCGTGTGGCGAGCTGCGGCTGGCTGTAGTAGTAGCTGGCCTGTTTTCCCTCGGGGCCTTTGCGCGACAGGCCCTGCCTGCCTTGCAGCAGCACCGCCTGCGTTTCTTCAAACGCCAGCTTGAGCGTGAAGTCGCTGGACGGCAGTTCGGCGACATACCTGCCGCCTTCGGCTTTGAGCCACCAGTCGCGCAGCTTGAGGTCCATGTCGCGTTCGCTGGCACTGGCGATGCCAAAGCCGTCGCGCGCGATGCGCTGGTCGTGCCAGAGTTTTTTGCCCTGCACGTCGGTGAGGGCTGCATGGGCAAAGACCAGTTGCCTGGCGGCGAATTTCGAGGCCATGCCCTGGGTGGCATCCACGCGCGAGCGAAAAAAGGTGAGCTGAAAGCCAAAGCTTCGTCGGCCTGCATCGGCGCTGGCCTGGCCGGTGATGTACCACCACTCGGTGCGAAATTCGGGATGGGCGCCGCGGTCGCGCGGAAACACCAGCGTTCTTGGGGGCAGGGCCTGGGCCGGGCGGATGGTGGCGCCCCATCCGGCCAGCGCAGCGCCGGCCAGTAACAGGCTGCGCCTGGGTATCAAGGGAAAAGGAGGTAAGGCGTGCACAGGCTTCTTCAAGCGGCGGCCCCGGGCCGCAACAGCTTGGCCATGCGTGCCTGGGCGGCGCTGCAGTCGCCGATTTTGTCGGCCACCCATTGCGCGTTGTAATAGGTCGGCAAGTAGCGCTCGCCGGAGTCGCACAGCAGCGACAGGATGGAGCCCTGCTCGCCGTGCGCCAGCATCTCGTGCGCCAGCGTCAGCATGCCGACCAGGTTGGTGCCTGTCGACGGCCCCACGCGGCGGCCCAGCAGTTGCGAAAGCGCCTGCATGGCAGCGATCGAGTCCGCGTCGGCGACCTCCACCATTCGGTCTATGACCGTGCGGATGAAGCTGGCCTCCACGCGCGGCCGGCCTATGCCCTCGATGCGCGAGCCCGCACCGGCCAGGTTCGCATCGCCGCTGCGATGGTAAGCGGCAAACACCGAACCGGCCGGGTCGGCCACGCAGAGCCGGCTGTCGTGCCGCTGGTAGCGGACATAACGGCCTATGGTGGCGCTGGTGCCGCCCGTGCCCGCGCCCACCACGATCCAGCGCGGCACCGGATGGCGCTCGCGCACCATCTGGCTGAACATGCTTTCGGCGATGTTGTTGTTGCCGCGCCAGTCGGTGGCGCGCTCGGCATAGGTGAACTGGTCCATATAGTGGCCGCCGGTTTCCTGCGCCAGTTTGCGGGCTTCGTCATACACCTGGGCCGCGCTGTCCACCCAGTGGCAGCGCCCACCGTAAAACTCGATCTGCGCGACTTTTTCGGGTGAGGTGCTGCGCGGCATTACCGCGATAAAGGGCAGGTTCAGCAGGCGCGCGAAATAGGCTTCGCTAACTGCTGTGGAGCCGCTGGAGGCTTCCACGATGGTGGAGCGTTCGTGGATCAGGCCGTTGCACAGCGCGTACAGGAACAGTGAGCGCGCCAGCCGGTGCTTGAGGCTGCCGGTGGGGTGGGTGGACTCATCCTTGAGGTAGAGGTCTATGCCGCGCGCGGCGAACTCCGGCAGCGGCAGGGGGATCAGGTGGGTGTCGGCGCTGCGCTGGTAGTCGGCCTCGATGCGGACGATGGCGGCGTTGAGCCAGGAGCTGTTGGAAGTATGCGGGAGCGTCATGGCCCTGATTTTGGCAGCAAGCCATGCGGCCGCCAACGCCTGCAGGGCCGGGTTTCAGCGCCGATGGAGCCTCCACGATGAGGGCTCGCCAAACAGCGCCGGAATCTCGCTGCGGCCTATGCCCAGGTCGCTCAGCTCATGGCTGCTCATGGCCATCAGTTCGTCCCGTTGCAGACGTGTGAACGCAGGCCGCTGGGAAAGCCAGGAAGCACCCAGCTTGCGGGCCAGCCGGCGCAGCACCGCCGGCAGGCCCGCGAGGCGGTGCAGGCCGCCCGCGAGGGGGAGGCCCGGTGAGACGGTGGGGATGGCGGCGGAAGGCATGGGTACTCCTTGTATGGCGATGTGGATGAAGCAGGCGCCCATGGTGCGGTTTATTCTGGTATTGTGGAAGTTGAGTTTTCTGATTAAAACTATCAGGATTACTGATGCTAGATTGATGGTGGGAGTCCTTCCATGCGCGAATTGAACCTGGACCAGCTGCGCACGCTGGTCGCCATTACCGACCTGGGCACTTTCTCGGCGGCGGCGCAGGGCCTGCACCTGGCCCAGCCCACTGTCAGCCTGCACGTGAGCGAACTCGAAAGCCGGCTGGGCACGCCGCTGGTGGTGCGCGGCGGCCGCAAGGTTGAGCCCACGCCGGCGGGCGCCGTGCTGGTCGAGCGGGCGCGCCGCCTGCTGCGCGACGCCGACGATGCGGTTGACGCGGTCAAGCGCCATGTCGAGGGCCGCGCCGGCCGGGTTCGCCTGGGCAGCACCACCGGGGTGCTGGTTTACTTTTTGCCGCAGGTGCTCAAGGCCATGGAGCAGGCCCACCCCGACATTGACGTCGAGGTCAGCATTCTCGGTTCGGCCGACACCCTGGAGCGGCTGGCGCAGGGCACGCTGGACGTGGGCCTGGTTGCCACGCCGCCGCCCGCGCAGCGCGGCATGGTGATCACGCACTGGCGAAGCGATCCGATGATGGCCTTTGTGCCCAGGCGCTGGAAGGCGCCGAAGCACGCCACGCCGGCCTGGCTGGCCGGCAAGCCGCTGATCTTCAATGAGACGCCCACCCATATGTATCGCATGACCATGGCCTGGTTTGCCGATGCGGGCTTCACGCCGCGCGCGCGCATCGAGCTCAATTACTCCGAGGCCATCAAGAGCCTGGTCGCCGCCGGTTATGGCGCAGCCGTGCTTCCCAGGGAGGAGTCGGAGCAGGAGTCCCATGTGCGGCATGACGTGCAGCTGCTGCCGCTCAAACCGGCGCTGGTGCGCGACACCGCCATGGTGCACCGGCCGCTGGAGGTATTGGACGGCGCCACGCGCAACCTGCTCAAAATCCTTGCGAACTTCCGCCAAGCCTAAGAAAGGCTCTAAACCGTCGCGGTGATGCCGTCCATGCGTCGCGAAAGCTCGGAGCCGCGCCGGCGCAAGAACCGCGTGAGTTCCTCCGCATAGTCGCCGCGCACGGCCTGCCGCACGGAGGGCCGCTGCGCCAGTGCGTCGCGCCAGGCGCGCACCTTGGGCGTGGCTTCAAAAAAGCCGGTTTCGCCCAGCGCCTCGAAGACATCGAAATAGCGGAACACGGGGCCGAAGACGGCATCGACGATGCTGAAGGATTCGCCTGAAAAATACGGTCCCCGCGCCGGCAACACGGCCTCCAGTTGCGCGAATTTGTCCGCCAGTTCTTCGCGCCGGCCTTGCAGGGCGGCGGCATCGGGGGCGTTGTAAAAAGCGCCAATGGTGTTCAGCACGCTGGAGCCGAACTCCATCCACGCCCGGTGCTGCGCGCGCTTGAGGGCATCGGCCGGGTGCAGGCGCGGCAACAGGGTGTCTTCAAGGTATTCGCAGATCACGGCCGATTCAAAAACCGCGTCGCTGCCCGCCAGCAGCACGGGGGTTTTGCCCAGCGGCGAGACAGCCTTGAACCAGTCCGGTTTGTTGGCGAGGTCCACATCGCGGCGTTCAAAGTCCACGCCTTTCTCGGCAAGCACAATGGCCGCGCGCTGGACATAGGGGCACAGGGTGTGACTGATGAGGGTCAGTTTCATGGTCGTGTTCCTTGTTTCTTGCTTGGTCAGCGGGGTGCCAGCAGGCTGCTGCGGCGTGCGGCCCAGGCGCCGTCGCCGAGCAGCCACTGCGCCAGCGAAGCCACCAGCAGGAAGAGCGGGTACTCCCAGCCGCCCTTGGGGCTGGTGAACACCCAGCCGTTGGGCCAGTGCACCCAGACCACCACCGCCAGCACGGGCGCCAGCAGCAGCGAGGCCTGGCGGCCGTAAAAGCCCAGCAGCAGCGCGGCGCCGCCGGCCAGCTCGGCCGCGACCACCGCATAGGCCATGAAGCCGGGCAGGCCGACCGATTCAAAAAACTGCGCCGTGCCGGGCAGGGTGAAGACGAAGATTTTGAGCAGCGCGTGGGTGATCCACATGGTGCCTAGGGCGATGCGCAGCAGTGTGGCGCCATGGCTGGCGGCAAGGTTTTCAGGAGAAGAAGTGGTGGTCATGATGCGGTGCCCGATCATGGGCTGGAGTTGAAGGAGTCGCCACTTTATGTTTGCGAAATAACAATGTAAATTGGCAGACATGAAAACATCCATTGCAAAAACGCAATACACCCTGACCGCTTACGACCTGCAAACCCTGCTGGCCCTGGTGCGCGGCGCCACGCTAGCCGAAGCCGCGCGGCGGCTGGGCGCCGATGCCTCCACGGTGTTCCGTTCGGTGCAGCGCATTGAAAAAAGCCTGGGCCAGCGCCTGTTCGAAAGGTCGCGCCTGGGCTACCTGCCCACCGAACCCATGCTGGGCCTGGTGCCGCACGCCGAGCGCATAGAGGCAGAGCTGGAGGCCGCGCGCACCAGCGCCCAGCGGCCGCATGAGGGCGTGGCCGGCCGGGTGCGGCTCACCACCACCGATGCCGTGCTGCGCGGGCTGGTGCTGCCTTCCCTCAAGCCGCTGCTGGCGCAGCACCCCCTGTTGCAGCTGGACCTGCGCACCGGCAACGAACTGGCCAGCCTGAGCCGGCGCGATGCCGACCTGGCCCTGCGCGCCACGCGCAAGCCGCCCGACCACCTGGTGGGCCGCAAGCTGGGCACGGTGCGTTTTGTGCTGTGCGGCCTCAAGGCCCAGGCCAAGGCCTTGTCATCGGCAAAGAAGCCCGCGGCGCTGGACGTGCTCGCCGGCTTTGACTGGATAGCGCCTGACGAGGCGCTGCCCGAGCATCCCTCGGTGCTGTGGCGGCGCAAGCAACTGCCCAAAGTCACGCCGCGGCATTACGCCGACGGCATCGTCGCGGTGATGGATGCGATCAAGGCGGGGCTGGGGGTGGGCATTGTGCCCGTCTTCATGGTCGCCGGTGAGCCGGCGCTGGTGCCGCTGGGCGATGTGCTGGAAGGATGTGAGTCAGACCTTTGGCTGCTGGCGCATGCCGAGTCGCGCCACCTGCGAAGGATTGCGGTGGTCTATGACCATTTCGCAGCCGGCGTCCGGCTGGATTGAACTGTCCGCAAAATCAAAGCGGCTGGCTGGCGCCCGAATTGCCGGAAGTCCGGAAGACGATTTCGCCGCTGGGGATGTGTACCACGCGCACTTCCTGGCGGGTGGGATCGGCGACGCTTTTCACCGCGACGGCGACCGCCAGGGAATAGTCGGCAAAAAGGTGGTTGGAACTGCTGGGCGGCAACAGGCTGCCCTTGACCGGATCGACGTTTTCAATGCGGTAGTCATGTGGCGATGCTTTGAGGGATGCCATGGTGAAGACCTCTTTGAAGGATTTCGGTTTCTCGGTTTCGGTTATTTCTTGGGTTGTGGTCTCCATGGTAGAAGCGCAAAGGGGTGCTGTGATGACAATTGCGGGTCAAAAGCGGGATTTTTGAGTAAGCAAAAGAAAGCGCCTTGCCGGGAGCGCGGCGGCATTGGAGGAAACTAAGTCTTTAGTTTTTCCAGTTCGGTACCGGCCCCGCGCACCTTGAGGCAGCGGTAGAGTTCCTCGGCGTAGGGCGCGAAGCCGAATACGGCCGAAGCGGCCAGCAGCAGGGCGATCACGGGCGCCGGAAGGCTGTCGGATTTCCAGGTCCAGCGCCAGTCGGGCTGCGAAGCCGATGCGCCGAATATCGCGGTGACCTGCGGCCAGTGGCTGGCCGCGAGCAGGGCGAGAGCCGCCAGCGGAAGCGCTTCCAGGTAGGCATGCACGCTTTGTTCCAATGCGCTGACCTTGCGCCGGCCCGAGGCGTAGTGAAGATCCCAGTGGCTGGTCAATGCGTGCGCTGCGAGCAGGACCATCAACAGCAAAAGCACGGCCGAAGTCATTTCCAGAAAAATGGCGGTCAACGCGCCCAGGCCCATCTGCGCCACCATCAGCAGGTGCAGCAATGATTCCTTGAGGCCTGTGGTGTGCTCCAGGCCGGCACGACGGTGGCAGGCCCAGTCCGCCACGCCGGCAAGCAGCCAGGCCGGCATCACGAGATGGACAAGAATGAAACGGGCGGCGTCCTGCATGGACGAAAGAGCCGGCGTCAGCGTTGAGAGGGCAGGCCGCTCAGTGCAGGCCCTGGCGCGGGTCGCGCTCAGACAGCTCCAGCTTTTTCATCTCCACGGCCACCGACTTGAGCATGTCCAGCGCGCCCTCAGGCGTTTGCACGATGCCCAGCCAGCCGAAAAGATGATGGCGCAGGAACAGCAGGATCTTGCCGGTCAAGGGGTCGCAGGCGACCCAGTGGCGCGGTGTGTAGCAGGGCTCCAGCGCGCACAGCGGTGGGCAGTCCAGAGGGTAGGGCGGGTTCAGTTCTGCCCGCAGCCCGGCCAGGTCGGTGACCAGTTCTTCGAGCTCTTCGGCGTGCAGGGTCAGTGGTTGTTGCAGCGTCAGGCTTACGCTGCCGTCTCCGTTCCGCGTGGCCAGCAGGCCATGTGCAAGCTTGGTGGTCACGCGTGGCGAGGCAGGCGGCAACTGGCCGGCCATGCCAGGGCGGGCACTGGCCTGGGGGCTGGGACTGATGGGTGTGCTGGTGGTCATCGCGTGCTCCCATGCGTGAAAGAGTGAAGAAAAGGCAACTGTGGCCAGGGGGCTGAACCCGCTGAGCTCCCTTGCCCATGGAGGCCAGTGTGCGGCGCAGGGCGGCCGAGGGGCGTGGGAAACCGGCCTTGCCCTCTGTAGGACGGCGGGGGACCATGGCCCCAGCCGTTCTCCATGCTGCGCTGCAACGACTTACCAGTCTTCCTTGACTGCCAGTACCGCATCCCTGCCGGCGGCGGCGCGCCCGGCCAGCCAGGCGGTCAGGGTTCCCGCCCCGACCACGGCCGCGCACAGCAGGCCCAGGCGCAGCCAGGGCAGTTGCAGGTCCATGGTCCAGTGAAAGCTTTGCGGATTGACCACGTAGACCAGCACCGTGGAAACCGCCAGGCCCAGCGCCAGGCCGGCCAGTGCACCGATCAGTGTCCAGGCCGCGCCTTCGCCGGCCACCACGGCCAGGATCTGCCGCCGCGTGAGGCCGAGGTGGGCCAGCAGGCCGAACTCCTTGCGGCGCGCCAGCACTTGGGCGCTGAAACTTGCCGCTACGCCGAAAAGGCCTATGGCGATGGCGACCGCTTGCAGCCAGTAGGTCACCGCGAAGCTGCGGTCGAAAATCTTCAGCGACGTCGCGCGCAGCTCGCTGACCGAGGCCAGTTCCAGCAGGCTGCCCGCACCGGATTGCTTTTCCGCCAGAGCGCGCACCGATTGCTGCACCTGCGCGTCGGCGATGCTGCCATCCAGCCACAGTGCCAGGTCGTTGGCGCGGTGGTCGCCGCTCAGGCGCTCGAAGTCGGGCCTGGCGATGGCGATGGCACCGAACTGGCGTGCGTAGTCGCGCCAGACGCCGGCCACATAAAACGGGGCCGCTGTACCACTGGCCGCGGCCTGCAATTGCAACGACTGCGAGAGCGGGCGAAAGACCGTGCCCGGGCGCGCGCCGTACAGGTCCACCATGGGTTCGCTCACATAGATGGCTATGTGCCCGGGCGGCACCGGCAGCAGCGGGCCCACAAGCTGCAGCGCGGTGGCCGGGTCGTCCAGCGGACGCGCGACGAGCGTGACGGCCGGCTTGGCCGGCTCCAGCATCAGCTGCACGGTGCGCGCCGTGCCCACGCGCGCGATGCCGGGCAGGCGGCCCAGCGCCTCGACGAATTCCGGCGAAAAATACGCGGTGTCGCTGGCCGCGCTGCCCAACGCGGTGCGCACGTAAAGGTCGGCCGGCAGCACCACGTCCAGCCAGCGCGTGACCGATTCGCGAAAGCTCGCCACCATCACCGTGAGCGCCACCGCCAGGCTCAGCGAAGCCACCACGCCGCTGACCGCCACGGCCGCGCTTTCGCGCACGCGGCGCGCGCGCTCCACCGCCAGCAGCGGCAACAGGCGCTGCGCGACAAGGGGGCTGAACCTGTCGTAAAGCAGCGCGATCAGCCAGGGCAGGGCCGTGATGCCGCCCACCAGCAGCAGGCCCACGGACACATATGCCGCCAGCGGTATGCCGAACAGCGGCGGCAGTAGCGCCAGCAGGGCGCCGGCTGCCATCAGCGTCATGCTGAGCCAATGCCCTTTTCCGGCGCGGGTGCCGGCGCCCAGGCCCTTGAGGGTTTGCGCGGGCGGCAGCTTTTGCGCGGCGCGCGCCGGCCACCAGCCGCCCACGGCGGCGGCCAGCACTCCCAGTGCGCCGTAGGTCAACGCTGCCGCCCCATCCCACTGCAGGCTGGGCGCCACGCCGGAAAAATAACCGCCACCCAGGTCGCCGCCCAACAGCCGCAGCGCCAGTGCGGCCAGCGCCGTGCCCAGCGCGATGCCCAGCAGGCTGCCGGCCAGGCCCAGCAGGACCGACTCGGCGAGCACCAGGCGCAGGCGCTCGCGACCGGTGAGGCCCAGCACGCCCAGCAGCGCGAATTGCTGCGCGCGCTTGGCCACGCTGAGAGAGAGCACCGAGAAGACCAGGAAGGCGCCGGTGAACAGCGCCACCAGCGCCAGCACCGTCAGGTTGACGCGATAGGCGCGCGAGAGGTTGCTCACGCGTTCGGCCGCGTCGGCGGGGGCCGTGGCCGTGATGCCGGGCGGCAGTTGCAGCGAGGAGATGAAGTGCCGCGCCTCGGTGCCGGGCTTGAACCGTACATCGATGCGCGAAAGCTGGCCGCCCTTGCCGAACAGGTCTTGCGCGGCGGCGATGTCCATCACGGCCAGCGGCCCGCCTGTCGCGCCCACGCTGCCGGCCACGGTCACGCCGCGCAGCTCGAGCCCGCTTTGCAGCCGCAGCGCTGCATCGCCGCCGAACAGCTGCCGCGCGGCCGGGTTCAAAAACACCGTGCCGGGAGCGAAGAGCGCGAAACGGTCCGCGTTGGAAGCGGGGACCGGCAGCAGGGCCGGCGCCATGGCGCCAACCGCCAGCACATCCACGCCAAGAAGGCGCAGCGGCAGGCGTTCAGCCTTGCCGGCGCCGGCCGGTGCGACCGCGTAGGTGCTGATTTCCAGCACCGGGCTGGCCAGGGCTACCTGCGGGTCGGCGGCCACGCGCTGGTAGAGCTTCTCGTCAAAGCTGCCCTGCACGGCGCGCAGCTCCAGGTCGGGCTGGCCGTTGACGGCGCGCACCGCCTGCGAAAACTCGCTGAGCGCCGATGCATTGATGAGCTGTACCGAAAACGCCAGCGCCACACCCAGCATCACGGCCGCCACCGCGGCGGCATTGCGCCAGGGGTGGTGTTGCAATTCCCGCCAGGAGAAGCTTGAGAGCAGGGCGCGCATGCGCCTCATTGTGCCTTTTGCTTCTTCCGCTGTGCCGTCATCCGGATCTTCCAGGCCGGATGAGCCGGCAGCGGCATCTGTACCGGTACAGAAATGGCCGGACTGTTCCGCTGGCAGGGCATTGCCGTCGTTTAAGCTAAGCCCTCTTCTGAACTGTCCGTTCGCGGAATGAAAGCTCCCTTCGCCATGCAACTCCCCACTTACGACGACGTCAGCGCCGCCGCCGCGCGCATTGAAGGCCATGCGCACCGCACCCCTGTGTTGCAATCAGCCACTGCCCAGGCGCGCTGGGGCGCCCAATTCTTTTTCAAGTGCGAGAACTTCCAGCGCATGGGCGCTTTCAAGTTTCGCGGCGCCTTCAATGCGTTGTCCAGGCTGGACGCGGCGCAGCGCAAGGCCGGCGCCATCGCGTTCTCCTCGGGCAACCATGCGCAGGCGGTAGCGCTGTCGGCGCGCATGCTGGGCATGCCCGCGGTGATCGTGATGCCGCAGGACGCGCCGGCCG
>Ga0102592_1000524_pt1 | contig 62862 bp, 41 predicted proteins | sample AraplaCol_mMF_r2_FD_76861 | JGI IMG/M metagenome (GOLD analysis project Ga0102592, IMG submission 76861) | Arabidopsis root microbial communities from North Carolina, USA - plate scrape MF_Col_mMF_r2 (SPADES assembly) (version 2) | ecosystem: Host-associated > Plants > Roots > Endosphere...
CGGCGCACAGCAATGCGCGCTTGACCGGACGCAGCCGGCTTGCACTTGGTTTGGTCTGAATCATTTGACGATCCCTTTGGAGGTTAATGCTGCTTTTGCAGCGGGGGCTTGCGGCCAATTTGCGCAACATTTGTGACGTTGAGCGCCTTGGTCATTGAAAAACGTGGCCTGAAAACATGCAGGGTGTGCACGGCTTCGGGTCACGCAGTGAGAAAGTTTTCGGCATAGTGGCATGCGACCTGCCGCTCCGCGACCTCGCGCAGCTGCGGCCTTTCGGCGCGGCAGCGGTCGGTGACGTGCGGGCAGCGGGTCGAAAAGACACAGCCGGTGGGCGGGTTCAGCGGCGAGGGCAGTTCGCCCTTGAGCACGATGCGTTGGCGCACACCCGTGCTGCCGGCCAAGCCTGGCGTGGAGGCCAGCAGGGCTTGCGTGTAAGGGTGCAGGGGCTTGTTGAACAGGGCGGTTTTCTCGCCTTGCTCGACCGCGTGGCCCAGGTACATCACCAGCACGTCGTGGGCGATGTGGCGCACCACGCCCAGGTCGTGCGAGATGAACAAATAAGCCAGGCCCATGGACTGTTGCAGGTCAGCCAGCAGGTTGAGCACCTGGGCCTGGATGGAGACGTCCAGCGCCGAGACCGGTTCGTCGGCGACCACCACGGTGGGGTTGAGCATCAGCGCGCGGGCAATCGCGATGCGCTGGCGCTGGCCGCCCGAAAACATGTGGGGGTAGCGGTCATAGTGCTCGGGCCGCAGGCCCACCTTGGCAAGCATGGCGCGGGCCTTGGCGGCACGTTCCTCGGCATTGAGGTTTGTGTTGATCTCGAGCGGGGCTTCGAGGATGGCGCCGATCTTCTTGCGCGGGTTCAGCGAGCCGTAGGGGTTCTGGAACACCAGCTGCACGGCCTTGCGCAGTCCCACGCGTTCCTCATGCGGCGCGCCCACGGCGTCGATGCCGGTGATGCGCAGCTCACCGCCCGTAGGGGTTTCGATCAGCGACACCATGCGGGCCAGGGTCGATTTGCCGCAGCCCGATTCGCCGACGACGGCCAGCGTCTTGCCGGCGTGGACGGAGAAGGTCACGCCACCGACGGCCTGCAGGTGGTCGGACTTGCGCATGAAACCGCGGCGGATCTCATAGACCTGCCTCAGGTTTTTGGCCTCGACAACCGGGCCGGTGGGCAGGGCGGCTGAGGTATTGGGGGTCATGGCGGCGGTGCTCATTGCGCGGCCTCCACCAGCGGGGTGTCGCGTTCGATGTTGGCCTGCCGGCCCGGGTCGCCCAGCGGGTAATGGCAGCGCACCATGCCGTCCTTCCAGGCGCGCAGCAGCGGGCGCTCGTTGCGCGAATGCTCGGTGGCGTAGGCGCAGCGCGGGGCGAACAGGCAGCCCTTGGGCCGGTCGTAGAGGCCGGGCACCATGCCGGGAATGGTCGCCAGGCGCGCGCTGCCGTCGCTGCGCTCGGGCAGGGCAGACAGCAGGGCTTCGGTGTAAGGGTGCTGGGGCGTGTTGAAAAGGGCGTGCGCCGCTTGCTCTTCCATGATCTGGCCGGCGTACATCACCGCAATGCGCTGCGCCATTTCAGACACCACGCCCATGTTGTGGGTGATCAGCACCAGGGCCATGCCGCGTTCTTTTTGCAGGCTGCGCAGCAGGTCCAGGATCTGTGCCTGGATGGTCACGTCGAGCGCGGTGGTCGGCTCGTCGGCGATCAGCAGGCGCGGGTTGCAGGCGATTGCCATGGCGATCATCACGCGCTGGTTCATGCCGCCGGAGAGCTGGTGCGGATAGGCCTTCAGGCGGGTTGCCGGCGAATTGATGCCGACTTGCTCGAGCAGCTCGATGGCCTTGCGCGTGGCGGCCTTTTTGTCCATGCCGAGGTGCAGGCGCAGGGTCTCGGTGATCTGGAAGCCGATGGTGAAGCAGGGGTTCAGGCTGGTCGTGGGTTCCTGGAAGATCATCGCCACGTCCTTGCCGATGAGCTTGCTGCGCTCGCCGGGCGACAGCGTGAGCAGGTCGTGGCCGGCAAAGCGGAGTTTGTCGGCCTTGACGCGGCCGGGATAGGCCACCAGGCCCATCAAGGCCATCATGGTGACGCTTTTGCCGGAGCCGGATTCACCGACGATGCCGAGGACTTCGCCTTCCTCGAGCGACAGGCTGATGCCGTCGACGGCATGCATCACGCCGTTTTGCGAGGGGAACTCGACGGAGAGATTTTCTATTTCAAGGAGAGCCATACGGAAATCTTTCAGCGCTTCAATTTCGGGTCGAACGCGTCGCGCAGTCCGTCGCCCAGCAAATTGAAGGCCAGCACAGTGATCAGGATTGCCAGGCCGGGGAAGGTGACCACCCACCAGGCGCGCAGCACGAATTCGCGGGCATCGGCCAGCATGGTGCCCCATTCGGGGGCGGGCGGCTGGGCGCCCAGGCCCAGGAAGCCCAGCGCGGCCGCGTCCAGGATGGCGGTGGACACCCCTAGCGAGGCTTGCACGATCAGCGGCGCCGTGCAGTTGGGCAGGATCTCGCTGAACATCAGGCGGATGCGGCCGGCGCCGCTCATGCGCGCGGCCGTCACATAGTCGCGAGAGGTCTCGGCGATCACCGCGGCGCGGGTGATGCGCACGTAATGCGGCAGCACCACGATGGCCACGGCCAGCATGGCGTTCATCAGGCCGGGGCCGAGGATGGCCACGATCACGATGGCCAGCAGCAGGCTGGGCAGGGTCAGGATGATGTCCATGAGGCGCATCACCGCGATCTCGAAGATGCCACGGAAAAAGCCCGCGAGCAGGCCCAGCACCGTGCCGGCGATGACGGACAGCGCCACCACGGCCAGGCCTATGACCAGCGACAGGCGGGCGCCGTGCATCAGGCGCGAAAGGATGTCGCGGCCGATGGCGTCGGTGCCCAGCGGGTAAGTCCAGGAGCCGCCCGACTGCCAGGCCGGCGGCTTGAGGAAGACGGCGTTGTTGGTGATGTTGGGCGCGTGCGGCGCCAGCAGGGGCGCGAAGAGCGCGACCAGCAGCACGCCGATCACGACGGCCAGGCCGAGCACGGCGCCGTTGTTGGCGCTGAAGTAGTTCCAGAATTCGCGCAGCGGATGCGGCGGCGCGGGCGCGGTAGCGGGTTTCAAGGTGGCCGTGCTCATCGCTGGTGCCTGATACGTGGGTTGATGATGCCGTAGGTGATGTCCACCAGCAGGTTGACGGCCATGACGATGGCGCCCAGCAGCAGGATGCCGCCTTGCAGCACGGGGTAGTCGCGGCGGCTGATGGCTTCAATCAGCCACTTGCCGACGCCCGGCCAGGAAAAAATGGTTTCAGTCAGGATGGCGCCGGTGAACAGCACGCCGACCTGCAGGCCGATCACGGTGACCACCGGGATCAGCGCGTTGCGCAGTGCGTGCAGGGCCACCACGCGAAGGTTGGAAAGTCCCTTGGCACGCGCGGTGCGGATGTAGTCCTCGCCCAGCACCTCGAGCATGGCCGAGCGCGTCATGCGCGCGATCACCGCCAGCGGGTTGGTGCCCAGCACGACCATGGGCAATATCAGGTGGGAGGCCGCCGACCAGAACGCGCCCTTGTCGTCAGAGAGCAGCGAGTCGATCAGCAGGAAACCCGTGGTGGGCTCGATGAAATACTGCACCGAGAGCCGGCCCGAGACGGGTGTCCAGCCCAGTTGCACCGAGAACAGCAGGATCAGCAGCAGCCCCCACCAGAAGATCGGCATGGAGTAACCGGTGAGGGATACCCCCATGACGCCGTGGTCGAGTATGGAGTTTCGCTTGACCGCCGCGAGGATGCCAGCCGGTATGCCGATCAGCAGCGCAAACAAAATGGCGCAGAGCGCCAGTTCGATGGTGGCCGGAAACAGCGTGAGGAACTCGCGCAGCACGGGCTCCTGCGTGATCAGGGACTTGCCGAGATCGCCCTTGAGCACGCGGCCGATGTAGATGCTGTACTGCACCATCACGGGGCGGTCCAGGCCGTATTCTTTGAGCAGCTGTGCATGGCGCGCCGGGTCGATGCCGCGTTCGCCAGCCATGGTTTCAATCGGGTCTCCCGGCACCATGCGGATCAGGAAGAAAGCCAGCAGCGTCATTCCCAGGAAGGTGGGGATGATCAGGCTGAGTCGGGTAAAGATAAAGCGCAGCATTTATCGCGGGTCTTAAAACGCAAAACGCGGGATGCTAAAACACCATTCAGCGCGTGGAGGGACATTCGCGTCACGTAGGCGACATGCGGGGCGCGCGGAAACTTCCGCCGCCCCGGTCTTCAAATGCAGTGGCATGAACATGGGAATCTTGTCTGGTCAGTCAGTCCCGGGCAGTGCCTCGGGGAATTTTTTATCTTAGCAACGTTAGCATCATTTTTCGGCGCTGCCGCCCCCGGCGGGCTACCTAGTAACCCTATGGCATCAGCACACCTTCAGTAACGCTTTCGCCGCTAATGAAGCCCGGGCCATAAGGCGATGAAGCAACGCATGAAGCGTGCCAGAGAGCCGATGCCGTGCTTCGATGCGGGTGCGGGCGCGCATAAAAAAAGGCCGGTGAAAACCGGCCTTTCGATGTCGGCAGAAGCCGATTACTTGACGTGCTTGCCGATCAGGCCAGCCATCTCGAACATCGACACTTGCGCCTTGCCGAAAACGGCGCGCAGCTTTTCGTCGGCGTTGATCATGCGCTTGTTGACCTTGTCCTGCAGGCCCTTGGATTTGATGTAAACCCACAGCTTGCTGACGATCTCGGTGCGTGGCAGGGGCTTGTCGCCCACGACGGCTGCCAGTGCGGGGCTCAGGGTCAGCGCCTTCATGAACGCTGCATTGGGCGTGCGCTTTTTGGCGGGAGCTTTTTTCGCTGCTGGCTTTTTGGCCGCGGCCTTCTTGGCGGGAGCGGCTTTCTTCGCTGCTACCTTTTTCGCGGGCGCTGCTTTTTTCGCAGGAGCCTTCTTCGCGGGAGCTGCCTTCTTCGCAGCTACTTTCTTTGCCGGTGCAGCCTTTTTAGCAGGCGCTTTTTTAGCCGGAGCTTTCTTTGCAGTTGCCATGATTGATTTTCCTTCTAGAAGTTGATAAATCACCACCGGGATAACTACTTCCTTGTGGCAATGCGGATGCTACTGGAGAAAAACGCAGTTTCCTAGGGGAAAACGACTTTATTTGCGCCCGGATGTTGCAGATTTACCTCTGAAAATCAGAAAAACCCCCATGAGAATGACCCCGCAGGCGGCCCATTCGCCTCCTGTGACGCGCTCTCCGGCGAAAAAAGCGCCCAGGAAAATCGCGATCAAGGGGTTCACAAAGGCATAGCTGGTGGCTACCGCGGGCGAGGCATTGGCCAGCAAATACAGGTAGGCGCTGAAGGCGATCAGCGAGCCGAACACCACCAGATAGAGCCAGGCGAGCACGGCCTCGGGCTGCGCCGGCCAGTTCGCGGCGGCCTCGCGGTGTTCACCCAGTGCGAGAGAAATCAGCATCAACACCGCGCCACCGCACAACATTTCGCTCGCGAAACCGGCGGGACCATGGGCCAGCGGCAGCCGCGTGGCGGACAGCACCGAGCCCAGCGACCACAGCAGCGTGGCCCCCGCGATGCAGGCCAGGCCCACGGGCGCCGCGCCGAAGCTGGCGCCCCGCACCAGCATCAGCACGCCCGCCAGACCCACCGCCATGCCGATGAATTCCAGCCGGCTGGGCCGCTGGCCGAGCAGCAGGCCCCAGGCCGACACCAGCATGGGCACGATGGCGATGAAAGTGGCGATCAGGCCCGAGCCGATGTGCATCTCGGCCGAGGCCGTCAGCCCCATGCCGCCGCCCAGCATCAGGGCGCCGATGACGGCGGCGTTGGCCCATTCGCGCCGGCTGGGCAACTTGTGGCCGCGCGCGAGCACCCAGGCCATCAGCAGGATGCCGGCCGCGAGGAAGCGGGTGCCCATCTGGAAAAAGGGCGGGAAGCTGATCAGCGCATAACGGATCGCGAGATAGGTGGAGCCCCAGACCAGGTAGCAGGCGAGCAGGGCGGGGATCAGCAAGGCCGGGGCTTTGCCAGCGGAGGAGGAGATGGTGGCGGTGGTCATGCCGGGGATGTTAGGTTGCCGCAGGCGTTTGGGCCATGCAAAATTAACGGCAAAACTTCCATCGACCTTTCAATTTAAAGCTTGAAGCGCACCATGACCGAAACCTCCGAATGGGACCACTACGACAGCCGCATCCTCGGCGAGCTGCAGCGCGACGCGCGCATCACCATGGCCGAGCTGGGCCGCCGCGTGCACCTGAGCCAGCCGGCGGTGACCGAGCGCGTGCGCAAGCTTGAGCTGGGCGGCGTGATCAAGGGCTACCGGGCCGAGGTCGACCTGACGCGACTGGGCTACGGCATTCGCGCCATCGCCCGCGTGGGCCGGGTCGAATACGCCCGCGTGGTCAAGCTGATCGAGCAGACGCCTGAGGTCATCAATGCTTACAACGTGACCGGCGAAGACAGCTGGGTGCTGGAGATCGCGGTGATCGATGTCGCCCACCTGGACGCGGTGGTGACCAAGTTCTGTCTCCTCACCGAAACCTCCACCTCCATCGTGCTCAATGCCCCGCGAGAAAACGCGGTCGTGCTGCCGGCCCGGCGTGAAGACATCAAACCCGTCATCAAGAAGGTCACGGGGAAATAGGCAAGGACAGGGGGCGGTCGCCTCAGTTCCCGTTCGGGCTGAGGTATCGAAGCCATGTTGTGAGCTGGCCTTCGATACCTCAGGGCGAACGGGGAGTGAAATTTCAAACCAGCCGGGGCCGCGGAACCGGCTTTGCCGGGCCGCAGGCGCAACGCCCCCTCGGGGGGGCAGCGCATTACACGAAGCCGAAGGCGAAGTGAAAAGCTGGGGGCTAACCCTTTATGCCCTTGTAGAGCATGTAGGCTGCAAGCACATACAGAATGCTCGCAAACACCCGCTTGAGCTTGCCCACGGGCAGGTTGTGCGCCGCCTTGGCGCCCAGCGGCGCCGTGAGGAAGCTGCACACGGCAATCACCAGCAGCGCCGGGAGCCAGATGTAGCCGAAGGAATTTTCCGGCAGGTTCTGCACGCTCTGGCCGCTGATCACATAGCCCAGCACATTGGCCACGGCGATCGGAAAGCCCAGCGCGGCGGAGGTTGCCACCGCGCTGTGGATGGCCACATTGCACCAGGTCATGAAGGGCACGCTGATGAAGCCGCCGCCCGCGCCGACCAGGCCCGACAGAAAGCCGATGAAGCCGCCGGCCGCGAGTTGGCCCGCCGTGCCCGGCATCTGCCGCGTGGGCTTGGGCTTTTTGTCCAGGAACATCTGCGTGGCCGAGAAGCTCACGAACAGGCCGAAGAAGATCGCCAGGTAGGAGCCCTTGAGCAGCGCGAACACGCCCAGGCTTCCGACGATGCTGCCGATCACGATGCCGGGCGCCAGCCGCTTGACGATGTCCCAGCGCACCGCGCCGCGCTTGTGGTGCGCGCGCACGCTGGAGATCGAAGTGAAGATGATGGTGGCCATGGAGGTGGCGATGGCCATCTTGACGGCCAGGTCCGGCGCCACGCTGCGGTTGGACATGATGATGGTGATGAAGGGCACCATCAGCATGCCCCCGCCTATGCCCAGCAGCCCCGCAAGAAAACCGGTGCCCACGCCCAGCAGGGCCAGTTCAACAATCAGGAGGGGTTCAAGCATCATGGGGCGTCAGCGAAGTGGGGCGCGGGCATGCGGCGCTTCGCGGGAAGCGCTGCGGCACCTGGGGTTGGAGGAAGGGGAAAACGGAGGGCGCAAGGCGATGGGGGAATAAGGTGTCTGCGAGTGCCACCGGACCGTCATCCTGAACCGGGGGTTCAGGTGGGCGAGGGCAGTCGGGTTTCGGGTTCGTCTGACGCGAGACGATCACACCTGCCGGACAATTTACCAAGCCCGTGCTCAGAGAGCATTGGTTCAAGGAAATATAAAGCCCAATGCGCATCGCAGACGCCTTCATTGTAGGCCTTTGCGGCCTCGCGCGGGGCGTTGTGAAAAGAGCTGCGGTGGTGCGTGGGGACAAGAGCTGCGGCCGGTGCGCGCCCGCGTTCAAAGCAGGCGGCCGTCTATGCCCAGGGCGGTGTCCAGGCGCTGCAGCAGGGCCGCGAGCTGCGGGCTTTCGGCATCGCCGGAAGCGGGCGCCTCGACGGGCGCGGGGGCCGCAGCCGGTGTGCGCTCGGGCAGCTCGAAAGCCAGGTTCAGCGCCGCCAGCACGGCGATGCGGTCGCGCGCCTTGATCTTGCCGGCGTCGCGGATGCGGCACATGGCCATGTCGACGCGGTTGACCGCATCCAGCATGCGCGCGTCGCCGTTCTCGGGGCAGCCCAGCAGGTAGCTTTGGCCCATGATCTGTACTTCGAGCTGCTTCATGACTCGGTTCCTGCGGTGGTTTTGTGGCCGTGGCCGCTGCTTTCGGGCAGGCGCTCGAGCAGGGCGTCGACACGAGCGCGGGCCGCGCCCAGGCGCGATTTGAGGGAGTCCCGCTCCTGGGTCAGCAGGCTGACCTGCTCGGTCAGCAGCTCGTTGGTGCGCTGCAATTCCTCGTAGCGCAGCAGGAGCCGCTCGACGCGTTCGGTGATCTGCTCGATTTGGGTTTGGTTCGCCATGGCAGCTCCGATTGTAGGGTTTGCGGCCTGAACTGGGGAAGGGCCGCGTAGAATCGGCCCTGTTGGTGCTCGCGGTGTGGTTCACACGCCGCAGTTCAACGGGAAGCAGGAGAGCGTCAAAGCCAAACGTATCGGGCCAGGCCCGAACGCCGGCGCCCAGACCTTCAACCTGCGCTGCCCCCGCAACGGTAAAACGGACGAATGCGTGCTCCCGGCCTCACGGCCAGGGCGCATTCAGCTTTCATCATCAGCCACTGAGCGCCTTGAACAAGCGTTTGGGAAGGCGATGGAGGCGGTTCCGTCAGCCCGGATACCGGCCAACAAGGTGAACGCGCACGTCCAGTCCCTGGACTGGGTGTTTGTGACGCTCATACGCCGGCGGGGAAGCCGGTGAGGGCTATTGCTGATTGTCTGATTCCATGAAAACCTGTGTTTCCCGCGCACGGCCTCCCGCGCTTCCGATGGCGCTGGCCGCCGCTTTTCCGTTGGCTTTTCTCGCCAATTCTCCCGCTTTGTCTCAAAACACGCAGGCACCGCAGGCCGGCGCCACGCCCCAACTCAAGGAGATGGTGGTGAGCGTCACGCGCAGCGCCCAGCCCATCGGCGACGTTGTCGCCGACGTCACCATCATCGACCGCGAGACCATCGAACGCGCCGGCCCGGTCGGGCTGGCCGACATCCTCGTGCGCGTGCCGGGCATCCAGATCACCCGCAACGGCGGCACAGGCGCCAATACCAGCGTTTTCGTGCGCGGTGGGGAAAGCCGCCATACGCCCGTTTTCATCGACGGCGTGCGGGTGGAATCGCAGGCGACGGCCGGCGGAGCCTCCTGGAGCAACATCCCGCTCGCGCTGATCGACCGGATCGAAATCCTGCGCGGCCCCAGCAGCGCCGTCTACGGCTCAGACGCCGTGGCCGGTGTGATCCAGATCTTCACGAAGAAAGGGCAGGGGCCTTTCTCGCCATCCGTGACGGCGAGCTACGGTTCCTACAACACCAGCCGCGTCGAGCTTGCCGCCGGCGGCTCGGCAGGCGCATTCGACTACGCACTGGGCCTGAGCCAGGCGCAAAGCGACGGCTTCAATGCCCGCACCATCGCCGCGCAAAACCCCGATGCCGACGGCTACAAAAGCCTGGGCGCCAACGCCAAGCTCGGCTTCCAGGTCAACCCCGACCACCGCATTGAAGCCAATGTGCTGCAAAGCCACACGGACTCCCAGTACGACGGCGGCCTCACGCGCGACTACCGCCGCATCGCCGACCTGCAGACACTGGGCCTGCAATGGGAGGCCAAATGGTCCGAGCGCTATAGCACCAAGCTGGCCCTCACCCAGGGCACGGATTCCGGTGAAGAGGGCCTGAACGGCTCGACACCGCAGATCTCCTACGACAAAAGCACCATCAGCACCTTGCTGTTCCAGAACGAATACCGCATCGGCGCGCACCTGCTGAGCGCCGCGCTGGAAAGCCGCCGGGATGTGTTTCGCCTGGTCGGCTCCGCGGGTTTGCCAGCTGGCACGAGTATCCTGAGCAAGGACCGCTCCCTGGACGGCGTGAGCCTGGGCTACGGCTGGACCGGCGGTGCGCACACCGTGCAGCTCAATGCCCGGCACGACAGGGACAGCGAATTCGGCGGCAAGACCACCGGCTCCGCGGCCTATGCTTTTGCGCTTACGCCGCAGTGGAAGGTCTCGGCTTCCGCCGGCACGTCCTTCCGCGTCCCCACCTTGTACCAGCGCTTCAGCGTCTACGGCACCTCGACCCTCAAGCCCGAAACCGGCCGCAGCGTGGAAGCAGCGCTCAAATACAGCCAGGGCACATCGCAGTACGGCGTCACGGTGTACCGCAACCGCGTGACCAACCTGCTGAGCTTTGTCACCGGCAACGGCCCCTGCATCAACGGCGGCCCGCCGGTGGTGCTGTCCAACCGCGGCTGCTATGCCAATACGGCGCAGGCCCAGTACACCGGCCTCACGCTCACGGCCGCCGAGACCGTGGGCAATGTGCGCATCCACGGTTCGCTCGATTTGCAGAACCCCAAGAACCTGACGACCAACCGCACCCTGCAGCGGCGCTCGCGCCAGTACGGCACGCTGGGCGCCGAAATGCCGCTGGGCGGCTGGCAGCTCGCGGCCGACCTGGTGATTGCCTCGCATACTTTCGACAGCGACGCCAGCAACGTGATCCTGCCCGGCTATTCGCTCGTGAACCTGAGCGCCACCACGGCGCTGTCGCGCGACTGGAAGCTCACGGCCAAGCTGGACAATCTCACCGACAAGGTTTACCAAACCGCCAATACCTATGCCAGCGCAAGGCGTACGCTGTACGTCGGCGTGACCTGGGCACCCCGCTAAGCTCCCATCACCATGCAACAAGCCGTCCGCTGCCCCGCCATCCTCATCGCCGCCCCGGCCTCCGGCCAGGGCAAGACGACGGTGGCCTGCGCGCTGGCGCGGCTGCATGCGCGGCAGGGCCGGCGCGTGCGGGTCTTCAAGTGTGGGCCGGATTTCCTGGACCCGTGCTGGCACGCCCTGGCCAGCGGCGCGCCGGTGTACCAGATGGACCTGTGGATGACCGGCGAGGCCGACTGCCGCGCGCGCCTGCATGAGGCCGCCCAGGAGGTCGACCTGATCATCGTGGAAGGCGTGATGGGCCTGTTTGACGGCGAGCCCAGCGCGGCGGACCTGGCACAGCGCTTTGGCCTGCCGGTGCTGGCGGTGGTGGATGCCTCGGGCATGGTGGCGACCTTTGGCGCGCTGGCCTTCGGGCTGCAGCACTATCGCCCCAAGATGCCCTGGGCCGGAGTGCTGGCCAACCGCGTGGCCAATGCGCGCCATGCGGCCATGCTGCAGGACAGCGTGGCGCCGGAGCAATGGTTGGGCGCGGTGCTGCGCAATGCGGCCATGAGCCTGCCCAAGCGCCACCTGGGCCTGACCGTGGCCACCGAAGTGGCGGATGCCCTGGAGCGCCTGGACGCCGCCGCCGATGCACTGGCCGACACGCCGCTGGGCCGGATGCCGCTGGAGGATCTGCAGCGCTGGGCGGTGGACTTCGAGGCCCCTGAAGCCTGCGCGCCCATCGCGCCGGCACTGCGCGGCAAGACGATTGCCGTCGCGCGCGATGCCGCCTTCTGTTTTATCTACGCAGCCAACCTCGACACCCTGCGCGCGCTGGGCGCCGAGCTGGTGTTTTTCTCGCCGCTGGCCGACGCGGCGCTGCCCGCCTGCGACGCGCTGTGGCTTCCCGGCGGCTACCCCGAGCTGCATGCGCAGGCAATTGCCGCCAACACCGCGCTGCAGGCTAGCTTGGCTGCACACGTTGCCGCGGGCAAGCCCGTATGGGCCGAGTGCGGCGGCATGATGGCGCTGTTTGACACCCTGGTCACCCTGGATGGGCAGCGCCATGCGCAGTGGGGCGTGCTGCCCGGCGAGGTGAGCATGCAAAAGCTGCTGGCCGGCCTGGGCCCTCAGCAGCTGGCGCTGGCCAGCGGCACCTTGCGCGGCCACACCTTCCATTACTCGACCACGGCTACGCCTTTGCAGCCCGCGGGCCGCACCTCACGCCCCGGCACCGCGCCCGCGCCGGATGCCGGCGAGGCCGTGTGGCAGCATGGCGCGGTGCGCGCCAGTTATTTCCACGCCTGGTTTCCATCCTGCCCCGAAGCCGTGGTGGAACTGTTCAGCGCGCCTGCAGGAGTGCCCGCATGAGCGCCGACCTGCTGCACTTCAACCCCGGCCCGCAGCGCATCGTCTGCCTGACCGAGGAAACCACCGAGTGGCTTTACTTGCTGGGCCAGGAACAGCGCATCGTGGGCATCTCGGGCTACACCGTGCGGCCCAGGCGCGCGCGCGACGAGAAGCCGCGCGTCAGCGCCTTCCTGAGCGCCAAGCTGGACAAGATCATGGAGTTGCAGCCCGATTGTGTGCTGGGTTTTTCAGACCTGCAGGCCGATATCGCGGCCGACCTGGTCAAGCGTGGCGTGCAGGTCACCATCTTCAACCAGCGTAGCGTGGCCGAGATTTTTTCCATGCTGTTCCAGCTCGCCGCCATGGTAGGCGAGGTGGAGCAGGGCGCCAGGCGCATCGCGCAGATGCAGGCCGGCCTGCGCGCCATGCAGGCGGCCGTGGCGGCCAGGGTGGCCGCGGGCGCGCGCCGCCCCAAGGTGTTTTTTGAGGAATGGGACAACCCGCATATCAGCGCGATCCGCTGGGTGTCGGAGCTGGTCGGCATCGCCGGCGGTGACGACTGCTTTCCCGAGCTCGCGGCCGAGCCTCTGGGCAAGAACCGCATCATTGCCGATGGCGCCGAAATCGTTCGCCGCAACCCCGACATCATTCTGGGCTCCTGGTGCGGCAAGAAATTCCGGCCCGAGAATGTGGCGGCGCGCGAGGGTTGGGGCGCCGTGAATGCCGTGCGCCACCAGCAGCTGTTTGAAATCAAGTCGCCCGACATCCTGCAGCCCGGCCCTGCCGCGCTGACCGATGGGGTGCAGACAATGCACCGGATCATCCTGCAGTGGATGGATGCGGAGCAGGCGGGGGCTTTCAAACCATGAGCGCCATGACGATTGCCAGAAATGAATTGATCCTGGGCGGCCAGAAAAGCGGCAAGTCGCGCCGCGCCGAGCTGCTGGCCCAGCAATGGCTCGCACAATCGCTTGACTATCACGCGGTGTTTATCGCCACCGCCAGGCCCTGGGATGAGGAAATGCGTGAACGCATACGCCGCCACCAGCAAGATCGCGCCGAACGCATGCCCGGCATGCGCACGGTGGAAGAACCGTTGAAACTGGCCCAGGCCATAGCGTTGCACAGCGCGCCCGATACGCTGGTGGTCGTTGACTGCCTGACCTTGTGGCTGACCAACCTGCTGATGCCTGCGCCCGGGCTCGAAAACACGGACGCGGAGGCCGCGCGCGAGCAGGCTTCGCTGGTGGCCGCCATCACGTCCGCGCCCGGCCCTGTGGTGCTGGTCGGCAACGAGATCGGCCTGGGCGTGATCCCCATGGGCCGCGAGATCCGCGCCTTTGTCGATGCGCTGGGCTTGCTCAACCAGCAGGTGGCCGGCGCCTGCCAGCGTGTGACCCTGATGGCTGCGGGCCTGCCGCTGACTTTGAAAGATTTCGCATGACGGGGCTGTGCATCAGACTGCTTCGCGAGCTATGGCATTGGCGGGAAAGCGGGGTGCCTGTGCGTTTTGCTCCGTGTCCCCCGCCCGCGTTGCGGGCTCCTCCTTTACCTGCGCAAAACGCACAGGCACCCCGCTTTCTGGCGGCGCTTGTGTTGGCGTTCATGTTTTCCGGCGCGGTTCATGCGCTGCAAGTGACCGACGACCGCGGCGTGGTCGTCACATTGCCCCGCGCGCCGCAGCGCATCGTCAGCCTGCTGCCTTCGCTCACCGAGACCGTCTGCGAGCTGGGCCGCTGCCAGCAGCTGGTCGGGGTGGACCGCTATTCCAACTTCCCCGCCAGCGTGCAAAAGTTGCCGCAGGTCGGCGGCGGGCTGGACCCCAATATCGAGATGATCGTCGCGCTCAAGCCCGACGTGGTGCTGATGGCCATTTCCTCGCGCGCGGGCGAGCGGCTGCAGTCCCTGGGCCTGAAAGTGGTGGCGCTGGAGCCCAGGAGCCATGCCGACGTGCAGCGCGTGATGCTCAAGCTGGGCCAGTTGCTCGAAGTGCCCGATGCCGCGCGCATCTGGCGTGCGATCGATGCGGGTGTTTCGGCCGCGGCCCAGTCGCTGCCGCCCGGCGTGCGCGGCACGCGGGTGTACTTCGAGGTCAACCAGGGCCCGTATGCCGCGGGGGAGGCGTCCTTTATCGGTGAAACACTGGCGCGCCTGGGCGTCAAAAACATCGTGCCGGCCAAGCTCGGGCCTTTCCCCAAGCTCAATCCCGAATACATAGTCCGCGCCAATCCCGACCTGATCATGATCGGCCAGCGCAGCGCCGACGGCCTGCAGGCACGGCCCGGCTGGCAAAGCATTCGCGCGCTGCGTGAGCAAAGGCTTTGCATCTTTCCGGCCGCAGAGGCGGACATGCTGGTACGGCCCGGTCCGCGCATGGCAGAGGGCGCGCGTCTGATGGCTGCTTGTTTGGCCGGCAAGACACCTGGAGTCAAACCATGATGCAGGCCCGCGTCTGGTGGCTGGTATGGGCCGGCGTGCTGGGCGCACTGGCCCTGGTGGCGCTGGGCATCTGCGTGGGCAGCGCGGGGCTTGAGAATTTGATAGCACCGCTGCTCAACCCTGCGGTGGACCCGCCGCAAACCGCGATGGCGCAGCAAATCGTCTGGCAGATCCGCCTGCCGCGCACCCTGGGCGCCTGGGCGGCCGGCGCCTTGCTGGGCCTGGCCGGCGCGGTAGCGCAAGGGCTGTTTCGCAATCCCCTGGCCGATCCTTATTTGCTGGGCAGCGCCTCGGGCGCCTCGCTGGGCGTGGCGCTGGCGCTGGCTGCCCTGGGCGGCGGCGCCGGCATGCTGGGCGGCAGCATGATGAACGGCGGGGTGGCCGTCAGCGTGTTCTCCAGCAGCCTGTGGGTGCGCCTGGGCCTGACCGGTGCGGCCTTTCTGGGCGCCGTGTTTGCGGTCATGCTCACGCTGGTGCTCTCGCGTGGCGTGGGCCACACCTTGCGCCTGCTGCTGGCCGGTGTGGTGGTGGGGGTGGTGCTGGGCGCCATGACGCACCTGGTGCTGCTGTTCTCGCCTGAATCTCTGCAGGCCATGCAGGCCTTCATGCTGGGCTCGACCGCTTTTGTCGGCTGGACCTCCTGCCTGCTGATGGCCGGTGTGTGGGCCGTGTGCCTGATCGCGGCCTGGCTGCTGGCGCGCGTGCTCGACGGCCTGAGCCTGGGCGATGCCACGGCCATCAGCCTGGGCCTGCCGGTGGCGCCCATGCGCGCGGCGCTGGTGGCGGTGCTGGCGTTGGCCACCGGCACCGCGGTGGCGCAGACCGGGCTGATCGCCTTTGTGGGCCTGGCCGCGCCGCACCTGGTGCGCTCGGTGGTCAAGACCACGCACGCCCACCTCATGCTGCTTTCCAGCCTCATGGGCGGCGTGCTGCTCATGGCTGCCGACACGCTGGCGCGCGGGCTCATGGCGCCGCAAGAATTGCCCGTGGGCATGCTCACCGCGGTGCTGGGCGGCGGTTACCTGCTGTGGCTGATGCACCGCAGCAGCAACCTTGGGGGAGGGCGCGCGGCATGAACGACGTGACCACTTTGCCCGCCCTCCGCGCGCAATCCATAGAGGCCAGCCTCGGACACGGCGTGCAGAAGCAGCGTGTGCTGCACGGCATCAGCCTGGACATCGCCGCCAGCCGTTGGACCAGCATCGTGGGCCCCAACGGCGCGGGCAAGTCCACCTTGCTCAAGGCCCTGGCCGGTGTGTTGCCGCACGGCGGCGAGGTCGCGCTGCTGGGCCAGCCGCTGCCAAGCTTGCCGCACCGTGAGCGCGCCCGCCAGCTGGCCTGGCTGGGCCAGAACGAAACCTCGGCCGACGATTTGACGGTGTGGGACGTGGCCATGTTGGGCCGCCTGCCGCACCAGGCCTGGCTCGCGCCTCCCAGCGCAGCCGACCGTGCGGCCGTGGAACAGGCGCTGCGCGCCACCCGCGCCTGGGACTGGCGCGAACGCGCGCTGGGCCAGCTCTCGGGCGGCGAGCGCCAGCGCGTGCTGCTGGCCCGTGCGCTGGCGGTGCAGGCCCAGGTGCTGCTGATGGACGAACCCCTGGCCAACCTGGACCCACCCCACCAGGCCGACTGGCTGGACGTGGTGCGCGCCCTGGTGGCCGAAGGCAAAACCGTGGTCAGCGTGTTGCACGAAATCACCATGGCGCTGCAGGCCGACGCACTGGTGGTGATGGCCGAGGGCCGCGTGACCCACCAGGGCGCCTGCTCCGACCCCGCCACGCACCGCGCGGTGGAAGATGTTTTTGATGGACGCCTGGCCGTCCACCCCGTGCAAGGGCAGTGGATAGCCTTGCCCAAAGTCACCCAAGCTCCGAAGAGGACTCCCATGCAAATTGAAACGCCTCCTGTACTGCGCGACACTCCCAAACCCACCGGCGAACGCCGGGGGCTGGTCCTGGTCCACACCGGCCACGGCAAGGGCAAGAGCACGGCGGCCTTCGGCCTGGCCCTGCGCGCCCACGGCCGCGGCAAGGCCGTCAAGGTCTACCAGTTCATGAAAGTGCCGAGCGCGCGTTTTGGCGAGCACCGCCTGTTCGAGCAGCTGGGCATCCCGATTGAAGGCCTGGGCGACGGCTTCAGCTGGAAGAGCCGCGACCTGGAGCACTCAGCCCAGCTCGCGCTGGACGGCTGGGCCAAGGCCGAAGCCACGATACGCGCGGGCGAGCACTTCATGGTGGTGCTTGATGAAATCATGTACCCGCTGCGTTATGGCTGGATTCCGCTGGACGCCGTGCTCACCTGCCTGCGCGAACGCCCGCCCCATGTGCATGTGGTGCTGACCGGCCGCAATGCGCCTAACGAGTTGATTGAGCTGGCGGACACGGTGACTGAAATGGCGCTGATTAAGCATCACTTCAAAGCCGGTGTACCGGCGCAACGCGGCATTGAGGATTAAGGCCTTGTCGCCGCTCTACTTCATTTCACGCTGCTACCTTGCGCTGCTGTTTGCCGCGCTGGGTGGGCTGTCCGGCTTGGTCCAGGCCCAGCAGTCCGTTCCGCGCATCGTCACCCTCGCGCCATCGCTGACCGAAGCTGTGTGCGCGCTGGGCCACTGCGGCCAGTTGGTGGGAACGGACCGTCACTCCACCTGGCCCAGTGCGGTCCAGGCTTTGCCCAAAGTGGGCGGCCTGGAAGATGCGCAGATCGAGCGCATCGTGACCCTGCGGCCCAGCCTGGTCCTGCTGGGCCCGCGCAGTCGCGCGGGTGAGCGTTTGCAGGCCCTGGGCGTGCCGGTGATGACGCTGGACGCACGCACCCATGCCGACCTCAAACGCATGCTCGCGAAGCTGGGGGAGGCCCTGGGTGAGCCGGCCCGTGCCACCGAGCTGGCGGCGCGCCTGGACAGTGAGCTGGACGCCGCCGCCGCCCGCATGCCCGCCGCGCTGCGCGGACGCACCGTGTATGTGGAGGTGGGAGCCAATTCCGCCGCCAGCGACAAGAGTTTCATCGGCGAGACCGTCGCCAGGCTGGGCCTGGTCAATGTGGTGGGTGGCGAGCTGGGCCTCTTCCCGCGCATCAATCCCGAGCTGCTGCTGCGCCGCCCGCCCGACATCATCATCGGTCCGCGGGCCACGCTGGCCAACCTGGCGGACCGCCCGGGCTGGAGCGTGCTGCCCGCTGTGCGCCAGCGCCAGCTGTGCCTGCTTGACACCGACCGTATGGACTTGCTCTCGCGCCCCGGTCCGCGCCTGGGCGAAGCCGCGCAGATGCTGGTGGATTGCCTCAAGGCACTGCCTCCCCGTTAACGATTTTCCAAACCGAGACACCTCACCATGCAAACCCGAAAAATTCCCGCCACCATCGTCACCGGCTTCCTGGGCAGCGGCAAGACCACGCTGCTGCGCCACCTGCTGGCCAATGCGCAGGGCCGCCGTATCGCGGTCATCGTCAACGAGTTCGGCGAGCTCGGCATCGACGGCGAACTGATGCGCGGCTGCGGCATAGGCTGCGACGAGAACGGCGAAGACAACGGCCGGCTCTATGAGCTGGCCAATGGTTGCCTGTGCTGCACCGTACAAGAGGAGTTCGCGCCGGTGATGGAACAACTGGCCGCGCGCCGCGACCAGATCGACCACCTGGTCATCGAGACCTCGGGCCTGGCCCTGCCCAAGCCGCTGGTGCAGGCCTTCCAGTGGCCGGCGCTGCGCAACACCTTCACCGTGGACGCGGTGGTCACGGTGGTGGACGCGCCCGCGGTCGCCGCGGGCGACTTTGCCGACGACCCGGTTGCAGTGGACGCCCAGCGCCGCGCCGACGACAACCTGGACCACGATTCGCCATTGCACGAGTTGTTTGAAGACCAGCTCGCCACGGCCGACCTGGTGGTGGTGCACAAGACCGACGGCCTGACCGCCGCCCAGCTGGCCGATGTGGAAACCGCCGTGCGCGCCGAGACCGCACCCGGTGTCAAGCTGGTGCAGGCGCAGCACGGCCGTATCGACATCGGCGTGCTGCTGGGCCTGGAGCGCGCGGTCGAAGACGTGATCGACCAGCGCAAGACGCACCACGACGAGGAAGAAGACCATGACCACGATGCCTTTGATTCGGTGCAGGTGACGCTGGACGTGACCGACCGCGATGCGCTGCTGGCCGCGCTGCGCGGCGTAGTGGGGCGTCACGAGATTTATCGCGCCAAGGGTTTTGTGGCCCTGCCCGGCGCTTCCATGCGCCTGGTGGTGCAGGGCGTGGGCAGCCGTTTCGACAGCTACTTCGACCGGCCCTGGCGCGACGGTGAAGCGCGGCAATCACGCCTGGTGCTGATCGGCTCCGAATTGAATGCGGCCGTCTTGCAAACTGAACTGCAGGCTGCCTTGGGCAAAACCACGGCCTGAATCCAAATGCACGCTGTCGCTATACGTTTGTGGTGGGCGCAGGCCGACGGTGCACTCTGCTCCGCGGCTGTCCCCCGCCCTCCGGGCTCCTCCTTTATGCCGCTGCGCAGAGCGCCGCGTCGGCCTGCGCCGGGCGAGAGTTGGGCTGTTCAAGCGCCGCATAAACCCAATTCCTTTTGAAGTAAAAAAATGCATCTGCTCTCTACCCGACCCGGAGGCCACGTTGAAGACGGTGGCCAGGGCGTGGTGCGCGTGGAGCAGACGCCGGGCGACATCGTGGTGCTCAGCGCGGCCGACACCACGCTGTCCCTGCTGGCCGATGCGGCCGGGCAACTGGAAGCGGGTTTTCCCACGGTGCGCCTGGCCAACCTGATGTGGCTGCGCCAGCCCGCTTCGGCGGACATGTATGTGGACGAGGTGCTGCGGCATGCGCGCGTGGTGGTCATCGACCACCTGGGGGCGGCCAGCGACTGGGCTTATGTGGTGGAACAGGTGTGCGAGCTGGCCCGCGCGCGCGGCCAGTGGCTTGCCTTGTTCTCGGGCGATGCGGCTGAAGACCTGCAGCTGCTGCTGCGCAGCACCGCCCCGCATGAGGACTGCCGCCAGCTCTGGCGCTGCCTGCGTGAAGGCGGCCGCGACAACGCGCGTACTTTTTTTGAATTGATAGGCCATGCCGCCTTTGGCCGGGGTGCACGCCCCGCGCCCCCCGCGGTGCTGCCGCCGGCCATGGCCTACCAGCCGCAGGGCGAGCTTGCTCGCTGGGTGGAAGGCGCCCCGGCGGCTTTGCTGGTGTTCTACCGCGCCCATTTGCAGGCCGGCAACACGGCGGTGTTTGATGCCATGCTGGCCGCGCTCAATGCCGAGGGCCTCAATACCGTGTCCGTGGCGGTGGACTCGCTGAAGAACCCCGCCAGTCTGGCGGTGCTGCAGTCCCTGGCTGCGAAGCACCAGGTGAGCGTCGTGCTCAACGCCACCAGCTTCGCCATCACCGCACTGGATGGCGACGACGCCGACAGCGTGGAGGGCGCGCGCATGGAGCCACTGGCCGGCGACGCCCCGGTGCTGCAACTGATCACCGCCGGCTGTTCGCAGGAGCAGTGGCAGGCCGACCCGCACGGCTTGGCACCGCGCGACCTGGCCATGCAGGTGGTGTTGCCCGAGGTGGACGGCCGCATAGGCACGCGCGCCATCAGCTTCAAGGGCCTGGCCTGGCGTGATGAGCGCACCGAGGTGGATGTGGTGCGCTACCAGCCCGAGCCCGAACGCATGGATTTTGTGGCTGAGCTGGCGCGCCGCTGGTGCGCGCTGCGCGGCAAGCCCAACGCCGAGAAACGCGTGGCGCTGGTCCTGGCCAATTACCCGAATGATGATGCCCGCCTGGCCAACGGCGTGGGCCTGGATACGCCGGCCTCGACCGTGGCCTTGCTGCGCGCCATGGGGGAAGCGGGCTATGCCACCGGCGCACTGCCTGAGAGCGGCGATGCCTTGATCGCCGCGCTGGTGGCTGGCGTGACCAACAACGTGGATGCCAACAATGCCAGGCCTGCGGGTCAGAGCCTGGCCATGGCCGACTACATCGAAGATTTCAACCGCCTTGATGCCGCGAGCCGCGATGCCGTCAATGCGCTGTGGGGAGCCCCCGAGCAGGACCCCATGGTGCGAAGCGGCCGCTTTATGGTCTCCGGCCATCGCTACGGTAATGTGTTTGTCGGCATACAGCCCGCGCGCGGCCGCGACCTGGACCTGGTGGCCACATACCATGATGCCGACCTGGTGCCCACGCACGGCTACCTGGCGTTTTACTTCTGGCTGCGCCGCGCTTTCGCGGTGGACGCCGTGGTGCACGTGGGCAAGCACGGCAACCTCGAATGGCTGCCCGGCAAAAGCGTGGCGCTGGGCGCTGCCTGCTGGCCCGATGCCATCCTCGGGCCCTTGCCGCACCTCTATCCCTTCATCGTCAACGACCCCGGCGAGGGCAGCCAGGCCAAGCGCCGCACGCAGGCCGTCATCATCGACCACCTGATGCCGGCCCTGACCCGCGCCGAGACCTACGGCCCGCTGCAAAAGCTGGAACGGCAGATGGACGAGTACTACGAGGCCCTGTCGCTCGATCCGCGCCGCGCGCGGCGCCTGCGCGAGGACATCCTCGATTGCGTGCTCAGCGAGGGCCTGCACGCCGAGCTGGGCTTTGCCAAACCCGCGGATGATGCGGGGCGCGAGGCGCTGCTGCAGCGGCTGGACGCCTACCTCTGCGAGATCAAGGAATCCCAGATCCGCGACGGCCTGCACATCCTGGGCACATCGCCGCAGGGGCGGCAGCAGGTCGATACGCTGGTGGCCCTGGCACGCTTTCCCGGTGGAGCGGCCGCCGGCCAGCGCAGCCTGCTGGCGGCACTCGCGCAAGACCTGCGGCTGGACGGCGTCGAAGGCTTCAATGCGCTGAGCCCCGAATGGGCTATGCCCTGGAACGGCCCGCGCCCCGCGGTGTTGCAGCAGCTGAGCACGGACGCCTGGCGCCATGCCGGCCATACGCGCGAGCGGCTGGAGTTGCTGTCCCGGCAACTGGTCGTGGACCATGTGGTGGCAGACAGCGCATTGGACATGGCGGCCTGGCCGCACACCGCGCCCGTGCTTCGGCGCCTGCGCGATGTGCTGCGCCCGCGCCTGGCTGCCTGCGGCCCGCAGGAGATTGCCCAGTGCCTGCGCGGCCTGTCGGGGCGCTTTGTACCGGCCGGCCCCAGCGGCGCACCGTCGCGCGGCCGCCCCGACGTGCTGCCCACGGGGCGCAATTTTTACTCGGTGGACACGCGCGCCGTGCCCACGCAGGCTGCCTATGCCATGGGCGCGGCCGCGGCCGAGCGCGTGGTTGAGCGCCACCTGCAGGACCACGGCTGCATGCCCGGCCAGGTGGGCCTGTCGGTCTGGGGCACCAGCACCATGCGCACCGGCGGCGAGGACATCGCCCAGGCCTTTGCGCTGCTGGGCGTGCGTCCCAAGTGGGCCGACGGCAGCAACCGCGTGGCGGACATCGAAGTGCTGCCCATGGCCATGAAACACCGGCCGCGCGTGGACGTGACCCTGCGCGTCTCGGGATTCTTCCGCGACGCCTTCCCCAATGTGATCGATCTGTTCGACACCGCGGTGCGCGCCGTGGCCGCGATCAGCGAAGAGGACGAGCCCGACGAGGTGAACCCCATACGCGCCCGCGTGCGGCGCGAAGCCGCGCAGGCGCAGGCCAGGGGGCTGGACGCCGAGGCGGCGCAGCGCGAAGCCAGCTGGCGCGTGTTCGGTCCGCGCCCGGGCGGCTATGGCGCCGGGCTGCAGGAAGTCATGGACAGCGGCCGCTGGAAGGATGGCGCCGACCTGGCCCAGGCCTATTTGCGCGCCGGCGCTTTTGCCTACGGGCAGGGCGGGCACGGCGTGGCCGCGCGCGGCAGCTTTGAGCAGCGCCTGGCCGGGCTGGACGCCGTGCTGCACAACCAGGACAACCGCGAGCACGACGTGCTCGATTCGGACGACTATTACCAGTTCCAGGGCGGCATGGCGGTGGCGGTAGAGCACCTGGCGGGTGCGCCGGCCGCGCTGTACCACGGCGATTTCAGCGTGCCCGGTGCGCCGCGCATACGCGCGCTGAGTGAAGAGGTGGCGCGCGTGCTTCGATCGCGTGCCGTCAACCCCAAGTGGCTGGAGGGCGTGCGCCGCCACGGCTACAAGGGTGCGTTCGAGATGGCGGCCACAGTGGATTACCTGTTCGCGTTTGACGCCACCACCGGCGTGGTGGGTGACCACCAGTACGCGCTGGTGGCCCAAGCCTATTTGCATGACGACACCAACCGTGCCTTCCTGCAGCGGCACAACCCCGGCGCCTTGCGCAGCATCGGCGAGCGCCTGCTCGAAGCCATGCAGCGCGGCCTGTGGGAGTCGCCCGGCGAGCACCGCGAGCGCATTGAAGACCATTTGCTGGCCCTGGAGCGCCGGCTTGAAGAACACGGAGAAGGACCCTTGGTATGAGCACTCTCATGAACATTCCTGAACTCGACACTTCCCTGGAGCCCGCAACGCGCGCGGCCTTTCCCTTCACCGCGCTGGTCGGCCAGCCGCAACTGCAGCGTGCGCTGCAGCTGGCGGCCATTGACCCTGGCATAGGCGGCGTGCTGATCAGCGGCCCGCGCGGCACGGCCAAGTCCACCGCGGCACGCGCGCTGGCCGCGCTGTTGCCCGATGCGCCCTTCGTCACCTTGCCGCTGGCTGCCAGCCTGGAGCAACTGGTGGGCACGCTCAATGTGGAGGACGCGCTGCGTGACGGCCAGGTGCGCCTGGCGCCCGGTCTGGTGGCGCGCGCACACAACGGCGTGCTCTATGTGGACGAGGTCAACCTGCTGCCCGACGCGCTGGTCGATGCCTTGCTGGACGTGGCCGCCAGCGGCGTGAACACGGTGGAGCGCGACGGCATCTCGCGCCGGCACGCCGCGCGCTTTGTGCTGGTGGGCACCATGAACCCGGAGGAGGGCGAGTTGCGCCCGCAGCTGCTGGACCGCTTCGGCCTCTCGGTGGCGCTGGCCAACCCGGTGGATGCCGCACAGCGCACCGCCATCCTGCGCGCCCGCCTGGGCTTTGATGAGAACCCCGCGGCCCTGGCGCGGCAGCACGCGCAGGAGCAGGCTGCCCTGAGCGCCGCACTGGTGGCGGCACGCGCGGCGCTGCTCCGGCTGCAGTGGTCCGACGAGGTGCTGCAACACGCGGCGGCCCGCGCGATCGCCGCCGGTGTTGACGGCATGCGCGCCGACCTGGTGATGCTGCGCGCCGCGCGCGCGCTGGCGGCGCTCGAAGGGCGCGGCGACGTCACCACGGGTGATGTGGACGCCGTGGCTGAACTCGCGCTGGCCCATCGCCGGCCTGAAGACAGTGCGGCGACCCCGATCGCAGGGGCTGGCTCAAGCGGCTCTTTTTCGAATTCATCGCTGCCACCATCGTCATCGCCCGCGACCGGGTCCAGGCCCGAACGCCCGCAAGACCAAGCCTTTCAGGCATCCACCCCCGAGGGTGACTGGGGCGCGCTGGCGGCCCAGCCCGAGGGCAGCACGCGCGTCCACGCCAGGGCAGGGTGGCCGCCAAAAAAAGCCTAGGCCGTCCCGGCAGCCGCCCTCGCAAGGGGCCCGGCAGCCGGCGATGGCCTTCACCCCCACGCGCTCCTTCACCCGCCACTGCCGCGCATTTGCACGGCGCGGCGCGGCAGGGCGCGGCCGTTGCCTGGTTGCCCACCTTGCTGGCCAAGGGGCCCGCACCGCTGCAGCGCGAACACCTGCGCCGCCAGCTGGTGGCGCCGCGTACCAGCCGGCTGCACTGCATCTTGCTGGATACCTCGGGTTCCATGCGCCGTCACGGCCGCCTGGCGCTGGCCAAGGGCCATGCCGCGCTCATGATCGGGCAGGCCGCGCGCCTCGGTGACGACGTGGCGCTGCTGCGTTTTGGCGGGCAGGGCGTGGAGCTGCTGCTGCCGCCCGGTCCCGCGCGCACCGCCGGCAGCCAGCGCCTGCGCCCCGTGGGCGGCGGTGGCGGCACGCCGCTGGCCGAGGCCCTGGCGCAAGCCGATCGCCTGCTGCAACGCACGCTGCGCCGTGGCGGGCCAAACGGCCCCACCGAATGCTGGCTGTGGCTGCTGACCGACGGCCGCACGCTGGAGCAGCCCCAGCCGCCGGCAGCCGCGCGTCACCTGGTGATCGTCGACTTTGACGACATGCACAAACCCCTGGGCCGCTGCGCCGCCTGGGCTGCGCGCTGGGGTGCGGAGCACCGCCGGGCGCTGCCCGCCGCATAAACCTTTCAAACATAGCCAATCAATAAGTTAGCAATGTCCGATACCGAAATCATTGTCTGCACCACCTGCCGCCCGCCGGGCGTATCGCGCGAACTGCCCGCCCATGGCCTGGCGCTGTTCGAAGCCGTGCAGGATGCGCTGCTGGTGTGCGAGCTCGACACCGGGGAGCACAAAGGCCTGCAACTGCGCGGCCTGGCCTGCATGAGCGGCTGTTCCCGCGCCTGCACCGTGACGCTGCAGGCACAAGGCAAGTTCAGCTATTACTTCGGCGACCTGACTCCCGACGCCGAAACCGCGGCCCAGGTGCTTGCCTGCGCGCAGCTGCACAAGCACAGCGCCGACGGTAACCTGGCCCGCAACGAGCGGCCCGAACGCCTGCGCGGGGGTATCCTTGCAAGGCTGCCTCCCGTCGGCCAGGGCTCGACATGACACATTAAGTTTCTTTTCACTCACCCACCTTCATTCACCAACCCAAGGAGATGCCATGATTGATCACACCACGCTGGCCCCCAGCGCTTCCGCTCCCCATACCCTGAACCCCGGCCTGGCCGTGCTGCGCCCATTGCTCGGCGCAGCGGCATTGGGCCTGGTTGTCCTGTACGGCGTGGCTTTCGCCGAAAGCCCGCTGGCCCACAACGCCGCGCACGACGTGCGCCACGTGACCGTCAAGCCCTGCCACTGAGCGCGGCGCGCTTCACAAGGAGACAGCCATGATTTTTCAGCGTTTGATCTGGGCCGCCTTGGCGGTGGCCCTGCTGGTGGGCAGCCTGCAGTCGGGCGTGCAGCAGTTGCAGGCGGTGCCCATCATCCAGGCCGCCGAAGTGTTTGAAAGCCAGAAAGCGGAAGCGCCCGCACCGGCTGCCGCCCCTGCAACCCATGTGCATGCCGATGGCACGGCACATAGCCATGCGGGAGAGGCTGCCAAGGAATGGGAACCGGCCGACGGCGCCGAGCGCATCTTCTGGACCTGGGTGGCCAATGTGCTGCACGCTTTCAGCATGGCATTGCTGGTCTTCGCGGTGATGGGCTTTTCTGTCGCGCGCGGCAGCAAGCTGCGCTCCCTGGCGCTGGCCGCCTGGGTGGCCGCCGCCGGCTGGTTGAGCTTTCATTTCTGGCCTTCGCTGGGCCTGCCCGCGGAAATCCCCGGCATGGACGCAGCCCGCCTGGGCTCGCGCCAGGGCTGGTGGGTGCTGGCGGCTGCCAGCGCGGCGCTGGCCTGCGCGTCTGTCGCCATGATGCGCAGCCACTGGCGCTGGGCGGCGGCGATTGCCTGGCTGGTCTTGCCGTTTGTCGTGGGCGCACCCCACATCACGACCGATCCGCTGGCCGGTTTCAGCGGCGAGGCCCAGGCGACCCTGCGCCAGCTGGGCACGCAGTTCATCTGGGCCACCACCTGGGTGTCGCTGTCGTTCTGGGCAAGCATGGCTGTGGCCGGCGGCCTGGCCTTCCAGCGCTGGGTGCGTCCGGCTTTGCTGGCGATGCTGCAGCGCGCCGGTGCGCCAGCTGAAGGTACTGTTCCGGCCTCGCAGTGAGTGATATGACGGGCTTCGCATCCATCGCCGCCGCAAGCCCGGCCGGTGCGGACGCGCCCGTCCATGCCTTCAGCGCCGCTGAACAGCAGGCGGTGTACCGCGCCATCCACGAGCGGCGCGACATGCGCCACTTCAGCGGCGGCACGGTGGCCGATGAGCTGCTGCAGCGCTTGCTGTCGGCCGCGCACCATGCGCCAAGCGTGGGCTTGATGCAGCCCTGGCGGTTTATCCGCGTGCGCAGCCGGCCCTTGCGTGAGGGCGTGCATGCGCTGATCGAACAGGAGCGCGTGCTGACCGCGCGGGCGCTGGGCGAGCGCGAAGACGAGTTCATGAGACTCAAGGTGCAGGGTGTGCTCGATGCGGCCGAGGTGCTGGTCGTGGCATTGCCTCCGGGGCGAGAGCAGCATGTGTTCGGCCGCCGCACCTTGCCCGAGATGGACGTCGCCTCGGCGGCCTGCGCCATCCAGAACCTGTGGCTCGCGGCCCGCGCCGAAGGTCTGGGCATGGGCTGGGTCTCGATTTTTGACCCGCGCCAATTGGCCGCCTTGCTGCAAATGCCAGAGGGCAGCCAGCCGATTGCCGTGCTGTGCCTGGGGCCCGTCGCCGCCTTTTACGAGCAGCCCATGCTGCAGGCCGAGAAATGGGCGCGCCGCGCACCGCTGGCCGACATGGTGTTTGAGGATTGCTGGGGTGCCAGTCCTCTATCCGGGGAAGCGGCATGACGATGTCCCGCATGCCGCGCGTGCCGCGCGTGCCGGCCTGAAGCGATAACCGCCCCGCCCAACCATTCAATGGCCTGGTCCAGCTTGTACCTTTTCCTCAGCCTGCCCGGCATTGCCGTCTGCATGGCGCTGGCCCTGGTCGTGGCGCTGTGGATAGACAGGCACATGGGCGAGCCGCCCTCGGCGGCTCATCCGGTGGTGTGGATGGGCCATTACCTCAAGGTTTGCGGCAGCGTCACGGTGCGCTGCGCAGCGCCGGCTGCATTCCTGCTCGGCGCGCTGGCCTGGTGCCTGGGCGTGGCGCTGGTGGGGGCCGTCGCCTGGGGCGCTCAGGCCCTGGTGTTCTGGCAACTGGCCGACTACGTCGCGGCGCCGGCCTGGCAGGCCGCTCTCGATACCGTGCTGCTCACGATCCTGATGGCCTGGCTGCTCAAGTGCATGTTGTCTTGGCGCATGCTGCGAGAAGAAGTCGGCGCGGTCGAGCTCGCGCTGGGCCAGTCGCTGGATGCCGGGCGCGAGCGCCTGTCCTGGCTGGTCAGCCGCGACACCACGCAACTGAGCGCCAGCCAGGTGCGCGAAAGCGCTATTGAATCGCTGGCCGAGAACCTCAACGACTCCGTGGTTGCGCCCGTCTTCTGGTTTGTGCTGCTGGGCCTGCCGGGCGCCGCCGCCTACCGTTTTGCCAATACCGCCGACGCCATGTGGGGTTATCGCGGTATTTACCGGGGCAAGAACTGGGAGTGGGCCGGCAAATGGGCGGCGCGGGCGGACGATGTGCTTTCATGGTTGCCGGCGCGCCTCACGGCGCTGCTGCTCGCGCTGGCGGCCCAGGGCTTGGGCTTTCGTGCCTTGCGCGATGAAGCGCGCAAGACACCCTCACCCAACAGCGGCTGGCCCATGGCGGCCATGGCGTTGGCGCTGGGCATTTCGCTGGGCAAACCCGGCGTTTACACCCTGAACCCGCAGGGGCGGCCTCCCGAAGCGGCCGATACCGCGAAAGCCCAGGGCGTTGCCGGCCGGGCGGTGTTTGCTCTGGCCGCGCTGGCCCTGGCGGCCATGCTGCTGGCCGCGATGGTGGTGCCGCAATGAACCCGGCATCGCCCCGCATCCACGGCGGGCCCGATGGGCTGGGCGTGCCGCTGCACGACTTCTCCACCAACAGCAATGCATGCGGACCGTGTCCCGCGGCGCTGGCGGCTGTCCAGCAGGCCGATGCCACGCGCTATCCCGATGCCGGCTACAGCGCATTGCGCGCGCGGCTGGCTGCTTTCCACGAGGTGGATGAAACGCGTGTGCTGCTGGCGGCAAGCGCCAGCGAATTTATCTTCCGCGTCACGGCCTTTGCCGCAGGGCAGGGCGCACGCGCCGCCTGGCTGCCGCCCATGAGTTATGGCGATTACGTACAGGCGGCCGGTGCGCATGGCCTTTCGATGGTGGATGTGTCCCGCGATGCGCAATTGCTCTGGGCCTGCGAGCCTTCCAGTCCTTTGGGCGCGGCGCACACAGGCATGGCCGCGCTGGCCGATGGCAGGCAATCGCAAACCCTGTTGGTGCTGGATCGCGCTTATGAACCCCTGCGGCTCAGTGGCGCAGCCACGCTTTCGCCACGGCAACTCGATAGCACCTGGCAACTCTGGACGCCCAACAAAGCCCTGGGCCTGACGGGCGTGCGCGCGGCCTATGCGATCGCGCCGGTTGACCAAACCGATGCGGCCATTGCATTGGAACGGCTCTGCCCCTCCTGGCCCGTGGGCGCGCATGGCGAGGCCATGCTGCAAGCCTGGGCCGGCCGTGACGCGCAGGCCTGGCTGGCCGCCAGCCTCAAGACCTTGCGCAAATGGAAGGGCATGCAGATCGAGATGTGCGAGTCGCTGGGCTGGCGCTGCCTGTCCAGTGAAGCGAATTTTTTCTGCGCCCAACCTACCTTGCCCGACGGCATCGGCCTGCAGCAAGCCCTGGCAGCGTTGCGCGCCCAGGGCATCAAGCTGCGCGACACCACGTCCTTTGGCTTGCCCGGCCATGTACGCCTGGGTGTGCAATCGCCCACTGTGCAGGATGCGCTGCACAATGCATGGCAACAACTTTCCAAGACAAGAAGTTCATGACCGCCAAATGTGTGATGGTGCTGGGCACCACCAGCGGCGCCGGCAAAAGCTGGCTGACCACCGCGCTGTGCCGCTACTACGCGCGCCAGGGGCTCAAGGTTGCGCCCTTCAAGGCGCAGAACATGAGCAACAACGCAAGAGTGGTTGCGCAAGGAGAGATAGGCAGCGCGCAATATTTCCAGGCGCTGGCGGCCAGGGCCGTGCCCGATGTGCGCATGAACCCGCTGCTGCTCAAGCCCGAGAAAGACACGCAAAGCCAGGTCGTGCTGATGGGGCAGGTCAACGCTGAACTCTCGCGCATGGAGTGGCGTGGCCGCAGCGCCTCGGTCTGGCCCGTGGTGTCGCGGGCGCTCGATGAATTGATCGCCGACAACGACGTGGTGGTGATGGAAGGCGCGGGCTCGCCAGCCGAGATCAACCTCAAGTCCAGCGACATCGTCAATATGCGCGCCGCGCAGCATGCCAACGCGTCCTGCTTGCTGGTGACGGACATAGACCGCGGCGGCGCGTTTGCCCATCTCTACGGCACCTGGGCCATGCTGGATGAGACTGAACGCCAGCTCATCAAAGGCTTTGTGCTCAACAAATTCCGCGGCGATGCCAAACTGCTCGCGCCCGGCCCCCAGATGCTGCAGGATATGACGGGCGTGCCCACAGTGGCCACGCTGCCCATGTGGTGGCAACACGGCCTGCCTGAAGAAGACGGTGTGTTTGATGATCGCAGCGTCGCCGGCAGTGGCGCGGTGACCCGGACCGTCGCGGTGATTGCCTATCCGCGCATCAGCAACCTTGACGAATTCCAGCCGCTCAAGAACGTGCCCGGCGTGCGCCTCAAGTGGGTGCGCAGCCCGGCGGAGCTTGTTGATGTCGACTGGGTCATATTGCCCGGCTCCAAACACACCAGCGGCGACCTGGCCTGGCTGCGTGCGCAGGGCCTGGACCAGGCCGTGGCCGCGCACGCGGGCCGCGGCGGCGCGGTGCTGGGTATTTGCGGCGGCCTGCAGATGCTGGGCGAGGCACTGATAGACCCGCATGGCATAGACGGCAACGCGCCCGGCCTGGGCCTGCTGCCCGTGGTCACCGTGTTCGATGAAGCCAAGACCGTGCGCCACCGGCAAGTCGCGTTCACGCCGCTGCGGGGGTTGTGGGCTGCCCTGTCCGGCGTGGAAGTGCAGGGCTATGAAATCCACCACGGCCAGACCGCGCCCCATTCGGCCATGGCGGCGGCCGGCGATGTGGCGCAGGCCGTGATGCCCGAAGGCCTGGCCTGGCAGAACCATGCCGGCAATGTGCTGGGCCTGTACCTGCACGGCATGTTTGAGGACCCGCGTGTGCTGCAGGCGCTGTTCGGCGCGACCGTGCCCACGCTGGGCTCCGTGTTTGACGGGTTGGCCGACTACATCGCCGGGCATTTTGCGCCCGGCGTGCTGGACGCCCTGATTTCAGAAAGCGCCTGACCCTGAGGCGCAAGCCCGGCGGCAAGCAGCGCCTCCTCTACAATTTCAATCATTGTGGCCCCTTATCCTTGGTGGGCTCTACAGGAGGGATGCATATGCACGGACAAAAATGGAAAGCGGTTTTGACGGCCGGCGCAATGCTGCTGGCCTGGCAAGGCAGCCAGGCGCAGAACGTCTACAAATGGGTGGATGCGGCGGGTAAAACCCACTACGGGTCCCAGCCGCCAACCAGTCAAGATGCTGAAAGCCTGAAGCTGCCGGGGTCCAAGGCCAGCAACACCACCAATGCGGATGGCACCAAAAAAATTCCCAAGGACACCCAGGAAATGATGCAGGGCATGGAGATCGCACTCAAGAAGGTGGATCCCAAAGCCGTGCCATTGTCATGCAGCACCGCCGTTGAAAACGTCCGCTCGCAGGTCACCACCATGCTTGAGACCGGCCAACGCAATGTCCAGCAGGGCTATGTGAAGGCGGCCGACTTTGAAGGTGTGGCCGGCAAGCTCCGTATCGCCCTGTCACAAACCACGCTCGGCGACTGCGACTCCGCGACCGGCAACAAAAAGCTGTTTTACCAGTGCATGTCCAGTGACCGAAACCACGTCCTCGGCTGCGGCTCGAAATACAAGTATTGACCCAGACGCCCGGTCCGGGAGCCCGTAGCGCACCGGATACTCAGGGCACCCGCTTGAGCGGCCCGAAGCAGGCCTCCAGCGACGCGGCCTTGCACACGATGAGCTGGTCCTGTTTGGGGCTGAACTGGATAAAGCGGATCACGCTTTCATCGCCCTCCGCATGCAGGTCGCCCGAGCAGTCGCGCTTGCCGTTGCTGCTGGTCACCGTTTCCGTGACCGGGTAAAAACCCGTCGTCGTGGGCTTGAGCGGCACCTGGTAGTCGCCCTGGGTCACTTCCTCGCCGCTGGTGCCCAGGCGATTGCCGTCGGCGCGGTACTGCCAGGTCTCGGTGCAGGTCTTGCCCGGCAGGGTCCAGCTCCAGGTGCCGACCAGGGGGTGGGCTGTGGCTTTGGTGGGGGGCGCTGCAGGGGCCGGGCTTGCCGTCTGGGCCTGGGTGAGGCCGCAGCACAGAAGGATGGAAAGAAGGCTTGGTCGCAGGAATCGGTTCAGGGGCATGAGGATGTATGGCTCCAAGGTCTGCTATCCCCCAATTATGAAGACGCGGTGTAAAGCGCCGGCCCGTTCGGGCTTGCAAATCGTTACGGGCGTTTTTCGGGCAACCTCAGCGTCAACACCGTCCCCGCCGCGGAAGAATGCAGCATGATCTGCGCGCCTATGGCCTGCGCGCGGCGCTGCTGGTTGCCCAGGCCCTTGCCGCCATGGGCCATGGCCTGGTCGATGTCGAACCCGCCGCCGTTGTCGGCAATGGTCACGCTGACATAACCGTCTTCGGCGCCGGTCATCACCCTGATCTGCGTGGCGCGAGTGTGCTTGAGGGTGTTGGTGAAGGCTTCTTGCAGGATGCGCAGGATGTGCAGCGCGTTGCGCGGGTTGAGCCAGTCGAGCGGGGGTACGTCGGAGACCTCCCAGCGCAGCGAGATGCCGGCGCCTGCCAGGCGGGGGCCCAGGCGAAAGCGCAGGGTGGCCAGCAGGAGCAGCAGGTCGGCCTCGACGGGCTCCATGGAGTCTATGGTCAGCTTGAGGTCGTCTATGCAGCCCTTGAGGACTTCGGCGACCTCGGCCTCGCCGAGCCGGCCGCCTTCGACCACGCGCAGCGCGCTGACCAGCGATGAGCCCAGGCCGTCGTGCATGTCCTGCGTGAGGCGCTGGCGTTCCTGGCTCAGCACCTGGCGTTGTTCGGCTTCGCGCAGGCGCTCGTAGCTCGCGGCCAGTTCGCTTTCGCGGTTCTTCAGGCTGGCTTCGAGGCCGCTGTTGAGCTGCTCGACGGTGGCCAGGGCGCCCACGTACTGGCGGAACATGATGATCACGAACACGCCGAACATCATCATGGCGGCGTAGGGTGTCAGGTAGTAGCTTTCCAGGTCCACCACATACTTGAGCCGGGCCCAGTCGTAGACACCGAAGGCGTAGTTAATCGCGAAGACGGTCGACAGCATTTTGGCGTCCAGCGACCGGCTGTGCCATGAATGCCAGAGCCCGACCACCATGATGACCGTGGCCATGCCGATCAGCAGCAGGTGGGCATAGGGCCGCAGCGCCAGCAGGCTGGGGAAGACAGAGGCAAAGGGCAGGGTGATGATGGAGAACACGATGGCCGTTCCCAGCATCACACGGCTGAGCCGGGGCATGGCCCGGCCGTGCAGGAACTGCATGAAATAGTGGGTGATCAGCGACTGCCACATCAGCGCGTTGAGGGTGAGCCAGATGAACCAGGCATCGCTGACGATGAGTTTTTCGGGGCCGAGCTGGAAATGCCAGCGGCGCGTGGCGTTCAGCAGGGCGATGGCGAACAGGTAAAGGCTGGCGGGCTGGCGGCGCACCACCCAGACGGCCAGTGAAAAAAGCCCCACCGCGAGGAAGGCGGCGCTGCACATAAAGGGCAGCTGGTAGGCCAGCCAGTCGCGCTTGGCGGCCATCTCGACCAGGCTGTCGGAGTCGCCGGCGTAGAAGGAGGAGATTCCGGCCTCGGGCGAGGGCAGGCTGTCCAGGCGTATCAGCAGTGTGCGCGGCGGCGGGCTGTCGGCGGTGAGGTTCAGCGGCAGCAGCAGCGCGGGATGATTGAAAAGGTTCCAGACCGGGCTGCCGGTGGATCGGTACCGCAGCTGCCCGTCGGCATACACCGCGATCTGGCCGGCCGCGAGCCAGCGCAGCAAGTAGAAGTGCGTGCCGCCCTTGGTGCCTTGCAGCTCATCGAGCCGTATGCGCAGCCAGGTGGTGACGACGGGCCGCTTGCCGGCGCCCGAAGCCGCGGGCGTTTCAATCACGCGCGGCAGTTCCACCGGCTTCCAGCTTCCGGGCAGGGCGGCGTCGTCGACCGTGGCCGCCAGCGGCTTGAAGGCGGGCGCCTCTTCGCGCAGCATTTCGGCGCGGGTGTAATGCACGACAGGCCCCTCGGCCCAGGCGGCAGGGCCGCAGGCCAGCAGCCAGGCGCACAGAAGCAGCCAGCGAAGCATGCCCTTGCGCACCTCAGGCCGCCAGGATGCCCTGGTGCCGGGCTTCATAAATCGCTTCGGCGCGGGAGTTCACATTGAGCTTGCTGTAGATGCGCCGCACATAGGTCTGTACCGTGTGTTGCGAGACCTGCATCAGCCGGGCAATCTCGTCGGCAGTGAAGCCCTTGGTGATGAGCTCCAGCACTTCCTTCTCGCGGCTGGAGAGCGCGGCCTGCTCGCCGCCGGTGGGGGCCGGGTTTACCGAGGGCGGGGCCGCCGGCGCGGCCGCGGAAGGCGCGGCGCGAAAGCGCATCAAAATCTGCCGCGCGATCAGCGGGCTGATGGGGCTGCCGCCGCTGTGCAGGCTGCGTATTTCGTGCAGCATGTTCTCGGGTTCGCTGTCCTTGAGTAAATAGCCTGAGGCGCCGGCTTCGATGGATTGCAGCACGTGCGCCTCGTCACCGAAGGCGGTGCACACCATCACGGCGCAGGTCGGCCATTGCTCATGGGCCGCGCGTATCACGTCGATGCCCGAGCCGTCGGGCAGGCCCAGGTCCACCAGCAGCACGTCGGCGGGCGCGCTGTGCAGCGATTGCAGGCCCTGCGCGCGCGTGCTGGCCAGGCTCATCAGGCGTATGTCGGGCGAAGCCGCGATGGCGGTCACGATGGCGTTCTGGAAGTGAACGTCATCCTCCACGAGCGCCACGTGGATCTGGGATGGGGTTGAGCTGGGTTGCATATCGGTTCCTGCGTTGGCGCATTCCTTGTGCATGCCCGGCCTTCTGCCGGCGGGCGGAAAGCGGACGGCTGGAAATATGTCCATTGTGCTTGAAGGGCGGGCGGGCGCTTGTCCCTATATCTAGGGACAGCTTCGCAGCCGCTGGTGGTGCGAGAAGCCGGCTTGTCACCAGAAAGCAGAACAGCGGCAGCCCTGTGCGCGGCCGCGTCAAGGCTTTGCTTGCATTGCGGCGTTCATATCGCGGCAGGGCGTTTCTCCGGCGGGCACAGGGTCAGCCGGGTGCCGGCCGGCAGGTCGCCTTGCGGGGGTGTCACCAGAACTGGGGACAGACAGTCCGGCAGCCCTTTGCCACAGTACCGGGCATGAAGCCCGGGGCCGGCCCGCATCCCCGCAGCCGCCGCATTTCCTGAAACCTCCTTTTTCTTTCGCCACCGACATCCTCGTGAAAAGCCATGCCACCACCCTCCTGCTGGCCGGAGGCGATGCGCTGATGCGCGACGGCCTCCGCATGCTGTTGTCCACCCAGGAGAACTTTGAGCTTGTGGTCGAGACCGGCGAGGCCGAGGCCGTGCAAGCCCTTGTGCAACGGTTCCAGCCTCGGCTGGTGCTGCTGGACCTTGGCCTGGACGCCAAAGGCCTGGCGATCGCGGCCGCCATCAAGGCCGGCTTTGGCGGGGCCGTCAAGGTCATGGTGCTGACTGGCGAGCGGCAAGCCGAGGTCCTCAGGAAAGCGCTGTTGGTGGATGCCGACGGCTATGCGCACAAGAGCGATGACGGCGCCGAACTGCTGCGCGCCGTGCATGCGGTGCTGGCCGGCCAGCAGTACGTCAGCCGCGGCATCGCGGCGGTTTTCCTGCCGGACTCCCTGCGCATCGATACGGGCGGCGAGGCGAAGCCCGCCACGAGGCGTGAGCGCGAGATCATGACCCTGGTGGCGCGTGGGCTGCGCAACCGCGAGATTGCGAAACTGCTGGGCATCAGCGCGCTGACGGTGCGTACCCACCGGCAAAACCTGATGCACAAGTTTTCGCTGCATAACGCGGCCGAGATCACCGCCTGCGCCGTGCGGCGCGGCTATTACACGCCGCCCTGAGCCGTCGCTCGCGGCGCCAACCGATTTGTCCCTGGTTTGAATCGACGGCCAGGATGTTTCCCTCCCACGCTTCTACTGCATTGGCAGTAGGGCGGAGCCTACGCCTGCTCTCGCGTGGCCGAGCCGGAAAGGGAAATTTTTACATCGGCACAAGCGCCGTGTCCCCATAACTGGGGACATACAGGAAAGAAGTGGACTTTTACGATTCGCACGTTTTGTCACGCTTGCGTGGCTTGCGCCTTGCCGGGCAAGCCCCATGAGCGGAACTCGCTACTTGTCTGATTTTCCGGAGGACCACCATGAAGAGCCACGCCAGCATGAACCGCATTTACCGTCTTGTCTGGAACGCCGCGCTCAGCCTCTGGGTGGCGGTGGCCGAGAATGCCAAGGGCAGAAGCAAGGGCGGTTCGGCGCGCAGCAGCGTGCTGTTCGGTTCGGCGCCGGATGATGCGGCTGAAGTGGAGGGGGGCGGCACAGGCTTCAGGCTCAACACCGCCTGCCGTGCGGCGCTGGTGCTGCTCACTTCGCTGGCCGTGCTCACGCATGAAGCGCATGCGGCCGATGCGGCCAATGCCAGCGTGTCGGCCGGCGCGGGCAGCGTCTCCACCGTCGGCAACACGACGACCATCAACCAGGCCAGCCAGCGCCTGGCGATTGACTGGACTTCGCTTTCCACCGCGGCCAATGAGGCGCTGAGGTTCAACCAGCCCAATGCGGCATCCATTGCGCTGAACCGCATCACGGGCGCGAGCCCGAGTGAGCTGCTGGGCAGCCTGACGGCCAACGGTCAGGTCTTTATTCTGAATCCGAACGGCGTGCTGTTTGGCGCCGGCTCGCAGGTCAACGTGGGCGGCCTGGTGGCTTCCACTTTGAACATGAGTAATGCCGACTTCATGGCCGGCAACCACGTGTTCACCGGTTCGGGTGGATCGGGCTCTGTCGTGAACCAAGGCACGCTGACGGCGGCCAATGGCGGCTATATCGCCTTGCTGGCGCCCGAGGTGCGCAACGAAGGCGTGATAGGCGCGACGCTGGGCACGGCCTTGCTGGCGGCGGGCAACAAGGTCACGCTCAATATCGACAACGGCAACCTGCTGGGCTACAGCATCGACCAGGCGGCCATCAACGCGTTGGCCGACAACCGGCAGCTGATCAAGGCCGATGGTGGGCAGGTCATCCTCTCCGCCAGCGCCACCGACGCCTTGCTGCGCACGGTGGTCAACAACTCAGGCGTGATTGAAGCCAAGACCCTGAACAACCAGGGCGGCGTGATTCGCCTCGAAGGCGGCGACAGCGGCGTGGTGCACGTGAGCGGTACGCTGGACGCGAGCGGCAAGGGCGCCGGCGAGCAGGGCGGCAAGGTGCAAATCACTGGCGACAAGGTGGGCCTGTTTGATGCGGCCAAGGTGGACGTTTCGGGCGATGCCGGCGGCGGCACGGCACTGGTGGGCGGTGACTTCCAGGGCAAAAACGCGGCGGTCAAGAACGCCTCGGCCACTTATGTGAGTGCGGACGCAAACGTAAATGCCGACGCCATCAACTCCGGCGACGGTGGCAAGGTGATTGTCTGGTCTGACGGCACCACGCGCTACAACGGCAGCATTTCTGCCAAGGGCGGCGCCGACAGCGGTAACGGCGGTTCCGTCGAGGTGTCGGGCAAGCGCCTGTTGGCTTTCAAGGGCGAGGTCGACACCTCGGCGGCCAAGGGCCACAAGGGCACGCTGCTGCTGGACCCGACCAATATCTGGATTGCGGTGGACAACGCCAGCGCCGATGCCGCGGCCGGCTATGCCGTGGGCGACAGCAGCGCCGACGGCGGCGCGGGCGCGCCCTTTGCCGCCAGCGGCGCGGTGGACGATTCGCTGCTGACCACCGCGTCCCTCACGGCCGCGCTGGCCAATAACGACGTGACCATCACGACCAGCAATTTCGATGGCGCGGGTGCGGGCAACATCACCGTCGTTGACGCCGTGGCTTACACCGGCTCGCGTGCCGGATCGCTGGCCTTTCTCGCGGATAACAACATCAACATCAACCAGTCGATCAGCAGCAGCAATAGCTCGTTGAATGTGTATGCCACCGCCACCGCAGGCGATGTCAGCATCGCCAACGGTGCGGCCATCAACACCAACGGCGGCAATGTGAAAGTGAGGGGCCGGGACATCACCGTCGGCAACGGTTCTTCCGTCGTGGCCGGTTACGTGGAGCTCAGCGGCAGCCAGGACATCATCTTCGACGGCACGGGCGCCATCACCGCCGCGGCTGACGCCTTCCTGGGCGGGCGCAATATCCAGCAGGGCGGCACCGGCATTGCCGTCACCGCCAACAACCTCTCTATACGATCCAGCGGTTATATCGGCAACAGCGGCGCTACGGTGGCCGGTGACGACAAGCTCAATACGCAGGTGAACACGCTCTCCGCGGTGGCGCCGGGGGCGATTTCGGTGAGCAACACCGGCGCGCTGACGGTGGGTACGGCCGCCAACTTCCAGGGCACGTCCTTCATCGATGGTGGAGGCCCGATTGCCGGCGTGACCAGCACGGGCGGCGCGATCTCGCTGGCCACTATCGACACGGGCGGCGCGACGGACAACCTGACACTCAACAGCGCGGTCAGCACCGCTGGCGGCAATGCGAATACCATCACGCTGACGGCCGACGACCACTATGCGCAAAACGCGCTGACGGTGTCCACTGTGGGTGCGAATGTGGCCATCAGCGCAGGCCGTACCCTCACGGCCTCAGGCAGCGGCGGCGGCGCCGGCAGCGCCATCAGGACATCGGGCGCGGCCAGCAGCATGGACACCAACGGCTCGGACGCCGGCAATATCCAGCTCAGCACCAGCGGCGCCAACGGCGGCTCCATCAGCGTCTTGGGCCACCTCACCGCGCAGGGCAGCAGCGGCAACGCGGGCAACACCACGGCCAGCAACAACGCCACCTCCGGTGGCAGGGGCGGCAATGTGAGCGTGACCACGGCAACCGCCGGAGCCGGCATCGCCATCACGGGCAATGTGCTGGCCAATGGCGGCAACGGCAGCGGCGGCGGCACCAACTTTGCCTGGATGTTCGGCACCGGCGGCAACGGCGGCAGCATCACGCTGAGGAACACGGGCAATAGCGGCGCGGGCAGCATCAGCGTGGGCAGTCTCTCCGCCCAGGGCGGTATGGCGGGCTACATCGGCAATGGTGGCAGCGGCGGCGCTGTGCTGGTGACGACGGCCGGAACAGGCGCAGCCTCCATCACCACGGGAGCCATCAACACCTGGGGCGGCAAGTACAACAGCAACTCCCAACCCGGCAGCAACGGCGGCAATGCCGGCAACGTCACCCTGGGCACGGTGGGCGCGGGCGCCAGCATCCAATTCGGCAACCTGGATGCGCACGGCGGCGCAGGCTCCCTCAACCGCGTCAACACCAACTACGGCAGCGCGACCATTGTGTCGGGCACCGGCGGCACCGTCAGCATCACCACCACAGGCACCGACTCTGACATCGCCGGCAGCGGCGGTGTCTCCAGTTATGTTGAAAATGCCGGTTGCAGCAACAACGCGATTTGCTCCATCGGTACCGCGGGCAATATCACCATGACGGCCACCAGCGGCAGTGTCAGCCTGGCAGGCAATGCGAACGCCAAGGGCGGCAACGCCGTGGGCGGTGGTGCCCTGCTGGCCAACAACGGCGGCGCGGGTGGCAGCGTGACCGTGGTTGCCGGCGGCGCCAACCACAATGTCTCGATTGGCGGCATTGACGCGACGGGCGGCACCGCCCTGGCCGGCGGCACCGCCGGCACCGGCAAGGCGGTGAACGTGACCGCTGCGGACGGCTATGTGCAGCAGGTGCCCGGTAACTGGTTCAACGGCTCGTCGGTTACCGTCAACGCCAACCGCGGCATAGGCGCCGGCACAGGGGCCGGCGACCTGAGCCAGCGCCTGGGCATCATCCCGGTGACGGGAACGGCGCGCAATGCGATCAGCGGCACCTTCCTGGCCACGCGCCAGGGCAACACGCGCGTCATCTATGGCGGCGGCAATGTGGCTTTGGCCGGCACCCAGGTGCAGAACCTGTTCACGACCGGCGACATCGACATTGCCACCAGCAACGGCGCACTCACCGTGAACGGCCTGGGCCGCAACGGCGCCGGCAATATCAGCCTGAGCGCGGGCGGCGGCAACGACCTGACCATCAACGCCGGCGGCACGCTGTCGGCCGTCAACGGCAATATCCGTCTTGAAGCCGGGCATGACGTCATCTTCTCGGGCAACTCAAGTGCCCAGACCACGACCGGCGACGTTTACGTTTCAGCCGGCGCGAACGTCCAGCAGTCCGGTGCCTCGACGGCGCTGACAGGCAACAACCTGGCGCTGCGGGCCGGCGGCTATATTGGCGACGGCGCGGGGGGCGACAACGCACTCAACACCAGTGTCAATACGCTGTCGGCCGTGGCCGGCAGCAACATTGGCATCAGCAACAACAAGGCGCTGGCGATTGACCAGGTGACTTTTGGCGGCAGCGCCGCCCCGGGTGGCGCCATCAATGGCGTGTCGACCACGGGTGCCGGCAATGTCGCCGTGGCCACTACCGGCGGCGCGCTGACGGTGACCGCGCCTGTTTCCGTGGCCGATGGCACGCTGGCCCTCAGCGGAACCACAGACCTGGTGCTCAATAACACCGTCAGCAACCCCACGCGCGCGGTGCAGCTCACCGCCGGCAGCGGAAGCATCGACGGCTCGGGGTCTGTGGCGGCTGGCGCGCTCACGGCCACTGCTACCACCGGGATCAACCTGCAGGCCGACGCAACATCGCTGACCGCCACCAGCACCTCCGGGGATATTGTTGCCGTCCTGGCTAACGGGGCAAGCATCGAGAACGTCTCTACCACGGGTCACGTGATCTTGAACGCCACAGCCGGCAACCTTGATGTGAAAACCGTTTCGGGCTACGACGTGACGCTCGCGGCGGACGCCGGCGCCATCACGGACGCCAATGGCACCGACAACAACATCACGGCGAGCTTGCTGTGGGCTTCGTCGCGCGACGGCATCGCGCTGGGCACCGATGTCAGCGGTCTGCAGTCGCTGCATACCACCGGCACTACGGGTGACATCAGCATCGGCACCGCCAATGCGATAGCGATAAACACCGCCAACTACGACATCGTCACCGACACGGGATCGGCGCAAAACGTCAGCTTCACGTCCAGCCATGCCTCGGGCATCACGGTCGGTAATGCCTTTAACGCTACCAACGACAACATCAGCCTCACGGCCACGGCGGGCGACATCAATCTGAATGGCGCGATTGGTGCGGCAGGCCTGGCGCTGGGCGCATCGGGCAATGTCCTTGCGCCGGCGGCCATCAACGTCAGCGGTGTGTTCGAACTCAAGGGTGGCAATTTCAGCCAGGTCGGCGGGACGCTCCCCGCATTCTCGGCCGGCGACTTCCGCATCAGCGGCGGCACCTTTGTGCGCGCGCTGGGTGGCGACGGCCTGAGCACCGGCTCGGCCTACCAGATTGCCGACATCTACGGCCTGCAGGGCGCGGGCTCTGCCGGCATGCTGGACAAAAACTTCAAACTGACCAACGACATCGATGCCAGCGGCACCGTGAACTGGAATGCGGGTGCGGGCTTCAAGCCGATAGCAAGCGGTGCGCAATTTTTTGGCACCCTGGACGGCGGCGGCCATGTGATCGACCAGCTGGTCATCAACAGGCCCGGCGAGACCAACGTAGGCTTGATCGCTTACCTGAACGGGGGGACGGTCTCCAACCTGGGGCTGACGGGTGGCAGTGTTACCGGTGACGACACCGTGGGTGCGCTGGTGGGCCTCAATTACGGGCAGGTCACCAACAGCCATAGCTTGGTGGCCGTGGCGGGCACGCGCATCGGCGGGTTGGTCGGCGTGAACGCCGGGACCGTCAGCAGCAGCTATGCAGGTGGCAATGTGACCGGATTCAATTCAGGAGGCTTGGTCGGGGTCAACTACGGAGCCGTGGATGGCAGCTACGCCACTGGTACCGTGACCGGTAGCAACGCCGGTGGGCTGGTGGGTTTCAACAACGGCACCGGCACCATCACCAACAGCTATGCCAGCGGTGCGGTGGGAACCAGCAGCGAACATACGACGGGCGGCCTGACTGGCATCAACAGCGGCGCCATCAGCAACAGCTATGCCACCGGCGTGGTGGCAGGAGGCTGGGAAACCGGTGGCCTTGTGGGCTGGGACAACAGCGGCACGGTGAACAGCAGCTTCTGGAACACGGATACATCCGGCCAGGCAATATCGGGCGGAGGCACGGGCAAAACGACGGCGGAGATGCAGCAGGCCGCCACCTTCACTGCGGCAGGCTGGAGCGCCAGCAATGTAGGCGGCGACGGCACCACCTGGCGCATCTATGAAGGCAACACCGGCCCGCTGCTGCGCGGCTTCCTGACCGGGCTGAACCTCGCCGACACCAGCGTGACCTATGACGGCAATACGCAGGCGGGGACCACCACCGCTACCGCGGGCGTGTCGGGCATCAGCGCCATCGGGCGCAATGCCGGCAGCTACCGCACGGGCTACTACTCGAACCAGCAGGGCTACGACATCATCGGCGGCAAGCTCGACATCGCCAAGGCCAATGTGACGCTGACCACCAGCGACGTGACCAAGACCTATGACGGTACCTTGGCTGCCTCCGGCACGGCGGCGGTAGCCAGCGGCACCGTGTTCAGCGGCGACAGCCTCTCGGGCGGCACATTCGCCTTTACCGACAAGAACGCCGGTACCGGCAACAAGACAGTGACCACGGCCAGCGTGACAGTCAATGACGGCAACGGCGGTAACAACTACAACGTCACGTATGCCGACAACACCACCAGCACCATCAACAAGGCCAGCCTGACGGTGACGGCCAACACCGTGACCAAGACCTATGACGGCACCACCAGCGCCACGGGCACGGGCACCGTCGCGGCCCTCGCGGGTGCGGGCGCGGGCGAGGTTGTCAATTCGAGCGGCAGCCAGGCCTTCCTGGACAAGAACGCCGGCACAGGCAACAAGGCAGTTCGCGCCAGCGGCGTGACCATCAAGGACAGCGGCAATGCCGACGTCACCGGCAACTACAACATCGCCTATGTGGATGACACCACGAGCACCATCAACAAAGCCGACCTGACGGTGACAGCCGCTGGCGTGACTAAGACCTATGACGGCACCACCAATGCCACGGGTGCGGGCACCGTCGCGGCCCTCGCGGGTGCGGGTGCCGGTGAAGTGGTCAGTTCGAGCGGCAGCCAGGCCTTCCTGGACAAGAACGCAGGCACGGGCAACAAGACGGTGCGCGCCAGCGGCGTGACCATCAAGGACAGCGGCAATGCCGACGTCACCGGCAACTACAACATCGCCTATGTGGATGACACCACGAGCACCATCAACAAGGCCAACCTGACGGTGACGGCCACGGGCGTGGCCAAGACCTATGACGGAACGACCAGTGCTACCGGAACGGGAACCGTCGCAACCCTCGCGGGTGCGGGCGCCGGCGAGGTGGTCAACGCAGCAGGCAGCCAGGCCTTCCTGGACAAGAATGCGGGAACAGGCAACAAGACGGTGCGCGCCAGCGGCGTGACCATCAAGGACAGCGGCAACGCCGATGTGACCGGCAACTACAACATTGCCTATGTCGACAACACCACCAGCACCATCGACAAGGCCGACCTGACCCTGTCGACTTCCAATGTCACCAAAACCTACGACGGCGGCCTCTCGGCTGCGGGCGCCGTGGTCGTGACGGCCGGCACGATCTTCACCGGCGACAGCGCCACGGGTGGCACGTTTGCCTTCACCGACAAGAACGCCGGCACCGGGAACAAGACGGTGACGACGGCGGGCGTGACAGTGGGTGATGGGGTGAACAACAGCAACTACAACGTCAGCTATGCCGACAACACCACCAGCACCATCAACAAGGCCAACCTGGTGCTGACCACCAGCGATGTCACCAAGATCTATGATGGCACCACCTCGGCCGCCGGCCTGGCCCAGGCCACGGGCGGCACGGCGCTGCTGGGCGGTGACCTCGTTTCGGGCGGAACCTTTGCCTTCACCGACAAGAACGCCGGCAGCGGCAACAAGACAGTGACCACGGCCAGCGTGACGGTGAATGACGGCAATGGCGGCAACAACTACAACGTCAGCTACGCCGACAACACGACCAGCACCATCAACAAGGCCAACCTGACGGTGACGGCCGATGCGGTGACCAAGACCTACGACGGCACGCTGACTGCCGCGGGCTCGGGTACCGTCGGCGCCCTGGCAGGCGCCGGGGCAGGTGAGGTGGTCAATGTCGCCGCCACACAAGTTTTTACTGACAAGAACGCCGGTACCGGCAACAAGACGGTGCAGGCCAGCGGCCTGACCATCAAGGACAGCGGCAATGCGGATGTGACCGGCAACTACAACATCAGCTACGTTGACAACACGACCAGCACCATCAACAAGGCCAGCCTGACGGTGACGGCCAACACCGTGACCAAGACCTACGACGGCACCACCAATGCCACGGGCACCGGCACCGTTGCGGCCCTCGCGGGTGCGGGCGCAGGCGAGGTGGTCAACTCCAGCGGCGGCCAGGACTTCCTGGACAAGAACGCCGGTACCGGCAACAAGACGGTGCGCGCCAGCGGCGTGACCATCAAGGACAGCGGCAATGCCGACGTCACCGGCAACTACAACATTGCCTATGTGGACAACACGACTAGCACCATCAACAAGGCCAATGTGACCTTGTCAACCTCCGATGTCACCAAGACCTACGACGGAACTACCAGCGCGACAGGTGCGGTGGTGGTCACGGCAGGCACGGTGTTCACCGGCGACAGCGCCACGGGCGGCACCTTCGCCTTCACCGACAAGAACGCCGGAACGGGCAATAAGACGGTGACGACGTCCGGCGTGACGGTAGGCGACGGTGTCAACAACGGCAACTACAACGTCAGCTATGCCGACAACACCAGCAGCACCATCAACCAGGCCAACCTGGTGTTGATCGCCAACAATGTCACCAAGACCTACGACGGCACGGTAGCGGCCTCCGGCACTGCCGCAGTGTCCTCTGGAACGCTGTTTACCGGCGACAGCCTGACGGGCGGCACCCTCGCCTTTACCGACAAGAATGCCGGCACAGGCAACAAGACGGTCACGGCATCGGGCGTGACGGTGGGCGACGGCGTGAACAACGCGAATTACAACGTCAGCTACGTCAACAACACGACCAGCACCATCAACAAGGCCAACGTCACGGTGACGGCGACCGGCGTGACCAAGACTTACGACGGCACCACGAGCGCCACCGGGACGGGCACCGTGAGCGCCCTGGCGGGTGCCGGGGCAGGCGAGGTGGTCAATGCCGCCGCCACGCAGGTGTTCACCGACAAGAACGCCGGCAGCGGCAACAAGACGGTGCAAGCCAGCGGCCTGACCATCAAGGACAGCGGCAACGCCGATGTGACCGGCAACTACAGCATTGCCTACATTGACAACACCAGCAGCACCATCAACAAGGCCAATGTGACACTGTCCACCAGCGACGTCAACAAGACCTACGACGGTACGACCAGCGCGACGGGTGCGGTGGTGGTGACAGCCGGCACGGTGTTCACCGGCGACAGCGCCACGGGCGGCACGTTTGCCTTCACCGACAAGAACGCCGGAACCGGCAACAAGACGGTGACCACGGGCGGCGTGACAGTGGGCGATGGCGTGAACAACGGCAACTACAACATCAGCTACGCCGACAACACGACGAGCACCATCAACCAGGCCAACCTGACGGTTTCGACGAACAACGTCACCAAGACCTATGACGGCAACACGTCGGCAGCCGGCGCGGCCACGGTGACGGGTGGCACGCTGTTCACCGGCGACAGCCTGACGGGCGGCAGCTTCGCCTTTACCGACAAGAACGCCGGCAACGGCAACAAGACGGTGACGACTTCAGGCGTGACGGTGGGCGACGGCGTGAACAACGCCAACTACAACGTCACGTATGCCGACAACACCACCAGCACCATCAACCCCTTCGCCGTGAGCGTCTCGGGTACGCGCAGCTACGACGGTACGGCCAACGTGGCAGCCGGCGTGCTGAACATCGGCCCCCTGGTGGGAAGCGAAACCCTGGGCCTGGCCGGCACGGCCACCATGGCCGATAAGAATGTGGGCGCCAACAAGACGCTGGCCGTCGGCGGCCTGAGCCTGGTGGACGGAACCGGCCTGGCCGGCAACTACACCTTTACCGGCGGCACGCAGCAGGCCAGCATCACCCGGGCCAGCGTGACGCTGTCGGCCAACGACGTCACCAAGACCTATGACGGCACAACCAGCGCGGCAGGCACGGTGGTGATAACGGGCGGCTCGATGTTCTACGGTGACATGGTCAGCGGCGGCACATTCGCCTTTACCGACAAGAACGCGGGCACCGGCAACAAGACGGTGACCACGGCCGGTGTGACGGTGGCCGACGGCAACGGCGGCAACAACTACAACGTCACCTATGTTGATAACACCACCAGCACCATCAACAAGGCCGACCTGACGGTCACGGCCACAGGCGTGAACAAGGTGTACGACGGCAGCACCGTGGCTGCAGTGGTGTATGGCGACAACCGCGTGGCCGGCGATGTCGTGGGCGTCAGCGGAATCGCCAACTTTGCCGACAAGAATGCCGGTGTGGGCAAAACGGTGGGCGTGAACGGCATCGCGCTGAGCGGCACCGACGCAGGCAACTACAACCTGCTGAACACGACGACAAGCACCGCCGCCAACATCACGCCCAAGGCGCTGACCGTGACGGCCAACGGCGACAGCAATCTGTACGACGGCTCGGCCTACAGCGGCGGCAAGGGCGTGAGCTATAGCGGCTTCGTGGCCGGCGACTCGTCCTCCGACATCGGCGGCACGCTGGTCTACGGCGGCTCCTCGCAAGGTGCAGTGGCTACAGGCAACTACGTCATCACGGCGAGCGGGCTGAGCTCGATCTCGGGCAACTACACGCTGGGCTTTAACAGCGGTGCGCTCAGCATCACGACGTCCAACGCGAGCACTGCGGCGCTGGGCAATGCGGGGCTGGTCAGCTCCTATGACGCGGCCTTGCAGAGCGTGGCGGGTGTGGGTGGCTCGTTTGGCGGTAGCGGCGGCGGTGGTGGCAGTGGCGGTGGCTTCAGTGGTGATGCCGCGGCTGATGCGTTGGCGGCGGCTGTGGCTGAGGCTGATAAGACTGGGGAGGAGTAGGCCGGGTCTTGCTCCGGCCCTCACGCGCCTACCCTTCTGCCTCTTCCGTTCGGGCTGAGGTATCGAAGCCTCTTGTTGTTTTGAGTTCCGGAGCCGGGGGTTGCCCGGCGGCAACTCACTTTCTTTTGCTTCGCCAAAAGAAAGTAAGCAAAGGTCATGCAATGGGGATTCGCTTACTTCGCAAAGCGAAGTTACGCGAATACCAAAAGGCGACCCTGGTTGCTGCGTCCCCTGCGCTTCGCTACGGGGCAACCTGCGGTGCTCGGTTCAGGCGGGGTCTCGCTCGAACTCGCTACGCTGCGCTTCGCTCAGACAATCGCGATCCCTGATCCGCCTGAACCTGCGCTCCTCGGCGCATCCACAAGGGGACCCGGAATACTAAACAGCCGAAGACAGAAACCCGAATACCGAAAACCCCAAGGACACGCCATGGCGTGTCCTTGTTTGTATTTGGAGTTCCGTATTGGTATTCGGTATTCGGTTCCCGATCCCGATTGCCCCGTCCTGGCTGGGCCGAGGAGCGCAGACGGAGGCGGATCAGGGATCGCGCATGTTTGAGCCGAAGGCGAGTTTGCGCGAGACCCCGCCGTAGTCGAGCACCGCAGGTTGCCCGTAGCGAAGCGGAGGGACCCAGACTGCGGGTCGCCTTTCTTTTGCATACTTTTCTTTGGCGAAGCAAAGAAAAGTATGTCGCCCGCCGGGGCGAGACCCGGCCGGCAGTACTAAATAGAAGACCTAACCCTCACGCCTGATCGGCAGCCAAAGGGTAAGCTGCGTTCCCCCAGGCCCGGACAGCCAGTCCACCATCCCACCAATGCTCTCAGCACGGCGCCGCTGGTTATGCAGCCCCCGTCCCGCCGCTTCGCCAAGCGTCTTTTCCACATCAAAGCCCTGGCCGTTGTCCTCAATGATCACCTGCACGCCGTCGCCTTGCACGGCGGTGCCGACGCGGATCTCGGTGGCGCGGGTGTGGCGCAGGATGTTGGCCACGCTTTCCTGGACGATGCGCAGGATGTGGAGCGCGCTGGAGGGGTCCAGCCAGTCCAGTGTGGGGAGTTCGCGCACCTCCCACAGCAGCGTGACCTCCGTGCCCTCGAGCCGGGGCTCGAGCCGGAAGCGCAGGGTGGCCAGCAGGAGCAGCAGGTCGGCCTCGACGGGCTCCATGGAGTCGATGGCGAGCTTGAGGTCGTCCATGCAGTCCTTCAGGATCTGCGAGACCTTGCTATCGCTCATGCCGCCTTGCTCGACCGAGCGGATGGCGCTGATCAGGGTGGAGCCCAGGCCGTCGTGCATGTCCTGCATCAGGCGCTGGCGTTCGTCGCTCAGGGTCTGGCGCTGCTCGATCTTGCTCATGCGCTCATAGCTGGCGGCCAGCTCGGCTTCGCGGTCCCGCAGCCTTTGCGCCAGGCCGGCGTTGACCCGCTCGACTTCGCCGATGGCGCCCACATAGCGCCCGAACATGATGTAGCCGAACATGGTGAACAGCCCCAGCACGCCATAGGGATTGGTGTACACCCCCTCGGGGCTCACCCAGTTGTTCTGCAGTGCCAGGTCGTAGGCGCTCAGTACGATGGTGGCCACAAACCAGCCGGCCATCAGCCAGACATCGCGCGAGCGGGTGCGCAGCGCATTGCGTAGCGCGTCCACGGAAATCAGCACGGCAAAGGGCAGCATCAGCAGGTAGAGCAGGGGTGTGATCAGCACCAGGCTCGGTACCAGCATTGCGGAGCCGGGCAGCGTGAGCAGGTTGCATACCAGCGTGACCGCCACCAGGGTCGGCGTCAGCCAGCGCAGCGGGCGTTTGTGCAGGCGCTCCATGAAGTTGTTGACCAGCGCGACCAGCCACATCAGCGAGGACACCGTGATCCACTGCAGCCATTCGTCGGAGAGCGGCAGGTAGTTGCCGCCCACGTAGTAGTGCTGCATGCGCAGGAAAGCCGCGGCCGAAATGATGAAGAACAGCAGGTAAAGCGACTCATGCCGGCGCTTGAACCAGATCAGCAGCGAGAAGATGCCCACGGCCAGAAACGCCGAGATACCGGCGAAGGGCAACTGGTTCTGGAAAAAAGTGCGCCACTGGTAGCGCCAGACCAGCTCTTGCGCGGGGCCGGCCCACACGGTGGAAAGCGCGCTGCCGCTGCTCTGCAGCCGGTCGATGCGCAGCAGCACGGCGGCCGGGGCCGGCACGCCGGCGGCGCCGTTGAGCCTTAGCAGCAGCGGATGGTTGTATTCGTTGTAAACCAGGCTGCCTTCAGATTGGTAGAGCAGTTTGTTGTCGGCGTAGATGGCGAGCTGGCCTATGGTTTTCCAGCGCGGAATATAGAGATAGGTGGAATCGGCCGACGGCGTCAGGCTGCTGAGGTCCAGCCGGTACCAGTCGGTCACGGTGCGGTGCGGGCCGAAGGGGCCTGTCACATTCCGGCGCGCCTTGTGCGGCAGCGCAACCGGGTCCCAGCCATGGGCAGCGATGACCGCCTCCGGTGGGCTTGCAGGCGGCGGCGTGAAACCGTTGCCGGGGATGGAAAGCAGCTGCGCCTGCAGCAGGTGAACGGTGTGCTTGCCGTCAGGCTCTTGCGCGCAGCCTGCGGCGGACACCATCAGCAGCGCCAATATCAAGCCAGCCAGCCAGGCCGGCAGGGGGCGGGCTCTGCTTTCCCGATTGAAAAATTGCATCGGGCGTTATTGTGGGGCAAGTTGCAGGGGAAGGGTGTAGCGCGTATGTGCTACAGGGCCGGGTCTTGCTCCGGCCTTCGCGCTGATCTTCCTCTTTACCTCTGTTCCTTCTCCGCCCTCTTCTTGGTACTGCTGGCCGGGGGTTGCCCGGCGGCAACTCACTTTTCTTTGCTTCGCCAAAGAAAAGTAAGCAAAAGAAAGGCGACCCTGGTTACTGCGTCCCTCCGCTGCGCTACGGGCAACCTGCGGTGCTCGGTCCAGACGGGGTCAAAAACAACTCGCCTTCGGCTCAAACAAGTTTTTGCCCTGATCCGTCTGGCCCTGCGCTCCTCGGCGCATCCACAAGGGGACCCGGAATACCAAACAGCCGAAGACCAAAACCCGAATATCGAAAACCACAAGGACACGCCATGGCGTGTCCTTGTTTGTATTTGAACTTCGGTATTGGTATTTGGTATTCGGTTCCCGATCCCGATTGCCCCGTCCTGGCTGGGCCGAGCAGCGCAGACGGAGGAGGGATAAGGGCTGGCGTTGTCTGAGCGAAGCGCAGCGTAGCGAGTTTAGCCAGACCCCCTCCGCAGTCGAGCAGCGCAGGTTGCCCGTAGCGCAGCGAAGGGACCCAGACTGCGGGTCGCCTTTCTTTTGGTGACTTTTGGTGTTTGCGTAACTTCGCTGCGCGAAGTGAGCAAACTCCGCGCGCGTAGCGCGCCTTTGGCGAACAAAGAAAACCCGCTTTGCGGGTTTCGCTAAAAGTTACTGGCCGCCGGGCCACTCCCGGCCAGCAGAACTTAGAAGAGAAGAAGAGGGTGGAGAAAAAACAGAGGTAGGGAGGGGCAAGAGCGCGCCAGCCGGAGCAAGACCCGGCCCCACATTGCATTTGTAATTTTCCCCCTCTGGGCGAGCCGCCCCAACCGGCATACCATCGCGTCAGGCAAGGAGAGAGCAAGAATGAAAAACCACGCCAGCATCAACCGCATTTACCGCCTGGTCTGGAGCCCGGCTTCCAGCCGCTGGGTGGCCGTGGCGGAGAACACGCGTGGACGCGGCAAGCCAGGCAGCGGCCCGCGGCGGGTCGCCACCGCCCTGGCGCTGGCTGGCGCTTTCTGGTGCATGCCCTCGGCTTATGCCGCCGATGCGGCCCATGCCGCCGTGAGCGCGGGTGCCGGCAGCGTCGCCACGGTGGGCAACACCACGACCATCAGCCAGGTGAGCCAGCGTGTGGCGATCGACTGGACCAGCCTGTCGACACGCGCTAATGAGGCATTGGTGTTCAACCAGCCCAACGCCCAGGCGATTGCCCTGAACCGCATCACCGGCAGCAGCCCGAGCGAATTGCTGGGCAGCCTGACGGCCAACGGTCAGGTGTTTATCCTGAACCCGAATGGCGTGCTGTTTGGCGCGGGTTCTCAGGTCAATGTGGGCGGCCTGGTGGCTTCGACCTTGAGTATGAGCAATACGGACTTTATGGCTGGCAACCATGTCTTCAGCAATAACGGCAGCAATGGGTCGGTCGTCAACCAGGGCACCTTGAACGCGGGGCAGGGCGGCTACCTCGCTTTGCTGGCGCCTGAAGTGCGCAACGAAGGCGTGATGACGGCCAGCCTTGGCACTGCTTTGCTGGCCGCCGGCAACAAGGTGACGCTCAATCTGGACAACGGTTCCTTGCTGAGCTACAGCATTGACCAGGGGGCCATCAAGGCGCTGGCGGAGAACAGGCAACTGATACAGGCCAACGGCGGGCAAGTCCTTCTTTCCGCGAAAGCGATGGACAGCCTGACCGCGGCCACGGTCAACAACACCGGTGTTATTGAAGCCAGGACGATTCAAAACAAGGCCGGCCGCATTTTGCTGATGGGCGATATGGAGACGGGCACCGTCAATGTGGGTGGCACGCTGGATGCCTCCGCCCCCAACGGTGGCAGCGGCGGCTTTGTGGAAACCAGCGCGGCGTGTGTCAAGGTGGCGGATGGCGCCAACATCACGACCCTGGCATCCGGCGGCCATCACGGCACCTGGCTGATCGACCCGACCGACTTCACCGTCAGCGCGGGCAGCGGCGCGCTGACCGGCAGCGGCATAGGCGCCACCACGCTGGGCAACAACCTCAACCTGGGCAATGTCGCACTGGCCACCAACAACGCGGGCGGTAGCGAGGCCGGCGACATCCATGTCAACGCGGCTGTCACCTGGAATGCCGGCACCACGCTGACCCTGAGCGCCTGGCGCAACATCAACATCAATGCCGCCATCACCTCGCAGCATGCCAACGGCAAGCTGGCGCTGGAATACGGGCTGGGCGCGGTCAATGCGGGCAACACGGCGACTTACAACGTGCGTGCCCAGGTCAACCTGCGGGCCGGCGACAACTTCAGTACCCGGCTGGGGAGCGACGGCGTGACGGAGCCCTACAAGGTCATCACCAGCCTGGGCGCGGCCGGCAGCACCACGGGCACCGACCTGCAGGGCATCAACGGCAACCCGACCGGCGACTACGTGCTGGGCGCCGACATCGACGCGAGCGACACGGTGAACTGGAACGCCGGGGCAGGCTTTGACACCCTGGGCGGTGTGGGCGCGCCCGGCATCTTCGAAGGCCGCTTCGACGGCCTCAACCACAGGATCAGCAACCTCTTCATCAACCGCCCGGGCGACAACTTTGTCGGCCTGTTCGGCATCACGCAGAGCACCAGCATCCGCAACCTGGGGCTGGTGGGCGGCAGCATCACCGGCGGCGATTTTGTGGGCGCCATCGCGGGGCAGGGCTGCTGCACCACCTTCAGCAATGTCTACAGCACGGCGTCGGTGCGCGGCACCGACGAGGTCGGCGGCCTGGTGGGTGAACTCAGCGACGGCGGCATCACCGACGCCTATGCCGGCGGCGCCGTGAGCGGCGGCGACAAAGTCGGCGGCCTGGTCGGCAGCTCGCTGGACGGCACCATCACGCGGACCTACAGCACCGGCCGTGTCAGCGGCACCGGCGCCATGGTGGGCGGGCTGGTGGCCGAGCAGTTCGGGACGGCGGCCACCAACGACAGCTACTGGAATATCGACAGCTCGAACCAGGCGAGCAGCGCGGGCGGCGTCGGCAAGAGCAGCGGCGAGATGATGCGGGCCGCCACCTTCAGCGGCTGGAACATCGCCACGCAAGGCGGCACCACGGCCACCTGGCGCATTTACGAGGGCCAGACCGGCCCGCTGCTGCGCGGCTTCCTGCAGCCCCTCACGCTGCCTGATACCAGCGTGGCCTATAACGGTGCGCAGCAATCCGGTGCGGGCGCGGCTGGGGTCACGGCCGCCAGCGGCATCAATCCCGGGATTTACAACGCCTGGTCCGGCCAGGAGGGATTTGACATCACGGGCGGCAGGCTGGTGATCAGCGGCGGCGAGCAGTTCCCGGCCGATGAGGCCTATCGCAGCGCCCTGGTTTACCTCGCTGGCGTAAGCAGGTCGGCCCATGCGCAGGGCGGCCAGGACCCCTGTGTCCTGGCTGATGCCTTGTCCTCCGCCGGGGTGGATGCCGGCAACGAAGCCGGCAAGCAGGCCCTGGCCGTGCTGCAAGGCGCTTGCCGTAACGGAAGGCCTGCGGGCTCCTGATCCGCCATAACTCAGGCAGCCGCGGCTGTCCAGCGAAAGCCGCGGCTTTTTGTCGCTCAAACGGACTACAAATCCGGTACTTCTCTCGTACAAATGCGCTGCGCAGGCGCTAAGCTATAAGCCTATAGCGCACACACGCGCGTCGTTGCCGGAGGCCTTGAAAGCCGCGCCGCGATGGCTGTCGGCTTAACCGGGAAAAATGGGAAACGAGGGAACACAGGCGTGGAATATGACGGGCGCTTGAACGACTATGTGCGCGAGCTTCATGCGGCCGGCACCAGCTATACCGGCCTGGTCCTGAAGCTGGCGGTGGAGGAGGGCTATGCACTGCCCATGGCGGTGAGAATCGTCGACACCGTCTTGCGCAATGACGGCAGCGGAACGCTGAGCTACGACCCGCCGCAGGTTTCGCGCCGCCTGCCCGCCATCGACACTTCGTCAAAACAGGCAGTCCTGCATTTGTCCGGCGCCGATGTGGCGGTCACCTTCGAGCAGCTCGCGCCGCGCATCGTGGTGCTGGACAATCTTCTCTCTTCCGACGAGTGCGACGCGCTGTGCGATGAGGCCCTGCCGGCTTTTGCGCCGGCCAGGGTGGTGGACGAAGGCGAGCAGACGGTTCATGCGGCCCATTTGCGCAGCAACGACAGCGCGCAGTTACCGGCCGCGCGGTCGGCGCTGGTCAGGCGCATTGAAGCCCGGATCGAACAGCTGACCGGCTGGCCCACCGCCTGCTGCGAGACGCTGCAGGTGCAGCGCTACGCCCAGGGCCAGCAGTACCAGCCGCACTACGATTTTTTTGACGGGAATTCAGAAGCCCATGACGCAGCCCAGGCCCATGGCGGCCAGCGCCTTGCGACGCTGATTCTTTACCTGAAAGCCCCCGAGGCGGGCGGCGCCACCTACTTCGCCAACCTGGGCATGAGGATCGCGCCGCGAAAAGGGGGCGCGCTGTTCTTCACCTACCCCGACCCGGGCAACAACAGCGGGACCCTGCATGGCGGCGAAGCCGTGCTGGCGGGCGAGAAATGGATCGCCACGCTGTGGTTCCGCGAGCGGGCCTGGAGACATACCCAGGCCGGCGCAGCCGTAACAAGTGCTGCGGTGCAAAGCCAGGCGGCAGCGAAATAACGAGGATCACACATGAACTGCATTTACCGCATCGTCTGGAGCCTGGTCAGCAACAGCTGGGTGGCCGTGGCGGAAAACGTCCGCGGACGCGGCAAGTCCACCAGCGGCCCACGGATGGTCGCCGCGGCCCTGGCGCTGGTTGGTGCCTCGTGGAGCTTGCCTTCGGCTTATGCGGCCGATGCGGCCAACGCCGCGGTGTCCGCCGGCACCGCCGGGATCGCGACGGTCGGCAACACCACGACCATCAGCCAGGCCAGCCAGCGTGTGGCGATTGACTGGACCAGCCTGTCGACCCGCGCCAACGAGGCACTCGTCTTCAACCAGCCCAATGCGCAGGCGATAGCGCTGAACCGCATCACCGGCAGCAGCCCGAGCGAATTGCTGGGCAGCCTCACGGCCAATGGCCAGGTGTTTATCCTGAACCCGAACGGTGTGCTGTTTGGCGCCGGGTCTCAGGTCAATGTGGGTGGCTTTGTGGCCTCGACGCTCAGCATGAGCAATGCCGATTTCATGGTTGGCAACCACGTCTTCAGCAACAACGGCGGCAGAGCTTCGGTGGTCAACCAGGGCAGCTTGAATGCAGGGCGGGGCGGCTACCTTGCCTTGCTGGCACCCGAAGTGCGCAACGAAGGCGTGATGACCGCCTCGCTTGGCACTGCTTTGCTCGCCGCCGGTAACAAGGTGACGCTGAACCTGGACAACGGTTCATTGCTGGGCTACAGCATCGACCAGGGTGCGATCAAGGCGCTGGCCGAGAATAAGCATTTGATCCAGGCCGATGGCGGCCAAGTCCTTCTTTCCGCGAAAGCGATGGACAGCTTGACCACGGCCACGGTCAACAACACCGGTGTCATTGAAGCAAAAACGATTCAGAACAAGGCCGGCCGCATCCTGCTGATGGGCGACATGGAGGCCGGCACTGTCAATGTGGGCGGCACCCTGGATGCATCCGCACCCGACACCGATGGACTGGGCGGCGACGGCGGTTTTGTAGAGACCAGCGCGGCGCATGTCAAGGTGGCCGACAGCGCCCGCATCACGACCCGCGCGGCAGCGGGCAAGACGGGTCAATGGCTGGTTGATCCCTTCGATTTTGTGGTGGCATCCGCGGGCGGCGATATCACGGGCGCAACACTTGGCACCCAGCTGGACAACAACAATGTGACGCTCAACACCACCGCGGGCACCACAGGCACCAACGGTGACCTGAGCGTCAATGACGCCGTGGCATGGTCCGCGGCGAACACGCTCACGCTGATCGGTGAGCGTGATGTCAACCTGAACGCCAATCTCACGTATTCGGGCAGCGGCACAGCGGGCGTCACCGTGCAAGCGGTGCGCGACATCAACGTGGGTGCCAATGTCGCGGTCGCCTCCACCGGCACCGGCGCGTTGCCGGTGGTCTTGGGTGGCGCCACGGTGGGCACGGCCGCGGGAGGCACCATCGCCATGAGCAGCGGCTCGTCGATCGCCACCCAGGGCGGTGATGTCACCTTCAAGGCCAACGCCATCAAGCTGGCCGGCGCCAGTGTGGCGGCGGCGGGCGGCAACATCACCATGGCGGCGGCCGGCAGCACGAGCGCCCACTCGCTTGAAATTAGCAACGCCGGGGCTACTCGTTCAAATGTCGGCACCACCGGCGCCGGCACCATCACCCTCAGCGGCAGCCTGACCGGCGGCGGGGCCAGCGCCACCGGTGGCTCGGCGGGCGGCGTGGTGGTGACCGACTCCAGCATCACCAGCGATACAGGGGCCATCAGCATCACGGGCACCGTCAGCGGCCCTTCGACCGGCGACAAGGTGGAGCGGGGCTTCCGCCTGGATTCAGGTACCACCGTCACGAGCGCCGGCGACATCAGCATGAGCGGCACGGTCAGCGCCACCCGGGCCATCACAGCTTATGTCTTCGGCCAGGACAGCATGGGCGGTGAAGTGGCCAACGGCGCCACGGTATCCAGCACGGGGGGCAACGCCACGCTCTCCGGCACGGCGAACAATACATTGCATATCAATGACACCGGCCTGGCGATCAAGGGCAAAGTCCAGACCGGCGCGGCCGGGAAGATCACGCTCACCGGGGCAGCCACCGTCGGCGTGGCCGCCGGCACCGGCCTGTCCACCGGCCTGTCCTCCGAAATCATCGCAGGGACGGGCGGGCTGGACATGACGGGAACGGTGTCGTCTGTCACCACGGCCACCAGCCTGGCCGGAGTCATGTTCGCCGGCGCCGCCAGCGCCACGGGCAATATTGTGGCCAACGGCATTGTCAATGCTGCCAGCGCTTCCGGGGTCCGCAGCCTGGACATGCAGGGCGGCACCTTGACCGGCTCGGGCACGGCCACCATCACCCTCAAGGGCCGGGGGGTTCCCGCCCCGGCGCCAGCCGCCTCATACGACGTCAATGTCTTTGGCACCACGGTCAGCACGGCCGGCGGAGAGATCACCCTCAGCGGAGACCGGGTGAGGATTGACAGCAGCGTCAATTCAGGCAGCGGCCGGACGTCGATCACCTCATTCACCACGAACCGAAGCATGACCCTCGGCGGCAGCGATGAAGCCAACGCGCTCAATTTGTCGAATGCCGAGCTCAACAACATCACGGCCTCGGTCTTGCAGCTGGGCGGCGGTGCCTACCGCGGCAATATTTCCGTCGGCAGCTCAGCCTCCATCACCATGGCGTCCACGCCGGCGCTGAGCTTGTTGACCAGCAGCACCGGCAGCATCAGCCAGGGGCCGGGCAGCCTCAGCGTCAGCAAGCTCAATGCGGTCGGCCCCAGCGTGACACTGACCCACACCGGCAACCAGTTCGACGAGATCAGCGGCCGTTCCACGACGGGCGCCTTCCAGGTGATCAGCGGCAAGGCGGCGCCGCTGACCGTCGGCACGGTCAATGGCATGGCCGGCATCGATTCGGGCGCCAACGCGACGGTGCTGAGCAGCCTCAACGGCGCCATTGCGCAAACCCAGGCCATCACGGCCGGCAGCCTCAATGCCTCGGCCGGCGGCGGCATCACGCTGAGCACCAACGTCAGCGGCAGCCAGACGTTGAGCACCACGGGGGTTGCGGGCAATATCAGCATCACCAGCGCCAATGCCCTGGACACCGGCAACTTCAGCATCACCACCGACAGCGGGTCGGCGCAGACCGTCAGCCTCAGTTCGGGTGCCGGCATCACCGTGTCCGGCGCCTTCGGTAACAGCCAGGACAGGCTCAAGCTGCTCGCCACCGGCGGCAACATCGCCGTCAACGGCGCGCTCACGGCCAGCGAGCTCACGCTGAGCACCACCGGCGCCAGCACGCAGACCGCGGCCATCACCGCCACCGGCCTCGAACTGCTGGGCAGCGGGACGCACACCCTCAATAACGCGGGCAATGCGGTGGCCACGCTGGCGGGCAACACCGGTAACGTCGATTACTCGCAAGCCGGTGCGCTGGCCGTGGGCACGGTCAACACCGCGGGCCTGACCGCCAGCGGCAAGGTGCTGGTGCGCGCCACCGGCGCCGCAGGCGACATCACGCTGAACAATACCGTGACATCGGGCAGCGCGGCCAATGACTCGCTGGTGCTGGCCGCCGGTCGCAACTTCATCAACAACGCCGGCGCCACGCCGCTGACCCCTGGGGCAGGGCGCTTCCTGGTGTATTCGACCGACCCAACGGCCAATACCTTTGGCGGCTTCGCCTCGACCGGCAATGCCTTCGGCCGCAGCTATGCCGCCAACGCGCCTTCGGATGCCTCCATGACCTCGCTGAGCGGCAACCGCATGGTCTACAGCATCACGCCGGTGCTCAATGTGAGCGGCGACAACCAGAGCAAGGTGTACGGCGCGGCCGACCCGGCGCTGAGCTATACGGTCGGCTCAGGCCTGGTGGCCGGGGATACGGCGGGCAGCGTGCTGGCGGGCCTGCTGGCGGCGCCCACCGGCTCCGCGGCCTCCGCAGGCACGCATGCGATCACACAGGGCACGCTGGCGGCCGCATTGGGCTACAGCCTGGCCTACACCAATGGCACGCTGACGGTGAGCAAAGCCACGGTGAGCGTGACAGGTGCGGCCGCGAACAACAAGACCTATGACGGCAGCACAGCGGCGACCCTGGGCACCATCGGCACCCTGACGGGCATGGCCTACGGCGAGTTGTTGACCTTGAATTCCACGGGCGCCAGTTTTTCCAATGCGGACGCCGGCACGGGCAAGACGGTGACCGCTACTTACAGCCTCTCCAACGGCACGGGGCTGGCCGGCAACTACCAGCTGGCGGCTGCGCCCGTCACCACGGTAGCGGACATCACCAAGGCCAACCTCAGCGTGACCGCGAACAACGACAGCAGGACCGTCGGCGCCGCGGCCTACACCGGCGGCAACGGCGTGAGTTTCAGCGGCTTTGCCGGCGGCGACACGGCTGCCGTGCTGGGCGGAGCGCTGGCCTACGGCGGCAGCTCGCAAGGCGCCACTGCGGTGGGCAGCTACGCCATCACCGCCAGCGGATACAGTGCCGCCAACTACACCCTGGCTTATATCGACGGCGTGCTGACCATCAACCCTGTGGCACCGGCGCCTGCGGCGACAGTGCCGGTGGTGCAGGTGATGACGGTAGTGCCGGGCGGTGCTACACCGCCAAGTGATGCCTACCTCAGCGCGATGTACACCTTGGCTAAGGTGGGTGGGGCGGGGGGAGAGGACTCTGGCGGTGGTGGCCTGGCCGGAAGTGGCGCGGAACCCAGCGACGCACTGAAAGCGGCAGCCGCTGAAGCTGGCAATACGGATGAGGCGGAGTAGCAGCACTTCGGCAGGGCGGAGCCTGCCACCGCCTCGGCTGCACCCCCACCGTTCGGGCTGAGGTATCGAAGCCCAGGGTTGCATTGCCCTTCGATACCTCGGGGCGAACGGGGCTCACGGAGTACGGTGCGGGGACTCCAACGGCAACCATAAGGTAAAGCGTGTCCCCGCCGGCCCTGACTCCCACGCCACCCTCCCACCCAGCATCTGCGCCCGCCGCTGCTGGTTGTGCAAGCCTTTTCCGCTGGCCTGGGCCAGCGCGCTTTCCACATCAAAGCCCTGGCCGTTGTCGGTGATAGTGACTTGCACACCATCGCCTTCCACAGCGGTGCCTACGCGGATCTCGGTGGCCCGGGTGTGGCGCAGGATGTTGGCCACGCTTTCCTGGAGGATGCGCAGGATGTGCAGTGCGCTCGACGGGTCCAGCCAGGGCAGCGTGGGCAGCTCCCGCACTTCCCACAGCAGCGCCACGCCGGTGTCCTCGAGCCGCGGCTCCAGGCGGAAGCGCAGCGTGGCCAGCAGGAGCAGCAGGTCGGCCTCCACCGGCTCCATGGAGTCGATGGCGAGCTTGAGGTCGTCCATGCAGTCCTTGAGGATTTGCGAGACCTTCGCGTCGCTCATGCCGCCATGCTCCACCGAGCGTATCGCGCTGATCAGCGTGGAGCCCAGCCCGTCGTGCATGTCCTGCATCATGCGCTGGCGCTCGTCGCTGAGCATCTGCCGGCGCTCCACGGCGCGCAGGCGCTGGTGGCTCAGTTCAAGCTCGGCTTCGCGGGCCAAGAGGCGCTCGGCCAGGCCGGCATTGACGCGCTCGACCTCGACGATGGCGCCGACATAGCGCCGGTACAGCAGCGTGCCGAAAATGCTGAAGGTGATCGCGTTGGTCCAGGCGCCGAGGTACCAGCCTTCGGGGCTGATGAAGTTGTTCTGCAGCAGCCAGTCGCCCACGCCGAAAGCGGTGCACATGGCAACGCCCGCCGACACCAGCATGGCTTCGCCGGAGCGGCCGCGCCAGGCGTTGATGCCGCCGGCCAGTGCGACCACCAGGCCCATGAGCGCCGCCATCACATAGATCAGCGGCGTGACCTTGGGCGTGTTGGGCAGGGTGGCCACGACCGGCAGGGTCAGCAAGCCCATCAAGACCGTCGCGGCAATCAGCGTACCCGCCAACCAGGGCTGCCTGCGGCGGTGCAGCAGGAGCAGCGAGAAGTGAACCGTCAGGACCAGCCAGAACAGCGAGTTGACCGTGAGCCAGGCGAACCAGTCGTTGGCGATGGGAAAGCCGATGTAAAAGTGCAGGCCGCGCAGGAAGGAAGTAGCCGCCAGCACGAAGAACAGCAGGTAGGCCGTCCTGTGCCGGCGCCTGAACCATACAAAGAACGCGAAGATGCCCACGGCCAGGAAGGCCGCGCTGAACATGGCCGGCAGCTCCAGCTGCAGCCAGTGCCGCCAGCTGTGGCGCCAGCTCAGCGCGTCTGCCGGGCCCAGCCACAGCGAGGACAGCGCCACCTGGCTGGCACGCGTGTGTTCCAGGCGCAGCAGGATTTCGCGCGGCGGTTTGCCGTCGGTTGTCTGGTCGAGAGGCACCCACAGCGGCGTGCGCGAGCTGTTCCACAGCGGGCCCTGCTGCTGGGCCGTGTGCACCAGCTGGCCGTCGGCATACACCGCGACGGTGCCGTCGGTGCGCACGCGCGCGCCGTACAGCACCAGCGGGCCGTGCGCAGCTGCCAACCCTTGCGTGGACAGCCTGAACCAGGCCGTGCGCGTGGTGCCTGGCGCGGCGGCCGCCGCCTGGCGCAGCAGGGACACCGGCGGGGCATGGGGCAGATCCACAGGCTGCCAGGCGGTCGGCAGGGAGGCGCTGTCCTGCGTGGGCGGCGCGGCGCTGAAGCCCGGCGCATTGAGCACCTGCCATTCGACCTCGGTGATGTGCAGGCTTGGCGCATGCGTGTGGGCTTCGCCCTCGGACCAGGCGCTCAAGGCCGCCAGCGCCGCCGTTGCAGCCAGCAGGGCGGCGGCGATGCGGGAAAGCAGCCGCCCGGCCTGGCGCCGTGGGCTCAAGGTATTTGGGGGGGATGGCGTCACGGGGGAATTTTGGCTTGTCCGCCGCGGCCGGCCTGCCGTTGCAGGGCGCGCTGCGGTAGGGCGCGGCGCTATTGCGCCAGCAACCCCTGGTTCCTGGCTTCGTAGATGGCTTCGGCCTTGGAGGTGACCTTGAGCTTGCTGTAGATGCGGCGCACAAAGGTGCGCACCGTGAAATGCGACAGGCCCATGAGCTTGGCGATCTCCACCGCGGTAAAGCCTTTGGTGATGAAGTCCAGTACTTCCTTCTCGCGGGCGGATAAAAGCTGGGGCTCGTCGCCGGCTGGCTCCGCGCCTGCGGGAGCGGCATTTTGCCGGAAGTGCGCCAGCACCTGGCGCGCGATGATGGGGCTGATGGGGCTGCCGCCGCTGGCCAGGCTGCGGATCTCGTCGACGATCCTGGCCTGGGAGCTGTCCTTGAGCAGGTAACCGGCCGCCCCGGCCTCGATGGAGCGCATGACATGCGTCTCGTCGCCGAAATTCGTGCTGACCATGATGCTGCAGCTGGGCCATTGCCGCGCGGCGGCGCGTATCACTTCAATGCCGGAGCCGTCGGGCAGGCCCAGGTCCACCAGCAGCACGTCCACCGGCGGGCCCTGCAGCAGGGCGATGCCTTCGGCGCGCGTGCCGGCCGTGCCCGCCAGCCGCATATCGGGCGCGGCCCGCAGGGCGCGCTCCAGGGCGCTGCGAAAGCCCAGGTCGTCTTCAACGATGGCGACGTGGATGCGCGGCGCGGCCTCCCCGGGGGAGGTCGGCTGTTCGGTCATGGGAGGGCTGGGCGCTTGCATCTGGTGCCATTGTGCGATGGATTGAGGGCTGGCTCGTAGCGCATTTGTGCTACAGGCAAAACCGCTAAGCATAGTTACGATTCGTTGCATCGCGAACAGGCCGAAAAAACAGGGGTAGTGCCCTTTGTTTTCATCCGGTGCCCCCGTTCACCGCCACAACAAGCCAGACATGAAAGAGCACGCCAGCATGAACCGTATTTACCGCCTTGTCTGGAATGCCGCTCTGGGTGTGTGGGTGGCTGTGGCGGAGAATGCCAAAGGGCGCGGCCCTTCGACAGGCTCAGGACGGGCCAGGGGCGGCCTGGCGAGCCCTGAACCCAGGCTTGGCGGCTTCAGCCTTCATGCGCGGTGCCGTGCTGTTTTGGGCTTGATGGTTTCCCTGGCCCTGGCTTCCGGCGCTTTGCAGCAGGCCCACGCCGCCGATGCGGCCAACGCCATGGTGTCCGCCGGCACCGCCGGTATCAGCACAGTAGGCAACACCACGACGATCAACCAGGCCAGCCAGCGCGTGGCGATCGACTGGACCAGCTTGTCGACGCGGGCCAACGAGGCGCTTGTTTTTAACCAGCCCAATGCGCAGGCGATTGCCCTGAACCGCATCAACGGCAGCAGCCCCAGTGAACTGCTGGGCAGCCTGACGGCCAACGGCCAGGTGTTTATCCTGAACCCGAATGGCGTGCTGTTTGGCGCGGGCTCGCAGGTCAATGTGGGCGGACTGGTGGCTTCGACCCTGAGCATGAGTAACGCCGACTTCATGGCCGGCAACAACGTGTTCACCGGTTCTGGTGCTTCGGGCTCCGTCGTCAACCAGGGCACGCTGAACGCGGGGCAGGGCGGCTACCTGGCGCTGCTCGCGCCTGAAGTACGCAACG
>Ga0102592_1000525_pt1 | contig 62828 bp, 57 predicted proteins | sample AraplaCol_mMF_r2_FD_76861 | JGI IMG/M metagenome (GOLD analysis project Ga0102592, IMG submission 76861) | Arabidopsis root microbial communities from North Carolina, USA - plate scrape MF_Col_mMF_r2 (SPADES assembly) (version 2) | ecosystem: Host-associated > Plants > Roots > Endosphere...
AAAGCCGTGGCCAGCTCGGCGAATTCGCTCCGCGCATCGAAGTCATGAACATTCCGGTCGACAAGATCCGCGAAGTCATCGGCTCCGGCGGCAAGGTCATCCGCGAAATCGTCGAAAAGACCGGCGCGAAGATCAACATTGAGGACGACGGCACCGTCAAGATCGCCTCCTCCTCGGGCAAGGAAATCGAAGCCGCCCGCAAGTGGATCCACTCGATCGTCGCCGAGCCGGAAATTGGCCAGATCTACGAAGGCACTGTTGTCAAGACCGCCGACTTCGGCGCCTTCGTCAATTTCTTCGGCGCCCGTGACGGCCTCGTTCACATCTCGCAGCTCGCTTCCGAGCGCGTCGCGAAGACCCAGGACGTCGTCAAGGAAGGCGACAAGGTCTGGGTCAAGCTGCTCGGCTTCGACGAGCGCGGCAAGGTTCGCCTGTCGATGAAGGTTGTCGACCAGGCCACCGGCCAGGAGATCCCGAACGAGAAGAAGAAGGAAGAAGCGGCCGAATAAGCCGCCCTTCCAGATTTAAGTCGGGGCGCGGGAATGCTTCCGCGCCCTTTTTGTATCCCAAGCGTGGCGTAATCTTTCAGATTCGCTCGCCACACTTGAGTCTTTGGTTTTGCGCATGTCGTGGCCGCAAAACCGCTGAATATTTTTGCGCGACATGTTTTAAGACGAGACGAGATCATGAGCCGCGAGACGCTGAAGACCCTCTTCCATCCCTTTGCCAGCGGCACAGTCCAGGCGCCCGGCGAGGGCGAGCGCGTGCTCTTCCTCGGCGCCGAGGCGGGCTTTGCGCTGCCGGAAGGCTTTGCCGCCTCGCTCAGCGCCGTCCAGGGCTTCCGTCCGCTCTATCGGCAGCTGCTGGCCCAGCGGATCGAGGCGACGCCTGAGATCGACGGTGAGGACTATGACGCGGCGCTGGTGCTCTGCACCAAGCACAAGGGCGAGAACGAGGCCAATCTCGCCGCCGCGATCACCCGCACGCGGGCCGGTGGCCTGATCGTCGTTGCCGGCGCCAAGGAAGACGGTATCCAGCCGCTACGCAAGCGCCTGGAAGGTTTCGGCCTCGCCATCGACCATATGCCGAAATATCACGGCGTCGCCTTCTGGTTCGGCCGGCCGGCAGAGGCCGGCGATATCGTCTCCAAGCTGGCGAAGGCGCCGGTGCGCGTCGACGACCGCTTCCATGCGAGCGCCGGCATGTTCTCGCACGACCGGATCGATGCCGGATCGGAACTGCTCGCCTCGCGCCTGCCGCAGGATTTCACCGGCGACGTTGCGGACTTCGGCGCGGGGTGGGGCTATCTCTCCGTCGAGATGGCACAGAGATCGCGCGGACTTCAACGCCTCGACCTCTACGAGGCCAACCACGCGGCCCTGGAGGCCGCCCGCGATAATCTGGCGGAGAACTGCCCGAACGCGCCTGTGCGCTTCTTCTGGCACGATCTGGCGGGCGAGCCGATCAAGGACAAATACGACCTCGTCATCATGAACCCGCCCTTCCACGAGGGCCATGCGGCCGAGCCGTCGCTCGGCCAGGCGATGATCAAGACCGCCGCATCCGCCCTTCGCGGCGGCGGCCGCCTGATGCTCGTCGCCAATCGCGGCCTGCCTTACGAGCCGGTTCTTGCAGCAAACTTCAAGGAAAGCGGCGAAACCTGTCGCAATGCCCGCTTCAAGGTTCTTTGGGCGAAGAAATAAGGCCCAGTGGCCTCGAACCGATTTTCATCGACGGAAACAAAAAGGCCGTGCGCATCATCTGCGCACGGCCTTTGAGTTTCAAGCGGGCGGCGTTTATTCCACGTCCGCCTTACGCAGCGTTTCCAGCGTCGGCATTGATGTGACGTTATAGCCGGCGTCGACGAAGTGGATCTCGCCTGTGACACCCGCGGAAAGGTCGGAGAGCAGGTAGAGCGCCGAGTTACCGACCTGGTCGATGGTGACGGTCTTGCGCAGCGGCGCATTGCGCTGGTTCCAGGAGAGGATTGCGCGCGCATCCGAAATGCCGGCGCCGGCAAGCGTGCGGATCGGGCCTGCGGAAATGGCGTTGACGCGAATGCCGCGTGGGCCGTAGTCGGCGGCGAGATAGCGCACCGAAGCCTCGAGCGCGGCCTTGGCGACGCCCATGACGTTGTAGTTCGGGATGACGCGCGTCGAGCCATTGTAGGTCAGCGTCAGCATGGCGCCGCCGTCTTCCATCAACGGAGCACAGCGCTTGGCGATCTCGGTGAAGGAGAAACAGGAAATGACCATGGTGCGGCTGAAATTCTCACGCGTCGTATCGGCGTAGAGACCCTTCAGCTCGTTCTTGTCGGAAAAGCCGATGGCATGGACGATAAAGTCGAGCTTGCCCCAGCGCTCACCGATCGCGTCGACGACGGTATCGACGGAGGCGACATCCTCGACATCGCAGGGCAGGACGAAATCGGAACCAACCTCGGCAGCGAGCGGCTTGACGCGCTTGCCGAGCGCATCGCCCTGATAGGTGAAGCCGAGTTCGGCGCCCTGTGCGGCGAGAGCTTTTGAAATCCCCCAGGCGATCGAGTGGTTGTTTGCGACGCCCATGATGAGCCCGCGCTTACCCTGCATGATTCCCGTCATGTTATTATCCGTTATGGCGCTGGAAGACGAGCGTAGCGTTCGTCCCGCCGAAGCCGAAGGAGTTGGAGAGGGCGATATCGATCTTCGCATTGTCGATACGCTTGCGCACGATCGGTACGCCTTCGAATTCGGGATCGAGTTCGGTGATGTGAGCGCTTTCGCCGATGAAGCCTTGCTGCATCATCAGCAGGGAATAAATCGATTCCTGCACGCCGGCGGCACCCAGCGAATGGCCGGTGAGCGACTTGGTCGACTGGATATGCGGGATCTTCGATCCGAATACTTCCCGGATGGCGCCGATTTCCTTGCTGTCGCCGACCGGCGTCGAGGTGCCGTGGGTATTGACGTAGTCGACGTCGCCTTTGACCGTGGCAAGCGCCTGGCGCATGCAGCGGATGGCGCCCTCGCCCGAGGGAGCGACCATGTCGTAACCGTCGGAAGTTGCGCCATAGCCGACGATTTCGGCATAGATCTTGGCGCCCCGCGCCTTGGCGCGCTCCAGTTCCTCGAGCACCAGCACGCCGGCGCCGCCGGCGATGACGAAACCGTCGCGGTTGACATCATAGGCGCGCGAGGCGCTGTCGGGCGAGTCGTTGTATTTGGAAGACATGGCGCCCATGGCGTCAAAGAGGTTGGACATCGTCCAGTCGAGATCCTCGTGGCCGCCTGCGAACATCACGTCCTGCTTGCCCCACTGGATCATCTCGGCGGCGTTGCCGATACAATGCGCCGATGTCGAGCAGGCAGACGAGATCGAGTAATTGACGCCGTGGATCTTGAACCAGGTGGCGAGCGTGGCGGATGCGGTCGAGGACATCGCCTTCGGCACGGCGAAGGGGCCGATACGCTTCGGGCTGTTGTTCTTCAGGGTGATTTCGGCGGCCTCGATGAGGGTACGGGTGGATGGGCCGCCGGAGCCCATGATGATGCCGACGCGTTCGTTCTGACCGTAGTCCTTCTCTTCCAGGCCGGAATCGGCGAGCGCCTGCTTCATGGCCACATGGTTCCAGGCCCCGCCCTGCGACAGGAAGCGCATGGCGCGGCGATCGACCAGCTCGGCCAGTTCTGCGGCGCCGAGCTTGGGGCTGCCCCAAACCTGGCACTTGAAGCCGTGTTCGGCGAAATCGCTGGAGAAGGAAATACCCGACTTTGCCTGCCGCAAGGATTCGGTGACTTCGGCCGCGTCGTTTCCGATCGAGGACACGATACCCAGACCCGTTACAACTACCCGTCTCATCTGATCAAACCTTTGTTGTTTTCGTCAGCCGCTTAAAATGCGGTTCAGGCCGTCTTGTCTTTCGATAGACCGACGCGAAGGTCGGCCGCCTGATAAATTGTTTCACCATCCGCCTTCAGCCAGCCGTCGGCGGTGCCGAGCACCAGGCGGCCGCGCATGACGCGCTTGAAGTCGATGCCGTATTCGATCAACTTCGTGTGCGGGCGCACCATGCCCTTGAATTTCACTTCGCCCGTTGAAAGCGCCATGCCGCGGCCTTCCTCGCCGAGCCAGCCGAGGAAGAAGCCGGTCAGCTGCCACATGCCGTCAAGGCCGAGGCAACCCGGCATGATCGGGTTGCCTTCGAAATGGCAGGGAAAATACCAGTCGTCGGGACGTACGTCGTATGCGGCGCGCAGATAACCCTTGTCGAAGGCTCCGCCCGTTTCGGAAATCTCCGTGATGCGGTGAACCATTAGCATGGGCGGCAGGGGCAGCTGCGCATTGCCGGGTCCGAACAGCTCGCCATGCGCGCAGGCGATGAGTTCTTCGTACGAGAAGCTGGACTGTCTGGTGGTCATAAAGTTTCTTTTTCCCCCCGCGTGAAGCCGATGGATGTGAACGTGTAGTCCAAGTTCTCCAGAAAATGAAGCATGAGCAAGGCAGCTTCATTCATGGCTCCGGACCAGGCTTTCGCCTATATTTGGTGGTCGCATACAGGAAGGCTAGGGCCGCGACCAGAGCTATTTGCGTCAGAAGCCCGTTTTTGCCGCGTTTATCAGGCTCTTGTCCCCATTGAACTATTGAAAGGCTCCGGTGCAAAAGTTATACCGCTTGAAGAAACATGATTGCTTTATGCAGGAATAATCGGAGTTGGTCTTGATGACGGGTGCATCCCCGATCGCAATAGAGGTAAGGCTGCGCGGCGCGGGCCTGCGCCCCACCCGCCAGCGCGTCGCGCTCGGCGACCTCCTGTTTGCCAAGGGCGACCGGCATTTGACCGTCGAGGAACTGCATGAGGAGGCGGTTGCCGCCGGCGTGCCGGTTTCGCTGGCGACCGTCTACAATACGCTGCATCAGTTCACGGAAGCCGGCCTGATCCGCGTTCTCGCCGTCGAGAGCGCCAAGACCTATTTCGACACCAATGTTTCTGACCACCACCATTTCTTCGTCGAAGGTGAAAACGAGGTGCTCGACATTCCCGTCAGCAACCTGACGATCGGCAATCTGCCGGAACCGCCCGAGGGCATGGAGATCGCCCATGTCGACGTGGTGATCCGCCTGCGCGCGAAGCAGAGCTGACGTTAAAGCCGCCTTACATGACATCGTCGGGATGCCGGCCGGGCTTATGCTTATAGGTCGGGAAGGTCCAGCCGAACCAGAGGGCTCCGCCGCGCACGGCGAAGGCCGCCGCGACGCCGCAGGCGGAAGCCAGATAGAGCTGCATTCCCAATCCATTGGCAGCCGTGAAGACGCCGGCGCCGACGAGGGCCGCGGTCACGTAGATTTCCGGCCGCAGCAGCACAGAGGGCTCGTTTGCCATCAGATCGCGCAGGATGCCGCCGAAGGTCGCCGTCAGCGTGCCGGTGACGATCGCGATGGTCGGTGAGCCGGTGGCGGCAAGCCCCTTGGCCGCGCCAAGCACGCAATAGGCGGCAAGACCGATCGCATCCAGCCAGATCAGCAGGCGATAGCGCGATTCCAGGAGATGGGCGGTGAAAAAAACGATGACGCCCATGATGCAGCAGACCAGGATATAGGCAGGGTTCAACACCCAGAAGACCGGCACGCGACCGAGCACGATATCACGCACGGTGCCACCGCCCGTTCCCGTCACCATAGCAAAGAACAGAAAACCGATCAGGTCCAGCTGCTTGCGCGAAGCGGCAAGCGCTCCAGTCGCGGCAAACAGCGCAATGCCGGCATAATCGAGATAGACGAGCAGAGACATGCGAGCCCCGGAACCGGCAGAAGTTCAGAGCATGATGCCGAAAAGTGTGAGCGGTTTTCTCATGACATCATGCTCTAACTCTTGAATTGAGAACAGGATTCAGATTTTAGGCCAATTAGGCCTAAAATCATCCTGTTCTCGAGAAAGAACCACGGCGGCAAGGGCGGCGCAAGGCGGCCGCGTCATAAAGCCGAAGTCTTTATTTGACGCATGTCGCCCAAAACCGCTGCACATTTTGGGGCGACGTGCCTAGGAGCCTTTATTCAAAAGAGGAAAGCCGTGAAAACGCTGCTGCTCGCCGTTCTGAACATCGTCCTGCTGCTTGTCATGCCGGCTGTCGCCTTCGGCCAGCAATCGCTGATCTCCGATCCCGAGATCTACGAGAAGAGGCATTTCCAGGCACAGTGCAAGGTCGCCGAATTCGCCGACGGCTTCATCATCCGGCAGGACATCAACAATGACGGGCTGATCGACGCCGTGGTCAATGAGGGCCAGCTGACCTGCGACGGGCAGAAGGGGCCGCAATGCAACGATGACGGCTGCACCTATAATTTCTATCTGCAAGTTGCCGAGGGCGGTTATTTTATGATCGCGACGGCGCAGATCTACGGCTACGACTTCGTCCAGCGCTTCGGCAACATGGTGCTAGCGATGAAGATGCATCCGCGCTTCTGCGACCGCACCGAGGGCGACCCCTGCATCGTGACGGCGCGCGTCCGCGGCACGAAATTCGTCACCATCTCGAAGAAGTAAGCTTAGCGCCTAATCCCGAAAGATTTTCGGGGTTAGGTGCAAATTCAAAGTGATAGAGCGTCTTCGGCGCATCCTATGGGACGCCCGGCGCTCTATTGCGGATAGAGTTCCGACGTCCGGCCGGCGAGATAGTAGCCGACCAGGCCGTACCATTCGCGGATCGCCGTCGCCATGTTCTGCGCATTCAGGTTCGGTTGAGTGAAATCCAGTCCGGGCTTCACCTTGCCGTCGGTGCGATAATCGGTCGGCCAAGGCACGATGCCGATGCCGAGCTTGCGGAAGATGCCGACGGAGCGCGGCATGTGAAAGCCCGAAGTGATCAGCAGGCAATTGGAAAGACCCTGGCTCGCCAGGAATTCCTTGGTGTTGACGGCATTTTCGAAGGTCGTGCGCGACGACTTCTCCTCGATCAGGCGATCCCTGCCGACACCGAAGAGCGGGAAGAATCGCGCGGATGCCGCCGCATCGCCTTCATAGATGCCCGAGATGGAGCCGTCGCCGCCCGACACAAGAATACGCGACTGCGGAAATTTCTGCGCAAGCCGCAGTGCCTCGATGAAGCGGTCGGCGGCGCTGCTGAATTCTATGCCGTGACGCGCCGTATTCACTTCGCTTTCGAAGGCGCCGCCGAGGACGATCATGCATTGCAGATTGTCGGGATCGGCTGAGGGCTTTGCGAACCGCTCCTCCAGATCCTGCATGAGGAGGTTGCCGGCCGTGGTGTAGAGCGTGACGAAGAGGATGATGATCGAGCCCATCGCGCCAAGGATGCTGAGCGTACGCCAGCGCAAAAGGCCGGCAACGAGGGCGAAGAAGACAAGAAAGAATGCCAGCGACAGCGGCTGGCCAAAAATCCAGACGAGCTTCGAAATGAAGAACAAGACCTACTCCTTGAAGATGGGCGGCGGTCCTTCCTATCCGATTCGACGGTGACAGGAATGCGACGGTTCTACTTCGCGCGGACAATGGCCGATTGGTTCGATGCGACCTTCTGATTGAAGCGCCGCTGGAGCGGCCGCGGGATCAGCATGGCGGCAAGCGCAAGCACCATGGCGAAGAGGGAGACCAGCCACAGCGCATGCGCGCCCGCCAGCCGCGTCAGGACGGCGCCGGCGATCGCGCCGAGCACCATGCCGCCCCAGGGCACGATCTGGATCGTCCATTCGACACGGCGGTCACCGATGATCCAGCGGCCGATGCCGCGGCCGAACCGCGACAGGGCGCCGGTCACATAAGTCAGGCCGATCGGCAGGCCTTCGATGTGCTCGACGGCGGCATTCACCATGCCCATGGCGAAAACGATCAAGTAAAACCGCGCCAGCAGCAGGTTCTGCATGGTCAACATCGAGGCAAGCGCCAGAACCAGGCCGACGCAGCCGAGCACCACGAAGATACGACGCTGCGAGACATGGGCAATGACGATACCCGCCGCATTGCCGAGCACGAAAACGAGGATGGCCGAGATCAGGACCGCCGCGTGATCGAGATTGCCCTCGCTCAGGGCCAAGGCGGCCCGCGTCGTGTTGCCGGTCATGAAGGACACGAAATCGCCGGTCAGCAGAAGACCGGTCGCATCCGTCATGCCGGCAAGAAACGAGATCGCGCCGACAAGGGCGACGCCGATCACGGTTCGTCGGGTACGGATGATGCGGCGGCGTCTTGCTCTGGTCATTGGCTAAGGGTCCTGAAGCCGAATCGCTGGGATTCCGGCAACAAGGATAAATCTTCTCATTGAGGAATTGGCAAAGGCAATGGAATGGGCAGGAAAGATTCTAAAGCTTGTCGCGATCTTTCACATTCGCTCGCCGTGCGTTAGATCTTGGCTTTCCGAATGCCGTGATCGCAACCGCTGCACGCTTTTGCATGACAAGCTCAGCGAACCGCTGGAATGACCCTTCCGACGTTCGCCATCTTGGCTTCGGTCCCGCGATCTGGCAGACGGAGCTTGTGAGCCGCCATCGCCGTATCGCTGGGGAACGTATGGAAGATCAGAATTTTCCCATTCCAACTGGAGCCTTGATCCGACAGGGCGGGCGGGCCTGTTTCCGTCATCTCGTCAATACGAGCCCCTTGTTGATACGGGTGCAATCGGGAACGAAGATCGTCACGGCAGCGGACAAGCCTCTACGGTTTGATGCCGGCGCATACGCAGCAGTATCAGACCGTTGCGCTCCCCGTTCCCAGACAATTGTTCGAGGATGCCTATGCGCGCATGGGCTCGATCGCCGTCCCATCGACGCCCCTTCCCGCGCGGTCTTCCGATATGCCTGATGAAGCGGCTGTATTGTTCGAATATTGCTGCCAGCCCGGCAATCTCGCCAGGCTTCCCGGGGCCATCGCCAGGGCTCGCCTGATGGAACTCATCACATGGTTTGCGCTGTGCGGGGCGGTGTTGGGCCAAAGCCGGAGCCTTCGACTCGAAGACCGGTTGAGGCAAATGGTTGAAATCGATCCGGCCTTTGGCTGGACGCTGCGGCACGCGGCGCGCTCGTTCAACATGAGCGAGGCGACGCTCAGGCGCAGGCTCGCGGCCGAAAATACCGGCTTCAGCGAGATCCTGAGCGATACCCGGATGAATCGGGCCCTGGGCCTCGTTCAGACGACGACCCTTTCCATGGCGCAGATTGCGCTCGAAGTCGGCTACGACTCGCCTTCTCAATTCGCGGCGCGCTTCAAGGAGCGGTTCGGCACCAGTCCGCGCCATGTGCGCAACGGCTCCGAGCCGGTTGAGCGGATCGGGACAGAAGTTGAGCGTAGCGGGGCAGACGTGCTTTCCGGGTGACGATAGCTCTGCGGCATCATCAACCGCAGGAAAGCAACATGCGTTTCATAACAGCACTTCTCGCAACGTCCCTTATCGGCATCACGGCCGCACATGCGGAAATGAAGCTCACCTCGACGGATCTGACCGCGGGCAAGCCCATGGCCGACGAGCAGGTCTTCAACGGCTTCGGCTGCTCGGGCAAGAACATCTCGCCTGACCTCGCCTGGTCCGGCGCTCCCCAGGGCACCAAGAGCTTCGCCGTCATGGCCTACGATCCAGATGCTCCGACCGGCTCGGGCTGGTGGCACTGGTCCGTGTTCAATATTCCGGCGGATGTCTCGAAGATTGCCACCGGCGCAAGCGGCGACAAGAAGCTTCCCGACGGCGTCGTGGAAGGTCGCACCGACTTCGGCGTATCAGGATATGGCGGCGCATGCCCGCCGGCCGGCGATATGCCGCACCATTACCAATTCACCGTCTACGCCCTGTCGGTCGACAAGCTTCCCCTACCGGATACGGCGCCTGCAGCCATGGTCGGCTTCTATGTCAGGGCCAATACGCTCGGCAAAGCTTCCGTCGAGGTCACCTACGGCCGCTGAGGCCGATTTTGGATCGTGATTACGATCCACTTGAATGTCGTTAAGACCTGAAATCGCCGGTGAGCAGAAGACCGATCGCATCCGCCATGCGCTAAAAACGAGATCGAGCCCCATCACGGTTCGCCCGGTGCGGATGATACGGCGGCGTCCTGCTCTGCTCATCGGTAAGTTCCTGAGGCCGAATTGCCGAGATTCCGACAACAAGCTCGTTGTGGCTGGAGCATGCGGACTTGAACGGCAACATATTTTCGGCCATAAAACGGCGTCGCTTCAGATCGAAGCTCCGTAAGCGTTTACGTCAATCAACGCGCAACCCGCCGGTCGGCGCTGCGCAATTTTTCTGATCGGCATCTTACGGAGATCAAAATGCCCAAAGGCAAACTCCCCAAACGCTATAATACAATCGTCATGCCGCTCATCCTCTCGCTGCTGATGACATGCGTCGTCTCGGCGATCAGCATCCTGAGAGCACAAGGCCTGACCGCGCCTGCCCTTGCCATGTGGCCCTCCGCATGGGCGCTATCCTGGGCTATCGCCTTTCCCGTCTTGCTCTTGATGCTGCCGGTGGTAAAGCGGCTGACGGCTATTATCGTCGAGATGTGAGGCGTAAAGCGCCGGCGGGCTGCGGGAGCGGCCTGCCGGGCATGACGCGGGCGACTACAATCTTTTCTTTGCGAATGCCCTGCCCGAAGCCGACTTCAGATATTTTTCGAAAGCAAATGCCTGGGCTTCATCGGAGAAAGCGAGGTAGGTCTTGAGAGACCAAGGGACATATTTCGAGGTATGCGAGACTTCCCCGGCATTGTGTTTTGCCAAGCGCGACTTTAGGTCACCCGTCACGCCGACGTAATAGCGGTCCGGAAATTCGACACTGCAGAGAATGTACACGTATTTCATGGAAGGATCATAGCCCGCCTACGTTGCTTCGCAACTTCGGCGCGGCAGCCTCCGCTGTCCTTCTCGCCCTCGTCACGTCAAGCCTTCCGGCTTGCCAAGCCGAAGCTCGAAGAGCGTAGGCTGGTGGAGCTAAGCGGGATCGAACCGCTGACCTCTTGCATGCCATGCAAGCGCTCTCCCAGCTGAGCTATAGCCCCATCAAGGCGGTCCGGCGTGGCCGGTCCTGGGATACTCGTCAGGGCGTGCCCTTCGGAGTGGCGGCTTATTACTTGCGGTTTTCGCAGATAGCAAGCCTAAAAAACCCGGCCCGGAATTTTTTTGTCATCCGGGCCGTCATTCGTCCGATCAGACTTCGTCTTCGTCGCCGGTCACGCCGATGATGTCGCTCATGTCGTCGTCGTCATCGTCTTCGTCGGGTGTGAGGAAGGTATCGTCGTCGTCATCGCCTTCGATTTCGACATCGTCATCGCCGATATCGGGGATGTCGTCGCCGGCGGCGGCATCATCGGCATCTTCCAGCGACACCAGTTCGACTTCGGTGTTTTCGGTATCGACTTCCGCGACCTCGTCTTCCTCGGCAACGTCGGCGATCGCCGAGGTTTCCTCGAAGAAGGACAGAGGGTAGGACTTGCCGGTATAAGGGGAAACGATCGGATCCCGGTTCAGGTCGTAGAACTTCTTGCCGGTTTCCGGATCGGTGCGCTTGGTTCCAAGTTCCGCTTTCGCCACTATAAGCCTCGTGAGAATGGCCGAATTCAAAATTCGGCAAATGCCGTTCAAGCCGGCGTTCCATCGGAATTTATAAGCCGGTCCCCTTAATCGCTGTGGCTTCCCATGTCAAAGCCAAACTTTATGATTGCCGCGCGGGGTTTTTCGCATGCCGGCGGATGACCGCCCGGCGCGTTTATGTTAACGAGCCGCGGCAGCCGCAGAACGGCAAGAAAATTGCCACCGCCCGGATCGGAACGGCGGAGGAAATACGCCGCATTTGCAAAGGATTACGCCATGTCGCACGGCTCTCGGCCAAGGCCCGTCACCGCCCGTAAATCCGCAAATCTTGCCGGCGTCGTCCGCATTCCCGGTGATAAATCGATCTCGCATCGCTCCTTCATGTTCGGCGGGCTCGCTTCCGGGCAAACGCGGATTACCGGCCTGCTTGAAGGCGAGGACGTGATCAATACCGGCCGGGCGATGCAGGCGATGGGCGCGAGGATCCATCGGCAAGGCGCAGAGTGGGTGATCGACGGCACCGGCAATGGCGCTTTGCTTGCGCCCGAGGCGCCTCTCGATTTCGGCAATGCCGGTACCGGCGTGCGGCTGACCATGGGACTCGTGGGCGCTTATGATTTTTCCTCCACCTTCACGGGCGACGCATCGCTTTCGAAACGGCCGATGGGCCGCGTGCTCGATCCGCTGCGTGAAATGGGTGTGCAGGTCAGCGCATCGGCGGGAGACAGGCTGCCGGTAACGCTGCGCGGCCCGAAAACACCGAGCGCGATCCGCTATCGCGTACCGATGGCCTCCGCCCAGGTGAAGTCGGCCGTCCTGCTTGCCGGGCTCAATACGCCCGGTATCACAACCGTCATCGAGCCTGTGATGACGCGTGACCATACCGAAAAGATGCTGCAGGGTTTTGGCGCCGCCCTTTCCGTCGAGACTGACAGGGATGGTGCGCGCATCATCCGGCTTGAAGGGCGGGGCAGGCTCACCGGCCAAGTCATCGACGTGCCCGGCGACCCTTCCTCCACCGCCTTCCCGCTGGTCGCAGCACTCATCGTCCCCGGTTCGGACATCACCATCCGCAACGTGCTGATGAACCCGACGCGCACGGGGCTGATCCTGACGCTGCAGGAAATGGGCGCCGATATCGAGGTGCTGAACGCGCGCCTTGCCGGCGGCGAAGACGTGGCGGATCTACGCGTGCGACATTCCGAGCTCAAGGGCGTGACCGTGCCTGAAGAACGGGCGCCGTCGATGATCGACGAATATCCGATCCTCGCCGTCGCCGCCTGCTTCGCCGAAGGCACGACGGCCATGAAGGGACTGGGGGAACTGCGCGTCAAGGAATCCGATCGTCTTTCCGCCGTCGCCGACGGGTTGAAGCTCAATGGCGCGGACTGCGAGGAGGGCAAGGATTTTCTCATCGTGCGCGGCCGGCCTGACGGCAAGGGGCTTGGCAACGCTGTCGGCGGTGAAGTCAGGACGCATCTCGATCATCGCATCGCCATGAGCTTCCTTGTCATGGGGCTTGCCGCGGAGCATGCTGTGACGATCGACGACGCGGCAATGATCGCGACCAGCTTCCCTGAATTCATGACGCTGATGACCGGTCTCGGAGCAAGGATCGAAGAGGTGCCGGAATGAATAGTGGACCAGCCGCCGCAGGATTGACCGCATGACAACCAAGACTTTCATCATCGCCATCGACGGCCCGGCGGCAGCCGGCAAGGGCACGCTTTCGCGTCGTATCGCCGAGCAATACGGCTTTCATCATCTGGATACCGGCCTGACCTATCGCGCCACGGCCAAGGCGCTGCTCGATGCGGGCCTGTCGCTCGACGACGAGGCGGTAGCCGAAAAGATCGCGCGGGAGGTTGAACTTGCCGGACTGGATCGTGATATACTTTCCAGGCACGAGATCGGCGAAGCCGCGTCGAAGATAGCGGTCATGCCGGCGGTACGTCGCGCGCTTGTCGAGGCGCAGCGGCGGTTTGCGGCAAAGGCGCCGGGAACGGTGCTCGACGGACGTGATATCGGCACCGTCGTCTGCCCGGATGCTCCGGTGAAACTCTATGTGACGGCGTCGCCGGAGGTGCGCGCAAGACGCCGTTACGACGAGATCCTCGGCAAGGGGACAACGGCGGATTTCGATGCGATCTTCGAAGACGTCAAGCGGCGCGACGATCGCGACATGAACCGGGCTGATAGTCCGATGAAACCGGCGGTCGATGCACACTTGCTTGACACGTCGGAAATGAGTATAGAGGCCGCGTTTCAAGCTGCTAAATCGTTTATCGATGCGGCTTTGAGCCGAAATGCCTAAAAATAAGCGGTTTTCCGTGCTTCATGCGCGGGACGCTCATGCAAAGCAAGCCTGAAATTCCGTCCAAGCGCCGGATTGCCTTCTTGAAAGAGGGCGGACTGGGTTCAGGCCCATTCAACTCGAACCAACCGGCGCATACGTGAGCCTTGAAACTATCGAAGGCCACGCAGGAGATTTTATGTCAGTAGCAACTCCCTCTCGCGAGGATTTCGCGGCCCTTCTCGAAGAGTCCTTTGCCAAGAACGATCTGGCTGAAGGCTATGTTACCAAGGGTATCGTCACGGGCATCGAAAAGGATGTCGCCGTTGTTGACGTCGGCCTGAAGGTCGAAGGCCGCATCGCGCTTAAGGAATTCGGCGCACGCGCCAAGGATGGCCAGCTCAAGGTTGGCGACGAAGTCGAAGTTTACGTTGAGCGTATCGAAAACGCGCTCGGCGAAGCCGTTCTGTCGCGCGAGAAGGCTCGCCGCGAAGAAAGCTGGGTCAAGCTCGAAGCCAAGTTCGAAGCCGGCGAGCGCGTCGAAGGCGTTATCTTCAACCAGGTCAAGGGCGGCTTCACGGTCGACCTCGACGGTGCGATCGCCTTCCTGCCGCGTTCTCAGGTCGATATCCGTCCGATCCGCGACGTCACTCCGCTGATGCACAACCCGCAGCCCTTCGAAATCCTCAAGATGGACAAGCGCCGCGGCAACATCGTGGTTTCGCGTCGTACGGTTCTGGAAGAATCCCGTGCCGAGCAGCGTTCTGAAATCGTTCAGAACCTCGAAGAAGGCCAGGTTGTTGACGGCGTCGTCAAGAACATCACCGATTACGGTGCGTTCGTTGACCTCGGCGGCATCGACGGCCTGCTGCACGTTACCGACATGGCATGGCGCCGTGTGAACCATCCGTCGGAGATCCTGAACATCGGCCAGCAGGTCAAGGTTCAGATCATCCGCATCAACCAGGAAACCCACCGCATCTCGCTCGGCATGAAGCAGCTCGAGTCCGATCCGTGGGATGGCATCCAGGCCAAGTATCCGGAAGGCAAGAAGATTTCCGGTACCGTCACGAACATCACCGACTACGGTGCGTTCGTCGAGCTGGAGCCGGGCATCGAAGGCCTGATCCACATCTCGGAAATGTCCTGGACCAAGAAGAACGTTCACCCCGGCAAGATCCTGTCCACGAGCCAGGAAGTCGAAGTCGTCGTTCTCGAAGTCGATCCGTCCAAGCGCCGTATTTCGCTCGGCCTCAAGCAGACGCTGGAAAACCCGTGGGCAGCATTCGCCCGCAGCCATCCGGCCGGCACTGAGGTTGAAGGCGAAGTCAAGAACAAGACCGAATTCGGCCTGTTCATCGGCCTCGACGGCGACGTCGACGGCATGGTTCACCTCTCCGACCTCGACTGGAACCGTCCGGGCGAACAGGTCATCGAGGAGTTCAACAAGGGCGACGTCGTCAAGGCTGTCGTTCTCGACGTCGACGTCGAAAAGGAACGCATCTCGCTCGGCATCAAGCAGCTCGGCAAGGATGCAGTTGGCGAAGCCGCTGCTTCCGGCGACCTGCGCAAGAATGCTGTCGTTTCCTGCGAAGTCATCGCTGTCAACGACGGTGGTATCGAAGTGAAGCTCGTCAACCACGAAGACATCACTTCCTTCATCCGTCGCGCCGATCTCGCTCGCGATCGCGACGAGCAGCGTCCGGAACGCTTCTCGGTTGGCCAGACGGTCGATGCCCGCGTTACCAACTTCTCCAAGAAGGACCGCAAGATCATGCTGTCCATCAAGGCTCTGGAAATCGCGGAAGAGAAGGAAGCCGTTGCTCAGTTCGGTTCGTCCGACTCGGGCGCTTCGCTCGGCGACATTCTCGGCGCGGCTCTGAAGAACCGCGGCGGCGAATAATCCTTCGCTGATCCATTGAAATGAAGAACCCGCCGGAGCAATCCGGCGGGTTCTTTCGTTTTGGGAGGTTTCTAAAATTCCTTGCTCCCACGCAAAATCGTCAGGCGCTTTGCTGGAATTGCTCCGGATTACTCCCAGCCGACCATGCGCTGGTAAAGAGCATAGACCGGGTCAGCGACGGTTGCCGGTGCAGTCGACGGATCGGGATCGAACATCTTAGGCTGGCGCCGCTCCTCACGCGGGGCTTCCCCTTCCTCGGCCTGCTGCGCTTCACCGCCCTGACCGGATTGCGCCTCCTGCTGTTGCTGCTGATCCTGAGAGCCGTCATTTTCATGTTGCCTATGAGGCGGCTCATCGGCCTTGGTTGCCTTATATTCGTCGCGAGCGAACTGGTAGGGCGTCTGGGCGTAGGGCAGACCGTCCGGCATACGTGCCGCGAGCGGTACGTATGAGGGTGTCTCGACTACCGGGAGAGGAATCGGCTGCGGCTGAGCGGCAACCTCCCTGGCAGGACGCGTCGTCTGCGCGGCTGCAGGGATCTCCGCCTGGGACGAGCGAGAAACTTGGTTGGCCTCGGCCGATACAGGCTCGACCACGTCTTCCGGGGTTGTGCGAACCAGACTCTCTTTCGCCTCACTGATGACGGCCTCGTCCAGCATGGCATCGATTTCGACGGCGGCTTCGACCGGTGTATCCGCCAACAGGGCAGTTGCCTCCTGCTCGCGGATGATCGTTGCGATCATCTGTGAAACCCGCTCGGTCATGGAATTGGCGATGCCGGTCCAGTTGCGCGGGATAACCGGGTCAGCCCTGGCGGAGATTGTCTGCTGCTCGGCAGCGGGCCCAGCCTGTTCCGGTTCGACCACTTCCCCATCCACGAATGCGGCCAGGGCCTCTTCTGTCTCTGCCTGCGCGGCTGCCTCCGGTGAAGCTTCATGCGCTGCTGTCGCGGACTGACTGCTGGTCTGCCGGTCCTCGACAGTCAGATCGGTTGTCACGACAGCGGCTGCCTCGGCCGGAGCGATTTCTTCGGCAGGAGGCATTGTTACAGTTTCAGCCGGCTTTGCTGCAGACGGACGTGCAGCGGGGAGGTTTTCTTCCTGAAGCCTGATTTCCGGCCGCTGCTCGATCCGCGGCGGTGCGGCATCGTTCTGGCGATAAGAGCGGACCACGGCACGGGCTGCGAGATCCCTGTCCTTGTAGTTGATCATCTCGACATAGGTGATGACACGCGTCGCCTCCGGCCCGGTGGGGTCCCTGAGGGCAGCGGCGATCATTTTCAGCGGCAGGCTATGTCCGTCATCGGAAAGCTGGCGCTCGACCGCGTCGATCTGGGCATCGGGCATGCGACGGATGGCATCGGCGACACGGGTGGCAAAAGCCTGATCGGATTCGCCTTCACCGCGTTGCAGCGCGATGGTGCGCCCTGTTGCATTGATGATGTCGAGAAGTGCTTCAATCATGCGCTGGCGCGCGGCGATGAGCAGAATATTAAGCTTGCCGGCAATCGCGGCATTCAGATCGGCCGCTTCAACTGCATTTACCGGGGTGGGGGCGACCACCGAACGGCCGAGGCCACCGGCAACGATTGCCGCCGTCTGACCCTGAGAAGAAAGGCTTGCATTGGACGCTGAACGAATGGGAGACAACACAGGCACGCTCCTTTCGCAAAGTGGCTATGAAAGCAGGTCGTACAACGAGACCGCGCTCATCCGGCCCCGTGCATCCCGGCAGATCCTCCTGTCCGCATCGGCGCGTTTTGCACCGTCGAATGCATAAAAATTGAAAAGAATGTTACTGAAAATATCTTAACGAACGGCTAACGGCCGCAGACGCCAGTCTACGGCCGTGGGCATGTCCGATTAAAGGCCGATGTCAGCTATGGGCGAAGATGTCTGCCTCTTCCCAGCCGAGAAGATCGAGCTTGGCGCGCGTCGGCAGGAATTCGAAGCAGGCCGTCGCGTGCTCGAGGCGGCCGTCGCGAATCAGGCGTTGGTTCAGCTTGTCGCGCAGCGCATGCAGATAGAGGACATCAGAGGCGGCATATTCGAGCTGCGCCTGCGAGAGCGTTTCGGCAGCCCAATCGGAGGATTGCTGCGTCTTGGAGATATCGACGTCGAGCATTTCCTTGAGATTGTCCTTCAGGCCGTGGCGATCCGTGTAGGTGCGGATGAGGCGCGAAGCAATCTTCGTACAGAAGACCGGCGTAGTGGTGACGCCGAACGTGTGGAAGAGCACGGCGATATCGAAACGGCCATAATGAAAGATCTTCTGGCGCGACGGATCGGCAAGCAGCGCGACGAGGTTCGGCGCTTCCTTCTGACCGGCCGCTATGCGGATCACATCGGCAGAACCGTCGCCCGGCGAAAGCTGTACGACGCAGAGGCGGTCCCGGCGCGGCACGAGACCCAGCGTTTCGGTATCGATCGCGATCGCGCCGGTGTAACGGGCGGCGTCCGCCGCGGAAATATCGCCCTGGTGATAACGGATGATGGCCGCCATGGCATGTCTCTCGTTCAGCTTCGTCTTTCCGGGCTATATCGTAAAGGCGGGAAGCGCGAAACCGCTTTCCTGCTGCAGGTCGGTCACCGGCTCCGCTGCGCTGCCCGCTCAGTAGTGCGGCGGTTTGGTGATTGCCGGCGCTTCCAGCGATTGTTCCTCCAGGCTCAGGAACCGCTCGGTCAATCGATCGAGCTTGGCGCGCGTCTGCTCCATGACTTTCCATTGTTCGGCAAGCTGATCGGAAAGCTCATCAATCGTCTTTGCCTGATGGGCCAGCATTTCTTCCAGCTTCGTGATGCGGGCTGCCTCGTCGGACATCGGTTATCTCCGGGGAAATCAGGTGGCATTCCAAAGCCCAAATAGGCCGAAGCGTCAATGGTTTCGAGGCCTCACGAAAACGATTCCGAAATGAACCATTTGGTTACTAAAAGCCCTTGCCGCATTCCGTCTTGTGGGGTAGGCCCTTATCCCATCAGGGAGGATAACTGATGGATGTAGGCAATGGCTTTCTTCATCCGGACCGGCTCTTTCCCGCCGATCCGGCAACGCGGACAATAGCACGCGATCTCTACGAGACCGTACGCGCCCTTCCGATCGTCAGCCCGCACGGGCATACCGAACCATCCTGGTTCGCAGACGACAAGGCCTTCGAAGACGCCGCTTCGCTGCTCGTCATTCCCGACCACTATCTCTTCCGCATGCTGCACAGCACCGACACCAAACTCGATGAGCTCGGTGTGCCACGACTCGACGGCAAACCGGTGGCGAGCGGCCGGGATATCTGGCGCGCTTTCGCCGCCAAATATCATCTTTTCCGCGGAACGCCGTCGAGCCTTTGGGTCGACCATGCCATGTCGGCCGTGCTCGGCTGCACCGAGCCGCTGACGACTGAGAATGCCGATGCGCTCTACGATCATATCAATACGCAGCTGAAACTTCCGGAGTTCAGGCCGCGGGCGCTGCACCAGCGCTTCGGCATCGAGACGATCGCCACAACGGAAGGCGCGCTCGACCCGCTTCCGCACCATCAGAAGATGGCGACCGACGGCTGGATCGGCAAAGTGCGCACCACTTACCGACCGGACAGCGTCACCGATCCCGATGCCATCGGCTTCCGCGACAATCTCATCAAGTTCGGTGAGATCACCGGCTGCGACATCACCAAGTGGGATGGGCTGATCGAGGCGCACCGCAAGCGGCGCGCCTATTTCCGCCAGTTCGGCGCAACGGCGACCGATCATGGCGTGCCGACGGCCTTTACTGCCGATCTGCCGCTTGCCGAAAAGCAGGCGCTGCTCGACAAAGCGCTGAGGGGTCCCCTTTCGGCCGCCGATGCAGAGCTTTTCCGCGGCCAGATGATGACGGAAATGGCTGGGCTCTCGGCCGAAGATGGCATGGTGATGCAGATCCATGCCGGTTCGCGCCGCAACACGGACCGTGAACTTTTCGAAACCCGTGGACCGAATATGGGCGCCGATATTCCGACGCGCACGGACTGGGTCGGCGGCCTCAATGCCCTGCTTTCGAAATACGGCCATGCGCCTGGCCTGCGCATCCTGCTCTTCACGCTCGACGAGACGACCTATGCCCGCGAGCTTGCGCCGATGGCCGGCCACTGGGCCTGCCTGATGATCGGGCCGCCCTGGTGGTTCCACGACAGCCCGCTCGGCATTCGTCGTTATCTCGACCAGGTCGTCGAGACGGCCGGTTTCGCCAATCTTGCCGGCTTCAACGACGATACGCGCGCGCTCCTGTCGATCCCCGCCCGTCACGATGTCTGGCGCCGCGAGATTTGCCGCTTCCTGGCGCAGCTTGCGGTCGAGCATCGGATTTCCAAAAAGGAAGCCGAGACTGTGGCGCGCGAACTCTCCTATGATAATGCGAAGAAGGCCTACAAACTGTGAGCGACAGATTACAGAACGTGACCGGCCTTGCGCCGACGGCGAAGCTTCCTGCCTATGACAGGAATGCGCTAAAGGCCGGCATCCTGCATCTCGGTCCCGGTGCCTTCTTCCGTGCGCATTTCGCGCCTTTCACGGACGGCGCGCTGGCAGCCGCCGGCGGCGACTGGGGCATCGAGGTGGCGAGCCTGCGCACCCCCGATGTCGCGGATAACCTCTCCGCCCAGAACGGGCTCTATACCGTGCTGATCCGTGATACATCGGGCACGACGGCTCATGTTATCGGCTCGATCCTGGGGGCACATGTGGCGCCCCGCGATCCGGCGGGCCTGCTGACACGGCTCGAAGATCCTGAAATCCGCATCGTCAGCATGACGGTGACGGAAAAGGCCTATGGTTTCGATCCGGCAACCGGAGGGCTGGACCTCAAGCATCCCGATATTGTCGCCGACCTCGCCAACCGGCATGCGCCGCGCGGCGTCATCGGCTATCTTGTCGAGGGTCTGAGGCGGCGCCGGGAGAAGGGTATCGCTCCCTTTACGCCGCTCAGCTGCGACAACCTGCCGAGCAATGGCGCGGTGCTGAAGCGTCTGGTGCTGGAATATACCGCCCGCATCGATGCGGATCTGCATCGATGGATCGAGGCGAATGTGCCTTTCCCTTCGACGATGGTCGACCGCATTACGCCGGCAAGCACCGATCTGACCTATGCCGATGCCAAGCGGCTGACGGGCCGCACAGACCTGGCGGCAATCGAGACGGAACCCTTTACCCAGTGGGTGATCGAGGACCACTTCGTCAACGGCCGTCCGGCGTGGGAAAAGGTTCATGGCGCGCTGATGGTCGAGGAAGTCTCGGCCTATGAGAAGATGAAGCTGCGTATGCTGAACGGCGCGCATTCGCTCCTCGCTTATCTCGGCTATATAGCTGGCTATGAATTTGTCCGCGACGTCATGGATGATGCAGGATTGGCAGCACTGGCACGCCGGCACATGAGTGCGGCGGCGGCGACCCTGGATCCGGTTCCCGGCATCGATCTCGATGCCTATGCGAACGAATTGATAGCTCGCTTTGCAAACAAGGCGATCGCCCACCGTACCTATCAGATCGCCATGGACGGCACACAGAAACTGCCGCAGCGCCTGCTGGAACCGGCAACGGAAGCGCTTGCCAAGGGTAGCAAAGCGGAGACCTATGCGATCGCCGTCGCGGCCTGGATGCGCTATGCGACGGGTCTCGATCGGAATGGCGAGCGTTATGAGTTGCGTGACCCTCGCGCCGGGGAGATTGCGGCCTTGATCGCCGATGTGCCGCGCAACGGCGCGGCGGTCTCGGCTGCACTGTTCAAGCTACCAGGCCTATTTCCGAAGGCGCTCACCGGGAACATCGCCTGGACGGAAGACGTGGCGAACAAGCTGGAGATTCTTATCCAGGACAACAAGCTGCCCCTTTATTGAAGCGCTTCGCGCGTTTCTCATCCCGTGGCAGCCATGGGATGAGAACGCGTCAAGGGAAGCCGGTTCTCGCCGCAGTCGTCCAAAGCGCGTCGTCATCCCGAGGTTTCGCTTGCCGAGCTTTAGGTCTTTGCTTTTACGCACTTCGTCATCGCAAAACCGCTGCGCACTTTGGCGCGACATGCTTTAGGCCTTGATCCGCTTCATTTCGGGGTCATAGAGCGGCTTTAGCGAAACCTTGCAGGGCACGCGTTCGCGCGCGACATCCAGCTCATAGACGCCGGAGAGGACAAAATCCTCCGTTACGCCATCGCTATGACGCACATAGCCGTAACCGATTGGCTTACCGATGGTATAACCGAAGCCGCCACTGGAAAGCCAGCCGACGCGCTGTCCGTCACGGTAGATGGTTTCACGGCCGAGTAGCACGATATCGGGATCATCGGGCACAAAGCAGGCGAGTATCTTCTTCACACCGCTTTCGAGCTGCCGCTCGATCGCCGCCCGCCCCTTGAAAGGCGTGGTCCTGCGTGTCTTTACCGCCCAGCCGAGCCCGGCTTCGATGGGTGTGTGATCAGGACCGATATCAGAACCCCAGGCGCGATAGCCCTTTTCCAGACGGCAGCTCTCGATCGCGCGATAGCCGGCGTTGACGAGGCCGAACTGCCCGTCTGCGGCCATCAGCGCATCATAAACGGTCGTCGCGTATTCGATCGGCACATGCAGTTCGTAGCCGAGTTCGCCGACATAGGTAATGCGCAACGCCCGCACAGGGCAGCCGGCAATGCCGATGGTCTTGACCCGACCGAAGGGGAAGCCAGCATTGGAGATGTCACTTGTCGTGACCCTTTCCAGGATGGTGCGGGAATTCGGGCCCATCAACGAGAGCACAGTATAGGCGGAAGTGACATCGACGAGTTCGGCGTGGAGGCCATCGGGAATGCTGCGCGAGATCCAGTCGAAATCGTGCGTGGCGAAGCCGGTGCCGGTGACAATGTAATATTCGTTTTCGGCAATGCGCGCGCAGGTCACGTCGCATTCGATGCCGCCCTTGTCGTTCAGCATTTGCGTGTAGATCAGTGATCCCACAGGCTTTGAGACATCGTTGGCAGCAATCCATGACAGTGCCGTCTCGGCATCCCTGCCCTTCAGCACGAATTTGGCAAAGGAGGTCTGGTCGAAGATGACGGCTGCTTCGCGCACCGCCTTGTGCTCGCGGCCAACGGCCTCGAACCAGTTCTGGCGGCCATAGGTATAGATATCCTTCGGCTCCTCATTGGCGAAGAGATCGGCAAACCAGTTCGGCCGCTCCCAGCCGAGTTTTTCGCCGAAGCAGGCGCCCTGCGCCTTCAGCCGTTCATAAAGCGGCGACTTGCGGCAGGGACGGCCACTTGCATATTCCTCAAAGGGAAAGGCCAGCGTGTAGTGTTTGCCATAGGCCTCCAGCGTTCTCGTGCGAACCCAGTCCGTGTCGAAATGCGGGCGGCCGAAGCGGCGGATATCGACCGGCCAGAGGTCGTAGGGCGGCTCGCCTTTCGTCACCCATTCGGCAAGCGCCATGCCGGCGCCACCGGCAGACGCGATGCCGAAGGCATTGAAGCCGGCACCGACGAAAAAATTCTTCAGTTCCGGTGCTTCGCCGAGGATGAAGTTGCCGTCGGGCGTAAAACTCTCCGGGCCGTTCAGAAGCTGCTTGATGCCCGCGTTTTCAAGAGCGGGCACGCGACCGAGCGCCTGCTCCATGATCTGTTCGAAGTGATCGAAATTGCTGTCGAGCAGCGTGTAGTGGAAACCTTCGGGTATGCCGTCCATGGCCCAGCCGATAGGATTCGGCTCATAGCCGCCCATGACCATGCCGCCGACCTCTTCCTTGTAATAGGTGAGGCGATCGGGGTCGCGCAGTGTCGGGAGATTGGAAGGCACACCGAAGGATTCGGTAATGATGTACTGATGTTCGACGGAAACAAGCGGCACGTTGACGCCGAAGCGGGCGGCGAAACTGCGGGTCCATTGGCCGGCGCAGACCACGACCCGCTCGCATTCGATACGGCCTTGAGCAGTGATGACGGCGCGGATCCTGCCCTTGTCGATTTCGAGATCGAGTACTTCTGTGTCCTCGAAGATAGAAACGCCGGCCATACGGGCACCTTTTGCCAGCGCCTGGGTAATGTCGGAGGGATTGGCCTGGCCATCCGTCGGCAGATAGGCGGCGCCGACGAGATCGTCTGTCGTCATCAGCGGCCAGAGATCAAAGGCCTCCTGCGGATTCAGAAGATGCATTTCGAGGCCGAAGGACTGGGCCGTCGTCGCCTGACGCTTGACCTCGATCCAGCGCTCCTCGTTACAGGCAAGCCGCAGGCCGCCATTCATCTTCCAGCCGGTGCCGAGGCCGGTCTCGGCTTCGAGCTTCTTGTAGAGGTCGACGGAATATCCCAGAAGCTGGGTGATATTGGCGCTGGTGCGCAATTGCCCGACGAGGCCAGCGGCGTGGAATGTCGTGCCGGAGGTCAATTTCTTGCGCTCCAGCAGCACCGTGTCGGTCCAGCCGAGTTTGGCCAGATGATAGGCGGTCGAGCAGCCGATGATGCCGCCGCCGATAACCACGGCTTTTGCCGTCTTCGGTAATTCCTTCGTCATTCAATGATCCTGTTCAAATGCCCGATCGGCGCGCTCGAAACGTGCAAGATTTTCGACGGTATAGGTGGCGTAGTCGAAATCGATGGTCGAATGGATCTCGGAGATCATGCTCCAGAGGGTCTCGCGCAGCAGCGAGGCGCACTTCATGGCCTGGTAGCGGCGGCTCAAATCATCCGTCAGCGTCCGATCGAAATAGGTTTCCAGCATCATGCGCTCCGCCTCTGCAGAAAACTCGCTGTTGGACGCAAGACCGCCGAGATCGAATAGCGGCGTATTGAAGCCGGCGTAATCCCAGTCGATCAGCCAGAGCCGTCTGCCATCGTCGAGAAAATTGGCGGCGAGCAGGTCGTTGTGACCGAAGGCAATCTCGAAGGGGCCCGCGGCTTCTTCGAGACGCTCGGCTTTGGCAAGCAGCTCGTCCAGCAGCGGCGCATAAGGACTGCCGGCAGCCTTCAAGTTTGCGATGTAATCGCGGATCACATGGAAAACCCAAAAGATCAGCGCCTGACCGCGAAAATGGCGGGCCATGTCGCGGTGGCAGGCGCGGATCAGTGGAATGAGACGGGCAAGCGTTTCGGGCTTCCTGACATCATCAGGAGACAGTGGTTTGGCATCGATGAAATCGAGAACCAGCACGCCTGGCGCATGGTGGATAACGGCAGGCGAAATGCCGGCCGCATGGCCTGCACGGCTTGCCGCAAGCTCGTTCTGCCTGTTGATGTGGTGGACCGGGATATCGTCGCCCAGGCGGACAACGCGACGCTGCGCGCCATCTCTCACCAGATAGTTCCGGTTGGTGAGGCCGCCAGTGATCGGGACTATGTCGATCGGACCTTGCCAAATGCCAAGCGCATGGATCCTCTCTTCAGGCGTCACGCCTATCCCCCTCGTCACCCTCAAGGAAATGATGGGCTTGAGAGGGATCGGCTGTCAAGCGGCGGCTTTTTCAGATCGTCTTGCCGCTGGGGTCGAAAACGTGACAGCGGGCGGGATCGAAGGATGCTCTCACATTGGTGCCGCGCTCGACCTTCTGCTGACCATCAAGCGCTATGGTCAGCGCCTGGTTGTCCGGCGTCGTTGCGTAGAGCATGGTGGCGCCACCGAGATTTTCGACGAGATCGACATTGACGGTCGAGAGCACGGTGCCGCCTTCCGTGACAGCAAGATGTTCTGGACGGATGCCGAAGGTGACGTCCTGGCCCGGCTGGCCGGCAAGCCGACGGCCGAGCTGGATTGAGCTGCCGCAGACGTTAAGCGTCGAGCCAGTGTCGGTGACACTTTCGATCCTGGCATTGAGGAAGTTCATCTTCGGGCTGCCGATAAAGCCGGCGACGAAACGATTGGCGGGATTGTTGTAGAGGTCGAGAGGGGCGCCAACCTGCTCGATCCGACCGGAATTCAGAACGACGATCTTGTCGGCCATCGTCATGGCTTCCACCTGGTCGTGGGTGACATAGATCATCGTGTTGCCGAGGCTGCGGTGCAGGCGGGAAATCTCCACGCGCATCTGGACACGCAGTTCAGCATCGAGGTTGGACAGCGGCTCGTCGAAGAGGAAGATGCGCGGCTCACGAACGATGGCACGGCCGATTGCAACACGCTGGCGCTGGCCACCCGAGAGTGCCTTCGGCTTGCGCTCCAGCAGCTTCTCGATCTGCAGGATCTGCGCGGCGCGGCGTACTTTCGGTTCGATTTCCGCCCGCTTGTAGCCTGCGGTTTCGAGACCGAACGCAAGGTTCTTGTAGACCGACATATGCGGATAGAGCGCATAGGACTGGAAGACCATGGCGATGCCACGCTTGGCGGGCGTCACTTCGTTCATGCGCTCATTGTCGAGCAGCAGCGCACCACCGGAGATTTCCTCGAGGCCGGCGATCATGCGCAGCAGCGTGGACTTGCCGCAGCCAGACGGGCCGACGAAGACCGCGAACTCACCGGGATCGATCGTCAGGTCGATGCCGTGGATGACGTCGAGCTGCCCATAGCGCTTCTCGACCTTCTGAAGAACGACACTCGTTGCCATGTTCCGAAATCCCCTCTTATTTGGTTCTTGCACGCCAGTCGGCGTATTTCGGGCTGTCAGGACCGATCGGCAGGGCAACATCGGCGCCGCTATCGGAAGATTGGTAGATGGCCGTGACCAACTCCAGCGCCCGCCTTGCATCCGCGCTCGTCACCGGAAGCGGTCCCTTGCCCATCAGATAATCGTGGAAGCGCAGCATCTGCGTATTGAAGCGCAGCGGTACGGGCTGCCAGTCAGCGATGACGGCATCTATCTTCGCCTGAACTTCGTCATCGGCAGCAATAATCTGCCAAGGATCCTGGCCGGGCGCATAGGCCTCGTGATTGCTCTCGAATGTGATGTTTTCGAAGTGAAGCCTGAGCCGGCTGATCTCGTTCTGCGAGCCGAGCGTGCAGGACAACGAAACGAAGGCGCCGTTCTGCATCTGCAGGCTGACGGAGGCGCAGTCTTCGACCTCGATCTCGTTGACTCGGGTCGCCACGCGGCCGAATACGCGGGTGGCGGGGCCGGCAAGGTAGAACAGCATGTCGTGCAGATGGAGCGCGTGGGTGACCAGCACACCGCCGAGTTCCGTTGCCCATTTGCCACGCCAGGGCACGGCATAATATTCCGGCTTGCGACGCCAGAAGGTTTCGACCGAACCCATATAGAACTTGCCGGCGAGACCGGCATCGATGATGCGCTTTGCCTTCTCGACACCATCGCCATAGCGATATTGGAAGATCGGCATCAGCGTGCCCTTGGCAGTCTTCTCGACCGCAATGATCTCGTCCGCACCGGCGAGCGAGCCCGTCAGCGGCTTTTCGCAGACCACGTTCTTGCCAGCGGCCAAGGCAGCGATGACCTGTTCCTTGTGGATGCCTGGTGGCGTGCAGATATCGATGATGTCGATGCTGTCATCGGCAAGCAGCTCGTCGAAGGAGGTCGTGCGCCGTTCGATGCCGAATTCGTCGCCGATCGTCTTCAGGCGATCTTCGTTCAGGTCGCAGATTGCTACGACCTTGAACTTGTCCGGATGCGGCAGATACCCCTCGACGATATGGGAGCGGCCGATACCGCAGCCGATGATCGCGACTGTCTTGATGCTCATGTCACTTAATCCTGTCTGGCTTTTCCGCCCGATCCATCAACGCTTCATGCCGGTCGTGGCGATGCCCTCGATCAGCAGACGCTGGAAGAACAGGAAGAAGAAGAACACGGGCACGAGCGTGAGCGTCGACATGGCGAACAATCCGCCCCAGTCCGATGCGCTGGTGGAGTCCACGAAAGTGCGCAGGCCGAGCTGGATCGTGTAGGTGTTCATGTCGTTGAGGTAGATCAGCGGACCGAAGAAATCGTCCCAGGTCCAGATGAAGGAGAAGATGGCGGCTGTGGCCAGAACCGGCAGCGACAGCGGCAACATGATCTTCCAGTAGATGCGCCAGGCGCTGCAGCCATCCATCATCGCGGCTTCATCGAGTTCGCGCGGGATGCCGCGGAAGAACTGCACCATCAGAAAGATGAAGAAGGCGTCGCTTGCCAGGAACTTTGGCACGACCAGCGGCAGGATGGTGTTGACCCAGCCGAGATCGAGGAAGAGCACATATTGCGGGATCAGCGTCACGTGATAGGGGATCATCAGCGTGCCGAGCATGATCGCGAACCAGAAATTCCGGCCGGCAAAACGCAGCCGCGCGAAGGCGAATGCCGTCAGCGAACAGGCAATGACGTTGCCAGCGACAACTAGCAGCGAGATGACGAGCGAATTCCAGAAGAAGCGGCCGAAGCTGATGTCGAGGCCGGTCCAGCCGCGCACATAAGACGAAAAATCGACCGAGGACGGAATGAGCGAGGTCGACGAGAAGATCTCGTTTTCCGGTCTGACCGATGCCGACACCATCCACAGCAGCGGATAGAGCATCAAAAGCGAGGCGGCGATCAGCAGCGCGTGGATGACGAGCGTTGCCGGCAGGCTGCGTTTGGTAATGTCCGATGGCGGCCTGGCCGCGGTGACGGAAGCGGTCATCTCAGTCATCGTAGTGTACCCAATAGCGCGAGGTCAGGAAGGAGAAGGCCGTAAAGATCGCGATGATCACCACGAGGATCCAGGCGAGCGCCGAGGCATAGCCCATGCGGAAATTGCCGAAAGCTTCCTGATAGAGATAGAGCGTATAGAACAGCGTCGAATTGATCGGGCCACCCGTGCCGCCGGATATGATGAAGGCCGGCGTGAAGGCCTTGAAGGCGTCGATCGTCTGGACGACGGCATTGAAAAAGATCACGGGCGTCAGCAGCGGCAGGGTGATCTTGTAGAACTGGCGGAATTTCGATGCACCGTCGAGGCTTGCAGCCTCATACATATCCTGCGGGATCTGGCGCAGGCCGGCCAGGAAAATGATCATAGGCGAGCCGAACTGCCAGACGGAGAGTGCGACCAGCGTGTAGATCGAATAGCTCGGATGCGAAATCCAGCTCGGGCCGACGATACCGAAATGCGAAAGTGCGGCGTTGACGAGACCGTCGCTGGCGAAAAGCTGGCGCCACAGTACGGCGATCGCCACGCTGCCGCCAAGAAGGGACGGAAGGTAGAAGATCGCGCGGTAGATCGGCAGGCCGCGCAAGCCCCGGTTCAGGGCAAGCGCAACAAGAAGCGCAAAGGTCAGCTTGAAGGGCACCGACAAGACGACATAGGTCAATGTGACGGACATGGCCGATGCAAATTTCGGATCGGCCGTCGCGATGCGCACGTAATTTGCGGCTCCCACCCAACCCGGCGCCCTCAACATGTCGAAGTCGGTGAAGGAGAGGTAGAGCGAAATCAGGGCCGGGCCGAGTGTCAGGCCGAAAAAGCCTATCAGCCAAGGAAGCAGAAAGAGATAGCCGGGAGCATTGGCATTCCACAGCCGCCGGAGGCGTCCGTCAGCCCGTACTCCCTGATATCTTTCCACGGTTACCGTCCCTGCGGACGTGCGCATCGCATTGGTCATATAAGATCAACCCCGCGCGAGAATTCGCGTGATTTCATCCACGAGCTGCTTACCGGCATCAGCCGGGGTAAGTTGGCCGAAAGCGACCTGCTCCGAGATAGTGCGGAGCACGACCTGACCTTCGCCGGCGCCGGTCGGCGGCGGGGGCGGAAGCGGGCCTGCGAGATCGCCGAGACCGCTGACATATTCGAGCGGGACCTTGCCGGTTTCATCGAGCGTGCCGGCAACGACGTCACGCATCGCCTTCGATTCCGGAATACCGCGCTCGACATCGAGGATCTTGGCAGCATCGGGGTTCTTGACGAAGAAGTTGACGTAGTCGACAGCCTGATCGATCGCCTTGGACTGGGCGGAAACCGAGAAGAACATCGAAGGCTTACGGTAGTGTCCGCCCTTCGAATCCGGCTTGATCCTCATATAGTTGCTGAGCATCAGCTTGTCCTTGACCATCGCCTGATAGCCAACGAACTGGTTGGAGTGGGCGTAGTCGCAGGCAGCCTTGCCGACGGTCAGCGGACTGGTGTCGATCGTATCCTTGTAGAGCGCCTGAATGTCGGGCGTTACGCAGGCGCCGGCCTCACGGAACTTGGCCCACATGTCGAACCATTCGGACGCATCCTCGGCACCGAAGGCAATCTTCGAATCCGCCGTGTAGAGCGCCTTGCCGCGCTGGCGCAGGTAGTTTTCGAAGAGCGGCTCGCCGCCACTGCCATCGGCAAAACCGAAATAGCCCTTGCGCTTGCCGGCCTTGGTGATTTCAGCACCGATCTTGCCGAATTCTTCCCAAGTCGTCTTGTTGGTCGGCACGTCGATGCCGGCCTCCTTGAAGGCAACCGTGTTGATGACGGTCGCTGCCGAGTTCGCGCCGAGGCTGACACCATAGAAATGGCCGTCGACCTTGCCGCCTTCGATCTGCGCCGGATCGAAATCATCGAGCTGCAGCTTCGAGGGCATATAGGATTCCAGCGGAGCAAGAGCGCCGCGCCGGGCATATTCGACGATGTAGCGATAATCCATCTGGATGACGTCAGGGGCGTTGCGGCCGGCCACCTGCGTGGCGAGGCGCGGCCAGTAATCGGCCCATCCTAGGAATTCGCCGGTGATGGCAACACCGCTGTTTTTCGCCTTGAAAAGGTCTGAGACCTTGTTGGTGCGGTCAGCGCGCGGCTGAGAGCCCCACCAGATGAGACGCAAGCGGTTTTCCTGGGCAAAAGCGCTGTTTCCGAGCGCCGAAAGCGAAAGGAGCGTTGCTCCGCCCGCCATGAAATTACGTCTGCTTACACGAAAAGACATATTGGTTTCCTCCTCCCAACAGGAAGCGCCTCCACACGCTTCCGAATTAGCCATCTTGCAACAAATAACTAATTGGTTACAAGTTATGTTCAAAGTCTTCGGGCTGTCAAGCGGTGTTGGTGACCCGATTGCGCCGACCAATTCGGGTTTTTACATTCTCCCGCTTAAGCCTTATGAGCGCAACATGGGGAAGATAGGGGAAATCGTATGAACGACACAGGGGAGAGCGCAAAAAAGAAGATCAAGCGTCCGTCCACTGAACGAACCGCCCAACGCGATCCGGAGCGCACGCGTGCGGCCATTCTTGAAGCCGCCACACGGGAATTTGCCGAAAACGGCATGGGCGGCGCGCGAGTCGATTCCATTGCCGAGCGCGCCGGCACCAACAAGCGTATGCTCTACCATTATTTCGGCGACAAGGAGCAGCTCTATCTTCGCGTCCTCGAAGAAGCCTATGTCAGCATCCGCACCGCCGAGCGCGCCCTGAACATCGGCACGCGCAGCCCTGAGGAAGGCATTGGGGAACTTGCCCTCTTCACCTGGCGCTATTTCTTGCAACATCCGGAGTTCCTCAGCCTGCTCGGCACGGAAAACCTGCACCGCGCCCGCTGGCTGCGCCAGTCCGTACGGCTGAAGGAACTGCACTCGCACCTGATCGGCGAGCTTTCGCAGGTGCTGGAAGAGGGCAAAAAGGCTGGCGTCTTCATCGAAACCGCCGATCCGCTGCATGTCTATCTGACAATCGCCTCACTTGGCTATTTCTACCTATCCAACCAGTACACACTTTCGACGATCTTCGGCCGCGATCTCATCACGCCAGCTAGTCTCGAGACCTGGGAACGCCACATCGTTCACGTCACGCTCGCTTCGATAAAGCGCTGATTTTCAAAAAACCGAATTGGCTATTGACAGCAATATTCCTCTTCTGCCATCAAGTAACTGTTTAGTTACCAGCTCGGGAGGGCCGGGCCTGACTGCCCGCTCCCGACGCATAAAAGCTTCCAGGGAGGAAAAAGTGGCACGTTTGGGGATCATTTTGCACGGCGTTACCGGCCGTATGGGTTACAACCAGCACCTCGTTCGCTCGATCCTCGCCTTTCGCGATCAGGGCGGCATCACGCTGAGATCAGGCGAGAAACTGGAAATCGATCCGATCATCGTCGGCCGCAACGGCGCGAAGATGGAGGAGCTTGCCCGCAAGCATAACATCAAGCGCTGGTCGACCGATCTCGATGCTGCGCTCGCCAATCCCGATGACGCCATCTTTTTCGATGCCGGAACCACGCTGATGCGCGCAGAGCTGCTGTCCAAGGCGCTCGATGCCGGCAAGCACGTCTATTGCGAAAAACCTATCTCCGACGACCTGCAGGTTGCGATCGACCTGGCCCGCAAGGCGCGTACCTCCGGCCTCAAGCACGGCGTGGTGCAGGACAAGCTCTTCCTCCCCGGCCTGCGCAAGCTGGCGCTGCTGCGCGATTCCGGCTTCTTCGGCAAGATCCTCTCGGTGCGCGGCGAATTCGGCTACTGGGTCTTCGAAGGCGACTGGGGCGTGCCCGCCCAGCGCCCGTCCTGGAACTACCGCAAGGCCGATGGCGGCGGCATCATCCTCGATATGCTGTGCCACTGGCGCTATGTGCTCGATAATCTCTTCGGTGAGGTGAAGGCCGTTTCCTGCCTGGGTGCAACCCATATTCCCACCCGTATCGATGAACAGGGCAAGCCCTACAACTGCGACACCGATGATGCAGCCTATGCGACCTTCGAGCTGGAAGGCGGCGCGATCGCGCAGGTCAATTCATCCTGGGCCGTGCGTGTTCGTCGCGACGACCTCGTAACCTTCCAGGTGGACGGCACGCATGGCTCGGCCGTTGCCGGGCTGACGAAATGCTGGAGCCAGCATCGCGTCAATACGCCGAAGCCGGTCTGGAACCCCGACCAGCCGCAGACGATCGACTTCTACAAGACCTGGGACGAAGTGCCGGATACGCAGGTCTTCGACAATGGCTTCAAGGCGCAGTGGGAAATGTTCATCCGTCACGTGGTCGAAGACGCTCCCTGGCCCTATGGCCTGGAAGCCGGTGCCAAGGGCGTGCAGCTTGCAGAACTCGGCCTGAAATCCTGGGCCGAGCGCCGCTGGCTCGATGTCCCCGCCCTGGAGTTCTGAGCCGTGACAACGATCAATCTTCCTCTCGACGGCAAGATCGCTCCTTATACGCTGACCGGCACGCCGATCGAACTCAAGAAGCGGGACGCCAAGAGCTTCCCGCGCATCGCCTTTGCCGCCGCCCATGTCGTCGCCGATCCGCTGGCCGACAACGATCCCTGGTTGACGCCAGCGATCGACTGGGAACGCACCCTCGCCTTCCGCCATCGCCTCTGGGATCTCGGTCTCGGCGTTGCCGAAGCTATGGATACGGCGCAGCGCGGCATGGGGCTTGGCTGGCCGGAGGCCCGCGAGCTTATCCGCCGCGCACTTGGTGAAGCCGCCTCCCGCAAGGACGCGCTAATTGCCTGCGGCGCCGGTACCGACCATCTGACGCCCGGCCCCGACGTGACGATCGACACGATCATCCGGGCTTACGAGGAACAGATCGAGACGGTGGAAGCCGCCGGTGGTCGCATCATCCTCATGGCAAGCCGTGCCCTAGCCGCGGCAGCCAAGGGGCCGGACGATTATATCAAGGTCTATGACCGCATTCTTCGCCAGGTGAAGGAACCCGTCGTCATCCATTGGCTCGGCGAAATGTTCGACCCGGCGCTGGCCGGCTATTGGGGCAATGGCGACCACCTGAAGGCGATGGAAACCTGCCTGCAGGCGATTGAAGCCAATGCCACCAAAGTCGATGGCATCAAAATATCGCTTCTTTCCAAGGAGAAGGAAGTGACGATGCGCCGGCAGCTGCCGAACGGCGTGCGCATGTATACTGGCGATGACTTCAACTACGCCGAACTGATCGCCGGCGATGAGCATGGCCATTCGGACGCGCTGCTCGGCATTTTCGACGCCATCGCACCTGCGGCTTCGGCCGCACTCGACGCGCTTGGCCGCAAGAGTAACCACGAATTCTTCGACCTGCTCGAGCCGACCGTTCCGCTGTCGCGCCACATCTTCAAGGCGCCGACCCGCTTCTACAAGACCGGCGTCGTCTTTCTCGCCTATCTCAACGGACTGCAGGACCATTTCACGATGATCGGCGGCCAGCAGAGCACACGTTCGCTCACGCATCTGGCGGAGCTTTTCCGCCTTGCCGACAAGGCCCGGGTCCTGGCCGATCCGGACCTTGCAACTGATCGCATGAAACAGGTGCTTGCCGTTCACGGCGTTCATTGAGCGCCGGCGCGGCAATGGGAGGGGAATGACATGCAGATCGAAGGACTTTCGATCAACCTTGCGACGATCCGCGAGCAATGCGGCTTCGCCGAAGCCGTCGATATCTGCCTGAAACACGGCATCACCTCGATCGCGCCCTGGCGCGATCAGGTTGCCAAAGCCGGGCTCGACGAGGCTGTGCGGATTGTCAAATCGAACGGGATCAAATTGACGGGGCTCTGCCGCGGCGGCTTCTTTCCGGCGGCAAACGAGGCCGACTGGCAGAAGAACCTGGACGACAATAAACGCGCCATCGACGAGGCGGCAGCGTTTTCTGCCGATTGCCTTGTGCTCGTCGTCGGTGGCCTGCCAGGCAGTTCGAAGGATATCGTCGCGGCGCGCCAGATGGTGTTCGACGGCATTGCCGCCGTGTTGCCGCATGCTCAGGCTGCGGGCGTGAAACTCGCAATCGAGCCGCTGCATCCGATGTACGCTGCCGACCGCGCCTGCGTGAACACGCTTGGCCAGGCACTCGATATGTGCGAGCAACTCGGCCAGGATGTCGGCGTCGCCGTCGATGTCTATCACGTCTGGTGGGATCCCGATCTTGCCAACCAGATTGCCCGTGCCGGACGGATGAAGCGCATCTTTGCGCACCATATCTGTGATTGGCTGGTGCCGACCAAGGACATGCTGCTCGACCGCGGCATGATGGGCGATGGCGTTATCGATCTCAAAGGCATAAGACGGATGGTGGAGGCCGCCGGCTTCTTCGGCGCGCAGGAGGTCGAAATCTTCTCCGCTGAAAACTGGTGGAAGCGCCCTGCCGACGAGGTGATCGCCACCTGCGTCGAGCGCTTCAGGAGCTGCTGCCAGATCTAGTTTTAAAATCCAATCCGTTTCATCACGTATGAAGGAGGAATCATTCGATGGAGAAACGCCGTTTTGCCCTGATCGGCACCGGTAACCGCGGCACCACGATGTGGGGCAAGGATCTGCTTTCCGGCTGGCGCGAGCATGTCGACCTGACTGCGATTGTCGAGAAGAATTCGCTGCGCGGCGAGCGCGCCCGCACCATGATCGGCAGCAACGCGCCGCTTTATGAAAACATCGATGCGATGCTGGCAGAGCAGAAGCCGGATCTGGCGATCGTCTGCACGCCGGATCATACACATGACGATATCATCGTGCGGGCGCTGGAATCCGGTATCGACGTCATCACCGAAAAGCCGATGACGACTTCGGTCGAAAAGATTCGCCGGATTCTGGATGCCGAAAAGCGCACCGGCCGCCGGGTCGACGTTTCCTTCAACTATCGCTATGCCCCGACGGCTGCAAAGATCAAGGAACTCCTGAATTCCGGCGAGATCGGCCGTGTTACCTCAGTCGATTTTCACTGGTACCTCAACACCAAGCACGGCGCCGACTATTTCCGCCGCTGGCATGCCTATACGGAAAATTCCGGCAGCCTCTTCGTTCACAAGGCGACGCACCATTTCGACCTTCTGAACTGGTACCTGGACAGTGACCCCGATGCCGTAACCTCCTTTGCCGACCTGCAGAATTATGGCCGCAAGGGACCTTTCCGCGGCCCGCGCTGCAAGCTCTGTCCGCACAGCCATGAATGCGATTACTATCTCGATCTCGAAAAGGATCCCTTCCTCGACACGCTTTACGAGGATCCCTCGAAGATCGACGGCTATTTCCGCGACGGCTGTGTCTTTCGCGAGGATATCGACATTCCCGATACGATGGTCGTTTCCATCCGCTACCGGAACAACGTTCACGTCTCCTATTCGTTGAACACATTCCAACCGATCGAAGGTCATCATCTGGCCTTTAACGGCACAAAGGGACGCATCGAGATTCGCCAGTATGAGGCGCAGCCCTGGGAGGAGCCGCGGGAAGACACGATCCTGCTGATCCGCAACTTCCCGCATGGAAAGGAAGCGGTCGAGCGCATCAAGGTACCGCATTCCTCCGGCGGCCATTACGGTGGCGACGACCGGATGCGCAACATGATCTTCAAGCCAGACATGCAGGACAGGCTGGCGCAGCGGGCCGGCACCCGTGCCGGAGCCATGTCCGTGCTTTGCGGCATCGCGGCACTGACGAGTTCGCGCGCAGGCCGGGTCGTCAATATTTCCGATCTGATGCCGGAGCTTGCCAACGACGGTTCGCCGAATTCGATGAAGGCGTTCTAAGGCCTCAGGCTGTATTTTCCAGACCTTCGAGGGTGAGCCCGTAAAGCATGGGCTCGCCTTTGATGAAGCGTTCGGCCTCGTCTGCCGCCATTTCGCCGAGGCGGCTGCGCTCAAGGCCGACTGCGCCGGCTATATGCGGTGTCAGGAAGACATTGGACAGATCGTAAAACGCCGATTCCGGTCCCGGTATCTCGGGATCGGTCACATCGATGACTGCGTCGATGCGGCCAGTCTTCAGAACGGCCAGCAGAGCATCCTCATCGATCAGTGCACCACGGGCCGTGTTGATCAGGGTTGCACCGTCCTTCATCAATGCCAGCTTCGACGCATCGATCATGTGCAGGGTGGAGGGCAGAGACGGCGCGTGAACGGAGACGATGTCCGACCGGCGCATCAGGTCGTCCAGCTCGACTTTTTCTGTACCCAGAGCGCGCGCCTGCTCCGCGTCGATGGTCGGATCGAATAACAGCACCTGATAATCGAAAGGCTTCAGGAGTTCGATGACGCGTCGGCCGATGCGCGAAGCGCCGATGATGCCAACCGCGCGGCGATAATTGCCGAGGGCTTCATGCTGCATCGGGTGGGTTCGGTGCCGATGACGGTCCGCAACGTAAAGGTCGCGAAAGCGGAAGACATGCTTGCCGGCAAAAATGATGGCGGCGAGCGTAAATTCGGCGACCGGGACGGCGTTGGCCTCGGCCGCATGGCTGACGGCAATGCCGGCGTCAAAAATGCAGGCATCGACGATACCCTTCACGGTTCCCGCTGCGTGGACCACGAGCTTCAACTTCGGCGCAAGCGCCAGAACCTCCCGACCGACATAGGGCGCGCCCCAGCCGGTGATCAGGATTTCCGCCTCGGAAAGCAGACGCCTCGCACGCTCGTCATCGAAGTGCTGGAGCGGTTCGGCATCGAGCAGTCGCCCGATGCCATCCAGCCGGCGAAGGACCGCCTCGGGCAGCACATGCTCCGTGCGCGATGGCTGCATGGCGAGGACGATGGCAGCACGGTTCATGGCATATGCCCTGGCGCTTCTATGGCGCTGACGGTCACGCCCTTCTCGCCGACCAGCTTCTGCAGCGCGTCGATATCGGGTGCTTTCGGAGGCGTGGTCCATGCCCCCGATACGGCAGCCGGATCGTTCAACGCCAGTACAGCCGTAACCAGGACCGTTTCGCCAGCCGGAATCTCGCCCCGGAGTTGGGGAACGAGTGTCTTGGACACGATCATGTTGGTATTCGGCAGCGCCTTCTGGGTAAGGCCGTTTCGCCTGATCGACGAACCGAGGTCGACGATACCGGTCAAATCTGCCTCGCCTATTGCATGAGCCGATCCCTGCTCTGCGAACAGCGTATCGGCATCGAGATCGCGTTTGGCAATCGCGAAACCGCCTTCCGCGGTCTGTAACGGGCGTGGTGTCGTGATGCGGTGAACGCGAATATGCCAGGGAGCTGCCGGCAGGAGCCAGGTTTCGACCTTGACGTCGCTGAAGGCCGACCATCTGGAGTAAAGGATGTTGCCGGCGATCTTTGCCTCTTCATTCGTCTCCCGAACGCGGTAATGCAGGCCGTCATCGCTGAAGGCGAGCGCGGAATCGAAGGCGCCAAGCGCAAAAGCGCGCTCGTCGGCCTCGACGCTGAAGCCGTAGCGGGCGGAATAGGCGAATTTTGCGTATTTCTCCGTGCCGAAGCGCATCTGCAGATTTTCCTGACCAGACGAGAGCGCCACGACATCATTTCCGGCACGCATGATAACCATGCCCGGATGACGCTGCGGAACGACTTCCGGGGCTTGCTCGGGTGCCCTTTCCTCCGCGGTCCAGAAAGGATGATCCTCGGCAATGGCGAGCGGCAGGAAGGCCTTGAAGGCCCAATAGGGTGAGCCGGCTGAATTATAGCTTTCAGACATCAAGAGGTTCGGGTAGCCGAAGCCGATGGAAAGAACGCCGTCGTGACTGGCGATCGGCTTATCCCGCCACCAGCGCAGATGCTCGAGGCAGAGATGCTTGACCTCGCCCCAGGGCAATGCCTCCAGACCGGCGAAGGCGAGCGCCGACCAGAAACCGGCACAGGCGAAACGATAGGTGAGACTGCGGCCGAAGGGGATTGTCGCGCCATCGGGCGCAAACCAGTGACGGAAATCCCTGGCGAAGAGCACGGCGCGCTCGCGATAACGCTTGGCATAGTCGTCATCGACCAGCTTCGAATAGATCAGGCCATAAAAATGCATGGCGAAGGGAATGTAGTGGTCGATGCGACGGATATTGCCGTCCCGGTACCAGCCATCGCCAATGTAGAAACCTTCGAGCTCTTCGAGATATTGGCTGGTCAGGCTGCGGTCGAAATCGGCGCCGAGGCGTTCGAGGGCGATATCGACGAAGATGCGAAAGAACTTCCAGTTATTGTCAGCATAGTCGAACTGCCGGACATGCTTGAAATAGGCGATGATGTTATCGCGGGCACGTTTGTCGAGCGGCTCCCAGATCTTTTCCGGCACCAGCGCCAAGGCAAAGCCGAGGGCTGCCAATTCCACCATGCGCTGGTCGCGGGCGTTGACCGTACCCCAATATTCGGGATGCGCCGGATCGCAGCCATTCGCAAGACCTTCTGCAAATCGGTGCCAGTGATCGAAAGCGTTGTTGCCGGCGCCGAGCGGTGCAAGGCCCCAGAGTGGACGAGCGAAACCCTCAAGATCGGCGGCGGCCCGGTCGAAATGGGCGCCGGCGCCATCGAGGCGAACACGGGCATTGCCGTCGGAGAAGAAAGGAAGCAGCGGATTGAAGAGGTCGTTGACGGCGCGGATCATGTCGTCGCGGGTCTTCAGCGGATTGCCTGCAAGCGGATTGGCGCTGGCGGGATCATAGGTCATCGGCATCACTCACAGCTTGTCGGTATCGGGAACAGTGCCTCCGGCAACGGGAACGACAGCCTGGCAGATGTGGCGGGCTGGGGCGGTCCTGTCGCGGTAGCGGGAGATCATCAGAGAAACGGCCTCGCGGCCAAGGGCCGCGCGGTCGACGCGCATGGTGGAAAGCCTGGGATTGGTCATGACGGCACAGGGCAGATCGTCGAAGCCGACGATCGCGAAATCCTCGGGAACGCGAAGGCCTGCTTCGGTAACGGCTTCGAGCACGCCGACGGCAATGAAATCATTCATGCAGAAGGCGGCCGTATAGCCGGAATCTTCCGCGAGCATTTCGACCGTGCGCTCATGCGCCTCGCGGCTGGCACTACCCTCGAAAGTGAGCGGAACGAGCCGGCCCTCGGCATCAGGAACTGCGGCAATCGCCGCCTCGAAGCCGCGCACACGTTCACGGATCGTATGACGGTGCGAACCGGTGAGATGCAGGATACGGCGATGGCCGGCTTTCGTGAGCCGGCTCGTCGCCTCATAGGCGCCGAAGAAATTTGAGGGAGAGACGCCGTCAAGGCGCAGGCGGGGATCGGTGCCATTGACGAGAACGGTCGGTGTTCCCGTCTCTTCCAGCCAGGTCCGTAGCGTATCGCCTGGATCGATGCCGACGAGGAAAAGTCCTTCGGCTTGCGCCGTCTGCAGATATTCGCCGACCACATCAGGTGTCGTTCGATCCTCGCGCACCAGCCGTACTTCAAACGGCATGCCGGCATCCGCGGCACCGGCACGAAGGCCCTCGACGATCGATTCGTAGAAGACGCTGAGGCCGCCGGTGACTCCGTCGCTGGCAATCAGCGCAAGCCCGCCCGGAACGCTTTCCGAAACAGTCTTCACCGGATAGCCGTGCTCGGCGGCAACTTTCATAATGTGCCGTCGTACGGTTTCGCTGATACCAGGCTCGTTGGCGAGCACCCGCGAGACCGTGGAAACGGAAACGCCGGCCAGACTGGCAATATCGGCCTGGCGCGGCTTTCTGATCCTGGTCTCGTTCATTTTGACCTCATTCATACAGCAAAGATTATGCAAATTATGCAAATTTGCAAGAGAACTATAATTTCTTGCAAAGAGAAATTTTTTGCGTACTCTACCTGCCGAACGCTCGAAAAGACCATTGGAGGATGGCATCGGGCATCAGACAAAGGAGGAAATCATGCAGGTCAATCGCCGTTCATTCTTGATGGGAACCGCAGGTGCCGCGGCCGGTCTCGCCTTCGGCGCAGGCAGCTCGATTCCCGCACTCGCTGAGGACGCCTCGCTTCGTGCAATGTGGTGGGGCTCCAACGACCGTGCGAAGCGCACACTCGATGTCGCCAAGCTCTACCAGTCGAAGACGCCGGGCGTTACCATCGTCGGTGAATCACTTGCCGGCGACGGCTATTGGACGAAGCTCGCAACGCAGATGGCCGGTCGCGCAATCGCTGACGTCTTCCAGCTCGAGCCGGGAACGATCTCGGATTATTCCAAGCGTGGCGCCTGCCTGCCGCTCGACGAATTCGTGCCTTCGACGCTGAAGGTCGATGATTTTGGCGCCGACATGCTGAAACTGACGACGGTTGACGGCAAGCTCTACGGCGTCGGCCTCGGCCTCAACTCCTTCGCGATGTTCTATGACAGCGTGGAATTCGAAAAGGCCGGCATTCCGCTTCCGACACCTGATCTCACCTGGGATGAGTATGCCAAGCTCGCCGTAGAGCTCGGGAAATCCTCGGGCAAAAGCGGCCCCTACGGGGCACGTTATACCTATGTCTTCGACGCCTGGCTGCGGCAGCGCGGCAAGAGCCTCTATGCCAAGGAAAGCCCGACCCTCGGCTTCACAGTGGATGATGCCAAGGAATGGTTCGATTACTGGGAGAAGCTGCGCAAGGCCGGCGGCACCGTTGCTGCGGATGTGCAGACGCTCGACCAGAACAATATCGACACGAACTGCCTCACCCTTGGCAAATCGGCCATCAGCATGGCCTATTCCAACCAGATGGTCGGATACCAGCTGGTCATCAAGAGCAAGCTCGGCATTGCCATGCTGCCGCGCGAGAAGAAAGGCGGCCCGTCAGGCCATTATTACCGCCCGGGACTGATCTGGAGCGTGGGCGCTACCACCAAGCAGGGCGAGGCGGCCGCAAAATTCATCAGCTTCTTCGTCAATGATGTCGAAGCCGGCAAAATCCTCGGCGTGGAGCGCGGTGTGCCGATGTCGCCGGCAGTGCGGGAAGCCATCCTGCCGCAGCTCAACCCGACGGAACAGGAGACGGTCAAATATATCAACTTGCTCAAGGACCAGGTCGGCGAGTATCCGCGGCCGGCGCCGATGGGTTCCACCGAATTTGATCAGCGCGTTCTTCGCCCGACCTGCGATGAGCTCGCCTTCGAGCGCGTCTCGGTGGCAGATGCCGCCCAGCAGCTTGTCGAAACCGGTAAGGCGACAATCAAGGGGTAATCATATCCCGGAGGAACGAATTCAGGCCCGCCATCGGCGGGCCTTTCTTTTCCAGCAACCCCAGCTTAGTTGCTTGCGTCTTCAATGACCCGCCAGTCGGGCCGGCCGAGATCGAACGGCCAGGCATGGACATCGCGGTCATTGAAGTAGACGACTTCCTGCAACTCGGGAAAGTCGCTCTGCTTGAGCGTCGCCGTCTCCATCCACGGCTTTATGTATCCGTCACTGCCCTCATAGCCCAATTCGGCCACCCAGATCGGCTTGTGATACCGGGCGACGAGGTCGTAACCCGGCCTCAGTGCCTCGGTGAAGGTCCGGGGGCCGTTGTGAGCGATACGGTCGTACGGTTCGAGACCAAAGACTGACAGGCCGACGAAGTCGACATAAGTGTCGCCGGGATAATAGGCATTGAGGCCAGGCAGACCCTTCGGCGACCACATGAGCTTCGTACCAGGCGCCTCCCGCCGCACGATATCCATCATGCGCCTGTAGGCGGCTATATAATCGGAAGGATTCCAGCCAGACCACGAAAAGCGGCCGGAATTGTCCTCCATTTCCTGCCCCCAGCGGACGATGACCGGGCTTTTCAGCTGAGCGATCATCCTGGCGATCGCCCGCATGTTCACATCGTAGTCGCCGTGAAACAGCTTCCAGCGAAGTTCGTCTGACGTCGGCCGCCAGTCCACGTCCCATGACCAGGGCTCGATCGTGATCAACAGGTTGCGACCCCTCGCCAGCGCATAGGCATCCGCCACACGCAGAGTTTCAAGATCGACATCTTCCCATGGAAGGAAAAGGTGTTCCGTTGTCACGCTCTGTTGCGCGCCGAAATCGCCATGCGGATCATAGGCGCCGAACTTGATGCCATCGGCATGAATGGCGGGCCGCTTGTCTCTGATCGTCTTGTCTGTGATGGTCTGGGCACCCGCATTCATGACGGTGACGGCGCCCTGCGCCACGCTTTGGTGCGACACGTCGGCAACGCCGAGCAGAAGCATGGCGATCGTTACCGTCGAGATTTTCTTCGCCAGGGTTTTCATGGTCTTGTCCTCCCTTCGGCTATTTGTCGGTCGCCAGAACCTGCTTCAGCTCCTGCGCTTTCAGGCTCACCGTGTCTGCCGGAACCAGCTTCCGGAACTCATCATCGGCTTTCGTGGCAGCGTGCCGGAACACGTACCAGTCCCCGCTCGGTTGACGCCGCTGGTAGATCGTGTTGCCGATCTTGCGGTGGCCGAAGCAGGTACTGGCACGTGCCGCCCCCTCATTATTGGTCCAGGTCGCGCGCATGCACATCTGACCGAGATCATCGACGACCCAGCGGCCCTCGGCGAAAGACTGCTTGCCGCCATTGTCGACCCAGGCGACGAAACGCCTGCCCTCGCCGATGAAGCGGCCGCCGCCCGTATTCCAGGTCCAGGTCTTGTCGGCGTAGATCATGTAGAGTTCGGCGGCGGTGAGTGGCGTCGGTGCCGGTGCCCTATTCTTTTCTGCTGCGAATGCGCCGATCGGGAGGATAAGGCCGAGGCACAGAGCCAGCGCTCCTCCCGTCAATCGTTTTGCCATGCTCATTTTATCCTCCTCACGCATTTCTGCTCTCCCCAACGTCCTTTCGTGCACGGCCGGCTTCGGCAAAACCGTGCCATTTGAGACTGAATTTCACGATCCTGGTCTTGCCGCCGCCGAGCCCCGCACCCGCCACGGTAAATTGCGACCGGGTAAAGGTGACGAAGGGCTGGCCGTGCGAAAGCGCTTCCATGGCGGTCAGCCCGTGATTGCCGAGCTGCGCGCCGCCGACCAGGCAGGCGACGAGACAGCCGGCGGCGGAAAACCGCAGACCATACGCTTGCGGCAAAAGGGATTGACCGTTCTCGAGGGCGTGACGGGCGACAACCAGGATTACGAGCGATACATAGATCAACAGGTTGATCGCCGCGAAGATCTGGAAGCCACGCGCACCGTCGCCATCGTCGGCAAATGCCATGGCAGCAGCACAAATGCCTGCCAGCGCGATGTAAGGTGCGATAATCCGCGCCGGCAGTTTGCGCAGCCCCTGATCACCCTTCGGGGTGATGCGGAAATCCACAAAGGAGCCGGTTATATGATCGCGCACGGCCGCGAGGCTGCCGGCAAGCGACCAGGGCCAGCGCAACAGGATGAAGACCACCCCTTCCCACCCGAAAAGCCTCGCATCGTATGGCCGGAATGTGCCTGATGCACGCCAGAAGATGGCGAACACCGTCAACACGAGCGAAAGCGGCAGAGAATGCAACAGGAATGCCGGATAGCTGACATTGGCGAAGACATGGCCCGTGAGCAGGGCTGCGACGGGCAGCAGGAACATCGACGCCATGAACGCCGAAAACAGCGGATACCAGATCTGCGAAAACAGGAACTGGAACTTCAGCTTGAGCGGCAGGCGGGCGACATGTCGGCGAGAATGCCGAAGCAGGATGGTAACCAGGCTGCGCGACCACTGGAATTCCTGAACAACCAGATCGGAAAAGGTCGCCGGCCCGTCGCCGTGTGCTATGGCATTGACCGCATGGATCCCGCGCCAGCCGCCGGCATTCATCATCAGCGTGGTCGAATGGTCTTCCGCGAGCTCGGGACCGAGGCCGCCGATCTCCCTCAGGGCCGCCGTGCGGACGGCATAGTGCGAACCGATGCAGAGCGGCGCCCAGCCATTATTATAGCCCGCCTGCAACGAACCATGCAGGCTGGCTTCCGCATAGAGCCTGCCCCGGGCGGCCCAGCTTTCGGCCGCATTGGCATCGCAGATGCTTGGTGCCGAGACGTAGCCGACTTCGGGATCGGAGAAGGGTCGCAGGACCTCGCGAAGATAGGTCGGTGTGGGCACGTGATCGGCATCGAACTGGGCGACGAAATCATAGCGCTCATAGCCGAAGTGATCATAGAAATAGGCGAGATTGCCTTCCTTGCAGCGCGTGCGGCGCGGCCAGACGGGACGGTGATATTCGCTGACGCCCTTGCGCGTGGAGATCATGATACCGTGCTGCCCGCACCATCTCTTCGCCTCTTCGGACGGATCTTCGTCGGCAAGCCAGATATCGAACTCGACACCCTTCTGATCGAGCATTGCAAGAAGCGTCCTGCGCACGACGGCAAAAGGTTCTGATGGCGCCTTGGTGACCACCATGGCAACGCGACCCTCCGGCAGGGCCGCAGCCGATCTGACCTGCCTTGCATCCAGGAAGATGAGGATGAAATAGGCCGGGATCAGGGTGACCCAGGCGAGAATGAGCGTGACGAGCAGGTATGCCGGCCATGAGACGACGTGAATTGGCGTGGCCCACCAAAGCCAGAAGTAGCCAAGGGCTGCCAGCCAGCAGACGATGCCAAGACCATAGGCGGCTCGATTCCATCCGGTAAAGACGGGCTCGAACATCCCGGATCCGCTCGCCGACGACAGACGTGCGCGGTCGATTTCGGCTGTGGTGCTCATGCGATCACCTCCAGTCCGAAAGTCGGGCCAGCCGTGCGGATGATCGTATCGATATCCGAAAGTGTCGGCATGAAGTCGAGCTCCAGCCGAGCCCTCTTCGTATCGGCGAAAAGCACCGGCGGATCGCCAGCGCGGCGCGGCTGACAACGGATCGGCACCCTGTGGCCGGTCTTTCGTTTGACGGCATTCAGGATCTCGCCGACGGACGTGCCGCGGCCGGAGCCCAGATTGAGGCTCAGGGAATTGCCGCCAACCAGAAGGTGACGAACGGCCGCAAGATGCGCCTGGGCAAGATCGCTGACATGGATGTAATCCCTGACGCAGGTGCCATCATTCGTCGAATAGTCGATGCCGAAAATATCGAGGCTCTCGATCCGGCCGCTTGCGGCGAGAAGGGCGCGCGGGATCAGATGGGTTTCGGGATAGTGCCGCTCGGCAAGCTGGCCTTCCGGGTCGGCGCCGGCTGCATTGAAGTAGCGGAGGGCGGCGAAGCGGGTGCCATAGGCGGCCGCATAATCCTCCAGTGCCATTTCGAAGATCAGCTTGGTCCTGCCATAAGGATTGACAGGCTGTTGCGGCGTTTTCTCGCAGATCGGCAGCATTTCCGGAATGCCGTAGGTCGCGCAGCTGCTGGAAAAGACGATCTTGTCGATCCCGCAATCGAGACAGGCATCCAGCAACGACAGGCTGCCGATGACATTGTTGCGATAATAGATGCTCGGCCTTTCGACGGATTCACCGACATAGGCATTGGCGCCGCAATGGATGACACAATCCGGCGAGTACTCGGCCATGACGTGCCGCAACCTTGCGCCATCGACGATATCCGCCTGGATCAGCGGCCCCCACCGGACGCTGTCGATATGTCCGGTGGAAAGATTGTCATAGGTGACCGGAACCATGCCGGCACGCGCAAGCGCCTTGCAGATGTGGCTGCCGATGAAGCCGGCGCCACCCGTAACCAGGATGTAGCGGGGCATTTCATACGGCCTCCACCACTTCCTTGCGGGCAAGCAGCGCGTCGAAATAGGATATCGTACGCTTCAGACCGGTCTTCAGCTCGGTCGTCGGCCACCAGTTCAGCTCCTCCCTGGCTCTGGAAATATCCGGACGGCGCTGTTGCGGATCGTCTGCGACGGCAGGCAGGTAAATGATGCGCGAGCGCGAATTGGTCAGATCAAGGACGATTTCTGCCAGATCCCGCACCGTGATCTCCGTCGGATTACCGAGATTGATCGGACCGGTGCAATGTGCGCCGGTTTCGGCGAAACGCAGGAAGCCGCCGACGAGATCGTCGACATAGCAGAAGGAACGGGTCTGCCGGCCGTCACCGTAGATCGTTATATCGGTGTTGGAGAGTGCCTGGACGATGAAGTTGGATACGACGCGTCCATCATCAAGGCGCATGCGCGGACCGTAGGTATTGAAGATCCGGCCAACCTTGGTATCGACGCCATACTTGCGGTGATAATCGAAGAACAGGGTTTCGGCTGAGCGCTTGCCCTCGTCGTAGCAGCCGCGCGGACCAATCGGATTGACGTTGCCGAAGTAGGTTTCGTGCTGCGGATTCTGGTGCGGATCTCCGTAGACCTCCGAAGTCGAGGACTGCACGACCGTGGCGCCGCTGCGACGCGCTGCATCGAGCGTATTGACGGCTCCAAGCACGTTGGTGAGCAGGGTGCCGACGGGATCGCGCTGATAATCTGGAGGTGAAGCCGGCGAGGCAAAGTTGAAGATGAGGGATGCCTCGACACCAAAGGGCTGGCGCACATCATGTTCCAGAAGCCGAAAACGGTCGTTCTGCAGCAGATGTTCGATATTGACGCGGCGGCCGGTGTAGAAATTGTCGAGACAGATGACCTGATGGCCCCGCTCGAGAAGGCGCTCGCAAAGATGCGAGCCCAGGAAACCGGCGCCTCCGTTAACCAGGACGGTTTTTGACCCCGGTGGTGGCGATGCGAATCCTGAACGTCCTTCGGTGGGAATACTACGCATTACAAAACCCTTCCCATGTCACGTGGTCTTCTTAGACCCTTCTATACTTTGGTATCCCTCTTCTCCGTCACACTAAATTCAACGGGAAGTAGTACACTTGAAACAACCTCCTCTGCCATTCTTCGGATAATTGTATTCATGACTCAAATGATAGGAGGATATCAGGGAAGGTCAACTTCAAAACATGGGAGCAATTCTAAATAGCTACAGTATTAAACTCCGGAATTCGCTTGATTAATCCCCCTCAATGAGTATGGTGCCATGCTCTCCATCCGGCCACTCCAGCTTCACCCAATGAAGCCGATGTACCGAGATGGCTAGCTATTGGTGTGCGAGGGCGCGTCGCGACTGCCCTGATGATCGAGGTTTTATTCAATGACGGTTCATGATCGCATGCATGGCCGAGCGCCATGCAGTTTCAGCTCTCTGGCTTTGGCCGCGACAGTTGTTCTCTCGGCCATTGGACCGATCTCGTGCGCGGTCGTCGATACGGCAATCGTGGGAAGCACCAAGGCGAATGTTGTGGCGGCAAAGGTGCCGCATGCCGCGAAGGACTTCGCCTATGCTGCCGAAGCGAAGACCGCTTCGGCTGAGATAAACGCTACGGTCTATCCGGGTTCCGCACCTTACATCTGTTCGCCGAGCGGTTTCGGCCAGAAATCACGCTGTTTTGCCCGCTCGTCCCGGACGGATTGATGGCCTAGTGTGGCCATCTGCCGGAGAGATCGCCGTTGTCCGAGGTATCGTTGAAGAACCGCGAGGCCGCTTCCGTGCGATTTCTCACATTCATCTTCTTATAGATATTGCGGACGTGGACCTTCACCGTATTTTCGGACAGGTGAAGCTTGTCGGCGATGATCTTGTTCTGCGTCCCCTTGCAGATGAGGTCGAGAATCTGGACCTCGCGAGTGGTCAAAGCCGCCATGCTGCTGCGACGAAGCTTCAGCGCATTGGCGCGTGCTGCGTCGACAGACTTCGTCTGATACAACGAGGGCTCGAGCTGCGCCGTAGCACGGTTTGAAAGTCGGCCCAGAAGCGCGGATGGAAAATGTTCGCCGCCCTTCATCAGCAGATCGATTGCCGCCATGAAGACGTCCAGGCGCAGATTGAGCGGCAGGACGCCGTCGACGACGCGGGCCTCGACCAGCCGACTGATATAGGGCTCCATCATATCGATGGCTTCGACGACAAGACCGATGGATGCGTCCGGACGGTTTTCACGAACGATCTGCAGCGCATCGTGCAACTCGGCGCCGGCGACATGATAAAACAGAACAAGCCGCATATCGTGAATATCCTTTTCGGATATGGACTGCGCGCTCGATACGCTTACGACATCGAAATTCGGGAATTTCTTTGCCAGTGCTTCAACCATGCACTCGGAGAACAAGTCTGCCTTGGCGATTACCAGGACTGTTTCTCCATTCGGGCTCAGTCTTCTTGCCTGATCCGAATCTCCTACTTCCGACCCAACCATGAACATATACGCCTCCCCTAGCGCTACACTATACTAAAACTCGGAGCATCTACTCCCATTGGCGCGGTGGCGGGTATTACATGCCGACGAACATTGCCCCTAGGCATGCGGCCGCCTTATCTTTTAGGCATTTCTTAATTATGGTAATATGGATTTCAAAGGAAAGAAATGGCCCAAATGGGTTAGTTGTCACGAAGTTATATTTATTTTTTGCCACTTTATGGTTGCATTTCAGACAAGAAACATACTAGCGGGCGGTATTTCGACTAGATCACGGTATAAAGCAGCATGTATTAGTTCGAGACATACAAAAGCAAAGCGGTAATGGGCAGACGATATTTCAAAATAAGACGGAGAACCTTCCGAGCTTAACTTCACGATATCATAATCCGTCGACTCCCCCGGATTCCGAGGTAGAGGACGCGGTCCCCAAATCTTACAGAGCTTTCTTCGATGCCTGCGATCCGGCCCTGACTTAAGCGGATTATCGAGCTGGGCCTCCGATGTCTTAGCCCGAATTGGTATCTATCGGGGGCCTGCTTTTTCCATCAATCTGTGACTGTCGCTGAAAGTGGCGACGTGAAAATCGAGTATCAGCATGTGTTTTTGATACTTGGTCTTCTTTCGAGGGAACTCAAAAAGAAGTTCGAATGCCTTGCTCGCGCTCACATCGAGTCCGGGACTGGATTAGTGCGTCTTTGTACTGAGTAAGCACGATCCCAATACAGAATTTGGTCAACAAATCACGATGAGGCTGCAGATGAAAAGGTACCGTGTCCATCTGCCGACATTAACGTATTGGAGCAAGCGCGAGCAAAGATCCCATTTGAGATGAGAGGGACTTCGAAAGCTGCTCCAGTTTTTTTCTGGAGGAAACCGAAATGCCTTATGACCCCAAGCCCGGGCCGGGCTCTGATGACGACACCGTCAAGGTGGGCGCCTTGGCCGATGGCCTTTCCAGCGCTATAAATTCAACAGAAATCGATGATAATTCAACGGGTTACGTCGGCGGCATCGCCAATGGTGACAATCGCAACAACACCGACAACAGCACGGACGTTGACGTCAAGGCAAACGTCGATCTCGACGTGAAGACCGACAACGGCGACAACCGCGACAACGACTACGACTGGAGCTACAAGTCGGACGACGACACGAACATCAAGACGACCAATATCAACGATAACGACACGACGACGACCACAAAATCGGACTACGACTGGAGCTATGACGCCAAGTCGTACAGTGACGACGACGTCGACATCAAGACGATCACCGACAACGACACGACCACCAAGACGGACACGGATATCGACACCGACATCAAGACGATTACCGATACCAAGACGACCACCGACAGCCACAATACCAGCGACAGCTTCAACAAAACGGACACGGACTTCGCCGTGATTGACGATGTCAAGGACTTCGGGAACCTCGGCGTAGCCGGCCACGACCTCACCTTCGACATCGGGGATGACTTCTCCTTCACCCTCAATATCGACAATATCCTCAACGGCTCGCTTTCCGGCGAAGGCGCCGATTCCGTCTTCAGCACTGTCCAAGCCAACCATCTCGCGGACCAGGATAAGGCCTGGAACATCACGATGGAGAATGGCGGCGCTCAGAACCACCTGAGTGCGAATGCCGGCACAGCGAACGGTGCTGACGGCATGGATATGGACAGCAAGGGCTGGGACCTCAAGGCGGGTGACGACGTCGCAGGTACTTCCACGGCAGATGCTTCGGCAATTCTTGCCAATTCGGGCTTCCATCTGGAGCTCGTTCAGGGCGCGAACATGCTCAGCAACGCTGTGGACTCCAGCGTCATCGGCGGTAACTCGCATGTTTCCGATGTCGGCGAAGATTCCAGCGGACACTGACCTCCAAGACCAAGAAAAGACTGCACCGGCTTCCGCCGGTGCAGTTTGAATGCTTGCGTGCGAATTGACGAACAGCGCGGCTCCAGCAGAAGGGGATCGCATGGCCGGTCGTTTCTTCGAAAGGGAGGGCCAAGGCAATGCAAATCGAGAAATTCTCAGAAATTATCGCCCATTTCATCGGCATATTCGAAACGACGACCGAAGAAATGAGACTGCGTGCAGAGCTGACCGCGGGCACGGGTCCTGTTGAAAATGAGCCCACGCTCGACGACCTCGTCGCCAACACCCCCGCCTTCGCTTCCCAACTCATGCTCAAAGACTACGATCCCGACGTCGACTACAGAAGCGTCAGTTATGAGATCGTCTATGGCGGGGCCCGCCGCTTCGGCCGCCCCTTCGAGGAAAGCATCGAAAAGCTCTCCGAGATTGCGCACCGCGATGTGTCGTCGTTGCCTCGGTTCGGCAGTCCGCAGGATATCAATGTCGAGGACGACGAACAGCTGCAGGTTTTCAATGGCCCCGGATCGGTGATCGGATACGTTACGCAGGTCAACGTTCTCTTTGACGACGACTATCTCGATATGACGGATGGCTACCACGCCCCCCGGGACACCAGCTTCGTCACCGAACGGCTGGCAGAGTTCAACGACCAAACCGAAATATTCACTCCCTTTGCCAGTCTGCAACGGACCGACACTTTCGAAGGTGTCAAACATATCGCCAACGATATGGAATCCTACATTCAGGTGGTGAAGGATTCCGGCCAGACATCGCTCGGAACGAACGAACCGCCGGCAGACAATCCAAACGACCAGGCGCATGATTTCGTCCTGGCGGGATCCGAGATCACCGGAACCCACATGAACGGCAAGCTTGTTTCAGAAATACCGGCGCTGGACGATCTGCTGCCGGACCGTGGCCTTGCCAAACTGCCGGAAGATCCCGACGAAACCCAGACCTCGGTCGAGCAGCATGACCCGGCTTCAAGCAGCCTGGAGGTCACTGCCGGCGCAAACCTCGTCGCCAATATAGCCTCCGTCATCAATACCGCGGTAATCTCTTCCGTGACGGCCATCATGGGCGACTATCACCAGATCGATGCCATCACGCAGGTTTACGCCTACAGCAACGATGACGATATCGCCTCGATGTTCCACTCCTCGGCCGATGCTGCCGATGACGCCGGTGTCACGGCCTACAATATAGCCAGCTTTGAACGCAGCACGTATCAATCGCCCCAACCGGAGACGACCGTCGATGCACATGGCGACCCCATCTTTCCGATGGCCTGGCGGGTCAGCATCGTCAACGGCGACGTATCCTTCGTAAACTGGATCGAGCAGTATCATTTCGTCAGCGATAACGACACGATGACCGTCACGACGAGCGGCTCGCAAACGACCGTTCTGACCGGCGGCAATACGACACTGAATTTCTCGTCGTCCTTCCAGATGGGCCTGCAATACGATCTGGTGATCGTCGGCGGCAGTGTCTACGACATCAATAGCATCACGCAGATTTCACTTCTCTACGACAACGATTGGGTTCGCGCCGAGGACGGCGCGGACGGCAATGCCGCCGTTCAGTCCGGCAACAATCTCATCTGGAACTTTGCAGCGATCCACAATGTCGGGGCCAACGACCGGTTCGAGACCATGCCCGACTATATGCATCAGGCAGAGAAGGGAATTCTGGAGCGCGATCCGTCAATGCCTGAGGGCTTGTCCACCGATCTCAATTTCCAGGGCTATGTCGGCCTGAATGTTCTCTACATTACCGGCAATCTCTTCGACATGACCATCATCAAACAGGTCGCCGTGCTCGGAGATTCCGACGACGTGACCCAGGCAGCAGCCGAGCTCCTTAAGAATAACCAGGACGCCGTGATCACGATCGATACGGGCAGCAATACCGTCGCCAATATCGCTCAAATCGTCGACTATGACAGCTTCGGCAATACTACTTACGTTGCCGGCCAGCTCTATTCCGATGCCATTCTCATCCAAGGCGGGATCATAGAACACGATGCCACTGCGCCCGAGGCGGCAGGCGCAAAGCTTGCCAATGAAGTCATTGCCTTTCTCGATGACGATGGTCCCCATGGCACGGACAGTGGCGATGGCATCATCAACGGCGGCCATGACCTTTCATGGTCGTCCGCCCACCCCTCAGATGTAATGCAAGTCGTGGTCGCGTGACCTGGTATTGGGAGAGACCACGATGAACCAGATCTCAAAACAGATTTTTGCCAATGGCAGCGCGCTCGATCTGCGTGGCGACAAGCCGTCCCCCACAGCGGCGGATCCTCAGGATTTCATGACGCAGGCCTGCGTTTCGGCAATCGATGATGCGGTGGATCATCTTCGCCAACTGACACACACGGCGCCCTCCCATCCAGATGAAGCCGGCACTGTCGCCGAAGAGAAAGTGAACGAAGTGCAAGCGATGCCTATCGTACGATCTGAAAGGCAGCTTTCCGGTCATGATGTTCCCGCCGTCGATACCGTAGAACCGCAGTCCGGCGAAGAACTGCGAACGATGCCCGATATCGAGGCACGGCGGGCGCCTGGCGACGCCGACGAGATGAAGGCCAAGCCGGATATTCCCTTTGCCAAGACGATCGACGGCAACACCGGTCCGCTGAAGGAAAATGAGCGCCGCCCGCGGACTGGGGACGGTGGCGGTGGCGGCAAGGAACCGGATCTCGGTGGCGGCGGCGGCGGTGGCGGCGGCGGAAACAGTGGCTTCCACAAGCGCAGCGAGCCGGTGAATTTCGCCTTGAGCCTTGCGCGAGGTATCGCGGTCATCAGGCGCAACCTCGCCATCGTGATGGTCTTCACGGTCGCGATCAACGTGCTCCTGCTGGCGATCCCACTCTACCTCTTCCAGATTTCGGACCGCGTCCTGACCAGCCGTTCGATCGACACGTTGGTGATGCTTTCGATCGTGGTGGTGGGCGCGGTCCTCATACAGGCTTTCCTGGATTCTGTCCGCCGCTTCATCCTGATGCGGACCGCTGTGGAACTGGAAGTCCAGCTGGGCGCCCCGATCCTCAGCGCGGCGGCTCGCGCCTCGCTGCATGGAAGCGGCAAGGATTACCAGATCCTGCAGGATCTTCAGCTGCTGCGAAGCTTCCTGACGTCCGGCACGCTGATCGCCTTCCTGGATGCGCCGTTGATGCCGCTCTTCGTGATCGTTGTCTACCTGGTGCATCCGCATCTCGGCATCATCATCATGGTCTGCTGCGCGGTCCTGTTCCTGATCGCCTTCCTGAACCAGAAGCTTACCGCCAAGCAGTTCGCCGAATCCAACAGCTATCTCAGCCGCGCGAACTTTCATCTCGATTCCATGTCGCGCAATTCGCAGATCATCAATGCGCTCGCCATGATTCCGGAGGCAGTGAAGATGTGGGGCCGGGAAACGGCCGGCTCGCTGAAATCCCATGTGCAGGCGCAGGACCGCAACATCGTCTTCACCGGCGTTTCCAAGGCTTGCCGCATGATCACGCAGGTCGGTCTTTTGGGCTGGGGTGCCCATCTGTCGCTATCGGGCGAACTGACTGGCGGCATGGTCATCGCAGCTTCGATCATTTCCGGCCGCGCGCTGGCGCCGATCGAAGGGGCAATCGAAGGCTGGCATCAGTTCAACCGCTCCGCCGCCGCCTATGGCCGCATCAAGAACCTGCTGCTCACCTCGCCGCTCAACTTCCCGCGCCTGCGACTTCCCAATCCGGAAGGGCGGCTGGACGTTGAGCGAGTCCTCTTCGTCCCTCCACCTCAGAAGAAGGTGATCCTGAACGGCATCTCCTTCTCGCTGAAGAAGGGTGAATCGCTGGCAATCATCGGCAATTCCGGTTCCGGCAAGACGACACTCGGAAAGATGCTGGTGGGCTCAATCCTGCCGACCTCGGGCAATGTCCGCCTCGACCTCATGGATTTACGCAACTGGGACCAGCGGCAGTTCGGCGAAAGCATCGGCTACCTGCCGCAGGATGTGCAGCTGTTTCCAGGAACCATCAAGGCAAATATCTGCCGGATGCGTGACGACGTCGAAGACCGGCAGATCTACGAGGCAGCTGTCCTGGCCGACGTGCACGAGCTGATCGCCGGTTTCCCGCAGGGCTACGAAACGGTCGTCGCCGCCGACGGCGCGCCGCTTTCGGGCGGCCAGAAGCAACGCATCGCACTGGCCCGCGCCTTCTTCGGCGACCCCAAATTCGTCGTGCTCGACGAACCCAATTCCAACCTTGACACGCAGGGCGAAGCCGCGCTGGCAAAGGCGCTGATCCACGCCAAGAAACAGGGGATCACGACGGTCACGATCACGCAGCGCCCGGCGCTTCTGCAATGCGTGGACAAGATCATGGTCCTCAAGGACGGCACGGTCGCCATGTTCGGCGAACGTACCGAAGTGCTGCAGGCAATCTCAAAGGGCAATGGCCGCAACGGCCAGCAGCCCCCGCGTATCGAAGGGTGACGGCCATGGGAAAGAAGAAACAGGAAACGGCCGGCCCAGCGCAGCTCGAGTGGTACGGCGACGTGCCGCGGTCGATCCGTCTGCACAGCTTCGTTGGCCTAACGGTGCTTTTCGCTTCGTTTGGCGGTTTCGGATATTGGGCCGCAACCGCGCCGCTTGCCTCTGCGATCATTGCCCAGGGCAGTTTCGTTGCGACCGGCAACAACAAGGTTGTTCAACACCTTGAAGGCGGCATCATCAAGGAAATGATGGTTGGCGAAGGCGCAACCGTCAAGGAAGGCGACGTACTGCTGACGCTCGACCAGACAGCCGCCCTGACCAACGAACGCATGTTGAACTTGAGGCGTCTGCGCCTGGAGGCGGTTGTGGCGCGGTTGAGGGCGGAAGCACAGGGAACAAATGAATTCAAGGCTCCCGAGATCGTCATGGCAGAGGCCAGCGATCCGGACGTCAATGCGATTATCCAGAGCCAGAACGTGGTCTTTCACAGCAAGCGGGTCAAACTCGAAGAACAGCTGAACCTCATCGAGAAGAACATCAAGTCGCTGGAATATCGCTTCGATGGCTACAAGGGACAGCGCGAATCCTTCGAGCGGCAGCTGTCATTGCTGTCGGACGAGCGGGACTCCAAGGCGCGACTCGTCAAGGTCGGCTATATGCGCAAGACCGATCTACTGGCCATCGAGCGCGCCATCGCCGATGCGATGGGCGATATTTCGCGCCTGAATGGTGAGCTGAACGAGAGCGAGGCAGAAATCGCCAAATTCCGCCAGGAGGCAGTCATTGCGGTCAATTCCAACAAGCAGGCGGCACTCGATGCGCTGGAGACGGCCGAATCCGATCTCGACAGCGTTCGCGAACAGGCCCGGGAAGCAACCGGCGTCCTGGAGCGTACGGTCATCCGCTCGCCTGTGACAGGTACGGTCGTACGCTCCTATTACCACACTGCCGGCGGTGTTATCACCACCGGCAAACCGATCATGGAAATTCTGCCGGCCCATGTGCCGCTGATCCTGGAGGCGCAGGTATTGCGTACCTCCATCGATCAGCTTCACGAGGGCCAGACGGCAGCGATCCGCCTCACTGCCCTCAACAGACGCACGACGCCGGTCCTGGAAGGAAAGGTCTTCTATGTTTCGGCAGATTCGGTCGAGGAAAATTCCGGCTTGTCCGTAAAGGACGTGTATATCGTGCGTGTGCAAATTCCGGACTCTGAAATCGCCCGCATTCACAATTTCCACCCGGTTCCCGGCATGCCGGCCGAAGTGCTGATCCAGACCTCGGAGCGTACCTTCTTCGAATATCTGAGCAAGCCAGTTGCCGATAGCATGTCGCGCGCGTTCAAGGAGCGTTAACCACAGAAATGGCCGAAGCACTCAACGAAATGATCTGATATAATCCATGTATCATCAACGTTGAGCCGAGGGAGTTCAGCATGACGGCCATGTCCGATGTGTTATTAAGGGTTGGCCGGCTAAACTATGTTTGGACGAATACAGAAAGCCTGCTGATCTATATTATCGCCCATCTTCTCAACGTGGAGAAGGAAGCTGCAGTGGTTGTTTTTCTGACACTCAACACGACGCGCGCGCGCATCGATCTCGTCGAGCGTCTCGCAAAGCTTCCTTCGACTCCGGCTGCGGACCGCAAGGCCGTTCTTTCGGCCATGTCGCGCCTGAAGAAGGAATCGAAGATGCGCAACAAATACAATCACTGCATCTATTCCTTCGATGAGAAGGGTGAAATTTCCAGCACGCAACTCATGCGCCTGGTGGAGGACGACAAGGAAATCCGCTACGGAAAGATCGAGCAGATGAATGACCGGGAAATCGAGCTTCTTGAGAAATCGATTGCTGAGATCGTCAATATCAGCAAGGCGCTTTGGGCCTTCATCCACGCAAGCCCGCGGATCGTGGCGCTCTGATATTGCTGTCTGAAAACAATCGCTTCGGGCTAATCCGATTTCGTCCCAAGGAATCACCCGGACGGTTTATTTGAAGATCGATGTTTCTCACTAGACTGGATTCTCCCGAATTACGTATGGAGTATTGGGAGGGGGCATGCGCATCGATATCATTGATACGGTAGCCGGCTTCGATGCCGTACGCGATAACTGGGATCAGGTTTATCGGGACGATCCGGACGCCCAACATTTCCTCTCCTGGACATGGCTCAAAGACTTTCTTGCGCACCGTGGCCGTTGGTTTGTCCTGGCGCTGCGCGAGCGGCAGCGAGATGCTCCCTACGTCGCCTTTTTGCCGCTCAGGTTGCTGACAAAACTCGATGAGCAGAGCGGGCTTTTCTATGACGAAATCGTCATGGGCGGAAATTATTCGGCCGACTATACCGGCCTCCTCGTCATGCCCGGCTACGAGCAAAAAGCCATTGACGGCTTTGCGGCCTACCTCAAACAGCAGAACTGGACGCATCTTCGGCTGGAACATTTCAGCGGGCCGGCGGAACGCCGGGAGAAGATGATCACGGCGCTGCAGGGGCCGCTCGTCATGTTTCGTGATAATGCCCCGACCAGCAAAGACAATATCGACAATACGATCTGCCCGGTCGTCTTTTTGCCGGAGAGCTGGGACGATTATCTGGAGCAGAAGATGAGCAGTCAGACGCGCCAGAAGCTGCGTCGCTTCCTGCGCAAGCTCGATGGCGACGAGGGCTACCGGATCACCATGGCGACGCCCGACACCATCGATCGGGACCTTGGCATTCTCTTCGATTTCTGGCGCACACGGTGGACGGAGCGCAAAGGAGCGGAGCGAACGGAGCGGCTCATCAATTCCACCCGCGAAATGCTGATGGACTGCTTCAGGAGCGGCACGCTCGACGTCCCGGTCTTCTGGTTCGGTGAACAGCCGCTCGGCGTCCTCGCCAACATCATCGACCGCCCGAAAAAGACGATCCTCTTCTATATCACCGGCCGTGACGAGAACTGGAGGACGCCATCTCCCGGTCTGGTGCTGCATGGCTATTGCATCCGCCGGGCCATCGAGGACGGCTTCCGTTTCTATGATTTCCTGCGCGGGAACGAAGCTTACAAATATGCCTTCGGCGCTGACGAGCGGCGGATCAGTTATACGCTCTTCAGGACCCGCAACGGACACAATCTCGGCGGCGTCCTGCATCCGCGCAGCGTCAACTATGCCTACCAGCAGGCGCTCGAAATGTATCAAAAGGGCGAAAAGGGAAGGGCCGAGATTATCTTCTCCCAGGTTCTGCAATCCTCGCCAGGCCATGTGGGCGCCGAATTCGGCATTGCCAACCTGCTCTTCGACCGGGGGAAGCTGACCGAAGCCCTTGCCGCCTACCAGTCGCTGCTGGAGCGCACCGCCGAGCCACTGCCGATCTCGCTTCGCCTTGGAGATACGCAACTGGCGCTGAAGCTCTATGAGGACGCGGTCGTGACCTTCCGTCGCGTCGGCGAGCAGGCGCCCCATATGGTACAGGCCCGCTATAAGGAGGGTATCGCGCTCATCGCAGCTCGCCATCTCACGCAAGCCGAGACAGTCCTCGCGGCGATCCAGGATATCCATACCGACGATCCGGCCGCCATTCCCTATACCCAGCTTGCTTCCGTTGCGCTCGAGCGCCTACGCCAGCATAATGCGGCACTGGCAGCCGACGAGCAGGTCCCACAAGGTATGATGGGACTGCCGCGAAAACGCGGCGGCGAAAAACGCCGCCCCCGCATGCACTAAAATCCTTGGCAAGCATGTCGCTCAAAGCCGCTGCGCTGCTGCGCAATGCTTCGGGCCTGCAGAGTTCAGGCACCTGTTTCGGTCTGGTGCCTGATATCATCAGCGAGCGGATGCAAGATATCGGCCGGCAGGGTGCCGACAAGGCTGTAGCCCATGCCGCCGGATGCCCAGCTCCAGCCTTCAACATTTCCGTCAGCATGCGGCGCCATGGGCTTGTTCTGATCGGCGAGCATGGGCCGCGTCAGCACGACGAGACGCGTTCCCCGATCATCGTCATACATCAGCATCAATCCGGCACCATGCGACGTTGAGATCATCCTGCCACCCATCAGGCGATAGCCCGATCCGGAGAGATCCGGCACTACCGGCTTGCGGCCCATGCGCTCCGTCGCCCAGTCGACGAGTTCGGCCATATTGTCGGCACGAAGCTCGACCGGCCTTATCCTGTCGGGCGCGTAAGTGGCGAAGCTGTCGGCTGCTTCATCAGCGAGCGCCACTATGCCTTCGCCTGGATGCCGATACATTCCATGCAGCATCCAGCCCCCTGAACCGCCAGCGACGAGAAGAACGACAGCGGCAGCCGCCATACGCCATAAGGGCAGCCGGCCCGGCTTGCGCGATTCCAGCAGATGGCTGAGGTTTAGCCGGCTCGGGATCGGTTCTTCGGCGATGGCGCTGAGCGCAGTCCGCAAATCGAGCCGCTGCCTGCCGTAACTATCGATTCGCGCGGCGATATCAGGATGGGTTTCAAGATAGGCGCAAACCTCGGCTTCACGAGCCTCATCCAGCGCACCGTCCACAAATCCGTGGAGATCATCCTCGGTGATCGGTTTTACGCTCATTTTATTCTCCGAAGATGGGCAGCTGCCCCCTGTGTTGCCTGCCCGGGGTTCTCCAACATCTGCCTTAGCCGCTCACGGGCGCGCGACAGGCGCGACATGACGGTGCCGATCGGGATGGCCAGGACCTCGGCTGTCTGCGAATAGGACAGATCCTCGACCGATACCAGCAGCAACACGCTGCGCTGCTCTTCGGGAAGCAGCTCCAGCGCCTGAAGGATATCGCGGCTCATCAGGCTGTCTTCCTGTGTCGGCTGTCGGGCAAACGCACTTTCATCCACCTTCTCAATGGGCAGATGTTCGCCACGGCGTGCGTTCTGCTTCAACCGGTTGACGGCAAGATTATGAAGGATGGCGAATACCCAGGTGCGCGGATCGTCGTTTCGGCGATGATGCCAATGAGCAATGACCCGCTCCAGGCAATCCTGAACGAGATCGTCGGCTGCCGTTGCATCTTTCAGCAATCCGCGGGCGTAGCGGCGGAGCGCCGGTATGATCGGTTCGACAAGCTGCAGAATATCACTCATGAGAGGCTTACCTTCAGGAGCTTTCGCCCGCCACCCTATCACAGGCGGCAGGCGAGAGGGATTTACTTCGCTTCGACCTGGACGACTTCGGCTGGCCCCTTATCCCCCGAGGCGGTGATGACGAGATAGCGGCGCTCAGCCTTCTCGCTGCTCTGGACGATCTGCCGGATGGGGCCAACGGCATTGACGATCGCCGAACCGGCCGGGTTTGTCATGAATGACGCCAAGGGTTGAAGATCGCCAGTACCGTCAGCCCGCGTGGAGAGTGCGAGGATATAAGGTTTCTTGGGCTCCAGGCCGGTCACGGATGCCTGCAGCACCTGTGACAGACCTTGGTCGAAAAGAGAAACACTCGTTGGTGCAACGTCGCCCTGGCTTGCCTTCGGTGCGTGCAGGGCAAGATGCGCCACCTGGCCGGCGATGCCAAGCGGCTGGAGATTCTGCATGCCATCGCCCTCAGGGACTGCATCGGGGACATAGTTGACAGCCTGCGGCGCCTGGCCGATCGGTATCGTCGCGATGACCTTGTTTGTCAGTGTGTCGATTGCTGCAAGCGCATCGGCATTTTCGAGACCCACATAGACGCGCGTACCATCGCCTGATGGCCAAACGCCGTGCGGAAGATTGCCGACAGGAATTGTCGCGACCTGTTGGAAGTTATCCGTGCGATAGACCTTCACCTGATTGAGTCCGCCGACGGAGACATAGGCAAAGTCGCCATTGGCATTGTGAACGATGTTGACGTGATTGGTGATCGGCCCGGTATCGATCGTCTTGATAAGATCAAAGGGTGCTTCGGCGTTAAAGACCTGCGTCTTGCCGGTATCCTTCAGGGTGAACCAGACCTGCTTGCCATCAGGCGTTGCCGCAATATTGGGGCAGAAAGGGCTTTCCTGCTTGATGTGGCCGACAATCTGGTGATCGGCGACGGAAACGACTACGGTCTCAGGGTTGAACGAGGAGCAGATATAACCGTACTTGCCGTCCGGCGAGAAGATCTGCATGCCCGGACCAGCCGGCACCTTGACCTGCATCTTCTCCTCATAAGTATGCGCATCGATGACGGAGATGTAATCCTCTCCGCGAACGGTGACCCAAACTTCGTTGCCGTCGGGTGTAAAGAATGCCTCATGCGGCGAGCGGCCCACATAGGTGGTGTGCTTTACCGTATTCGTGGCCGTGTCGATGAAAGTCACCGAATTCGAGCCGATCGAAACGACGGCCAGCGTTTTGTGATCCGGCGAAAAACCCATTCCATGGACCAGGACCTGCCCCCGATAGAGCGGGCTCAGATTGCCGGGCTGCGGATCGCCGAGACGGATGACGCCGAGCAGGTTGTTTGTGGATGGATCAGTGACTGAAACCGTATTGGAGAACTGTTCTGCAGCATAAACGCGATCCCTGCTGCTGACCGGGATATCCGGATCGGAGACCGCGCCCGGTGCCTGGCCGGCAAAGCTTATTGAGGGCACCAGCATCGTGCCGGCGAGAAGGCTGAGGGCGAGAAGGCTAGACTTCATGACAGGGTCCTTTCAGTTGCCCATTTTCATATTCGGATCCATAGCCGGCATCATCGACATGCCGGCGCCGGAGGGGACGGGAGTTTGCGGAGAAACCTGAGTTGGTGCGGGATCGGACGGCGGAAGAGGATCACCGAGAGCCAGTCGCATCGCAGCAATTTCCTGCTGCTGATCGACGATGATTTCCTGGGCAATGCGCTTGAGCTGCTCATTGCTGCCGTAGCGCAGATAGGTCTGCGCCATATCGACCGCCCCTTGATGATGAGGGATCATCATCTCCACAAAATCCCTGTTGACGTCGCCCGTCGGTCTCACCGCCATGCCGTTCATCATCTTCGCCATGGCGGCGTCATTTTCCGACAGAAACGGGGCCTCTTCCGTAACCGCGGAGGTGGCATGTTGATGCGATGCAGGGTCGTCGGCAAAGGCAGAAGCGGACAGGATCACGAAGATCGGCGCTGCCAGCGGAAGGAATCCTTTTCGGGGAAAGACATTCATGCGGGCTCCTTTTTCATGCAGAGCGGTTTCATGAACGTAGACAACAGCACTGTTGTTTTATTCCGATTGGTCTGGATATTTTTCCGCGAGCAGAAGGTCTTTATTCTATGGCTGGTCAGGGTGCTTCGATGAGGGGCGCTTTTCGGTGGAGCAATCGGCAATAAATAAGCCCGCCGGGTGGCGAGCTATTTGTTTGTTTTGTTGGCCGGCTTTGCGGGATCCGCATGGAAGTGAGGGGAGCTTTTGGTTTCGCCGCGTCGGCTTTGGGAGCTTTGGGAGTTTTGTCGGCTTTCGAGGCGTTGAACCTCGCCGTGTTATCAAACAAAAAAAGCCCGCTTGAATGCGGGCTATATGTTTGGTTGCGGGGGCAGGATTTGAACCTGCGGCCTTCAGGTTATGAGCCTGACGAGCTACCGGGCTGCTCCACCCCGCGTCCAGCGCAAATCCCTTTGGGATTTGTCGCGGCTACGCAAAGCGCGTGCGCTTTGCGGATCTGTGCCGAGCAAATTGCGAAGCAATTTGTCTCGCGTTCATGAGGCACCAAACACAAAAGGCCGCTTTGATAGCGGCCCTTTGATCGGCTTTGGGCCGTAAGATTTCGTTCAGAGAAGATATTCACGAGTTGCGTTTAGCAGACCTGGCAGCGACCGACTCTCCCGCGTCTTAAGACGAAGTACCATAGGCGCTGGGGCGTTTCACGGCCGTGTTCGGAAAGGGAACGGGTGCAGCCACCCCGCCATGACCACCAGGTCAGCGAAGCGCAACTTGTGTGAGAAGCTGGTGATGTTTTCACATCGTTTATTTGAACACGTCTTCAGCATCATCACCCGAACAAACACTGTCGTGTTTGCCGGCGATGAGCATAGTCAATGAGAACGATCAAGCCAATCGAGCTATTAGTACCGGTAAGCTTCATGCGTTGCCGCACTTCCACACCCGGCCTATCAACGTGGTCGTCTTCCACGGCTCTGATAGGGAACACTCGTTTCCAGGTGGGTTTCCCGCTTAGATGCCTTCAGCGGTTATCCCGTCCATATATAGCTACCCTGCTATGCCCTTGGCAGGACAACAGGTCCACCAGAGATATGTCCATCCCGG